>JAABUH010002044.1_pt1 | contig 20375 bp, 25 predicted proteins | sample 5559121 | NCBI WGS metagenome assembly JAABUH01 (sample SAMN10711871, study PRJNA513364) | rock metagenome | isolation source: Antarctica rocks | place: Antarctica: Victoria Land, Battleship Promontory nord | collected 2015-12-28
AGAGCGGAGTGCCAGGAAACCGGCACGCTCCGTTCGGCGGGGGGCGGATGGAGAAGGGCGCGTAGCGTACCTCGCCAGCCGCCTACCCGACCAGGTGAACCGGCTCAAGCTCCTCAAGCGGCAGATGTACGGCCGGGCGAACTACGAACTCCTCCGCCGGCGCGTGTTCCGCGCAGCATAGGGTACCGTGCTCCACGGCGCGATCCTGCCGACCTGCACCCGATTCATCAACTTTGCGGGAGCCCCCTGTCCTGCGAGCAGGTCCAGATATCCCCCGCCATCCACGTGGCAGACTGGGATTTCCCAGTCCATGGCTCCAATCACCGCAGCAACTCTGTGTCAGAGCCACTTCCCCACCGGCGTTTACACCAGGGGCAGAAACGTGTCGTGGTCGTTCCCTACAAGCGTCATTGAATCCAAGCCGAGCGATTCAAACTCGTGCGGTTGTCAGGAGTGGGCGAACGGATCAACGCGCCATCCGAGTCGCGCTCGCACCGATGCTCCTTGGAGACCGAGTGCCACCGAAAGAGCGTAGAAGAGGATGGCAAGCAAATAGAGGTCACGAAGGCCGAACGCCAATGAGCTGTACTCCGAGAGCCCTCCCACCACCGCACCCATGAGGTTTGAGCCGAGTGCCGAACTGGTGTTGCCCGACCGGTCGAACCATCGGGCAAAGATAATGCCCGAGAAGAAGATCGGCCCGGCGACCCGAAGACCAGATGCGAACACCTGTACCCAGAAGGCGTAATCCAACAGTCCGGTCAAGGGCACCAGGTAATTGAAGAGCAGGACGATGAAGAGCGCGCCGTACATCCAGGATAAGGGAATATCTCGCCACCGGGTGACGACCAAAGTGGCCGCCAGGATAACCAGCAGGATGGAGCTGATCACGATGATGTTGGTGATCCAGGTCGAGCCAAAAAGCACGGCGATGTCGGTGATCCCCTTGGTCTCCTGCAGGGCGAACCCCGCTCCCAGAAACAGAAAATTCCAGTTCGCGGAGCTGCGAACGTCGATCCGGGGGACGGTCAGCCACACCAGGAGCACCGAAACGATGATGGTAAGGATCAACACGATCAAGTAATTCGAGGTAATAGTCCGATTCTGCATATACAGGTAGGGCCAGTCGTCGGTGAGCAGCGTGTTGTGCGACGAGAACTCGGATGGGTTGACGTACCCCTGGAGTTGTGAGTAGTGCCAGGTCCCGTTGGGGTCGGCTTGCAGCACCTGCCGGACAAACTGCGCGTGGCTAATAGCGGGGGAGCCGGGCGGGACATGGAGTGGGTGGCTCCCGATAAAGAAGAGGGTGTCGAAAGCGAGTTGATCGGTTTGGTACACCACCGGCGCATGGCCGAAGACGTGGACCAACAGGGTAAAGAGACGATCCGCGATCCACTTCTCGTGGACCACAAAACCAAGCGCTACCATTCCACCCGGCGTGAGATGGCGGCGCACTGTCTGGAAGTTCTCCAGGGTGTAGACGTAATTGTCCATGCGCACGCTCGACATGTGGGAGAAGACGCGGTGAGAATCCAGTTTGCCGAAGACAATGAGGTCGTACTTGGTCGATGTCTGCTGTAAGAAGGAGCGTGCATCGGTGACGTGCACGTGGACGTTGGGGTTGTTGTACGGCCGTTCCGGGTGAACGGTGTGTCCCAGGCCTGCGACCACCGGGTCAATCTCCACCGCATCGATACTCGCCCCGGGTGAATTGCGCAGCGCAGCCGCCACGTCGTTTCCGGTGCCGGCTCCCAGCACCAGCACGTGCTTGGGATGGACATAGGTGTACGGCAGGTTGTACTGGTGCTCCTCGGAGCGGATTCTGGGTATCTGGTTGAATCGGCCCGAGAGGTTCATGGGGAACTGTAGGGCGTCCTTGTTGACCGCGATGGAATAGCCCACCTGGGTGCCGCTGATTTTTAGGGGAGTCGTTTGGACTTGATAGTACGGCGACCAATAGGTAGAGATACCGGTGGCCTGGTATAGCGTCTGGGAATACAGTACGCCCAGAACGGCGAGCAGTGGAACCACGGTGAGGAGCACAGGGCGCCGGCCAGCCGTGATCAGGAGCAGATACGCGAGGAACCCAGTCGCTCCCCACACGAACCAGACGATCGGCGGCGTCTCGAGCCAATTGAGAAAGGCGAACCCTAGAACACCCAGCAGGCTCCCCAGGATGTTCAGCGAGTAGGCGGCGAGTGGACGGAAACCGCGTAGCGTTCGGCCCACTTCCTGGCCGAGCAACACAAAGACACCCACCATCAAGAAGAAAAAGGCCACCAACACAAGATAGGAAAAGAGACCGCCGGTGGGTAGGTACTGGAAGTGTCCCCACTCAAACTCGCCTTGCGAGACGAGTGGCAGTACAAGGTTCTCGCGCTCGAGGATCAGGACCAGGACCGTGAGGATGAGGAGCCCAGCCGGGAAATACAGGGCCAACTCGATGCGGCGCGTGGCGAGCAGCATGCCGATTCCCAGGCCGAGCAACGCGGCGATTAGGACGAAGTTCGTGAAGTACGCCAGCAGCAGCACCTGCGTCGGGATCCAGCGGATCAGCGTGAGCTCGAAGTACAGGCTCAGGAAACTGACCAGGACCAGGCGAGCGGCGGGAAGGAGCGACCCGTGCTGCATAGCGAATCGAGTCGGGATGGTTGCAGGCATAAGACCCTCCACTCTATCTAGGCATCGTACTCAAAAGGCGCCACGTATTTGGAACCCATGCTCGTTGTGTTGAGCCGTTAGAACAATCCTGACATCGACACACTCTCGAATCAGTGCACTTCAGGCATCGTTCGGAATCGCATGACCGTTCGAACGATGAGAACCGCCCCCAGCATAATCCCCAGGGGAATAAGGATCGTGTACCAGTGACCACCGTGCAACAAGTGCACTGTTTTCGAACCAAGATGCGTGCCGACGACCAACCAAAAGGCGATCCAGAAGACGACCGAGACAACCGTGCTGGCAAGAAAAAGTCGATAGCGCACCCGTGCGATGCCGCAGAAGACGGTGATGGGAACACGCATACCCGGAATATGGCGACCAATGATGATGAACCAGGGACCATGAGTCTGAAAGCGACGTTCAGTTGATCTCAATCGATCCTCGCTGATGTGCATGAATTTCCCCAGCTTCTGTACCAGGGCCTGGCCCCAGCGAGAGGAAAGGCAATACAGCGCAGAGGCCCCAGCCAGGATGGCCGCCAAAAATCCAACGAAGGCCAGCGGGTAGGGTATCGCACCCTGGAATGCGCGATACCCAACGTAGGCAATGATCACGTCTCCCGGAACAGGGAGTGGCACACCGCCTTCCTCTGCGGCCAGGAGCAAGAATGGGGCGATTATCGCAGAATGACGCAGCAGTGACGCAATGATGGTATCCGGCGTATCCAGGACATCGATCAATTCTGGCACGACGAAAATTAGAAAAAGTGCGAGAATAGCCATGACGTGTGCCATGGCTATTCTCTTGCGGGCTGATCCAGAGAGGGCTGGAAGTCGCGACGAGCCAGGTGCGGTCAAGAGGATTGTACGGCGGCCCTGTCGCGGTACGTCATGGTCCTATCCCCTGTGCGCGGCGCTGTCTGCTCCCTCATCCCTACCCCGCTAGCAGGGTCAGTGCGACGGATCCGCTCACAGTGATCAGTAGAATCGCCACTATCGGTGACAGGTCAAAGCTGCCAAAGGTAGGTAGCCGGCATTGGATTGGCCTCAGCAATGGGTCGGTCGCATCGTTCAGCATCGCTCTCAGTGGGGCGAGCGTTTGGGAATCGGGAAGCCAACGTAAAATGACGCGCACGATGATGATCAGCGTGAAAACCTTGGATCAAGGTTGCGACGAGAACGCTAAGGAGCATGAGTACGTATCCTATGATTGTTGTCTTTGCCGTAGATCCGAGATAGGAGGTTACCACGATGCATGAGCCGCGCGCTCCCCTGTCCCTGTTCGAATTGTAGCGCGGTGACATTAAGACGCCGTGAGAACGGCACAATGACGGCTCGAGATACTCAGCTCGCCTCACCCTTAATACTCATTTAATGACAGCTTCATGTATAGCGGACATGCTGAAGGTGCGGTGGGCTAAGAGAGCGACAGTGATGTACAAAGGGCAGTCGCGAATATGACCGCGTCAAGGGGGGAACGATGCATGGGCTCACGGTTGCTCTGCTCTGCGTATTTGCAGGTATCCTTGGAAGCTGCTCGCCGGCCCGTGCTGCCGTACCGTATACGACGTCACGCTGGACTGAGCATGATACGGCTGTCTACCTTGTCTCCACTATTAATCTGCTCCGTACGCCCAGTGGTCGCCTGACGGTGACGGCGATGAAAGAGGGACTGGGTGCCTCCCAATTCCAAGTGTGGAAAGATGTGGCGGTCGACGGGTTGTACTTCATCCAGCTGCTGCGCCTTGATGGGTCACGGGCAGGCACGCTGGCCTATCAGATGGGCGACGCCAAGCCGACGAGTCTACGATCGAGGAGACCGTGGCTTGGAGCAGCGCCTGCACCCGCTGGTGTGGCTCGGGCCTTTCGGCATGCGTCGCCACGTCTGCTAGCATCGTTTTCCTCGACCGTACCCCGGTAAGACAGGTCCAGAATGGCTGCCCAACGGATCAACCCTCTTCCCGGCGCCGCGCGGGACCCGTCCAGCGAAGCCGTTCGCGTCTGGCTCGTCATGGGGAACGTCTGCGCCGCTCTCTTTGTCATCGACCTGTTCACGGTGCAGAGTGGCTACGGCACCCACACCGATCGCTCGATTAGCCTGACCATCCATAGGTGGTTCGGAGGTAGCACGTTCGGCGTTTTTACGGCGGTCTCAGCAGTGGGAGGCAGCCTTGGGAGCGCGCTATTGGTGGCACTCATTGCCCTCGGGTTGGTTCTTCACCGCCGATGGCGAAGCGCAGCACTTCTTATCACGGCTGTGGCCGGTGGTGCGCTGGTCAATCAAGTCGTGAAAGACATCGTGGCTCGACCACGTCCGCATCTTTTCCAAGGCGCGTTGCTCGCCAGTGGGTACAGCTTCCCTTCTGGCCATGCCATGAATGCGATGATCGTCTTTGGCGTTTGTATCCAGCTGTCCTGGATCTTCACCCATCGGCGTGAGGTGGTCGGGAGTGTAGCGTTCATAGCATTGGTCCTGGCCGCGCTAATCGGTCTCTCTCGTATCGTCCTTGGCGTGCACTACCCAACCGATGTCGTCGGAGGATTCATGCTGGGGATTGTCTGGGTTGGCTGTGTCTTTACTGCAACATCTGTCCTGGAGAGGGCTTTCGCCCGGGCAGGACCCTCCATCTGACAAATGAGGTGATCCTGAGATTGGCCCCCGAAGTAGGTGCAGATGCGCTCCTCCAACTCGGCGGCCGTGAGCAGGCGAACGGGCTCAACCACAGCCCGTTTCCCGTGCACCCATTTCGGTTCAACGGGGTTCAACCAGGGTGCTTTGACCGGCAACTGGCACGCGATGACGCGCACCCCGCGGCCCTCCCGCTTAACTGTCTGGGCGAGTACGACTTCGACGCGGCCAAAGCCGCGGTGATGACACGAACCACGCTCTCATGCGTCCGATTCAGAGCATGCTCTCTAGTAATGGAGATGCCGTCACCAGTACTCACTCCACGCTCATTGGTCGGTAGTGGGATGCGGTATATCGCACTGCACGTCACCGCTCAAGGGCACAAGGGAGGCCCTGCCACCTCACGTGGCAGGGCCTGGCATGACGGTTCCCTCATTCGAGGATCTCAGCCCGAGCGACCCGGCGCTGCCGCCGGGACCCCGCGGCTCGTGGTGCAGGTGGATGCTAGCCGCTCATCCCGCTGGGCAGCACCGCAACCATTCGCACCCCAGCCATGGAGTGCGTCGTGGCAAAGGTGTACCAGTGGCTGGCACTGGTGATCAGCCGATGGTTTAACTGGAGCTGGCCGGCAAAGACGTTAAAGCCCAGGACCTGCCGGGCCGAGTACCACCGGACGATATGCTGGGTCCCAACCACCCGGATGCTGACCCGAGAGAGGGCCGCAACCGTCGGCTTCGAGCAACTGGCGACGGTGAAGGCCGCCGGCGGACTCTGGTTAGCCACCTTGGCATTCTTCCCGTCGTACAGGATACGGTACGCCGTGGCGCCGCTGTGCGTTGCGAACGGCATAGTGTAGGGCGCGGAGATCCCGGCAGTGCCGTTGCTGCTGCCAAAGGTGGCGGTGGTGGTGCCAGCGGTGGTCCAGGTGGACCCCACCTGATACTGCAGGTCCAGGGTGATGGTGGTCGCCACGCCATCACTGGAACTCACCACTCCGCTAATGCTCCGGCCGTCCTGGGCGCAGGCGCCGGTGATGGGCGGCACGTGGCAGGCCAAGGCCACACTGGCGCCAAGCACAGTGGCGATCAGCCCCAGCGGCAGCGCCAACGGAAACAATCGCGGGACCCGCCGTCGCGTCGGCCGGGTGCCACTGAGCAGAGACTGGTCCTGTATCTGGTTCTTCATCATTGCATTCCCCCATCGAGTAATGGTGTTGTGCCCGTCTTGAGCATGAGAAGACCATACCACAGACAAAGACAAAAGTCACCCCTAAATGGTGACTTTTGTCGCACTATCGATGATACTCATGGAAAGTTGCGGGAAATAATGCAATATACACCAATTACTAGAGGCTAAAGACATCAATTTGAGGGGGGAGGAAGTCGTAAGAATGAATATGCTTGAAAACATATTTGCGTGGTATATGCACTCGAACTACACGGCGAATAGCTCAGGAGAGAGTGGGAGCGGTGCAGTGTGCTGTGGAAGCGGGAGCCGAGCGTTCGTTTGATCTCGGAATCGTCATCGATAGTGCCGCCAGCGTGTGCCAGGAATCCGCTTGTGAGATGGTACGCCACGGCCGACCCACCTGACGTGCCAAGGGTCGAAACAGACCTCGCCAGAGGAGGGGGGCTCTCCCGCAAAGTTGATGATTTTCAAGATACATGCCCAATAGGTGGGACCGGACTTAGACTTGAGAGCCCACCCGTGGTGGCTCGCACCTCGCTTTCATCGAAAGTGCGGGAGAGCCAGGAGGGGCTCCGTCTAGTTGCCATAGCCGTGGCGAGGTCTGATCCAGTGACGCTCCGCACGTGTGCCCCTCCCAGGTTGCCGGTACCGTGCTTGCGTTGTGCGATTTCAGCGATAGCATTGAGGTAGGGAGTGCGCTCCGGCATGCCCTCGGTTCAGGACACAGGATAGATGGAGAGTCACCATGCGGCAATCATTCCCAGGAACGAGTGCGGGTGCCACGTGCGTCCTGCTACTGACCAATACCAGCGGCGCCACGGTCGTGAAAGGCTTCGTGATGCTCGTGTTGTTGCTGTTGGTGGGTCGTACCGCGCGAGCGCTAGGACCGTTCGTCGATGAGACTGATCGGTTGCTACGGGACTGCGTTGCCTACGTGAGAATAGGGCTTCGGCACCTGCTTGCCTAAGCGCACACGGAACCAACCATCTCAAGAAAGTGGTTCCTACATCCCTACAGTTCTACGGCCTATATCGAACCACCGGCTGATTGTCTACAAGCAAAAGTCGCTCGGCGTGGTTTCTATAATCCTCAGAGCTTGTTGAAAAACTGGATGATAGACGCCCAGGATGCGAGACGGCCTGCTCTTGTACCTATCAGAAGCTACCTGCTTGCGGTCTTTGAGCCTTGTAATGCTCGCAGGTGGTTATCGGCACCTATGTTCGCTTCTGATAGCGGTGTACCGCATTTGGCAGGATGTAAGTCAGCCCCACTACGTCTCCCGTCGCATCGGTTTTGAACTGGATTCTCCGACTCGCGGCCGCGAGCCGGAAGTCCGTGGCTCCTTCGGGAACAAGCCGGCAGCCGGTCGGCCAGAAGCGGTTGATGAAGAGGGCACCCTCCTTCAAGGTGACGATCAGCAGGCCCGCTTCCGCGTTCTCCGGTGCCGGTTCGTAGACGCCCGTGAAGGATTGGAGGACTGTTGGAGAGAGCGTGGCACCGGGGACCTCGATCAACCCGAAATGCCGGAGTAGGACACGTTGCGTCTCCGGCAGGGAAGACCTGGTGGTGTCGAGCGTGAGCACGTCAGCCGGCCAACTCTGCAGGAGCGTGCGGACGTGGTTGTTCACCCATTCCTGGAACCGGAGCACGTCATCGCGAGTACGGAGTGCGTGGGGATAGTAGGGTAGCTTCCACGTCTTGATGAACTCGATGATCCGCACGCCCCATTCGTCACCGCGCACGGCGATGGCACGGTCGAAGGCTGTAGGCACATCCGCGTCGATGTAAACGATCAGCGGGCGGAGGGGAAGCACCAGGCGAGCCAGTTCCTTCCCGTATCGCTCGATACAACCCAGTGGCTCGCGACCAAGCAGCCAGAAGAACCCGGGGAACAAGGTGTCGGTTATCCATACCTCATCACGGACCGCGTGGTCGGTGAAGAGCGCACGGGCCGCATCGAGGAGGGCATCGGCGGTTCCGGCCTCGCCGCCATACCAGCGGCGGTTGTACTCGGCCAGCACGTCCATACGGACGAAGTCTTCTTCATAGATCCAATGGGTGGGTATACCGTGGGCCACCAGTTGACGGTACAGAAAGTCGGAGAGCGTCGACTTGCCGACACCGGAGGTCGAGCCTGTGAACATGACAAGACGGTGCTGAAGGCTGGGTATGTCGTGCACTTGAGTACGATACCACGTACAGCCTGTTGAAAACTCGCTCGACATGGTCTGCAGCCGAGACTGCTAATCCAAGGGAACTGTTCCAGACAGTAGTTGGCACGTGGCGGACATCGGAGTGGCTACTCGGGCGCGGGGGCGTTATGCGAATCGGGACGTTGTAGTGGCTGTTGCCTGGTCCAGACCGATGAAAAGGGGATGGATAGACTGGAGGACCTCCTCCACTAGAAAGTCTCGTCAGCCGCGTGCTCGGTCCTCCCAAACAGCGGGACCTGGATCGCCCCGTCCTGGTTTCGCTCGAACGGCTCGTCCCCGCCGATCACTTCTACTGCCATCTCGAAGCTACCCTCGACCTCTGCTTTGTCCGCGACTGGGTCAAGGCACGCTACGGTGATCGTGGCTGCCCCAGCATCGATCCGGTGGTCTTCTTCAAGCTCCAGCTCATCGAGATCGCCAGCCTCAACCTGGCACATCGCTGGTACCTGGGCTACAACCTGGACGAACCGCTCCCCGACCACTCGAGCCTGAGCCGCATCCGGCAGCGCCTTGACTCGATATCTTCCGCCGGTTCTTCGAGCACGTGGTTGACCTCTGTCAGGATGCAGGCCTGGTCTGGGGCAGAGAACTGATCTTTGATGCGACCATAGTGCGAGCCAATGCCGCCCTTAACTCAATTGTGCCTCGCTTGAAAGAGGTCGTTGACGACCATCTGGTTGACCTCTTCACGAGCGATGGTGCTACCGTGGAAGCAACCTCCACTCCGGCGGAGAATTCTCCGGCCCTTCTGCACGCCTCGCGCCCGTCGATACCGAGAGCACGGACGCTGATACTCCGTCGCCTTGGAACCTCCTGGATGAGTGCCGCATGGATCCCGATCGTCCCTCGTCCTCGGGATACGAACGGGCATCAATCTCACGTGTCAGCACGACCGATCCCGACGCAACTTTGATGCGCCGCTCGCTCGGCGCGCCGACAGAACTCGGGTATCACGATCACTACGTTGTCGAAGGCGGCAAAGCCCGCATTATGTTCCATGCGCTGGTGACTCCGGCCGATGTCATGGAGAACCAACCGATGTTGGATCAGCTCCGGCGGGTGATCTTCCGCTGGAACCTTGACCCCAAGCGAGCAATTGCTGTCACGACGTACGGCACCGTGGAGAACATCGTCGCCCTGGAAGACATGGGGATTTGGGCTTATGTTCCCCTGCCCGACTTTGACGAGCACACTGCGTACTGGGGCGCATCACACTTCACCTACGACGCGGAGCACGATCGGTATCAGTGTCCTCAGAAGGAGGTCCTGCCTCGGCGCAGGACGAAGTATACCGAGGGCAAGATCGAATACCGAGCCGATGCGGATGCCTGCAACGCGTGTCCGATGAAAGCAGCGTGTACAGGGAGTGACAATGGCCGAAGCGTCTATCGTTCCCTCAACGAGGACTACCTCGAGCGGGTGCGTGAGTATCACGAGACGCCCGCATTCGAGAGGGCTATGACCAAACGACGGGTGCGGGTAGAACCGCTCTTTGCTGAAGCCAAGCAGTGGCACCATCTAAACAAATTCCGATTGCGTGGCCGCAAGAACGTGAACATGGAAGGACTGCTCATCGCGGCTGGTCAGAACTTGAAACGGTTGCTACAAGCGACCGGATGGGGCAAGCGGCAGATGCCGGGAGGAGCTGCGGCGGTCATCTCTCCCACGGTTTGAACACTCAATTCGCTCAGCAGCGCGCTATCACGCTGCGCGATGGGCCGACGAATCGCTCCACGTCCTCACCTAACCGTCGCGTACCCGGGAGGGACGTCTTTTATCAACAGGCTGTTCCCCTTATGGGCCCCTGCCTCAGGATGCTGTTCAAGGGCCCTCTGAAGTAGACGTATGGATCCGTTGTGAGATGGTACTGGTTCGGCAGGTTAGTGTGACACCGTGGGACAGAGACTGCCCACGTAAGTCAGCAACTGTGTACCGGTGAGCGTGTTCGTGGATATCAAGACGGCAGCCTTGTGTCGCATGAACGTGACCCACTGTTGGCCATCCGGATAGGCGCCCGTCCATGCCTGACAGGTGCCCGCAACTTGGGGCGTTCCTTGCCTCAGCGATAGGGGCAATCCATCCATCCGAAGCTGTTCCTGAACCAGAAGGTACGGACCTTTGACAAAGGGCATTGGCCCTAATTTCGTGGGTTTGTACAAGTAGCTTGTCCCGTGCTTTCCGGAGCTAAACAGTGCCGCGACTCGTACGATTTTGTAGTGCGGACCGTAGCCCAGGCGCTGGAGGCCCTGATCATGCGTGAGGCCGCCTACCGCAGGGGCCGCGGGATAGACGAACGGCCCCCGCGGCGCCACTCCCGGACCGGGTCCGCTATCACTGCCCTGTGGAAAAAAACTAAACAACAAAGGAGACGCCGTGACCGTGACCGGCGGCTCGTACTGCAAGTCGGTGTTGGATGGTCCATGTCCATAGGTGACAGTGGTCACCCGGTACTGGAGGCTGGCCGCCTCTAGCCCAAGGTCGTGGAGAGCGGTTGTTCCCCGCCCTCCGTACTGCAGGAGAAACGGGTGGGCAGAATCGATCCAGAGACGGGCGCTGCCGGAGCCGTGATAGCGACTCGGTCGGCAGGATGTCCCGCTCTTCGTGCGCGTGCAGACATTGCCAACCACTTTCACCGTAGTCGGTCCATATTTGATGATGTCGACCGGGTGGCCCAGGATGGTGTCGTGGCCAACGATGGTCGCGTGGAAGGCAACGGGCGGGCCAGGCCGCGGATGGCGCAGCAGAGCGAGAAATGCGGACACCGGCTTCGTCGGGTCTGGTAATGGTCCAAAGCCGCCCGGTTCATGCGCCCCCCCCAGCAGCGTGGACAGGAGGTCATCGAGTATCGCCGCCCGAGGATGTGCGGGCATTGGTGAGCGAAAGGCCAACCCAGAGCGTGCATCGTAGCTGGTCAGGGTCGATCCATTGACCACTACGGTCAGCGTGCCGCTCTCGATTACGGGACTGACGAACTGCACCTCGATTCGAAAGTGAGCCCGGTCGCGCACGGCAAACTGTACGGTTGCCCTGTGCACACCTGCGTACTCGGCCGTCGCGTTCGGTGCGTCAAAGCGTGGGAGAACGGTAAAGCTCACCACAGCACTCCCGGTATATGCCGATGGGGGAGAGACTTGCAGGGTGCGTGGGAGCCGCGCGTGGGTAGCAGCAAGCGTGTTTCCCGGCGCTGTCGCCGTGCTCAGGATGGTAACCAGAGAGATGAACGTCACGATTGCGGTTCGCATGCGATCTCCTTCTTCCAGGACTAATCCAGGCTACTCCGTGCGTAGGGGATTTGCCACTTTCGCTGCTGGTCGCGCCTCCTTCGGTCACGGCGTTGTAGCAGTTGCGCCTCCGAGGGGATTCCCTGTCTCACATTCACTGCCTCGCCTCTCGTACGTCCACACATGTCCCGCCACCACGAACACCTCTTAGCATTTTCAGATGGTTCCACCTGCACGCTCACGGCAACAACGGAAGCTCAACGCGCTGACCCGATTGGAGTCCGACGTCGATGCGTGGATCGCCACCGTGGACGAAACGAACTCGACACCATATCTAGTGCCGCTGTCATTTCTTTGGGATGGAAATTCGCTTCTGATCTCGACACCTGCCTCTACCCAGACCGGCAGAAATCTACAGCAGACCGGAACGGTTCGTGTCGGCATCGGTCCGACGCGTGACGTGGTTCTAATTGAAGGAACGGTGGCCGCCATCGCTCCGACCGAACTTCCCGAGGAGATTGGCAACGCCTTCGCCACCAAGACTGGTTTCGACCCGCGGCAAGAGATCGGTAACTACCTCTACTTCCGCATTCACCCTCAACGAATGCAGGCCTGGCGCGAGTCCAATGAGCAGAAGGGCCGAACAATTATGTGGAACGGACAATGGGTCGTCGACTAATGGCGGCAACCCTATCCTGTACCGCAAATGAGTATCGATCCAATCGGCCAGCAGGAGCATGGAGCGCAGTATGAAACTCTACCTGTCATCGTATCACCTCGGTGACCACGTGGGCGCACTTGTTCATATCACTGGAAAGTAGCATGCTGCCCTCCCCTATGTCGCCCTGTGCGGGGGATCGCATATGCACCAGATGATTCCTCGTGATATCCATCATCGAGTTATAGAACTAGGCCCGGGCGAGCTTTGTGTCAATTTCAGAGATAAATGGCACGGTTTCTGGATCTTCAACGGTCCGTGACTGATTCCGTGATGAGCGAGCAAAACGCGCGTGACACTTTCTGGAAAGAACAGCGATTTGGCATGATCACCCTCACAGAGTAGTAGAGGATGGTGTTGCCGCTCACTGGACGCTTCCCTCCTACCTGCTCAGACGAAACGCGTGCTTGTGTTCGTCGGATCTCATCAGCGGAAATTCCCCTTCACATCTTTTCCCTGACAGGGACGGAGAGTCATCGGGTACCCCGAATCTCCCGAGCGTGTTGAAAAAGTCGGAGGTTTAGACTCGGGGTATCCGGTTGACTGTATTCCTCACCGGTGGAGTGCCTCCCTATGCTCGGTCCCTCGAAGGCTCGCGATCTCGACCGCCCAATTGTTGTCTCTCTCGAAGCACTGGTTCCCAAGGATGACCTCTACCGCCAGCTGGAACAGAAATTGGATCTGTCCTTCGTCCGCGACTGGATGAAGGACTGCTATGCCGAGCGTGGCCGGTCGAGTGTCGACCCCATTGTGTTCTTCAAGCTCCTGCTCGTTTTATACCTGGAGGGACTGCGCTCTGAGCGACAGCTCATGCGCCTGGCTGCTGATCGACTGAGCGTCCGCTGGTATGTGGGATACGGACTCGATGAGACCTTGCCCGACCATTCGACGCTCACACGCATCCGGGAACGGTATGGGCTCGAGGTCTTCCGTCGCTTCTTCGATGCCATCGTTGAGCAGTGCGTCGACTCTGGCCTGGTGTTGGGCAAGGAGTTCTACATTGACGCCACCAAGGTCCAGGCCAACGCCTCCCTCGACTCCATGAAGCCGCGCTTCGCTGTCGACGAGCACCTTCGGAATCTCTTTGAGGCTGCAAGTGATGAAGGTCAGGATAGTGCGGGTCAGCACGCGGACGACGAGCAGCGTGACGAGGAACGGCCTGGGGAAATGGCCGAGCCGACTCAGCTCCCGATCAATTCGCCATCGGATCTCGCCGAGCAGAATGCCAAGCGGCACGACTGGATGGCCGAAGGTGGAGAGCAAGAACGAGACGTGCAGCATGGGAGCTACCGCCGGGTGGCCGACTTCCAGATGAGCACGACTGATCCCGACGCAACGTCGATGCGAGCCAGGATGGGAGGAGCCCTGCAGGTGGGCTATCACGATCATTTCCTGACCGATGGCGGTCGCGACCGCATCATCCTCAAAGTGCTGGTGACACCGAGTGAGGTGATGGAGAACCAGGTGATGCTCGATCTTCTCTGGCAGACCTGCTTCCGCTGGAAGCTCAGGCCTGACCAGATCGCCGCCGACACGACCTACGGCACCATCGAGAACATCATCCCGATCGAGGATGCGGGAATCGCAATGTATACGCCCCTGCCGAATTGGGACAAGCGAACCGAGTACTTCGGCGCGTCCCGCTTCACCTATGATCCGGAGACGGACACCTACCGCAGCCCCAATGGAGAGACACTCCGGCGTGAGACCGCCAAGTACACCGAGGGCACAATCGTCTACCAGGCCGATCACACGGTGTGCGACGTCTGTCCACTCAGAGCCCAGTGCACCTCGAGTAAGGAAGGTCGACGCATCAACCGGCACATCGACGAAGACTACCTCGATCGCGTGCGCGCGTATCACCGGACTGAGGCCTATGAAAAGGCGATGCGGAAGCGGAAACTCTGGACCGAGCCGCTGTTTGCCGAGGCTAAGCTGTGGCATGGGTTACGACGGTTCCGGCTGCGCCGCCTCTGGCGAGTCAATGTGGAAGCGTTGATGGTCGCGGCTGCACAGAATCTCAAACGATTACTGAGGCAGCGTGGTCGAGGCCTCACACCGGCCTCCCGGAATGGCGGCTCCGGTCCCCTTCATGGACGAGGATACGCGCGTCATTTCTGCGCTGGTCACCTGGATCGAGGTGTTGGTGCCCTGGAGGCGCGGCCGCAGTTGGGTACGGCACCCGACGCCAGCCCTCCGACCGTCCTGGGGTCGACTTTATCAACACTCTCTTCGGCTTCCCGGCGCAGACTTCCGTGCCCTTGTCCGTCAGGTGACCGACTTCACGTCATCGATTGGCTGGCCTATCCGACCCCGCTGCGCCTGGCATGCAACACTCCTTACTGCTTCCCCGGTTCAGTGAGGGCTTTTTCAACACGCTCGGGTCGTTTTTTGAGACGGTTCGGACTAAGGGGTTGACTCGTCCCTGGGGTCAGACATTACGGTGAATCTCAAGAAGGTGAGATATGCGTAGCATGCCAGAGCTGTGCGTTCCCTCGAGCTTGGGAGCGGGAACCAGCGGCTCTAGGATGATCGACTCGGCGTCGGTGAGATCGGTAGGATAGAGGCGTGGAGGTGAGGCCATACGAGCCTCCTGGTGGGTGGTAATTCCAGAGCCTCACTTCGCCATCCCCATTCTCAGGTAGTTTCTAGCTTTGTAGACGAGGAGTCTGTCGATGAAAGCGTTCGGCATCACCTTCCACATCCCCGACATGACGCCCGAGCAGTACCATCACGTGAAGGAGCAGATCAACCCTGTCGTGAGGGAGCAGCCCGGGTTCATCCTCCACATCAGCGGACCGGCGGAGAGCGGCTACCGCATCACCGAGGTCTGGAAGTCTGAAGCCGACCAGAACCGCTTCGCCAGGAACAGATCGCGCCGCTCTTCCAGAAGGAGCAGATTCCGCCCGCCACGGTGGAGACGTTTGCCGTGGAGAATGTCGTCACCGGTTGACACCCGGTGGTGCTCCCAGAATCTCACCTCGTCATTCCCCTTCTCAGACAGCTTCTAGTACTACAGTGACAGATGGCTTGTGAGCTTGCTACCCTCCAGTATGACGGAGAGGGAGGGGAACCATGACGACCAGCGAGGAGATCGAGGGGTGGCGAGCAGGGCTTGAGGTGCTACATGGACGGATTGCGGGTCGGTTTGGCCGGTCAGAGGTCCGGGAGCGAGCCACGCGCTATCTCGCCGGTCTGCTGGGCCGGGTGGAGCGGAAAAACGGTTGGCAACTGGCGGAGCATCTTGGGGAAGCGGGACCACAAGGCGTCCAACGGCTACTCAACGCAGCCGGCTGGGACGTTGACGCGGTGCGCGACGACCTGCAGGCCTATGTGGTCGAGCACCTGGGAGCGCCCGATGGGGTGCTGATCGTGGACGAGACCGGATTTGTGAAGAAGGGCACCAAGTCGGTTGGGGTGCAACGGCAGTACAGTGGTACGGCGGGCAAGCGGGAGAACTGCCAAATCGGTGTGTTCCTGGCCTATGCGACCAGGACCGGGCGCGCCTTCCTGGATCGGGAGTTGTACCTCCCCCAAGCGTGGGCGGATGATGCCGCGCGACGCCAAGAGGCAGGCGTGCCGGAGGAGGTGCGGTTCGCGACCAAGCCCCAGTTGGCGAGGAGGATGCTGGAACGGGCGGTGACGGTTGTGGTGCCCGCCGGCTGGGTCGCAGGGGACGAAGCCTACGGGGATGACCCGGATCTCCGCCGCTGGTTGGAAGGGAAGACCCAGGCGTATGTCCTGGCCGTGTCCTGCAGCCATCCCCTCTGGCATGGTGGGGCACAGGAGCGGGCGGACGTGCTGGTGGCGACGCTCCCGCCCGAGGCCTGGGCGACACGCTCCTGTGGCGCGGGCAGCAAAGGGGAGCGGCTCTACGACTGGGCTTGGCTCCAGTTGCCGTATGAGACCGCTGCTGGGATGACGCAGTGGCTGCTGGTGCGACGCAGCCTGGGCGAGCCGACCGAGTGTGCCTACTTCCGGGTGTTCGGTCCCGACGGGACACCGCTCGAGACCATGGTGCGGGTGGCAGGGAGTCGATGGGCGATCGAGGAGTGTTTTGAAGCGGCCAAGGGGGAGGTAGGGCTGGACCAGTACGAGGTGCGGACGTGGACTGCTTGGTATCGGCACATCACCCTGGCCATGCTGGCCCATGCCGCCCTTGAAGTCACCCGCCTCCAGGCCACGGGTGAAAAAAAGGGGGCCCAGACGACGAGTTAATCCCGTTGACGGTCCCCGAGGTCCGGCGCTTGCTCCTGGGCGTGATGGAGGTCCCCACGCACGCCACCTTCCACCTATCCTGGTCCTGGTTCCGTTGTCGCCATCAAGCCGGTGCCCATCGCTGTCATGCGGCACGACGAGCACGACGTCACCCATCCAGCGTCGGCATGGCCGCCATGCAGGTGCTGTCCTGCGCCGACTTCACCCTCACAGATGAACAGTGGGCACGTATTGCTCCTCTGCTCCCACCCCAGAAACCACCGATCGGGCGACCACCCATTGATCACCGCACCATCCTGGCCGGGATCTTCTGGGTCATTCGGACCGGCGCCTCCTGGCGCGAAGTCCCTGCGTCCTTCGGCCCCTGGCAAACGATCAACAGTCGCTATCGACGCTGGCGCCAAACCGGCATCTGGCAGCGCATCCTCGAGGCTCTCAACCCACCCGAGGACACCGTTGCCTCATAACTGTCACTGTAGTACTAGTACTACAGCGACAGATACAGTGTAAAGCTGATACCCTTTGGCACGAGAGAGACGGAGGGGACCATGACGACGAGTGCAGAGATCGAGAGCTGGGAGGCAGGGCTTGATGCGCTCCACGCGCGCATTAGTGGGCGGTTCCGACGATCGGAAGCACGGGAGCGCGCCAAGGGTTACCTCCGTGGTTTGCTGGATCGCGTTGACCGCAAGAACGGCTGGCAACTCGCCGAGCACCTGGGCGAGTCTGGGCCGCAGGGGGTGCAACGGCTGCTCAACGCGGCGGAGTGGGATGTTGATGCGGTTCGTGACGATCTGCGCGATTACGTGATTGAGCACCTGGGCAAGTCAGACGGCGTGCTGATTATCGACGAGACCGGCTTCCTGAAGAAGGGACCGAAGTCGGTGGGCGTGCAGCGGCAGTACTGTGGGACTGCGGGGCGCATCGAGAACTGCCAGATCGGTGTCGTCTTGGCGTATGCCAGCCATGCAGGACGCGCCTTTCTCGACCGGGAGCTCTATCTGCCGCAGGTTTGGGCCGAGGACACCGAGCGACGACACGAGGCAGGCATCCCCGATGCGGTCACATTTGCGACCAAGCCAGAGGTGGCCAAAGCGATGCTGGAACGAACGTTTGCGGCATCGGTTCCTGCTGCCTGGGCCGCCGGGGATGAGGTCTATGGGAACGACAGGGGATTGCAACAGTGGCTGGAAAGCAAGCACCGTTTCTATGTCCTGGCGGTCTCCGCGAACCACCCCTTGTGGCAGGATGGGGAACGCGTCCGGGCTGACACAGTGGTGAGCGCCCTTCCATCAGCGGCATAGGCGACCCACTCAGCTGGCGCCGAGAGTCAGGGGGAGTGTCTCTATGACTGGGCCATGATTCGCCTCCCGGATGACGATAGTGGAGACGCCGCTCACTGGCGCCTGGCCCGCCGGAGCAGACACGACCCGACCGAGTTCGCCTACTACCGCGCCTTTGGACCCCGAGGCGCCCGCATCGAGGACCTGGTCCGCGTCGCCGGCATGCGCTGGGCGATCGAGGTGTGTTTCGAGGATGCGAAAGAGGTCGTGGGACTCGATCAGTATGAAGTACGGAAGTGGATCGCCTGGTATCGCCACACCACGCTGGCGTTATTCGCCCACGCCTACCTGGAAGTCACCCGTTCTGCCGCCGACGGAGGGCAAAAAGGGGGGCCGACGACCTTCTCCCTCTGACGGTCCCGGAGGTGCGCCGCCTCCTGCTGGCACTGAGCGAGCCGCCGAAGCGTCGAAGGATTCGGTTTGCCTGGTCACCCTTCCGGCGTCGGCACCAGGCCTGTGCTAAGCGGTGCCACACGGCGCGGCGGGCCCAGGCGGATCAGCCCATGGCGATGGGAGGCACGACGATCACCCTGTCCACGCCGGCCCTCCTCCTTACTGAGGCCCACTGGAAGCAGATCGCGGCTCTCCTCCCACCACCAAAGCAGTCTGGCCGCCCACCGGAGGACTCCTACCCGCTCCTGGCCGGAATCCTCTGGATCATGCGAACTGGCGCCTCGTGGCGCGAGATGCCCACGGAGTTCGGACACTGGCATACTGCCTACACCCGGTACCAGGAGTGGCAGCGTTCGGGGCTGTGGACCCAGATTCGTACGATCCTTGTCGATCCCGATCCACCACCCCAGTGTTAACTGTCGCTGTAGTACTAGAACCTGTTATGAACTTTGAGGCTGTTGGGGCGTAGCATGAGGAAATGGGAGAGTGACGAGCATATCCTGGCGATGTGAACGATGAGGAGTGGGCGTCTGTGGCGCCCTACCTGACTCCGGCGGTCAGGTCCTTGTCGTCCATTTCCCAAGCGTGATCCAGCGTGTGATACGCGGTGTGCCGAATCAGGAACCGGATCGGCCAGGTTCGGGCCATTTTGCCCTCAGAATGGAACGTCCGAATCGCCGTGCAGTACGCGTCGCGGTACGCTTTCAGCCCTTTGGCGTCAGTGATCCTCTCACCCTGTTCGGTGCCCACTCCGAGCTTCTTTGCCCACTCCTGTTCAGTGGCGCAGACATGAAGAACAATTCGGTCCCGGTCACGCCCTCCGCCTCGCGAACCCTTCAGCATCTCAGCCGACACGCGCACACGCACATCGTCGAAAAACGCCCAGCACGCCTGCATCAAGGTCAGCTCACGTTCTAATTCAGCGCTTGACATGTCTTGCCTATCGATCCCCGAAAACGCGAACGAGATGCCCCAGAAGTCGGTTGAGCCTGTGCCCGGATAGTGCTCGACCACCTCGACGGTGGTGGTGGCCGCAAACTCTGCACCCATCCCGGCCAGCTTCGCTACCTTTGCATAGCGTGGAAGGTAGGATTGTAACCTTTCAATCGCGACCTCCCCGGTCTTCGCACCGCGCTCCAGACCGGGCCAATCCGGCGCCACCGCCACCACCTTCTTGCCTTTCGGTCCGATTTCCAGGGTCACCCGAATTTCGTTAGCCATCTCTACTCCCAGCACAAGAGTTCCTGCGCTCTTTGATCTCGGATTGCCGTGATATCATTGTGACCCGTGCGTTGGACTTTTACATAAACTCCCGGACTTAATCATCAGCTGCCATGGACACGACGGCACAGAGCTTGCAACAGTGCACCGTGGTCACCAGGTCGCAGACACCACCCGGTGTGGATATTACAGCTCGAAAGGATAGAACCGTATGAAACAACCCGTCATTGTCACGACCATGCTCCTGGCGCTCCTGTCCGGCGTCCTGTCGCCGGCCTTCAGCGGTCAAAGTAGCGCCGCCATACCTACTCGACCGCACTCGACCTCGCTCCACACGAATGCACCACCCCGAGCCTTTGATAAGACCCGCTTTCTCGCTCACCTCGCCGTTGCCGCGTTTCTGATCCACTACACGTACAAGAAGTATCAACAGGGTCTGCTTATCGGTAGTTTGTTGACGGCGGTTATGAAGATTCATAGAGGTGGATGCCCCGTCCTTGCCAGAGCCACTCAAGCAACTGCTGCAACGCCGGTGGTGGGGGCTGCGTGGACCACGCTCTCCAGTAGC
>JAABUH010002047.1_pt1 | contig 20358 bp, 20 predicted proteins | sample 5559121 | NCBI WGS metagenome assembly JAABUH01 (sample SAMN10711871, study PRJNA513364) | rock metagenome | isolation source: Antarctica rocks | place: Antarctica: Victoria Land, Battleship Promontory nord | collected 2015-12-28
ACACTTGGGGACCTATTGGGCCTCTTTTGGGGAGATACCACCCGGAGAGAACGCCAACCGCGCGGATCAGGCAGCCGACGCTGCATCTTCTCGGCAACCGAGACGAGCATGTTGGTCAAGGCCGATTACTGACGAAGATGTGCATTGGACAGACAGCTGTCATACATCACCCGGAAGGCCATCGGATCCCTAGAGACCAGGCGTTTCAGGACAAGGTGGCGAGGGCGATAGAGCGCATGATTTCGAAAGTCAATCTCACATGTTAGAAGACGGGGTCTGCGGGAAAGGTCTTATTCTTTTCATGCTTTGTTTTTCATGAAAAACGCTATCGTTCAACCGGTTTATGGCTTGCCCAAACATGATAGTTGACTTCTCTCCATCAGATGAAAACAGCGAAGTAGACATTGTCAAAACAATTGACTAGACAGTCAGATAGACTGTTTAAAAGAAAGTTTACAAAAATTCTCTCGTTGCTGTTCAAGATCTCAACGCTGCAAGTACGCTTTCATGCCAACTGGATTTCGAGATTACTAATGTGACTGGACGTCTGCCACTTATTTTGACTATTGAGGCGCGTGGTTACGAGCAGGCCTCGCGTCTTAGAGTCACATGACCGAGGTTGATCACAACGCGCCACTGAAAAAAACTTCAACCTCGTTTACCCTTTGGTCTGATACAGTACATGTCCCTTTGCCCTTCTCTGCTAGTGTTCGCTTCGAGGTCGATACCTATGTATTCTCCTTTCGGTTTGGCCATGTCTTTACGAAACTTCAATCATAACATTTCAGAGTGCGATATACAATTATCGGCGTATATTTCAGACAGGAGTCGTATCCCCAACGATCATCTTCAAAGACGTGTTTTAGGCGTATATAGTTGCCGCAGATGATGGTTCCTTGGAGCGTAGGCAAGAGCTCGATGTCGCCGAGGAAGACCTAGATAATAAAAGTCGCCGCAGATCCTCCATTTTCTCCGCAGGTACGGCTGCAACCGACGTTTCAGCTTTACTCTACGCGATGGACGAACATCAATTTCAAATTTATAGAAGGACGAAATCTGCTTGAATATAAAGATAGTCATCTCTCAAGAACTGCGGTCCTTGTACAGGCTTCGGAAATCTAACATATAAAAACATGTCACCTTTCATCACTGCGGATGCCGTTGGAGAGGCCGAAACCAACCAAACCCTACAATGGAACGAGACCCTACCACCTGCTGTAGAGCGGTGCATCCACCACTTAGTCGAAGAGCGAGCTCAGCAGCAGCCAGATGCGGAGGCTCTCTGCTCAGCCGCCGGGTCGCTGACGTATAAAGCCTTGAACGCCTCTGCGACAACGGTCGCAAAACGACTTCTGGCTTTAGGCGTGCAAACCGACACCTATGTGGCGCTCTCTTTCGAGCACTCAATATGGGCAGTGGTTGCGATGCTGGGTGTCTTAAAAGCCGGCGCGGCTTTTGCGTCAATCCCACCTTCTCCGAGCCAGCGAATCGAGACAATTCTTGGGCAGATGAACCCTACGGCTATTCTTGCCTCACCTTTACGAGCGAGCTCTTTGATGCAATATCCCCAACCAAAAATTGTCGTCAGCGCGGAAGACTTGGGTCAACTTGAAGCAATTGATGACAGCCACTTGGCGGTCAACGTCAAGCCTGGTAATTTGGCTTATGCAGTTTTCACTTCAGGCAGCACCGGAACCCCTAAGGTGAGTTTCTGCGTGTCTGATTCGAAAAAGCTCGCAAAGGCTGACGTTCTCGATGTAGGGTGCCCAAATCGAGCACCGGCAACTTTGCACTTACGTGACCCAATGGGCTAAGGCTGTTGGTATCGACTCGCGGAGTAGAATGTTTCAATATAGCTCATATCTATTTGACGTTCACATATCGGACATATTCACGCCTCTTTGTGTTGGTGGTGCGGTGTGTATACCATCAGACGATGATCGCTATATGTATGTTCGGACATTTTTCCGCTTTGACTTTATTTTCGTTTCGACCTTTTGCCATTCCGACATTATATCAGCAACACAAAATTTGCGAAAGTTTTCTTTTTTCCGTGCTTTTGGAATCCTCCATTTTTCTACCGCCTTTGCTGACTTTGCGTTCTAGCAACATTACGGGAGCGATGCGAGATTTAAGGGTAACTCATGCCATGTTTGTTCCATCCCTACTGTCTACCATGTCTCCTGAGGATGTAGATCTTGAGACTCTCCGAACTTTGATTATGAGCGGTGAAAAATCGCCCGCCCATATTGTGGCACGGTGGGCCAGCCTTCCAGGATTGCGGGTAATTAACGCCTACGGGCCTGCAGAATGCACCCCTAACTGCTGTCTTCTCGATATGTCCATCGACGGTGCAATTGCGGGGAATATTGGGCGGCCAATGGGTGCGTCTCTGTGGATCGTAAATGCTTCGGATAATGAAGAACTGCTTCCGGTTGGTCGGGAAGGTGAGCTTCTTATCGAGGGACCCCTTGTGGGCAAAGGATACATGAACGACGAGAAAAAGACCTTGGCAGTGTTCATACCAGCCCCAGCTTGGCTACAAAGGTTAAGAAAAGGTACTTCAACCCGCGTCTACAGGACGGGAGACCTTTGCCGCTATACCGATAACGGTACCATCGAGTACGTTGGACGAGACGATCTTCAAGTCAAGATCCGGGGCCAGAGGATGGAGCTTGGTGAAGTGGAACACGAGCTGCGCCGTGCACTGCCAAGAACGGCAGATCTCGCGGTTGAATTATCTGTACCAGGAACAACCAACAAACAGTCAAAGCTAATCGCTTTTGTCTGTCTAAAAACCATAGTCGCCCAGCAACAGGACTCCGAGATCATGGATGGCGTATCTAGAAGCCAAGAGTCCATTAATGCTCTTGAAGAGTTGGTCCCTGAACTTAAGAACCATTTATCAAATTCTCTACCCGAATATATGATGCCTCACGCATTCATACCGATGGACTTTATACCACGGCTGCATTCTGCCAAGACCGACCGCAAAAATTTACGCGCAATAGCTGCGAGGCTTCTCGCGGGTCCTAGTGCAGCAATTAGGCCTGGGCTCCGCCTGCCCACTTCTTCGATGGAAGAAAAACTTCGACAAGTCTGGGCGGAGGCTTTCGGCCTAGAGTTGCAGAACGTCGGGATGGATGACCAATTTTGCCGCCTTGGGGGGGATTCAATTACAGCGATCCGCCTCAGAGTAGCAGCTCGCCGCAGCGGAATTGAGATGACTATGAAAGACATCTTCGACTCCCCAACTCTGTCCGAGCTGGCCCTCGTTGCTTCTACAACGCAGACCAGTGTTCAGGATTTGAACCCGTTTGAACTCATCCGTAAAGAATCTGCAGGAGAGATTTTGCATTCAGCTGCCGCGCAGTGTGGAGTCTCCGAAAACGAGATTGAGGATATATTTCCTGCTACAATGAGTGCTTGCTACTTTATGCTCACATCGGAGGCTGCACCAAATTGGTGGACGACCTACCATACATTTCCACTCCCGATGGATGTTGATCTAATTAGATATTTGGAATGCTGGAAATCTGCCATCTCTTCCCACCAGAACCTACGCTCTCGCATCGTCAAGACCGAAACAGCAATCCTCCAAGTCGTCTTGCGAAAAGAGAAAGAGTACATACGAACCGCAGAAAACCTCGAACCCTTCATTGAGCAGGAGAAGCGGACCACGATGAATTGGGGAGAGTCACTCAGTCGCTATTGCGTGGTGGAAGGAAAGGGTGATGGCCAACGCTACTTCGTCTGGACAGCAAAACAGGCAATATTTGACGCTTGGTCTCTGCATCTGCTGGCCCAAAATATCTCCAAAGCCTACTTCTCGAACGATCTCAGCATGGCGGATCCCCTTAAGCCCAGCCAACTCGTCAACTACAAATTGACTGCAGATCCCTCATCCGCCAAGAAGTGGTTTAATTCCCATTTCGCCAACGTCAAGCCTAACCCGATCTTCTCTACTCCTCCAGGCTATAAATTCGAGACCGACGTGTACGCAACTCGAAACCTTGAATTACCGCAACCACCATTATCCGCCCAATTCCCTACCTTCACTCTCTCTACCATTAGCGCAGTCGCCTGGGCCCTGGTACTTGGCCAACACACCGCCTCGAACGACATCTGCCTTGGCCTCGTACGTTCTGGTCGTAACATTCCTCTTCCCAGTACCGACACCTACATGGGGTCGCTTACGAGTCTGATGCCCCTGCGAGTGCGCCTTGACGGATCAGTAACGGTGCATGAGCTCCTTCGAAGATATCAGAGTGACTGGATCGAGTCGTCGGCCCATGATGCGTATAGTTTCATAGAGCTCATGGACGCAGAGACGAGCCCAGGAATTAAGGGTGCAGTGACAAGCACCATATCCCTAAATATCATCCATCCACTTGACAGTACTGACGACGAAGAAAACGAGGTAAGAAAGCTACCGCAAAACTACGAGATACCTGCAGGCGCAACCCAAAAGCCTTTGAACCTGAATGTGTTCCTACAGCGAGACGGAAACGTCAGGGTCATGACAAGAAGGGATCACATGGCGTGTACGAAGGAGTTAGCTGAAGCCTTTGTTAATTCGTTCGAACGTGTTGCCGGACAACTTTTGACGGCAGATGGAGAAACGACGGTGAGCCAGATCTTAGTGCCAGATACGACGGGGATCAGGCGTAGCTATTTTCCCAGCGCGAATGATCGCCAACTTGATATTTCCACTCAGAAAGACTGCCAACTCGATCTCTCAGCACTCAAGGACAAATCCGTCCTGCTGACAGGAGGAGCTTCTGGCCTTGGCCTGGCCACCGCTCGTGCTTTCGCTGCCGCTGGAGCCTACGTTACAATTGCCGACATACAGCCTGCAGAGGATGTTGGTGAGAAGATCGTTGAAGAATTGAAGAGCCAGGGATACAATGCCACGTATGCTTACTGCGACACGAAGAACTGGGACAGCCAAGTGAGCGCATTCAAGAAAGCTGTATTGTTCGGTCCAAGCAAGACGCTGGACGTTGTAGCAATGTTTGCCGGCGTAACCAGCGAACATGGCAACATCATGGATCACCTTGCCAAAGTCAAGCCGACCTTGGAAGAAGATCCTACGCCCCCACAGATCCAATGTCTCAACATCAACTTAATTGGTGTGTACTACTCGGCCTATCTTGCATTGAACTACTTTCGGTTACGGCCTGGAAATGAAGAAAAGAACACGTCATCCTTTAAATCCCTGAGCTTTATCAACTCCTTGGCCGGCTACCTCGACTTCCCCAACCACACGACCTATAACGCGAGCAAATTCGGCGCCCGTGGCATCTTCCGCAGTATTCGAAATTCCACCAAAGATATCGGCGTGCGCTGCAATTTGATCGCCCCGTGGCTCGTTCGTACCCCATTGACTATCCCTCTGCAACACAAATTCCCCGAGGGCAGCAAGGGTATTCATTGGGCCAAAGTCGAGGATGTGGTTGAGGCAGTGGGGAAGTGTGTTGTTGACGAGAAGATTAACGGTGAGCAGTGAAAGCACCCTCTGATCTCTTTCATGAACATCAAGCAGCATTCACTAATCCCCCCCTTTACAGGCCGTGCCTTCGCAGTAATGCCCGACGGCACCTTCGACCTCAATGATGATCTCGAGAGTGGATATGGTGGTGAGGAATTGAAGCGGGCTGTGCTAGCGAGGCGTGAGGCGGGCGATAGTATGGTTTGAAGAAGGCAGCTATCACCGGATTTCTAGATGGGCCAGCGTATCTCCGTGAGCATTGGTGTCACTTTTTGTGTAGGAAATAGAGAAGTTGGTAATCTTCGCTTCATAGGGCTGGTAGGGCTGGGGCCCGCTAGTAGAGTTCGCGAGATTGACAATCGCGAATGACCAGGGTGAGGCTGCCTTTTGAATCTGCTATAGCCGGTTCAGGTTCTTGTTGTTGAAAAGACTGTCTAGATAGAAAGATGAATATACTCTTTGCAGAATCGAGAACATTTTCTTCATTTCTCTTTAGTCGACAGCGAATGATTAGTCATTCTGTTCATTCATGCATACTCGCTCTATGATTCACTGAATGCTTCTCAATCTATTCACAAAAGCGTGGTTCAAGACACATTTGACATTAGTCTTTTATCTCTTGCTAACACTTGTAGTTTCGCATCAGCTGCTCGAATCATGAAGACAGCTTTGTCAAAAGATGTCAAACTTTTCAAAGAAGCGAAAGAATGCATGCAGAAATGCGTGAGCGAGTTCATTTCTTTCATCACTTTTATCACAAGCGAAGATGGTTTAAAGTCAATCTTTAATATGTATGATCTCTATTCTTGAATTGATTTAGTCGCGAAGAAATGTTGAAAGAGAAACAGAAAATAATGAGCAACAATGTCATGATGTCAAATCATCAACTCAATTTAAAACATAAACCGTTGATATCTTAAATAATCTTGATTCATTGAATTTGTTTCACAGTTCAATAAATCAAGTCATCAATTTAATCATCATCATTTTAATTTAGTTTCAGCAATTCTGTTTCAATCATTTTAGTCATGTGTGCAAACTTCTGCAATCTTAAGTTAATAAAACTATTGTTTAGTCTTGATTCTGCTCAATTCATGTATATAAAAATCAAACTTTCATTCTTTTCTTTTGCTTTTTATCTTTCATCTTGTACATTATTTGATGTATTGTCTTGTATCTAAATTTTATCAAAGTAATAATAATATCAGTCTTTTATATTGATAGTATCTTTAGTTTAGCTTTGTCACGATTTTAGCATGTGTTACTCGAAAGATGTTGAGAAAAGAGATGTTAGATCACTTAAATGATGTTGAACAATATTATAAATGATGATAGATGTGAGATTATTAGTGATGTTATGAAAGTTCTTCGATACGAATGATACTCAGCGTTCATGAGGTATAAGAATCTCTGAATGATCTCTTTCTTTTCTTTCTTCTTCGTGCAACGTCTTGTATCTAAAATCTAGTTATTAGAATTTCATTCTGATTTCATTCAGCTCTCAGTTCATGACATTACGTTGCATCACACTACATCATGAGTCAATTCGAGAATATCAGCAACACTTTGTCGTCAACATCTCTAGCCTCGATCAACGAATTCATCACTGTCGTTCAGTTTCGAACTCACGTCAACAATGCTCTCGAAGCGTGATACATTTTTCTGATTGAACTTCAAACTTGATTCAACAACATCATCACTCAGTATATCAACTGAGTCTCAGTCTGTCAACAAGAACATGAGCAAACTCAGGTCAAACTTAAGCAGTTTTAGATCAATAATGAAATCTTGTCAGAAATGATTCAAGAACTCAAGAGCATGAGCAGAATCAATATCAAATCAGAGAAATATTTGAATTCAGAACTCTATATCGAAGAGCGAGAGAACAAGCTAAATCAGTTTATCTTCGAGCTGATCAGCAAGCTGAAGTTGAACGTGAATCGTTATTCAACTCTCGAGTCTCGTCTTCTGTGTGAGTACAGTCGCTTATCGAAGAACGCTGTCGCTCAAGCGTTGTCATGTATGACTGCTCAGCATGACAAGCTAGTCACGATTGAGCAATTAGTTGTCTTGTTAAGACAAGCCTTCGATGATTCAGACAAGCAAGAAATCGCTCAGCGATTCATTTCAGCTCTAAGAATGCGAAATCGCATCTTCATTGAATATCTGTTCGATTTTCAGCAGCACATTGATGCAATCGAATATGACGTCGTAACTCGAAAATTCAATCTGAAGAATGAACTATTCAGCGAGCTCAAAGCTCTATTGATTCAGATGAATGTCAGCAGCCTGAACTATGAGCAGTTGATTATCAAATGTCAGCAATTGAATAGTTGATATCGCGTCACAGTACAGAATCTTTTCAAGTCAAAAGCAGTGATTCACTCTGTCTCTGTGATCTCTACAGTTCTCGCGTATCTCGTCAAATATGCAACATCTTCGACAGGCTCGAAAGCTATGATCTCAAGCTCAAGAGATCTCATGAACTTATCGATCATCAACATGAAGAAACGAGACTCACTGATTCTCGAGAAGCATCAGCATCGCATGATCAATCATCTGTGTCTATACTGCGATAAGTCTGAACATCAGACTGCGATCTGCAATTCAAAGCTCAAGATTCAGCTACAAGTCGTCTCATTATTCGCTCTTGCAATCTCTATCGACAATCTCGCTTTCGATACTTCTTTCGCCTTGAGAAAAGTCTAGTCTCTGCATACAGTCGCTCGCAGAGACAATCGAACAGTCTGAAAATCTCTGCACTCTCAGTTAGCTCGATTCATCGATTAGAAAAGAAGATGAACAATGATCATCTCGTGCTCTCAGATAATCTAAAAAGCAATAAAATCAATGTTAATCTTTCTGTTTTGATTGATATCAACGTCATCGATTATGCATTTATTGATGACTCTTTCGCGCAAAGACACTCTCTGTTCTGTTTTTCTTTGTCTGAAATCTGTATTCTTCAGAGATTTGATGATCAATCAGTCGTATTCAATTCAATCACTCATTACGCTCTTATCAAACTTCAAGTTTCAAGCGAAGAGTTCAAAGAAACTCTCTTTTATGTCACTCAACTTTCGCAATTTTCAGTTGTTCTAGATCTGCTCTGATTAAAAAGTCATAAAGCAATTATAGATCTGCGTCATAATCAGCTCATCTTTGAATCTCAAGTCAATTCAGAACTCGTACTCGAAACTTTCTTGAGCATCTCGATCTCGACTGTGTCAGTATCAGCTCTCTCGACGTCTTCGTCTTCGAAACATCTGAAGATCTACGCTATAAATAGTGCTTCGTTTCTGCGACTCGCTAGAAAAAAGAATCATGATCTGTTTGTCATATTCATGAGAGATATCGACAAAGCTCTGAAAATCACGTCTTTCGTTGACTCTGTCACGCTATTGTTTCTCGAATATCACGACTTTCTAGATGTTTTCTCTCGCGAATTGACGAACACTCTATCTGAACGACGTCTCTATGATCATAAAATTCAGCTGCAGAAGAGCAAAACTTCTATCTTCGAATCTTTATATGACATGTCTCAAGATGAGCTTTGAATACTAAAGAAATATCTGAAGAATAATTTGATCAAAGACTTTATTCAAGTCAGCTCTTTCTTCGCGATCTCTTTGATACTCTTTGTTAAAAAATCAAGCGAAGAACTCAGATTTTGCGTGAATTATTGAAGTCTGAACGTCATGACAGTTAAGAATCGATACTCGTTATCTCTCATTCGAGAAATTCTAGATTGACTGACTAAGATCAAGTACTACATCAAGTTAGATATCATTGCAATCTTTAATAAACTGCGAATGACTTATGAAGACGAGTGAAAGATCGCTTTTCAAACACGTTATGACTTATACGAGTACAACGTTTTGCTCTTCAAACTCACAAACAGATCGTCATCATTTCAGAACTTCATTAATGACACTCTGCATGACTTCTTGAACGTTTTCTGCATCACGTACATGAATGATATCTTGATCTATAGCAACAGCAAAAAGAAGCATACTCAGCATGTTCATCAGATACTGAAGCGACTTAGAGTCGTCGAACTACAGATAGATATCAAGAAATGCGAATTTTCAGTTATCGAGATCAAGTATTTGAGTCTAATAATCATCACTCACGAAATCAAAATGAATTCTGAGAAGATCAATGTCATCATGAATTGAGCTGCATCTCAAGACGTCAAAGATGTTCAGAGCTTTCTGAGCTTCGTCAACTTCTATAGACGATTTATTAAGAAGTTTTTCAAGCTGATCGATTCGTTGACTGTCTTAATCAGAAAAGATCAGTCATTTAATTGAACTCAGAAGTGTTAATTCGTCTTCGATTGACTCAAGCAGACGTTCATCACTGCTTCTATCTTAATGCACTATAATTCGAATCTATTCGTGACTGTGAAAATCGATGTCTTCGACTATGTTGTGATCGAAGTCATGTCTCAGCGAGATGATAACGAGCAGTTAAGACCTGTGATCTATTTCTCTTTCAAAATGCTACTCGCAGAATGCAACTACGAGATTTATGACAAGAAACTTCTAACTATAATCAGAGTTTTTGAGAAATGAAGACTCGAACTGAAAGACACGTTAGATTTCGTTGAGATCATTTTTGATCACAAGAATCTAGAATATTTCATGTCAATCAAGCTGCTTAGTTGAAGACAAGTCAGATGATCAGAATTTCTCTCTCGATTTAACTTTAAAATTGTGTATCGTTCGAGTGAATTGAACACTCGAGTCGATGCACTCACACGTCGATCAGAAGATCTTTTCTTGAACGAGAAAAATAGTCGTCAAGAACATCAGTGACAGATCGTGCTAAAATCAAAAAACCTGAAAATTCAAGTCTTAATCAATGTTCTCGATGATAGTGACTCTGAAGCACTTGAATCAACTGACTTGAAGAACGAATCAATGATCTCTGAGCAGTCTGAATCATCAGAGAAAATGTCTATGAATGAGCTAGAAGAATAACTCTTCGCAGTCTATTTCAATGATGAATGAGTACAGATCATGATAACTGCGTTAAGAGACAATCAACGAAAGCTTAAAGAATTTTCGTTAGCGAAATGTACGCTGCGAAGTGATCGAGTCTACTATAGAGATAGACTATTGATACTCAAAGATGAGAAACTGCGACTACGTCTGCTTCAATTAAGTCATGACACGTCTATTGCGAGTCATTCAGAAAGAGTCAAGATCTACGAAATACTCAGTCATCATTATTACTGACTTGAAATGATCAAGACAGTAGCTCGCTTCATACACAATTGTCATCTATGCTCTCAAGTGAAGATCTTTAGAGAAAAATATCAGAGAGCTTTGAAGTCTCTTGATGTACTCAATCGTCGCTGAAAAGACATAGTCATGAATTTCATCATGACAGTATCTGAAAGTAAGAATCTGAATGAAAATTTGACAATCAATATTCTGATAATCGTGAACAGATTATCTAAACAAGTGCATTACGAGTCTATGAGTGAAATTACAGTTCTAGATACAGCTCAAGTTTTTTATCATGCAATATGAAAACATCATGAATTATCTGATTCAATCATCTCAAATCATGAAACTCAGTTTGTCAATCACTTTTGAAACGAACTTTGTATTCGATTGAAGATTCAAGCTCGATTGTCAACTGCGTTTCATTCAGAAACGAATGATTAAATCGAGAACATCAACGACGTTTTGAAACAATATTTTCGAGTCTTCGTGTTCTTTATGCAGAACGACTGAGCTGCATGACTGTCATCAGCTGAATTTGTCATAAACAATCACTTCTTTGAAAGCACTCAGTGCACGTCGTTTCTAACTAACTTCGAACAGCATTCTCGAATGAGATTGAAATCAAAGAAGACTCAGAAGAACGTTATTGAACATTCGAAATGAATACATGTCGATCTGTTTGTTCAGAAAATGAATCGAATCAATGAAATTCTGCGAGAACAAATGATCTTAGCTCAAGCATATCAGAAACAATTCGCTAATGTTCATCGACAACACGCTCTCAAGTATGCAATTAATGATATGATTTGATTAGATGCTCGCAATCTGATGATTCATCGACTCAGCAAGAAGTTATCTAATAAATTCGAGAGATCTTTCAGAATCATCAAAATTGTTAGTTCTCATTCTTATCAGCTAAAGTTACTCAATGACTGATTCTGTTTCGACATCTTTCATACTTATCTGCTTGATTCTGCGATCAACGATCTCTTATCTGAACAAATATCTCTCGCGTCGTTTTTGATAGTCTTTGTCGAAGAAGTGCTTAGCTGAAAGATGAACGAAATATTGAACTCTCGAGTAAAGAACTCTCAACTAGAGTATTTAATTAAGTGAACTGAGATAGAAGAAAACAGTTGAGTAAAGTTTGCGAATGTGATGAATGTCATTGAAGTCATGAACGTCTATCACGCTTGAAATTTCGATTGTTCGAGTAAGAATTCATGAATCACTTACGTGCAAGAAAGCAGCGACTCTGAATATGAGTCAGAGAATTAAAAGTCTCGCAGAAGCTTCGACTTCAAAAAGAGAAATCTATTGTCACGATTTTAGCATGTGTTACTCGAAAGATGTTGAGAAAAGAGATGTTAAATCACTTAGATGATGTTGAACAATATTATAGATGATGATAGATGTGAGATTATCAATGATGTTATGAGAGCTTCTCAATACGAATGATACTCAGCGTTCATGAAGTATAAGAATCTCTGAATGATCTCTTTCTTTTCTTTCTTCTTCGTGCAACGTCTTGTATTTAAAATCTAGTTATTAGAATTTCATTCTGATTTCATTCAGCTCTCAGTTCGTGACAAGCTTAGACTTTGACATTATGAAAGATTTACACTTTTTGCAACATTTTCATACATTGAAATCTCATTTAATTATTCTTTTGCTTAAATGAAGTTATCTTACAATTTCTTAATCAATGATGAGCATACTGTTGAACAGTTCACTCAAAGTATGATTGAAAATTCAGTTGAGATCTTTCACACAATGCAAAAGCTTCAAAATTAAGTTCAATAACATGATGTTATCATCTTGTTTTCATTCATCATTCTTAGTTTTTCAATTTATATAAAATTGAATTCTCAGTCTCTTATGATAATAACTCAAATCGTTGCACAAATCTTAAACAATCAATCTCTTCTTGTCATTCATCTTTCTGTGAACTCTGTCATTGTTTTCATTGCTTTTAAATTCAAGAAGCTTCTTAACATATTTAAATATGAGAAGAACAAAGATTGATTAAATGCATGAGAGCAGAGTCTAATACAGCACATGAACATGAATAATGATCATTTTTTCTTTCATCAAGTCAAAATCATTTATGTCGAGTCATGATTCATCATAGATAAGAAGACTCACAATTTAATGAATCAATATCAAATCAATGATCTTTATATTATTTTCATCTTTGCAAATTAACAACATAAGTTGCATCATTGTTGTGACAATTCTTTCAAGACAGAATATGCTCATTTATATTTTCGTAAAATTCTGAAGTAAGACATGAATAGCTTTGTTGACTATTACAATCTTTTTTATTAAAAGAAAGAATATTCTTTGATGAAAGATTTCTCATTGATTAACTGTTTGAAGCATAATGTCAATTATTTCACTTAAATTGTTGTTTTCTTCTGATAAAATTTTGATGAAACTCAATCATTCATTTTTCATTAATGAGTTCAAGCATTTTTTAACATTGATGAAGAGTTTTAGCAGCTTAAACATCATTAATCTTGCTTTATCTTTATTATCATTTCATTCATCAAAGTCAAGAGCATCTTTGCATTAACTAGTAATTTTTTCAATTCAAGGATTATCATTTCTGTAACTGTTGTTTTAACAGTATCTTCATTTCTTTCTCTTTCATCTTTTAATTAGTCAATGAATTTAAACTTCATCATTATCATCATTCAAGATAAAACTTTGATCATTTCTGAAATTAAGAAAATTTGCAACAAGTGAAAGCTGTGTTACTACTGCAAGTTGCAACATTCAAGCAAAATTGCTAAAGAATATTCAAATAAAAAGCTTTTCACTCTGCATATCATGAATGTTTATGACAGTAATGTTGTCAATATAGATGAAGAAGTCTCACTGTTTATAAGAAAAGTTTAATTTCTGAGTTAAGTTATGCTCAGAAATTTATATACATATCATCTTGTTTACTAGTCTCAATCTTTTCATTCTCACTTTAATCATATAAAAAGTTTTCTGTTAAATCTGTCTTGAAACTCTTTGAATTTAATTCAACATTCAAAGATAATCACATAATAGTATTTTGTATTTTACATCACGCTCAATTTAGAGTTTTTGCTTTTGCTCTGATTGATAATGAAGTTTTTGCTTATGTCTTTATGAATAAATTTCTCATGCAACAACATTATTTTTTCTTGCATTAATTAATTCACTCTTGCAGACTTTAAGAATTTGATGATCAAGTCACTTTAATTAATGACATTATTCATGTTATTGAAATCATAATGATTCTTAATGAACACATTGAAAAACTATTCTTTTATATCATTAAATTAAATCAATATTTTATTATCATAAATTTGTCATGATTTTATCATCACATCATTGATGTCAATTTTGAACACAATATTCTCATCTTGTTTTTCTTCTTCTGTTTTAATTATTGTTATCAATTTCTCATCAAGATTTATAATTTTAATCAATAAGAAAAAAATTTCTCATTTGAAGTTAACAAAGTAGCTTCTCTTCAATCTCATCTTTAATTCACTCACAAGAAGTAACTCAGTTCATGTAAACTGATCGCGATGAGTCAAGTCATCAAGATCGAGTTAAGTTCTCGACTCGTCAAGACTTGATTTAAGTCAGAATTCTTGACTTGAGTATTTGAGTTGAGTTGAGATGTTCAACTTAAGTATTTAAGTCGAGTCAGAGAATTGAAATTGAGTATCAACTTGAAATTCTCGACTCGACTCGTCAAGACATGAAGATAGATAAATAGATATTCTATTATGACTCTCTATTATGACTTTCTATCATGACTCTCTATCAAATAGTCTTCATGTTTCTCTATCATAGCTTCTTTATCATAACTTTTCTTCATGACTTTTCTTCATGACTTTTCTTCATGACTTTTCTTCATGACTTTTCTTCATGACTTTTCTTCATGACTCTTTATCAAACAGTCTTCATAGTTTCTCATCATGACTTTCTATCATAGCTCTCTATCATAGTCTTCTATCATAACTCTCTATCATAGTCTTCTATCAAAGCTTTCTATCAAATGATCTTCATGTTTTTCTTCATGTTTTTCTTCATGTTTTTCTTCATGTTTCTCTTTATGACTTTCTATCAAAAAGATAATGCAAAAAGATAATGCAAAGACGAAAAACCGAAAAAATTTCTATATTTAACTCTCTTGACGTCATATTCAATTGCTTGATGAGTTAAGTTGAGTCAGCGAGTTCTGACTCAACTCGAGATCAATATCGAGTTGAATCATGAGATTGATATCAAGTATTCAAGTTGAGTCACGACATTGATATTGAGTACTCGAACAAGTCAGAAAGTAGATATGAAAACTTAACTTGATGATCAGTCTAAGTTAATAAATCATTCACAAAAAGCAATTCAGTCTACAGATTACTCACAAGAAGCAATTCAGTTTACAAATCATTCACAAAAAGTAATTCAACACTCAATTTGTTTGTAAAAAGCAATTTAGTTTCTCATTCACTTGAAAGAAGTAATTCAGTTTTCAGTTTGCTCATAAGAAGTAACTCAGTTCTCAATTCACTTGTAAGAAGTAACTTAGTTTTCAGTTGGCTCACAAGAAGCAACTCAATCTTCAATTCACTTATAAGAAGCAATTCAGTTTTTCATCTGCTCACAAGAAGCAATATAACTTCTCATTTATTCATAAGAAGTAAATTAATACTCAGCTCATTCACAAGAAATAAATCTCATTTAATCTTGTTTCTCATCTGAAACAAGAAATTTCTAATCATATTTTTCAAGTCATTCAAAAGAAATACTCATCAAAAATTAAATGTCAAAATTTTTTCTTTTTTAAAACTTTTGTTGTTTTTCAAACAAATTAATTCAATTGATCTTTTATACAACTTGACACAATTGAGTTGAAAGCTTGAAGCTTTGATCATGCTACTCATGTCAAAGACATTGAAGTGTTTAACATCATTCTAAAGAAAATTGATGTTTTCTTGAATCTTGAATCAATCTCATCTTTTAGTTTAAACTCTGATGAGTCAAAATTATGTCATGCAACTTTGATTATTTATTCAAAGAACAGCTCAACTCTTGCTTAGTTTTCATCTTGTTTTCAAGACAGTATGTATAATAAAAATCATCATTTGAATCTTCATTAAATGAAAAAGAAATTTCATTTAACTGCATTTACAACACAAGAAAATCTTGAAGTTTATTAACAAAGTAAGAACATTGATTCAATCACAATTTTATTATTTAAATATTTTGAGTTTTTAAATGTTTTCTTTAAGAAGAATGTTAATATCTTGTCTTTACATTAAGTTCATGATCATGTCATACATTTTAAAGAAGATGTTTAATTCTCAGTCTTCGCTTTGTATGACATAAATCATGATGAAATTTTAGAACTTTGACGTTATTTGAATGAAAATTTGAGCAAAGATTTCATTCAAGTCAATCACTTTCAGATGATCATCTTTGTTCTTTTTATCAAGAAATTCAAAGAAGAACTTTGCTTTTGTGTGAATTATTAAGATCTGAATGCTATCACAATCAAGAATTGATATTCTCTGTCTTTGATTTCAGAAATGCTGAATCATTTAAGTTGAGTTAAAGTTTTTATCAAGCTCAATATCATCTTCATGTTCAATCAACTTCAAATCAAAGAAGAAGATGAAGCTTTAATCATCTTTTGCACTCAATTTGAATTATTTAAGTATTTAGTCATGCTTTTTAATTTATGTAATAAATTTGTCTCATTTCAGAAGTACATCAACAATATTCTTCATAAACATTTAAATAAGTTTTATATTGTTTATTTGAATGACATCTTGATTTACTTGAACAATGAACTTGAACACAAGATTCATGTCAAGCTCATTTTGCAAAAGCTGCAAGAAGTAAATCTTCAAACAAATATAATTAAATGCAAGTTTCACATCACTTAAGTTTTGTATTTAGAATTGATAATTATTATCAAAAAGATCAAGATAAATTCTTTTAAAATAAACATCATTGTTAATTGATTCATCTTAATCAATGTTAAAAACATTCAAAGTTTTCTAAATTTCATGAACTTTTATAAAAGATTCATTTATAATTATAGTAGAATAACTATCTTGCTCACTCATTTCATCAGAAAAGATGTACTCTTTGTTTGATTTCAGAAATGTCAGATTGCATTTAACATTCTTAAGAAAGTCTTCACTTTCAAGATTATTCTTTATAATTATAATTTAAATCATAAAATTGTGATAGAAATCAATGCTTTGAACTATGTGTTCAAAGACATTCTTTTTTAATATGATGAGAATGAGATTCTTCATTCAATCACTTACTTTTCAAAGAAGCATAACTCAGTCAAGTGTAACTATGAGATTTATGATAAAGAACTCATGATCATTGTTTGCACTTTTGAGAAATGATGATCAGAGCTTGAAAACTTTATTTATTTTGTTGAGATGATTATGAATCATAAAAATCTTAAGTATTTCATGTCAATTAAACAGTTGAGTCATTATCAAGCTCATTGAAGTGAATTTTTGTTTAAATTCAACTATCACATCGCTTATCATTTTAACAAAATCAATGATAAGTTGAATGCTTTGACATGTCACTCAGAAGATTTTTTTAAAAAGAAAAATACATTTAATTCTTGACATCAATATCAACATTAAACAATTCTGAAAATTCATGTTTTAGACTTTAATATTGTTAAAAATCTTACTCTCAACATCTTTAACATCAAAGTCATGAAGCTTCAATCACAAATCATTGTTTTAAATTCAGTTACATTTATTCTTAATTATCTCAGCATTTTTGCAAATTTTAACTTTCATGAATTTAAAAATCAAAAAATTCAACATTGAAGATGTCAAGTCTCAGTTAAATCAAAATACTTTGAATCTTGATGAAAATTCTGCTGACATTTTCACTTAGACATTGTGAAAGTAAATTGAAATCAATGATAAATTTGCAACTTAAATAATCAAAGTGCTTTGCAATGAAGCATGATATCACAATAAGATCTTTTTAATCAAGTATGAAAAACATGAGAATTATTTATACTTTCAAGAAAGAAAGTACATGTTTAACTCAGATAAACTACATCTTTGTATTATTCAGCTCACTCATGATAATGTCATTAATGATCATTCAGAAAGAGCAAAAAATTATAAACTGATCAGTTGAGTTTATTGATGATTAAACATTTATAAGTATGTTTAATGCTTTGTATGAAACTATCATGTATGCACATGTTTTAAGCTTTTTAAACAACAAACTCAAAAATGATTGTATTTTCTTTCAGTTTTTGTGTCACGATTCTAGTCTTGTCAGACTCAGTCTTCTAGTCTTGTCAGATCTATTCTCGCTTCGTCATCTTGACTAGTTTCTATTGAGTCTAGCGTCGACTGAGAAACACACATATGTAGTCAGCTTCTTTTCTGTAGCTATCTTTCTTTCTTAGCATTTATCTTCTAGTTAAATGACATCTCTATCTGATTCGCTCTAGACAGGTTTCTAACATTAGATAAATGCTCATCATCTACTACTCTGCTATCGACGAATAGATGATATGAAACAATCTATTCAGTAAGAAAAATTTGCAAGAGATTCTTCAAATTTGCATCATCATTTTAGATCGCAAGAAATTCTTCGATTCTACACTCATTTTCATCATTCTATTCGCAAGAAATTCTTTGAATAAAGCACTCAATTATTACCTGAAATTCACAAGAGATTCTTTGAATTTTCACTCATCAAAAAACATCAATTCAAAACATCAACTTCTCATCTACTCTTATCTCAACAACTTCTATCTTCTCTCATCATGACACGTGACGTCGAGTCAGTTGAACTTTGAACAACTCGTCTGCTTAGAAGCACTGTCAATAGAAGAGTTTCACTTCTACTCATCGATGCTTCAGTCGAAGCTGAGAAAGCTGTCATCTCATGAAACATAAACATCGAAGAACAACTGTTTCATTGAGTCAGCAATCAATTCGACGAAGTCATCAATATGCTGAACGAGCTTCGAAGTCAGCGAGACTTGACTCTACAACTCAATGAACACTGACTTCTCGTACAAGACGATCACAAAAAGAGAGCGAAACAACTAGAAGTCGCTTTTGATAAAAACGATGAGCTAGAGAAAAAGATCAATCAGCTACAAGGCGAGCGATTGAACTTCAGAGCGAAACAACGTCAAGCTGATCGATCTATGCTTCGTCAAGATACTCAGTCAGCTGAACAACAAGTCAATCAGAAAGAAGCTTCGATTCGTTGTTCTGAAGTTGAACGAAGCTCGACTTTTGAAGCTCGCTCTCAACGAGAATCTTCTACTCTATCTGATAACGAAAACGAGAATGATCATCACAAGTTCATCAAGCTTTCGAATTCACTCATCTTCATCGAAACAGATGACTTTATCTGAAAGACATGAAACATCAAAATAGCTGACAAGCTCGATGTCAACGTGAATCATTATTCTACTGAAAAGATTCGTATTATCTATGTGATTTTCAGACTAGAAGACGATGCTGATCAGCAAATCTATGCAAAGCATCGTGTTGACACTTTCTCACTCTATCAATCACTATCAGAGCTACTGAAACATCTGAAAGAAGTTTACGAAGATCAGAACCTGATTCGAAAGCGTCGTTGCAAATACGTCGCTCTGAAGCAGCTCAACAAGCTCTTCAGCTCTTTCTATTCAAAATTCACTAGAATATTCAGCTTTCTGAACTACGACGATGTCACTCTGATGAACGACATTCAGAATAAAATCAACAATCGTCTTCAGAACGCGTTGTCAGTTTGTCTCATAAAGTTTAGCTCACTTGATAAGCTCAAGATCTTTCTTCAAGATGTGAATAACAAACAACGAGTCAATTATCAGCTACGTGACGAGCAATGAACAGTCAAATCGATAGCAGCTTCGGAAAAACGTTTTGTTTCTTCGTCGACATCAGCTTCAGTCTTGACTACTAGCTATGTTCAACTCGCTACTTTTTTCATCTTCGAACCTGAATGATCAAGAATGTCAATCATCTGCTTCAACTGCAAAGTATCGAGTCATCTTTCAAAGAATTGCTCTCAGTTGAAGACTAGTACTTCGACATCTCATGCATTCATCTCTCGTCTCAATGAGATCGTCATGTCGAAAGAAGAGAAGAAATTATTTACAGAGAAATCGAAGAATGAGGCAAAAAACTAGTGACTTTCATCAAAGACGCGATGAAAGATGTGTTAATTTCTTCAACAACGAGCAGCTCAGATGATTTCTTTGCTTTGAAATCTTTGACTATTGAATGTGTACTATCTAGCAATGAAATTAGTTACTCATTAAAGTCATTGATTGACACAGAAGCAGCTGACTATTTGTTCATTGATGAATTAATCGCGCAGAATGTTTGTGATCATTTGCAAATCGAATCTTTATCTTTAATCAAGTTCAAACCAATAAGAAAATTCGATGATCATTATGCAAAAAAGCTCATTACTCATGCAATTTATTTGAATCTAACTGTTCAAGATCATATGAAACGTTTCGTCTCTATGCTGATCACTCGATTAGATCAACATCAGATGATTCTCGAAAAAACATGAATGAACAAGATCGAGATGACTATTGATATGAGAGAT
>JAABUH010002048.1_pt1 | contig 20354 bp, 31 predicted proteins | sample 5559121 | NCBI WGS metagenome assembly JAABUH01 (sample SAMN10711871, study PRJNA513364) | rock metagenome | isolation source: Antarctica rocks | place: Antarctica: Victoria Land, Battleship Promontory nord | collected 2015-12-28
GCGAGGATGCACCCAAGGGCGCTGTGGTGGCCGCCGCGCGCTGCCTGGAGGGCCTAGCGGAGCCGAGCGTGGCCTCCGCGCTGCGGCCGGCGGACGTCAAGCGAGCGCGCGCGCAGCTGCTCAGCCTCGTCCTGCACTTGGGGGTGCACCCGCTGTGCGCCCCCAGGCCGCTCGCCTGCCCTGCCCAGCACCGCTGTTGGTGGGTCCTGAGCGTTCAGCAGACCCTTGTGCTCAACCGTCTCATTGCAGCTTGCGGCTCAGACCTGGTGCCGGCGGCCTGCGGGGGCAGAGGGAGCTCCGTGCAACAGAGAAGCGCCTCTGTGACGTCCAACAGAGAGATTTGGCAGTGACAGCGGTTGCCCGTCCTGACCCGCGTGTTCTTTTGGGCGCACAGGTGCTCAGTGGCGGAGCTGGCGGCGGCGACTGCGCCGGGTGGCTGGCTGCGCGGGCGGCTCCTGCGCCTGCGCGGCAGCGGCGGGCGCGGCAGCGAGATGGCTGCGCGCATACTCTCACGCGTGGGCGCACACCCCAGCGATGCGGCGTGCCAGGTGCGGGTCCAAAATTTAACCTGACGTGGCTGCTGGTGCTATCATGCGCGCGGGCGCGCTCAAGGGCGACACAGCACAGGTGTTCAGTCATGCTGTGCTGCCCCGCCGGCGACGGCTCTCCAGGGTATCAGCTGGTTGCTGCCGCCTGTCTCTGCTCGCATTACCACTGCTGGTAGTTGCGACCGAGCACCTCCCTGGCGCAGCCCGCCGACGCGGTGCATGGCCGCCGCCAGGGCAGCGACGCCGATCAGGACGAGGATGCGCTTCTCGAGGACGCCGCCGCCAGCGGCGCGCGGCCCCACGGCGCGCGGCCGCCAGTCGGCCGGCGCGGCTCCGTCGACGTCCGCCCCGCGCCTGTCAGCGCGGAGGACGCGCAGCCGGCTGTGCGCATGCGCATGTCCCTGGACGGGCGCGCGCCGGGGCAGCCGGACGCGCGGGAGGCGCTGCCGGGGATGCCGGTCGAGGGGGTGTGCATGGTGCTGGGCCGCATGCCGGAGGCGCCCGCGCCGGCGTCGTACGCTGACAAGCGGCAGCCCGTGCCCATGGAGGACGCGCCGATGGCGGAGGCGATGGCGGAGCCTGCGCACAGCGCGCCCGTGCCGGGTGCGGTCGCCGCGGCGGCGGCCGCGGCCACGGCGCTGGCGGCCATGTGCCCCTCGTGGCCGCGGCGCCGCAGCGCAAACTTCTGAGCGCGGCAGGCGCGCGGAGCGGCCATGGCTGAGCGCGTGGGCAGCAGGAACACAGGCTGCATGCGCGCAGTATCCGCGTGTGCGCTGCACAGCAGGTCGTGAGGGACTGCGCGAGCACCCCGTAGTGCCGAAGGGGGGCCACTAGAGTGGGTGGTGGGCAACCCTATCAGCCTCTGGCACAGTGCGCGTTGGCCGGCGGAGCGCGAGGTCGGAGACGACGAGACGAGCTGAACCGGGCATGTACATTACTGCGGTTGTGTGTGCTTTTCAGCCCTTGACGAATTTTCACGGGCATTTGGGTGCGGGGCCCGGGCGGTTGCTCTTTGCGTTGCCAATGATGTCGCCTTTCATGTTTTCAGCATTTTGGTGTGGCTGGCTTTGCATCGGCCAACTGCTTGCTCTCAGGGTGCAAGCTTCCTGGGTCGCAGCAAGCGCGATGCTAGCAAGTCGGGTGCCTGGTGCTCCAGCCCCAAATAACCCCCCGGACGGCGGACTGCCAAGCTGCGCAGCCGCGGGTGATTGCACACTGCTGCTTGCAAAGCATGGCGTTGCGCGCGTCTGGGGTGCATTCCAAGGGGGTGAGCGCACTATACGGCTTGCCCTGGCAGACCTTTCACCCCCAACCCGCTGAGAGGCGCAGTCTAGGGCTGCGCACTAGGAGCAGCACCGGTGACTCGCGCGGTGCATGCCTGAAGGCAGGCCGGCTGTGTGGACATAGTCGGAGCGGACGTGCATGCGTGCGAGCGACCGTTGCAGAGGGGCAGCATCTAGGTCTTGAAGTGCCTAACAGAGAGCCGCACCTGACCCCAGAGATGCGAGCTGGAGTCCCAGGGATATGTTTAGGCCCTGCGCCTTAGGCGCAGGGCGCAGCATCAAGACGTGCAGCTTTTTCAGGGGTTCACCCATCTAGTGTTTTATTGCCCCATGTTGCAGTTTGCTGTGCCGGTCCACATGCGCCGGGGCAGCACTGGCCCCTGTGAGGGCATCCCTGCAGTCGCACATTGCAGGGGAGTGGATGCTTTGCACAATTCTCGTAGGCTTCACAACGACTCCGTGAAATAACATGCATATTCCTACGCGACATGCGTGCTGCTGCGCTTTTTGCGTGCGGCCGTCAGGACTGGTAACAGAACTCCAGGCTGCTTGCACTGGCAGGCGCCATCCATATCCGTGCAGTTTTGTTACATCTGCTGTTACACCTTCTGTTATCGTAGGCGTCTTGGACAGCTTGCATGAGACTAGTATACAGTGGTGCAGCGTGTATATATTTTTGCTTATGATTTGTTGCTTGTCTGCTGGGTTTGTGCTGTGTTCTGCCAGCACTGCATATGCATTCAACAAAGTAGGCCTTTGTAATGACGCCCCGTCCATGCATGCATTCCAGCCGCGCCTGCTCAGCGCCAGCCCTCACCTTGCTTGCATGGCATTCATGCCTGTCCAGCAGCCACACGCATGCATACCAGGCCACTACAAAGCTTGTTCAGCTCGCCGGGCCGGGCCCCGGCCAGCAATGTAGACCGCATCCTTCACAGGTGGCAGAGCACTCACCTTTAGCAGCAGGCGCTGATTGCCTTGACTTGGCGCTGTAGAAGGCCGAGCTAGCACTGCTCGATGACTTGCCGTCCGTGCCACCGTACCGCCCGCTAGGCGCAGAGATGATGCGATGCGTTGGCAATAATTTACAATCCGTGTCTGAGACCTGCGGCGTGCGGAGCGCACATGGTGGTGCTGCAACAGCCTCTAGTGGCCAGTCAGCTGCTTAGCGTAACACCCTCCCCTAGACCCACCTAGCGACAGGGCGTTGGTGGCAGCTGCTCCCGCTTCACTGAGTCAGCCCCGCTGTCTCAGGTGGCAACATACATAAGCTCTGCCACAAGGCTGTAGGCGAAACTGAGTCGTCCAGGCGCACAGCACAGCACCAAGGGGCGCGCGTGATGGGAGTCATCCAGGCTCTTCGGGCTGCTATCAGCAAGTGCTTTGGCTTGAATACGCGGTGCGCGCTTGCGCCTGCTGGCTCACAGAGAGTGCAGATAGCTGAAAACCGCAGTTATCGGAAGCGCGCGCCCTTAACGAGCTGCGGTAGGGAACACCTCTGACCTTTTGTTGGCTGCAGCGCAGGCCCATGCTGCAGGGCAAGCTACGCTAGGAAACGGGTCTGACTCTTTGTTGGCTGCAGCGCAGGCCCATGCTGCAGGCCCAACGCGATGACCTGCTCGCGCCTGTTCACTGCGGGCCGTCGACCTACCACAACCCTTTGGGCCGGGTCTCGATTACGCGGCAATCGATGGAGCAACTGGAGCGCGGCAGCATCGTGCACTTCAGGCCGCCGACCAACTGACTCAGCAGGATGGCAGCGCCAGCGCTGCGACTAGAAGTGTTTGGCAAAGCTGTGGGCTGATGGCCACACTGCGTAATCGAAGTACACCACTCTTTAGGACAGAGGTGCCCTTTGTCGCACCGGCGATGCTCAAATTTGCTGTTGTTTTCATAGCTGCTGCATTTTTGCTTGAAAGGCATGTGCCTTTGCTGTGCTTTTCAGTGGTCTTGTGTGGCCCTGTGCCCCCCCTCACACATGTGTACACCAGTGTGCATACGGTTTTGCAGCCGCGCAGGTGAGCACTATGCGGCCCAGGCCAGCGCCCGGCCTTTAGCTTGTTGCCGCTCGGAATGTGTATGCTTCTCTCAGGCTGAAGACACTTGCGCACGCTGTTGCCTGGCTGCATGTGCGACCGTTTGCCATAGGTAGGGCGGCGTGCATCAAGTGACCCTGTAGAGCACGCGGCTACCGCTTTAGCTCCAGTGGATGCTCCCAACAGACCAGGCGCGTAGCTGACCAGACAGATCTCAGACACTACTGCGGCATGTCCCAAGCATGCCCATCCCAACTGGCCCAGCTCTCAGCCTGCGTCGCCCGCGGCCTCCAGCACCAGCGTCTCCTGGCCACCGGCCAGCCCCGAGCCCGCCAGCGTGCCGTCGCCCGGGCGCACCACGCGCCGCGGGTAGGCCGCCACCTGCGCCCGCGTGGGCGCTGTCGGGCCGCGCTCGCGCCCTACACTCAGTGCTACCCCACCCTACTCAGGGGCATGCGACGGCGGGTGTCACAGCACTTCTAACAGATTTTGGGAATGCAGCCACGTCCCAGCTGAGCACATGAAACCAGCATACACCAGCTCCTCTGCACCTCCCTGGTATTCTATGACAAGCACCTACTCGTCATGCACCATGCCACCGGGGGTTATGCGCCATGGTGGCAGGGCCAAGGCAGGCGCCCCTGCCGCACGGCGCAACAGCGACCAGGCAGCAGCGCATTGCGCCAGAGGGGCACGCCAGGTGGTATGGCCCAAACCCTGCGCCGCCGCCGCCCTGCGCGTCGACCCACGCAAACAGCTGGTCCAGCGGGTCGCCCGGCCGGAAGCGCCGCGCGCAGCGCCGCCCGTCCGGCAGTCGCACCACGCACGTTGCCGCAGCCTCGCCCGCCGGCGGCTCCGCGCGCAGCACCGCCCCACGCTCCTGCGCACAACGATAACCTGTAGTCACAGATGACCTTGATGGCTTCCACCCAGGCCTGCAGGGAATCATGCCCGCCATCTGATGTGCTCAGATGCTGACGCATGAGCCACTGCAGCATGTCCTGTGCGGCTCTAAGATGACCCTCCCTGTTGCTCCCAGACACAGGGTGAGCAAGCGCGCCTGCCGCCGCCGCTCGTGATCGGCCTCGCGCGCCGCGGTCGCCGCCAGCGCCGCCGCCTGCTCGGCCGCAGCGGCCGCGCGCTCCGCGCGCGCGGTCGCCTCGCACTCCGCCGCAATGCGCGCCAGCTCTGCCTGCTCGCGACAAGCAGGTCAGCGGCGTCGAGGGTGCGGTGAAGCTCCTGCCAGTTTCTGTTGCCGCTGACGGGTTGCGGGCCCTCATCAGCACGGATCGCACGCAGAGCAGCCTCCCTCTTGGCACCTCGCTTGCCTGCTTTCCCTGCAAGACGGATCACCTGCCTGGCTCACCTCACAAAAGCCAGTCACCGCACAACATGACATCAAGCTATGTCTCACATGCCAGAAAGTGAAGCTCAGAATAATACATACGTGCACACGCACTCAGGGACGGGGGTGCGCGCCCGCCGGTAGCGCTCCTCCTCTTCGGCGGCGCGCAGCCGCGCCTGCGTCTCTATGGAGGGCTCCACCTCGGCCTCCATCTCCGTGTCTGCGCAAGCATGCACACTTCATCAGGGAACATTTACTCAATGACACCCACATCATGTCTTCAATTTGTTCCTGTTCTGACCACCGTCCACCAGGGATCAAACCCACTCCCCCTGTCGCATCAGCCAGTACCCTCCTGGAAAACAACATCAGTTTTGCTCCAACAGGGACATGTCAGTGCTCTTCGGGATGCTGCTCGGCTACGACCTATGCAAGCTCCGCCTGCACGATCTATACAGCCGCCCTGTTGAGGGCGCACCGATGACTGAAACGGCCGCCGCGGGGCGCAGCTTCTGCACGCGCAGCGCGTACGCGCGCCCGCCGTGTTGCGCATCCAGCCAGTCGCCCTCGCTTAGCGTGCTGTGCCGCGCCAGCGCGGCCTCCAGCACCTCGCGCACGTCGCCGCCGACGCCCTTTTGGAAGCCCGCCTCCGCGGGCTGCAGCCGCGCATACTCGCCTGCGCGTCGCGCGCGCGGGCTGCGGCGCTCCCCGCAAGCAACGGGCGTCGCGCAACACGCCACGCCCGAGCAAGCCGCACAGCTGTGCGGTGCAGGGCATGTGCGGCATACGGCCCAGGCATTTACCTCTGCACCCAGTCCAGAGCGAGCATGTCTGCGGGCGGTGGGAGAGTGAACCAGTGTGCTGCTTGTTGCGCTAAAGCGGTAAGTACTTGCAGCACCTGTAGCCACCTGCATGTCGGTTCCCGGCCTAGTGCGCTCATACACAGACATGTATTCTGACAGATGTGGGAAGCCGGAGCAGTCCCGCCCGGCGAACTCCAGCAAATCACCTCGTCATGGTGGCACACCTTTGGGCAGCTTGCGATATGTTACAGTGACGTGCGTTGATGCACCAGCACCAGGGGTGGCGCCCGCCTCAGCCGCGCCGCCGCCCCGCTCCTCGGCGCCGCCAATGGCCCCAGCGCCGCCGACTCCAGCGCCCGCCGCCCGACCCTGATCCACACCCTCCGGGCTCTCCGCGAGCTGCGCTTCAGGCGCGTCGCCGCGCCGCGCGTGTACCAGGTTGCGTATGACATGCGCGGGCGCCGCCACACAGCCCTCTGGCGCAGTGAAGTTGAGGACGCCAGCGTGCGTCAGCGCGCCAGACGCGCCGCGCAGCTCGAACAGCTGCGCGCCGTTCTTCGGCGCGTCCTGCGCCATCAGCTCCGCGCCGGCCGACGGCGGCAGCAGCACCTGTTCGCAAAGCGAGAGCCTGTAGCTTGGACGCGCATCCTGGACGAGCACCCACAACCAGGGCAGGGGCGCATCAAGGGCTGGCCAACGCAGCAGCAGCACGACCAGTCCAGACCTCGCTGGCAAAGGCAGCAGTGCCTGACGCTTTACCAGGCTGGGCCTGGGTCGAGAGGAGCCCCGCCAGGACAAGCAGGCGCGCCTTGTCGACGCCGCGCTTGATGCCCTTGGCCAGCGCCGCGTCCGCGTCCAGGGGCACCAGCGCCAGCGCGGCCTGCCACCACACGCCGCTGTTGGCCTCCACTTCCTCCTCGTGCCGCAGCAGCGCCTGCACGCACACGCGGCACCCTCTGCTCGGGCCGCGTGCACTTGGAAGCAGGCGTCGTGCCGGCACGCAGAACTGCAGCGTCAGCGACACAAATCGCCCTTCGTGCGCTCGCTGCACAGTAACATTGTGCACGCGTGCTGGCCCAGCCCCGAGAGCGCAATAGAGTGTATGCAGCTCTGCAGGCGTGAGCGAGCACGTGGCTCCCCTTCGTCTTCACGCCTGGCAGAAGGCGCCTGGATTTTTTTTGGAGGGCAAAGACTGTCCTCGCACGCGCAGCGATGCTAGCACGTTCTAAAAGGGCCGCGGCTTACAGCCTCACGCGCGGCCTCCTGCGCAAGCCGGCGCTGGCGCAGCTCCTCGGTGCGCGCCTCCTCTCGCTGGCGCTGCCGTTCAGCTACCGCGCGCTCACGGTCGGCGCGCGCGCGTGCCTTTCCCAGCCGCTCAGCCTGCTCACGCTCGAGCCGCTTTGCACGCGAGGCCAGCTCGCCTGATAGCATCGTTGCTGCTGTGGTACGATCTGTCCGTTTGGCCCTGGGCCGTGCAGACTCTCTCTGCAGAGAGAGCGCTTACCTGTGTGCTTATCCCATGCCATCCCATGAGCTGTTCGTTGGCTGAGCCCATCGCCCGATCGTGTGGGAGCACGAACGTCAGCAGGAAGATCTCGTTTAAAGAGCAGCATTGACCTTGGCAATTGGCACTGCAGCGCACGTGCGTTGCAGGCACAAGTTGCCGTGCGTGTGGGGGACTGGGTATACTCTCTGTTTCGTGCTGTGCTGTGTGGGGGCCTGGGTATATCGGCACCCACAGCCCCGCTGGCACAGCGCCTACAGCGCACTGGAGCATTGATACATTCTTAGTAAAGCTCACCACACCGCGGATGTAGTGGGGCGCTGGTGGGCGCCCTGCGCGCTCTTCCAGAGCCGGCCAGGCACGCCTGCCGCTTTGATTGTTCGCATCTTGCGAACATCTCTCATTCTGCCGCTCCATCGGTCTTCCAAGCGCAACCTGCTTGTTGGGCATTTGTAGGTACTGGGATGGGAAGCAGACAACGCGACGTGCGCTTGTAGCAGTTAGTCTCAACCTACAGCTGTCTTTGCCACTGCTCCGCAAGCGCACCCTGGCGGTGTGCCACACACGCAGTTCAGCGCAGCCTGACCGCCTGCACCTCGCTCACGTTGCGTGGAGGTGCACACTCGACAGACCCCCTCCGACCACCTGCAGGTGGCCGCTGATGGACACGCCTTTCCGCGAGGATGCGGCGCCGGAGACCTCGCCCGGCGCAGCGCCGCTGGCGCCGCTGTCGCGACCGGGGAGCAGCACCTCACCGACCAAGCGGCCCGGCATGAGCGCGCTGGACCTGACTGGCGCCAAGATCAGCCAGCACCTGTCCGAAGGTGCGGCTCAGCAGGCCAGTTGAGCGTCGACAGCGTCACGAGCTATCCGGCTGCGTTCCAACCTGGGCCTGTAAACGTAGGAGTAGGAGACCTGGGCAACTGACTGCTCTCCCGCAGCCACTGCTCGACACACAGAGCTCCTTTGCTAAAAGCGCCTTGTGTCTGCAACGCAGGCTGAAGGGTGGCTCTGGCCCTCCTGCGCTCTTGTCCTGCCGCTGTTCAGCATTTGTGCTCGGCACTTTGCTGCCGCATTGAGAAAGTGTGTCAAACGCCTGGAGGCCACACGCAACATGTCTGGTCGCGCAAGAGGGTTGAGCCATGGTGGCATCATGGTGTGGTCCTGACCTGTACAGGGGCGCGCAGACTACCGCCGCCGCCGCGACGCGCCCAGCATCGTGCTGCCGCACCAGGACGCAGAGTACATCCGTCACATTGCCATCGACATCGGCGGCTCACTCATCAAGCTCGTCTACTTCTCGCCGGAGGAGGTCGCGGACAACGGCGGCGACGCCAACGGCCACCGGCACAACACCGGCGGCACGTACCAACACTTGCATTCCCCATGCGCGCTGCTCTCGGCGCTCCTGCATGCCGCCAAGCTCGCCGCCGCGCGCTGTGTCGTGGGCTGCGGTGGCATCATGACATCTGTGTGCGCATGGAGCGCGGGCCGCTGCATGTGAGGACAACCGCACACATGCTGGTGCATGCCGAAGTACAGAATGATGTGCAAGCCATCCTGCAGCCATTCTTGCAGCAACTTCGCAATTAAAGACGAGACTAGCACCACAACGCACAAGCGGTGCTGGCAGGCATGGCCCAGATTTTGGCTGCTCCTGTCGCTGACCCCGCCGTCCCGCCGCCGGCGCGCGGCAGGCAAGCTGCACTTTGTGAAGTTCGAGACGGCGCGCATCGACGAGTGCATCGACTTCATCGAGGCCAAGGGCCTGCACCGCGTCAGCAGCCTGGACGGCGGCGGCGGCGACGCGCCGGACGGCGCCGACGCGCCCGACAGCAAAGTGCGCTTCGTGGCGACGGGCGGCGGCGCGTACAAGTACGCCGACAAGTTCCAGGTGCGGCAGTCCCTGCGTCACCCTACTCTGACCCAGGGTTTTGGGGCACGACCCCGAGGCCTGTTCGTACAGGAGCGCCTAGGTATGCTGCTTGCTGGCAGAAGGGCTAGGGCACGAGCTGGGGCCTGCCCGCACAGCGCGCCTGGGCGCCCTGCGCGCCAGCTGTAGGGTTCCGGGCTGTGACCCCGGGGCCGCCCCGCGCAGGAGCGCCTGGGCGTGCTGCTGCAGAAGACGTACGAGATGGAGTGCGCGGTCGCCGGCGCTCTGCCCGCCAGCTTTAGGGTTTGCATATACCTTTCATGCCAACCCCGGGGCCGCCCCGCGCAGGAGCGCCTGGGCGTGCTGCTGGAGAAGGCGGACGAGATGGAGTGCGCGGTCGCCGGCTGCAACTTCCTGCTGCGCGCCATCCTGCACGAGGCGTTCTCGTTCGAGGCCGGCCAGGCGCACTTTGAGGCGTCCAACGGCGCGCCCGCACTCCGGCCCGCGCCGCGCGGCCCGCGCGCCCCCGCCGCGCGGCCGTGTGCCCGGGCTGCCCAACCTGCATGCCCCCGGCGCGCGGCTTGTGCAGCCACGAGGCGTCAACGCATGGTGCAGGGGTGCACAGAGGTTCAGAGACCTAACCTACCCTACCATACCCTACGCATGGCTTATCCGAACCCCGGCGCGCGCAGCGGACTCCGACCTGTTCCCGTACCTGCTGGTCAACATCGGCAGCGGCGTGAGCATGCTCAAGGTGAGCGGCGAGGGCCAGTTCGCGCGCGTGTCCGGCTCCAACCTGGGCGGCGGCACCTTCTGGGGCCTCTGCCGCCTGCTCACCAAGTGCCGCGGCTTCGACGAGATGCTGGAGCTCAGCATGCGCGGCGACAACGCCAAGGCGCGCCGCGGCCGCCCCGGCGCGCCGCGCGTCTGTTTGTCGCGGCATGGGCCTCTGCGGCCGGACTGCCGTGTGGCGGGCAGCAGGATGGCATGCGCCAAAGGCGCTGTAGATGGCAGTGGTGTGCGGCGCACTTGTCGGATCAACTAGTGGCAGGCACTGTATGCACTTGCCTGTGCTTCGGCCCCATGTCGCAGCGTTGCAAGCCACTCGGCGGCAATACAGCTGTCAGGACTGGACTTAATGAGGGGACGGTCCTGTTTTATGCCGTCAAGGCGTCTGCGCTGCTGACAGTGTCGCACGACCAACAGCAAGTATTCCATGCCCCCGCCCAGCTTTACAGCAGGCGCCGCGCCGCAGGTCGACATGCTCGTGGGCGACATCTACGGCGAGCGCGACTACACGTCCATCGGCCTGTCCGCCAGCACCATCGCCTCGTCCTTTGGCAAGGCATGGAGCCGCCCCGCCAAGGCTTGTCTCAGCGCAGTCAAAGAGCCGCGTCGTGCCTCGCCCAAAGCCACGGCTTGTCGTGGCCGTGCACCTGCGCAGTGCTGAGGTGCAGAGTGCATCAAGGCGAGGTTGGCTTGTGACAGCGAGGACACGCCTGCATGCGATGCAAGGAAAGCCAGCAGCAGAGGTGCCAGACAAGCCAGGACACTGGCAGCACGGGGTTTGCACGGGCATGCCGTGGGGAGGGTGAGGGGTTGGCGGGGGTTCTTCTGTCGCCTTTTTCCCCCTTTCCTTCATAAACAGCAGTACAGGGGATCAGAGCATGACGGGCGCACAGGCGCCGAGCGCTGAGGGCGCGCGCGCGAGCGCAGGTGGTGTCCCAGGACAAGGACCTGGAGGACTACGACACGGCTGACATCGCGATGGCGCTCTGCCGCATGGTCTCGTACAACATCGGGCACCTGGCGTACCTGAACGCCAAGCGCTTTGGCCTGCCGCGCGTCTTTTTTGGCGGCTTCTTCATCCGCGGGCACCCCTACACGATGGAGACCATCTCGTTCGCCATCCGCTTCTGGTCCAAGGCGCGCCCTGCCCTACCCTAACCCCTACACCCATCTCGTTCGCCATCCGCTTCCCGTCAAGGGCGCGCCCTGCTAAACCCTGCAATATGGAGACCATATCATTCGCCATCCGCTTCTGGTCCAAGGCGCGCCGGCCGGCGCCGGCCGCGCGCGCCGGGGGCAGGGGGCGCGGCCGCGGTGGCTCAAATGGAGCGGGGAGGCTGCAGGTGCCAGTGACGTGGTGTGATATCAGGCGTGCGTTGGCACGTGGCGACGTGCGCTGGCGCATGCGACAGCGGCCTGATTATCCTGCGCATCAGACTCGTACGTCAGCAGTGGGGCCGCTCGCACGGATGCACATGTGAACACGGTGCAGGCGGCGCGCGTGCGGGAGCTGACGCGGCGCCATGGCCCGGCTGAGCAAGGGGTGAAATACCGGTTGCCCTTTGACAGGGCGAGATGAAGGCCAAGTTCCTGCGCCATGAGGGCTTCCTGGGCGCGGTGGGCGCGTTCTTGAAGGTGCACCCCATGACGCCGCCCAAGGAGGCCACCACCAGCGCGCGCGAGCCGCGCAAGGCGCGCCCCAGCCACCCCCATATCCTGTACCCTATCCCAAGGCGCGTCCCAGTTACAGGGTTAGGGTTTACCAACAGCCGGCCATGCAGGCGGTCCCCTGGCCCCCTGCGCCGCTGCGCGCCGTTGCCCTGCGGCGCGGCGCGGCCGGCTGGGGCCGCTCTCGAGTGCGTGGCAGGCCGGGCGGCGCTGCCCGGGCGGCGGTCAGCCAGCATGATGCGCCCTCGCGCTGGCTTACCAGCCCTTGTCGCTATGCCCGGGCTTCAAGGTCACATTGCCACTGCCCTTGTCAGATAGCCATTTTTTGGCAGGGTCCGCCTCGAGGTCCTATTGCAGCTATGATCCTAGAAGGGTCATGTTACAGCAAAAGCGCTCTTCAGTTTTAGCACCTAACGCCGGGCGAGTGCACGCACGGACGCCAACGTACCGGTGCGCATGGACCACGCCGCTGAGGCCTCCTGTGCTGCGCGAGGCGCAGCCCTCTGCACCCTCTGCACCCGGTGCTGACCGGCGCGCACGGCGCGCAGGTGCGCGCGCGCTTCGTGGAGCGTTTCAGCATGGGCGCGCCGTTTGCGGGCGGCGAGGTCAGCGGGCCCGCGTTCAGTGACGTGGCCGAGAAGGTCAGCTGGGTGGAGAAGTTTGTGCGCCTGGGCACCGCGGCCACGCAGGCCGCGCGCTGCGAGCACGACCGGCGCGCGCCCGCCTCGAGACGACGGCTCTCTGTTCAGGGTGTAGGGTTATGCGCCGCGTGCTCGTCTCAGCCAGGGCTGATGCGCACCCGCTGCGCACTTGCCCTGCCGCCCGTCTGGCGCATGCTGCCAGGTACACAGAACCATGTGATGACTCGCCGCAGGGCCAGCAGAGGGGTTGGTGTGGAAAGCGCTCGCATGACGGGCCAGTGTGGCGGCCCGCTTGTGCGCCGCTGACGCCGAGCCGGCGCGCGCGCAGGGCGCAGGCGGGCCTGGCGCGCCACAGCAGCGGCGCGGAGTGGGTCGCGGGCGAGGCGCCGTCGTCGCCGATGGGGCCGCGCATGAACCTGCACGTCGGCGTGCTGCACTACACGCCGTTCCGGGAGCCCTTCCCGCTGCTGGCGGAGCCGGTCACGTACACGCCCGACACGCTGGACATCTGGGCGCGCGCCTGACCCCACCCTAGTCCTACCCTCAGCCTGCCCTATCCACAGCTGTGAGGCAGGACTGGGCCTGGTCATGCTTGCACCCCAAGGTCCACACCTAGGCGCTTCCTTTCCATGCATTGTGGACACCTCGCTCTGTGGTTGAGCATGCGCGGGTGGGCAGGCAAGCTACGAGAGCGAGGACTTCGAAGACATGCTGTAGTGCACACCAGGACCTCCGTCGGCTCTCACGCAGTAAAGGGCGTTGCGGCAGGGCGACCGCGGCGAGATGGACTACTGGCTGTGCGTGCTGAGCGCGCAGATCCCGACCGTGGTCGAGAAGGCCATGGCCAGCGAGGGCGCCACCAGCGGCGCGGGGCCCCATTGCCTGCTCTGGCAGCGACAATGCTGTGGCTTGGGGCTTGCGAGGTGATTGTGTGCGTGGGCAGCAGCGGTGCATGCTACTGTCTTGCCTGTATGTGTGAGGCGAGGTCAGACTCCCGCAGTTGCTGGTACGTGCAAGCAGGGCAGCTGCTCCGGGTGTGTTGGCTCTGTCATCAAGGTCCGGCAGCGTCTCTTGCTAGCCAGCGGCGTGTGCCCAGCGGGCAAGCAGAGCACTTGTGTCCCTGACACACTCCAACTCTACACACTTGCACAAAATCTGACGCAATCGTGCGCCCCGCGCAGGCGCGCAGCGCCGCGCGTCGGCGTTCGGGCGCGCGCTGGCGGCGCACCTGGCCAAGATCCGCATGGAGCCGGGCGCGTACGGGCAGCTGGGCCTGTCGGACCTCTTTGAGATGCGCGAGGAGTGCCTGCGCGAGTTCGGCTTTGCCGATGTGTACAGGCGCGCCGGGCCCCCTTCCCTTCTCGCGCGCGCCCGCTGACCCTCGCTCGCCTGCTGATAAGCGTCAGCTGCCGGTTCCCTGCTGACCTTCTCCAGGTCTCGAAGATGGCAAAAAGCAGACAGAAATTAGTCGAAGCCCAGATGCGCAGCCCAACCTGGTCTAACCCGGACGCCCTGGCATGCGCGGCGCGCAGCACCCAAGCTGGCCGTCGCTGCCCCGGCGTGCAGCTCCAGCGCCGGCCGCCGCTCCGATTCTGGTCACCGCTCCACCGCTGCTCTTCTAATGCAATCTTATACCCTATACCGCAACCCTGAGCACCCGCGCCGGCCCAGGCTGGACAAGGAGCGCGAGAACGCGGCCGCGCTGGCGGTGCTGCCAGACCTGCTGCGCGAGCTGGACGCGGCGCCCGCGCGCGCCCGCCTCACCGCGCTCGTCGAGGGCGTGCTGGCGGCCAACATCTTCGACTGGGGCGCCCAGGCCTGCGTGGACCTGTACCACAACGGCACCATCCTGGAGATCTACCGGCGCGCCGCCCGCGCGGGCACTGCCCTAAACCTAACCCTAACCTACCGCCCCCACGGCTCGCCTGCCTGCCGCAGCCCTGGACACGCGCGAGCGGCGCCGGATGCGGCATGGCCGGCCCTTGCTGCAGATGGGCGCCAGCGGCGGTATCACCAGGCACAGCTCCGAGGCGGTCGTCCTCCTGGCGGCTGTCGGCCCGGGCCGGGCTCGGCGCGGGCTCGCGGGCCTGAGGCGCGCCGGCGGCGCGCGCAGGCAGGCGCGCACGCAGCTGTCGCGGCGGCCCTGGCGCGTGGACACGTTCGACGCGCTGGCGGCCACGTGGCTCAGCGCCGCGCCGCCGGACGTCGACCTGGACGCCGGCGCCGCGGTGCCGCCCACGCCCTTCCGCCGCGTCATCATGTTCGTGGACAACGCGGGCGCGCGGCCCGTCCGTGGGGCCATCCTCAGGTATATAGTAGGGGTCAGGATAGGGGTAATCAAACCTATCAGGTATCACACGGCGTGACAGCGGTGCAGATGACAGCATACCGGTGAGAAAGCAAAGGCTTCAGGCGCGGACCAGGGACGCGGACCATCTGTGCCGCTTGTCATGGTTGTTCGGCGGGCGGGCAGGCCATGTCTGAGTGTCAATTCAGTGTCTGTTGCAAAGGAGATGCTACGCATGGGCGCAAGCCCTTGGAGTGGCCAGGCCCTAGAATCTGGCTTCGCGCCGCGCGCGCAGGCGCGGATGTGGTGCTGGGCATGGTGCCGCTGGCGCGCGAGCTGCTGCGCATGGGCGCCGAGGTGGTGCTGGTCGCCAACAGCCTGCCCGCGATCAACGACATCACCGCGCCCGAGCTGCGCGCGCTGCTGGACGCCGCCGGCGCCCTGTGCCCCACCATCAAGGCGCGCGGCGCGGGCTGTCTGGTGCCGCACTAATGGCCAGCGGAGTCCCCTACCCTACCATGTACCCTACCCTACCCTATACATGATGTGAGGCATGCTGCGAGCTGCGCCGAGCTGCTTGCCGGGCGGACGCTGTCCCGCGGCGTGGTTCTGAGGTGTCTCGGATGGGTGCTGCAGCAAGCGCCGCACGCCTGCCTCCCCGGGCCTGGGCAGCCGCGCGCCGCTCGCTGGGGCGCCTGGCGCTCCTGGCGCATGCCTTGACCGTTCCTGCCCCGCGGCCCTCTCTACATGCGCGGGCCGCCTGGCTCAGGGGCTGTGCGCGCCGCGCAGGCCGCGCGCGAGGCGGCGCTGCGCGCCAAGCGGCGCAACAACGGCCGCATCCCGCCCTACCCGGGCATGCGCAGCCGCGTGCCGTCGTCGGGTCGCCTGGTCGACCTGTCGCACGGCCATGGCTCGCCCGGCAACGGCGCCCCGCTGCTCGCGGCCGCGCCTGCGCCCGGCGGCGGCGGCGGCAGCGGCGCCAGCAGCGTGGGCGGCGGCGGTGGCGGCGGCGGCGGCGGCGGCGGCGGCGGCGGCCGGGGGGCAGCGTGCGCAGAGGGGAACGGCAGCGTCGGGGAGCAGGGCGCGGACGGGGGTGCTGCGGCGGCGCCGAGGTCGGCGGCCGCGGCCGCGGCGCCGACAGCGCGGGAGCCGGCGGCGCCGCGCTTGCCGGGGCCTGTACATGCGCACGCGTGCGGCCCGCCGCGCCTGCCCGCCTGGCCGAGGTCTAAGGAGCATTGTTCGGGAAGGCGCCAAGCTCGGCGATTCGCCTGGGCCTGCTTGGGCACGGGCTCAAGCTGCGCGCGCTGCTATAGTACAGTGCGGGTGCCAAGCTTCAGCGTCACCGGGACCTCTCACAGTCCAGTACCCAATCAGCTTGTTCTGTTGCATTTCACTGGTGTGGTACAACCAGCACCCCGAGCCGCTCTCGCATGGCACTCGACGTGCCGCAGCAGCGCTCAGCCCGGGGCGCGCGCCGCGCGGCGCCAGGGAGGCGCGGCTGTACGTGTGCGGCAATGGCCAGGGCAGCCCGTGCCTGGACCTGCGGCGCGTGCCGGACACGCTGGCCGACGCGACCGTGGGCGCCGACCTGGTCGTCGTGGAGGGCATGGGCCGCGCGATCCACACCAACTACCGGTGCGCGGCGCGGCGCAGGTGGACGCTGCAGCACCCGACGGGGCTCATAGCGTGGCCGCGCAGCGTGCGCGTCGCCTGGTCCGAGTTTGCGGGGGAGGGCTGCACGACTGCCGGGTATTTATTGGTGCACTTTCTGTTCAGCTTCTTTTGGGTTCAGCATGAGTGTGGCAGACACTCATGCTGGTCTTGAGGAACGCTAAACTGTCTGGCAACCGTTTGGTACCCTGCGCACTGCAAGGCTTACACACACCAGCTCCTGGCTTTGGCCTCCCTCTTCCACAAGACAGGCTGCCTGTGTCGGCCCAGTGGCAAGCAACACAGGCGCACGCCCTGTTGCTGTTATGTGTCACTTCGCTCAAGTTCTTGCGCTGGACAGTTTTGCGCTGGAGAGTCTGCGTGGCGAGCGTCACTCATGGAGCTCTAACCCTGCAACGCTGTTGCGCAGGACGCGCTTTCGCTGCGCAGCGCTCAAGGTGGCGATGATAAAGAACCAGCACCTCGCAGAGTCGCTGTTCGGCGGCAACGTGTACGACTGCGTGTGCCTTTTTGAGCCGGGAGGCTAGTGCCTGCTTGGCATGCTGCCTAACGCGCCAGGTTGTTGCAGTACTGTTCCGCGTGTGCTGAATATATTACTGGCACCGTGCCAGTGGCACGGACCGGCTGAAGTGCTCTGCCTGCTGCAAGTATTTGAAGCTGTCACGCTCGGTAATGAGTGCAGGCCAGGAGCATGTCGTGTGGAGTGCAGGCCAAGAGCACGCAACTTCAAAAAGGAAAGGCTATTGGATAATGATTATTTAGGTGGCAGCTGGAGAATTCGCAGGGGCAAATACCTAACTATAGCTAGTGGGCAGGGTCAGGTCCTGATAACACTTTACACTGGATGCATGCCAATTGCGCAATGAGGCATGCTGCAGCCCCAGCCCTGCAGTCAACCACAGCCGAGCACTCCTAGCTAGAGCACTGGGTGCATCACTTGCTAGCGTCACACTTCGTCGCACTCCAACTGGATTCGCGCAACACACTTCACAACAACCCCAGCCAGGCATGCCCTGCTCTCCACGCCCATCACCTCCCCTCCGCGTCGCCTGCGGCCTTCTTGGCAGCCTTCAGCTTCCGCATGAGCGCGTCGAGCGAGAGCGTCTTCCCGCCCTCCACCCGCTCCTCGGCGTCGATGCGCCTCGCCGCCACCGCCTCGTTGCCGTCGCCCAGGCCCCAGGCCTCCGTGCGCGCGCGGATGGCGCTGATCAGCACCATGATCTCGTGCCACCGCGAGCGCCAGCTCTTCTTGCCCGGCCCGGCCTTCCGCCACGCTGTGCCGCTGGCCTCCAGCAGCCTCAGCGCCACCTGGTCGCGGCGCTGGTCGCCGACGGTGTACAGCGTCCACAGCTCCTCCATGCTGCGGATCTGCCCCAGCGTCGGGAACGGCCGGACGCTGGCCGCAGTCGCCACCGCGGCCGCCTGGCCGACCTCCGCGACGGCCTGCTGAGCGACGCGCTGCGGCGCGCTGGCGCTGTCAGGCATCGCGCCATCGAGTCGCCGCCGCGCCGCAGCGCTCGCCACCACCGCCGCGCTGCGCGCCAGCTGCGACATTGGCACGCGGCTGGCCTCGACGGGCGCCACCGGCCCGATCTGGGCCTGGCTCTCCAGCGCTGCCAGCACAAATTTGTGCTGTGCGCACAGCGCGGCTCGCTCCTCGGCAGCTGCAGCCATTGCGACCGCAATGCAGTCAAGCCCCTTGATCACCTCCGCAGTCGCTGCCTCGGCCGCTAGCAACTTGTCCGCCTGAGCATGCAGCTGGCGCAGCATCTGCGTGTACGGCGTTGCTGCTGCGGTCGGGCTCACAGCCTGGCCGCTTGCGGCTCCGCCTGGCATGCTCCCACCTGCAGCGCTCATACAGCCACGGTATGTATGCAAGGTGAGCACTGGACCGTTGCGTGGTATCAAACAGTGGACGCAAGAAAGAGGCACTTGGCGAGTTGTGAGCGCTCACTTCAAATAACGCGCGTCAGCAACTTGCAGACAACTTGCAGCCTCCTGCAGCCTGAAAACTCGCGAGCTCAAGCTGAGCAAGCAGCATTGGCTCATAAGGAGCAGCTGGGGTTGTGGTGCCCCGCACAGTCCAACTGACGGGTCCTCTGGCGCTTGCGCCTCGGCTCCTCAGTGGCGGCACGCGCCGCCCCTGCCCTGGCAAGGCCGCTTGCAACCGCATGCGCTGTAGGCGCTGGCTGGTCTTCGGGCGGGTCAGCATGCCCCGCACCCAAGCCGGCGCGGCGCGCCTGCATCGTCTCAGGCAGGCTCACAGGCACCCTGTGGTGGCGTGCGGGCGGGAGGGGGCAGCTGGAGCGGCGCAGGGCGGTGCGCAGGAGCCGGAGTCCGAGAGTGCTGCATGCATTTTTGCGTCCGCAGGTGCCCAAGGCCCCCGCATACGGCAGGGTAGGCGGAATGCACGGGATGCTGGCGTTATCACTTGAGCCGCTGTGATCTAAAATGTCTGGCCATAGCCTTACATGGTCTATGGCCATGGCTGCCGACGCGCCGCCGCCCCTGGCAGCCATGGTTGACCAGTTGCAGGCGCTGCGCTCCTCGCCTGCATCTGAACTCATCTCGGAAGCACGCCCGCTGGAGCCGGCGACGATCCTGGACCCCTGCAGCGCAAGTAGCAGGGGGCCCGCACTGCAGCGCGGCTTCCTGGACGGTTGTGGTCAGAGGGTGAGTGTCTCCGTGCCAAAGGTACATGCTGTGCACTTTCTGCAGGATCCTATTGAAAGCTTTATGGTATGTCAGGAGCAGCGACGAAGGGCACCGCCCAAGGCATCAGGGTCTGCTGTGCGCGCCCCTCTGCTGCGAGGCAGCAAGACGCCACATATTCCGGACTGCATGCGCCTGCCACAAGACTCAGAGGCGCTGCGTTCGCAGCAGTGGCGCACTAAGCTGGAAGGTAACAGGTCTACTGGACACAACTGCAATTTGCTCATAACATATGGGTTGTCATATCTCTATGCGTTCTCATGTAGGAACGTGTACGCAGGTGTGTTGCGACCCACACCAGAGCTACTGGCGGAAGTGGAAGGCCAGCCTGCACTCCTGGCTGGCTTTGATGATGCAGAGGTCATGGCTGCGGTTGCAGAAATAGCCGCAGACGCTCGGCTGTTTGAGAAGCACAGGCACAACACCAAGGTCAGATGGCGATGTGTGCATCGCATCCATGTTTGCAGTCGCATGTAAGTTTCCAGCACTCAAGCAGAGACGCGCGCGTGTGTGCTCGAGCAGGTGATGGACTTTTACAAGCGCATGGGTGGCCTGGTGGCGGCCAGGTGCCGAGATGCGTGAAACGAGCAAGCAGCAGTGCCAATGCGGCGCCCGCTGTCAGTCCTACCCCGCTTCCACCTGCAGCCTGGAGCACACCAGCAGGGCACGGCCCGCCACAGCTCTACCAGGTGCGGCAATGCGAGCACACCCATGTAAGCACCAAGCACCTCGCAAGCTCTCACCGACCGACTCAGAGGCATGTGGTCACGGGTCCATGCTGCATGCATGAGCAGGACGCAGAAGCGACACCAGCTGTGCGGCCAAGCCCGCGCATGGCGACACTGGCCCTGCGCGCTGTGCGACAGGTCTGCATGCAGAGCAGGCTCGGGCCTCAGAGCTTGGAGGCGAAGGCGAGCTCCGCGCTCTTGAGGTCGTCGGGCGCGTCCGGCCGCACGTCGGCCACCTTCTTCATCGCGGCGTTCTCCTCGGCGCTGCCGGACTCCAGGAACGCGCCGACCACCTGGCCGCCCGGCTGCCTGGTTGGGGGTACGTTTAGGTTTAGGTTGACCCTAACCCTACCCTGTGCCTTGGTCACGCATGCGCACGGGCAATGGGCTACACTGCACCGCTGTGCACAGACCGGGTCCACAGCACTGCGTGCGAGGTCGCGCTTGGAACCATATGGACGCAGGC
>JAABUH010002049.1_pt1 | contig 20352 bp, 17 predicted proteins | sample 5559121 | NCBI WGS metagenome assembly JAABUH01 (sample SAMN10711871, study PRJNA513364) | rock metagenome | isolation source: Antarctica rocks | place: Antarctica: Victoria Land, Battleship Promontory nord | collected 2015-12-28
ATATTGTTTTTTTTTTAATTTATAAAAAAAAAAAAAAAAAAAAAAAAAAAAAAAAAAACGATTTTAAACTTTAATTTACGCTCGCAAATTATTTTCGTTTAAAGTTATAATAAAAGACTTTTTTAACTTATTAATGTAAATTTAAAACTCATTTTTTACATGTAAATGACGCATTTAACTTAGTTTATTCATGTCGTTAAAAAGTGTTTAAAACATTAATTATATATTATAAATAATATACGTCGTAAAAGTTAAACGAATTTCAAATTTAAAGAAGTATAAAGCGATAATTTAATTAATTATAAGATTTATCTTCGAGTTTAATTAGTTTTAAATAATTAATCGAAAAATGACTTTATATCTTAATGAGTTTAAATTTCGCGCCGTCTATCATTTATGATATGTGATTAATATTTTAAAGACTTTTCGACGACACGAGTACATAGCATAAATAGCGTCCCATCACAACATTACCGCTTATATCATCAAGTTAAAAACGCACCCTTTCGCAGCCTTTTTCTCCGCAGCATTACTCACAACGGTTTCTTTCTTGCTCCTCAGACAGACTTAAAGTATGTACGCACCTTGATTTGCCACTACTCATTCGAATCTCTTGGTTGCTAAAGGTTATCGGGTACGCAGCAGCCATGCCTCGATCCCTAACAATCAAGAAAACCGACGGTAAGCCGGGCCAGGTCTACTACCCGCTACAGCTCGATGATGTGCCCAGGCCGGTGCCCGGCCCCGGCGAGGTTGTGGTGAAAATCCAAGCTGCGGCCCTGAACCACCGCGATTTCTTCATCCGCCAACACCTGTACCCAGGCATCGGCTTCGCCAGCCCGCTCCTGTGCGACGGCTGCGGCACTGTTGTCGAGCTGGGTCCGGACTGCAGCCCTGCGGCCTCTTCTTCTCTGCTCAATAAGCTGGTCGTCCTCGCCCCGGTCCTCGGCTGGGACTCTGACCTTGATGGACCTGAAGACTTGGCGAAATATGCCATCATAGGCGCCTCAAATCGCTATCCGCACGGCGCCGCCCAGGACTTCGTCGTCGTCCGGGAATCAGATATTGAATGGTGTCCCGATCATTTATCAACTGTCGAAGGGGCCGCGCTCCCGCTCTGCGGGTTGACCGGGTGGCGGGCTCTCGTGACGAAAAGTCGTAACGCTAAGCGTGGTCGAAATATCTTAGTGACAGGTATCGGTGGTGGTGTTGCACTCCAGGTGCTTCAGCTTGGCGTAGCGATAGGTTGTAATGTATTTGTGACCTCTGGTAGTGATGCGAAAATTGACAAGGCAGTCCGGATGGGTGCCAAAGGCGGTATCAATTACAAGACGGATGCCTGGGAGAAGCAATTGCAGAAGATGCTTCCATCCGACCGCGCTTTCCTGGACGCCGTGATCGACGGGGCTGGTGGCGACATTATCGAGAAGGCGTCACGCCTGCTAAAGCCCGGCGGCGTCATCTGCAGCTACGGAATGACAGTTGGTCCTAAGATGGATTGGTCTATGCAGGCTGTGCTGAAACATATCGATCTCTTAGGTTGCACCACGGGTTCGAGAGTAGAGTTCAAGGCATTCATGGAGTTCGTCAAGGAGCACAAACTTCGGCCTATCATTAGTCGGACTGTGAAGGGGCTGGATAACATCGAGGCTATCGACAAATTGTTTCAAGATATGAAGCTTGGCAAGCAATTCGGCAAGCTCGTCATCGAGGTGGACTCGACATCGCAGCTAGAAAAGTCTCTCATGTGAAGGCAAATTCTATATTCTACGTTGTTTAGACATGTAACGTCGCCTTCTGTCATTTATACTGCTGGTCAAGTTGCTTCATCATCTTTTTCAAGTTACACTGATGTTCTGCAAAATTTATGTGACTATTCGTACATATGTATCAAGATATCAAGTTGACGGACTTGATCATGAGAAGATGTGTTAACTATATCTGAAAGTTTCTGTCCAAGCCACGATGTATTGCATTCGATGTAGAGAACGCTTACGAGGGGAAAGAGGGAAACAAATTGAATCTACATTGTAATCTACTATGATCCTAGTTTGCCTATCTAAGTCTAATTCTAAAAGGTGTTGCAATCTACATCTCTACAGTGGTTTATTCTTAAATCAGAGATCCAAGTATTATGTCTGCATCTGACTCCAGCGCTCGAAAGATTGCCTCAAACATCTCCACCGCCTCCTCTATCTTCTGTTCGCTGAATGCACGGCTATCCCATTGCAGCTTGAGCCGGTACCCTGCAGGAGTCTTCTGGACCTCGACCATCAGCGCGTAGTTAACCACCATGAAGACCTTGCTCTGGGCCATGACGACCCAGCGCATATGGTTGACGGCAGCACCGGGCGGCACCGGATCGAACGGCTGATAGCAGAAGAGCAGCTTGGACGAGTGTACCTGGCGGTCACGGCCTAATGCTTTGTAGATGTCGTTCAGGCCCACGGCTCCATGCTCGGTCGAGTCCCAAAAGGCGTCTTGTACGTCCTTCAGGAAGCGCGTGACTGGCGTTGCTGGGCTATCGAGGCGCGTGCGAAACGGCAGGAAATTGGCGCAGGTGCCGTTCAGCTGCTGTGGGTTGTCGACCTCCGCATTGCGCCCCGTAATCAGGTTGTCCACGAGCACGTCCGTCGTCTCTACCAACAGTCGACCAGCGACGAGCGCGTAGGCAGCCTGAAACATGCTGGACCCCGTAACTCCAAACTTGTCAGCCACCGCATCCACGTCTGCCTTCAGCGTAGCGAACTTGAGGCGATCACTGACGGGCTCCAGTGGCAGGTTGACTGCGGTTGGTGGCTCGTAGGTGTTGAGGAGGGAAGCCCAGTAGCTTATGTGCTTCTGGCGGTCCTCGCTCTGGTGCCAATTGATGTAGTTCTTGAATTCGATAATCTCAGGCAAGGGGCTTCCTGCCGCCAAGGCCAGGAACTGTTCGTCAAAGATCCGTAGCAAAGTTCCGTCATACGTGGCATGGTCTATCTTGACGCAGAGAGTTCGTGATTGGTCGAGTTGAGAGCACAGCACGAGGTACTTGACCGTCGGCATCCCGAACTCAAAGTGGCTGTCCCGCAGTTCCAACACAAACTTCGTCTTTTCTTCTTCAGACGCATATTCGCGCTCTTCCCAGTCGAGAACGGGCTCTCGTAGGATGATCTGTGGTTGGTGAGTGAGAGCCGATAAGCGTCCTGAAGAAACAAGAAAAGACTTACCTGATACCAGGACGATGCATCGTCTGTATTGGCCTTGTAATAGAAGGCTCGGAGGATCTGATTTGCCGCCGTCATGCGTCGCGTAACTTCCTTCCAATGGCCCAGATCGAAGTCCTGGGGAAGTGGACGGCTGGTTGTGAGATTCCAGAACTGCTCCTGCTTCGTGTCCTGTGTAAGGAATTCAATTTGGCCAGGGCCGCAAGGGTATATCTGCTCGATGTCTTCTTCCTTGAGATGAGGGGCCGCTCGAATGGCCTCCTTGAGTGAAGCCGGCACCGTGTACTCCACCTTGACACCCGGTGTCTTCTTTCTCAGTGGGTAGAGGAAGGCGGCTTGATCGGCAAGCATGGGCTGCGCCAGAAGCTGGCCGACAGATATGCCGTAGCCCAAGCTGCGGCACTGCGCTGCGAGATTGATAGCCGCAATGGAGTCTCCACCAACGCTACGGAAGCTTGAGGACGCACCAATAGACTCTTCCGGCTCATCGAGAACGGCCGCCCATGCCTTCTGCATGACCTTTTCCTGCTCTGTAGAGACGGGCACAAAGTCCGCGGCGTTGGTGGCGCATGGGAGATATGCAGCAACCCCTTTAGGGCTCATCAACTCGACCTGAGCCACCAGTGCCTTTCGATTCGCTTTCCCAGAAGGCAGCGTCGGGAAGCTATTGAAAGGTAGGAAGAGCGACGGCATCATGTAGTGTGCCAAGCTTCCGAGGCTGTCCATGAGGTCCTGGACCAGCTCCAGCCGGTCTCCCGCATTGATCGGCTCGTTGGTACCTGTCCGCTGATCACCCTTGAAGATGCAAAAGGCAACGAGCTGTCGCTTTTTGTGCAATTCAGCCACCGAGACCACCACCGCCTCGACTTTGCCCGTGTGTAATATGGCATTCTCGATCTCGCCCAATTCAATCCGGAAACCATTGAGCTTGATCTGATAATCTTTGCGTCCCAGGCAACTGATAGATAGATACTGTCAGAAAGATCCAGTCTCCGGGGATGGTGTTGTTCTAGGGGATTAGTAGACTTACATGAGTGATCTATCTTGTGCCCATTTAGCCAGATCACCAGTCCGGTAGATTGGCTCCCCATGAGAGCCTTGGACAAAGGCTTTCCGTGTCTGCTCTGGCCGATTGAGGTAGCCTTTGGCGAGTTGTGGTCCAAGAACACACAGCTCTCCCACCTCGCCATCCTTAACTGGCTCCAAGCTGGCGTCCTCTGCCGGAAGGATGACAACGGACACGTGCTTCAGCGGGAAGCCAATGCTATTCAAATCCCCATCTGGCTCTACCTTCGAGATAGTCATGAGAATAGTAGCCTCAGTCGGCCCATATCTGGGTTGTGTCCACTCGTTAGACCAACTTCTACACATTAGTTGGGGGGTCCAAAATCGAGACTTACCCGTTGTAAACGTCCACGGACTTTGCCCATTCCAGGATGTTGGTATCAATCCTCTCTCCGCATACGTTGAGAACCTTCAGGTGCGGGACCTCCGACGGCCCACCACGGATGAGCTTGGTGATTGTCGGAGTGAGCATCACCTGCTCGACGCCCATGTCATTGATATGTCCAGCAAGGTCCGAGAGAATGTCATCCTGTGGTGCGACACAGAGAACAGCTGCGCAAGCCAGTACTGTGAAAACATCGAAGTAGGAAGCGTCGAAGATGTAGTTGAGGACCCACAGAGATACCCAGTCTCGTGTGGTCCCGGTTGCTTCGATCATGCCACGAGTTGAGGCATCTACGGCTGAGTGGGGCACAAGTACTCCCTTTGGTGTCCCCGTTGAGCCTGACGTGAAGATAACGTAGGCAGTGCTGTCTGGGCTCAGCCCAGGGACAGGCGGTCGCTTGATAGGCTCCACGTCTTGAGGAATGTCCTCTATCACGATGGTCGGCAATCCAAACGACTCGCAGTCTTCTTTGTTCATTTTGTCGGTGATCATCAAAGACGCGCCCGTGTCGGTGAGGATGAATTTGTTCCTCTCGTGGGGATTGTGGGAATCCAGCGGGACTGTCAACGAATTGCAGGGGTTAGTCAGGTCTACAAGCTATGAAAAGGGGTGAGAAGCATGGGGAATCTACTGTCGGAATGCGTTTCACTTGAAAGCTACCCGCCTCATCCGGGCAAGGGTGGAAGGAATCGGAGGAATGACCGTGCGATTGACGAGATACTCACCGAAACCAGCCCCAGCCTTCAGTATACCAAAGATAACGACTAGTGTTTCCGCAGACTTGTCCATATAGGTAGGGACCAGGTCTTCGTGCTTGATACCTCGCTGATGTAGATAGTGAGCGAAGCGATCTGCTCGATCGTTCATTTCTCCGTAAGACAGATCACCTAGCTTCGTCCTGACGGCCGGACGGTGCGGCTCAGTCAACGCGATACGCTCGAAGTCCGAATGAGCCAGCCCGAAAGCGGGCTCAGGCTTAGCGACTACGAGCTTGCTTACTTGGACTTCGGGGTCCGCTGCCACTTCTTTCGCGATAGTGACAAAGGTATCAAGCAAGGCTTTTGCTGCAGACTTGTCGGCCACAAATGGCACGAGAAGCGTGACGGCCGTTGGATTGTCTTCATTGAGCTCCAGAGTGATGTATCTACCCATGATTAACACCTAGTTTTCCAGCCCGGTGGGCGGACGTAGGGATGTATCTTACTGCGTGAAGTTGAACCCATGTGTGAGTACGGGCGAGAGAGGACTGTCAGGGTCCACTTGCTCGATCTTGGTGAGCACGTTGACCATGGTATTGATCATTGAAGGGTTCATAGAAGCAGCGGACATGGCGTTGCGAAGGCCGACGTGTGCATTCTTGGCAACCTCCCACAGGTCCTTCTGCATCTCGTGGCCATGCGCGGCGGCGGAGAGCTCCCTTGATGCATTAAGGGCTGCGCGGAATGGTACGGTACAAAGTGTTGGGCCGTCGAGAGCCAAGATCCCGTCAACATCGGCGTCCCTTCCTGAAGCAGCTGTTACAAAACTGACGTCTGTTTGCGACATGTGTCTCGCTAAAGTAAAAGCCCAGATCTGATGAACAGCAGTGCCCATCGTGATGTGGCTCGCGCTGCAATAACTAGTCAAGGCGTCGCCCAGCGCGGCTGTTGTATGGAAGCTTCCCCCACTCCTATCAGTGTTGGAGAGCTCGAGAACAGTCTCAGATGCCGAGTTCAGGAACTTTTGCCAGTAACTGTGAGTAGCTCTGTCGCGGGTGCGGGTTTGCTGATAGGCAACATAGCCGCTGAAAGGTGCCCGCTCAATAGGAGGTTCACCCTTCAGCGATGCAACCATGTCTGCGAATATGAACTGACTAGACCAGTAATCGAATATGCTATGGTGCATCTCCACAATGAGGTATTCTGAGGAGAGAACAGTTGCGCGTACCATGGGTCCATCCAATTCCATTTGGTGGCTGCGGAGCTGATTCAGAACTGTGGCCAAGTCTCCATTCGGAACTGTTCTCCAAGGAGGGACAACTGACTTGTTCACCATCTGAAGGAACGATCGTTTCCACGGCTTGAATGCCGTACGAAGGATGGGACTTTTCTGGACGACATGATCCAGCGCCGCCTTGACCTCGCCCAACCGTGCCTTGTCCTGGATCCTGTACACCCGCTGGTAAATGTGGTTCACACTACCGAGAAGACTGTCGGCCAGGATGCCCTCTTGTAGAGGTGTTGCTGGATAAGCATCCGCAAGCTCGTCCTGATTGGGCACCGAAGCTCCTTCAGGGAGGAGGGAGAACGGCTTGGGAGGTGCTGCCTGAATGGGGACCGCTGCATCGCGTTTTGAGAAGATCTGGTGCAGAGGGGTATCCGACAGAATATCAGGGACCGCCAGATGGAAACCAAGGGCCCGAGCCTTTGAGGTCAGCACGATGGCGTTGAGAGAGGTTCCGCCAAGTTCTTCAAAGTTTGCTGCTGGGTTGACCATTTCTGGAGTCGTAGACAAGACCCGGGCTACTAGCTCTTGGACGTCAGAGTCCAAGTGGCCCCCAATGCCATTAACTTGGCCCGAGGCCGGAACCACAAGTTCCTTTTCACTCATCGACTCTATGAGGCTGACCAGTCTTCTGATGTCTGTCTTGCCATTGAGGCTAACCGGAAGGGTATCCATCTTGACCCAATACCGCGGAATGGTAAACGACTGAAGCTCAGCGCGGACGGCTTTTCGCACGGCGGTGACCAGACTTGCCCAGTCCTGTGCATTGTCCTTAGGGACAATTGAGGCGACCAGACTTTTGACGCCTCGGACCGTTGCTGCCACGACAGATGATCTTGCAACATCTGGGTGCTGCTGAATGGCGTTGTTGGACTCGTTGGGCTCAACACGTTGCCCATCGACTTTGATTTGCTGGTCGGTTCTCCCCAGGAGTTCCATGGATCCGTCTTCGCGAAGCACAGCTACATCACCAGTTCGACAAAGACGCCCTCGCCCAAAGATGTTGGGGATGAAGGTTCTTTGAGTCTCTTGTGGCAAGCCCAGGTAGCCTTCGGCAATCTGGTCTCCTCCAAGACAGAGTTCCCCTGGCTCGTTGGCGGGCACTGGGCTGAGAGTGCCTGGGCGCAATATATAACAAAATGTACCTAAATGATTACTGTCAGTAGAATATGACAGATACCCATAAAACGGAGGTAATCACCATCTGACGGCTTTCCAAGCAATCTGTCCGGCTTTCCCGGTAAAATGCGAGATCTCATATTCAGCTAGCAGCTCAGGTTAATATAGGTGACGCGCCTTGTTCACTGCAGAGATGAAGTACCTGCGTGCATTCGCTTATCCCATATCCGTTGTATAATTCTACCTTTGAGGCCCATGCGTTGATGATATTTGGCCCAGCGGGCTCGCCTCCAAGGATAATTCGAGTGACAGACTCTGGGAAGTCTGTCGGGTCTAGAAGTCGCAACATACTCGGGGTTATCTCGAGACTGCTGACACGTGATTTCTTGATTGTTTCATGGAGATGCAATGTAATGTTCTCCTTCCTTGCCAAGCAGAGCACTCCACCCCGGGACAGAGTACCCAGAATTGTCCTCTGAGCCGCACTAAATGTCGGAGAGTGACAGAGCAGTGAACTCAGCTTTTGAGGGTCCGGAGGAAGCGGGAGCGCCGCGAGGCCGGTAGTAGCAGCTCGGTGGGAGAGGAGGACACCCTTCGGACGGCCGGTGCTTCCAGACGTGTAGATAACATAGGCGATCTCGGAGGGCGACTGGTGCACGCGAAGGTTTTCATGGTACTCTGGGGGGGCCCAGGAGTCTCCTATCAGGTCTTCGATGTGAATCTCGGTCGCTCCGCCCGATTTGCCTTGTGTTAAGGCGTCGACAATGATGAACGGCGCTCGGGTGTCCTCGATGATGAATCTGGTCCGTTCAACAGGTGATTCAGCAGAGAGCAAGACGTAAGCAGCTCCGGTCTTTAGCACTGCGAGAAGGGCCACGACTAGATTGACAGACCGCTCCACTAAGATCGGAATAATGGAACCGCGGCCACACACCAAATGCCGAGCAACATAGTTTGCTAGACTATTAAGCTGGCGGTAAGTGACTTGGGTTGTTTGCTCAAACTGCACGGCGACTGCTTCTGGATCTCTGGCAGCCTGTAGCTCGAATGTGGTATGAGCTAGCTTGCAAGAGGTTTCTCCCTTTTTCTCATAATGAGTCTGAAGAGTCGTTCCATGACTCGAGTCCAGGAGAGGTTTCGTCTTGGACGGCTTATAGCCGTTCAAGACCGGCGGCGCCCTGGTCTTGGTAAGGGAAATCATGATAACCTCAGCGAAATTTGCAGTAAAAGTCTGCTTGCTCGAAAAGCGCCCTGTCTTGGGACGACGTGCTCAAGTATATATCACTCTTCATAGTAACCAATCACGTGAGACGCGGCAAAATTCGCACTACCAATACGTCTGATTTGACTGTTGGGCTGTTGTCGGTTGCATGCATACCAAGAGGTTAACCTAATCCTTGAGAATGAATTTGACATGATAAGCATGCAAGACTCATCAAATTCCTTGTACGCCGTGGCAAATTCTCACCGATTCACCTTTGCCGCATCGGCCTGTCCACTAAAGTCATAGTTTGGCGCAGAGTTAGAGACGAGCTGCTATTCTGTACAATCATGACAGCGGCGCTGGCGTTGACTGCAGTAGTCAAAGGCAGATTGAGAAAATTAATAACAGACTATACCAGCCTGGCCGGCTCATTGATGCAGCCGATCCGTTCAAACCAGGGTATACTGGGCAAATCTCAACAGATACTTTGATGTACCGCAATCGGAGAACCACGGAGATAACGGGACGGAGTCGGGAACGGGTGGTGTTACTCTGATATACATGCTCTGATTTGCGTACTCGGATTTGCATACTCTGGACAGCGTACTATGACAGTTTCGGTTGAGGGAGCACCAAGTCCCACCGATTACAATGCATCATGACCCGTGGTAAGGTCTCGAATGATAGGTCTGGAACCCGGAATCATCCATAAACCAACTGGCGAAGGAGATGTTATTCAAGTACAAAAAGTTGAATATAAGTATCATCCTGAGGCACCGACTCAGCATCTTTTCGTGCTCATTCCACACTCACCGATCGTCTTCCACGCCACATCATCAACCTTCGGCTACGGAGACTATCGAAATGGCTTCCAAAACTTACGACGATCCTTACAGACATACCTGTCTTGTTCCATATGTCGACCCCGATACAGCCCCCCCGGAGATTGCCAGCAGGATCAAAGTCCATTCCTTCAGGAGGAACGTCTTTTTGACCCTCGCGCACTCACCGGGTCTTTTTCCCCACGTGATGGGTGTCATCGGAGGCTGTTTCCAGGGGAAGTCTCGCACGGTTCCTCTGCTGGACTGGGTACGGGAACCCTCGAGCAATCTTTTCTTTTTGGGCTTTTTCTCGGTGCTATTGCTAAAATTGTTGGTCTCAGCAACTCATTGTCCTACGTGTCGCCACCAAAGTCGGCGCGAAATACATGTACGATGTGAATCTGCCGGTTTCTGAACTCTACGAGATGGACCAGGCCAAGATCGACGCCATCGGTGCCAGCCGCGAGAGCGTAGTCGCAGGAGAGGGACCATGGACCGAACGCGACCGCCTCATCCTTCGCATTGTTGACGAACAGCTGGCCACCTACACCAACCAGACCGAGACCATCGAGGAGGCTAAGAAGTTCCTCAGCGATGCAGAGTTGGTTGAAGTGCTGATCATCATCGGCGCCTACTGCATGCTTGCTCGTGTCCTCAGGGGCTTGAAGGTTGATGACGATCAACCCATTCGTCCTCCTGGTTTGATGAATGCACTCAGGGAGTCCGTCACCCCGGATGAGAAACACTGAATGAATGACGGATGTTCTGTGCCTGGAGGGTCCGGGAGCTGGATTGGCGCCGAAACCACCGTGCCGAACATGACGTAACATTCATATTCAATAGTCATAGAATGCAATAGAGTCTCTGATGTCAACTCTCTCACTAAATCGTGTGCTTGAAAGTATTCGAGACTATGACGTACTCGTAAGCATGATGTTCCTTTAAGCCAAACTTCCGAGGATCAATAATACAGTCTATTAAAAGCTATCCCCGGTTGGAAGCCTTATCTCTCTAGGATATAACTTCATGGCGTCCGGTTTCGCCATTGAAAGGTCTTGACGAGCCAGCAGAGCATTGCCTCAGTACCTACCTCAGACGTGTACTAGTAAGTGACTGCGTCACGATCAAGCCCCTTCGGGTTGATCCACTTCGGGGCTTATTCAGCGGCCTACGCGTGCCGCGCGTACGCTGCGAAGTTAGCGAGATTAGCCCGAAGGGGCTTAATCCGACGGGGTAGTTAACCCGAAGGGGCTTAGAGTAACCGGCACGTCGGAGCAGGGACAGGGGATCACCGCTGACCAATCAGGATTAGCGAAGGCTGCTATTCACGTACGGTACTGCTTGGCTTCGATATTCAATGTATTTACTGTGGTATGTCTCTCGGATAATGAACGGCACTCTGTTATATTATTCTTTATCGACAAGAGGATACATAGCAATCTAACATGCCTTACCTCGTCTAACGTAACCCAACTACGCCAGGTCCCCTGCACGGTCATCTAATTCTATGATACTGATGAAACCATTCATAAGTACGCAAAGCGACTTAAGTGTGGTTTGCTGGAGTTGTCTGCAAGCCTCGTCATTCCTCTAACTACCCAGTCCAATTCTCCCTTAGGAATCCCACGGAATCCGAGCGAGGTGCATCAAAGGAGTTGATGATGGACCCAAAGACGTTTGTGAAATTCTCAATCACCGCTTGCAGGTAACTGAGATTAACCTGAGTCAGGCGGCCCCGCTCGTGCTGTAACAAGGACACGTTCTGCCCTCGCGAGCGTAAGGAATCCAGTAACATCCTTGCTTGTTTTATGAGATCCAAGATAAGCATCCGCCTCAACTCCGTATTGTTGACGATTGGGACCTCATACTTGCCAACGCTTACTCGGATACCACCAAACAGATCGATTTCAGTGAGATGTTCCCAGCAAGTATTCGTTTGTTGAAAGACTGCTAGGATACAGATGAGATCTGCATAGCTAACTTCGCACCTGACGCAGTCGAGAGTGTTCCTCGCACTTTTTATTATGTCGCCCGTCACCTTGAACACCTCGTCGAGGCGTTTGTCCTGGTTCGCGCGGTGGATCTTGGGAGAGAGCAACATTAGACGTGCCCGGCACAAGCAATTATCTGATGAGAGCTTATCCGGTTGCGGCGGGCTGGAAGAGAGGTATGCAGACGAAGAGGAATTTGTACTGAGTGAGTCGGTGGGGCGCAGTGCAGTCGTCTGCGTTGGAGATGGGGGCGTCTGGAACAGACACTGCATGAAATCCAAGTCGGTCGGACTAGAGTGCGTCGGGGAGCTGAACATCTGCCCCTGGTTAAAGAGAATTGCATATAAGCTTATTTGTATACAATCCCACATTTGTGAGGGAGCCTTACATCTTGGTTCATTTGTGGAGCAAGGGCGTCGTACTGCTCGGCACGCCGCTGCGGCACCTCATTCGGCCAGTGCGTCACGGTCCCAAGTGCTTGCTCATACGCGTCGTTCTCCACACGGAGCTGATCCGTAGTATCGAGGTTCAGGTCCATCGACATCTCTCCAGATTGCGGCAGCTGAGTCGTCTGCTGAGATCTGTTGGATCCCTCGGGATTGGTGGCGGCAACGACGTATCTGCAAGCGATACCTTGGTTTGTGCAACGCTCACAGTCTCGCTGTCCATTACACTTGACCCTGGCCGTGCGACATGACACACACGCCGTTTTTGGTCGACGAGCCACTTGTTTCGCGCTGCGGATGCCCGAGCACTGCCAGCTACTGATGAAGTCGCGAGGAATCGTTCCCTTACGAGAAGTTGTGGCTGGAGCATTCGGCGACAGAGGCATTGGCACTCTTCTGGTAGATTCTTACAAAGACTTCTCGAACGAAACATGTCGCAGACTTCTAGAATGCTTCGAAAAATGCATTTGCACAAAGCCGGTGTGTGCCTGGGCAATGGCAAAATGTTGACAGAGTAGTAGGATACGGCCGAGTAGTCCGGTGGATCTACCCAAAGAATCCATCTTACTCGGGACAGAGTTCAATCGTTACAAATGCATCACGCACCCTTATCTCGGCAACGGTAAGACCCACTGGCGAAGGATTTATCTACTGATGCCCCTGCAGTACCGTGCGTGCATGCGTCGTATGCAGCGTCCAGCCAATCAATAATAAGCCTGCACGTCCGAAACTCAGCTGCCAGGTATAGTTTGATGGATCCTGCAGGGTGTTAGAGATTAGGCATGCGGCATGCAATGCAGCTACAGTGCCTGCCATGTTATCTTGACTCCAGAGGATGCCTAACGGGTATCAATGCCAGTGCCTTGCCACACCATAGGTCGTTCGTTAACTGTGCCCTACTAAGTGCTTCGCAACATTCGGGGGTACGCCAAGCACGATCGAGACTGTTCTGGGCAGATGCTGCCTCACCGACTTCTTGCTACCTTTGTTCTCCACCCGCACTTTTAAACTCGATGCCACGACGACCATAGCTTGCTTCATTATGGTATCGCACAATACGGGATACGTGACCACGTTCGTAAAACGTAGCTCCCACCAATACGGGCAGCACAGCAATACGGCCAATCCACAAAATTTTAGTAAATAAACTGCTTAGCATTTTCGTCAGCATAATTTAACGCGTTAACCGTATCGCTGTGCTGGCCGTATCGCTAAAAGCCACTACCTAATAATGGTATCGCCTGTGAAACCCAGCGAAAGCCAATGCATAAGACCCGCAGACGCTCACCCCCTGGGACACGAGTAAACACCGCTCGTTTGGCACGAGTGCAGTATACTGTATATGCAAGATTTGGAAGCCGGTCACTGTCAACAAATGCACGACCAATATTCTCATCAATGTCATTGAACTTGGGTTTTGGATCCGAAAGATGTTGACCGCAGAAAAGTGGCCCAACACAATGGATGGTTTCGCTCAGCAAAGCCCTCGGCACGTGCGTCTCATGTCTTTCTTTTGAATCTGCTCTCCGTTGCTATAGCTGCTTTCAACACCAAATAAACCTTGCTAATTTCTTATCAAGATCATGAACGGTAATGGAACCCAATGTCGGCTCCTAGATAAGGATTCGATCAAGAACCAGCTTCGAGAAATATGGGGCCAAGTACTGGAGGAAGACCCCCGCAGCTTTTCTGACGAGGATGTGTTCTTCGAAGTTGGAGGCGACTCCTTGTTGGCCCACGAGGTAGCGGTGGTGGCTGAGAGACACGGCATCCTTCTGGATCTGCCAGAAATCTTCATGAGTACCTCCCTGAAGGACATGGCGCAAACAGCTCGTCCAGCGGGTATTGATGAGGACGAACAAAATGGGCTGAACCATACATCCAATTCCAATGCAAAGATTTCCAGAGTAGTGGAAAGAGAGGCTGCCTTACGAAGCAGGATGGATGACATTGCCACGGCATGTAATGTCACTGTAGAAACAGTCGAAAGTGCATATCCATGCAGTCCAATGCAGGAATCTCTGGTGGCAGAGTTCGACGGCGGAAAGAATCTGTACGTAATGCAGTACGTGTTCAAGCTGGCTGGCAACATCCCTTTCAACCGTTTCCGACATGTCTGGGAAGACACAATTTACACGAACCCCATTTTGCGTACAAGAATCTGCCAGCTGGAAGGAACAAACGGATATACGCAAGCTGTTATGAAAGAAGGGGTACAATGGAACACAGTTCGCGTTGATCTAGCTCGATTCCTCGAGTGTGACGCAAACGTTCCTATGGAACTGGGTCACCCTTTCTTTCGGTATACGATTGTCATCGATGAAGACGAGAACCATATTACCACACGGTATTTCATCTGGACTGTGCATCATGCGTTATGCGACGCAGTATCGTTGGAAGAGGTCCTTTGGGATGTCTCAAATCGCTGGCTGGATCAAACTCCCCTACCACGCCAATCCTTCGAATCATTTATTGAGTCTCATTTCACTATGCCAGGATCAATGCAGGCGCAGGAGCAGGAGTTTTGGCGGAAGAATTTGTCTGGCACCAACCCAACTCCGTATCCCTCACCTCCGCAGATCTCAAAATGTCAACCCAATCCAACCTGTACACTAGAACGACCGCTTACTCTGGAGCGCCTCCCACATTTCGGTATCACAAAAGCACTCTTGCTCCGAGCAGCATGGGCGATACTCGTCTCGCACTATACCGGAACCGAGGACGTTGGGTTTGGGACTATCAGTAATGGGCGAGGTCCGATAATGCACGGTGTGTCCCAGACAACGGGCCCGACAATAAATCTTGTCCCTACTGCTCTGCGTGTTGACCCGGAGCAGTCGGTTGCCTCATTCCTCACACAGGTCAGAACTCAAGCAGCTGAAGTTATGTCCTTTGAACATTCAGGCATTTCCAAGATCAGAAAATTTATGGCGGATAGAAATACCACGGCGGTGGACTTCCAAACTCTATTTGTGGTTCAGCCAGCAGCGCTTTTCAAAGCGGCAGCTCCAGCACTGCGAACGCTAGGGCTCGATTTTGTGGAAAGTATGGGGAAAAGGGAACGACACCCCTACCCCCTGATCCTTACGCTCACGCCATCCGATGATACAGTTATCAGACTCAATATACAGCATGATGGTCGGGTTGTGTCGTCCCAGGATGCTCACAACCTCGTTCATCACTTTCAAGCAGTGTTAACGCAATTAAGCCACGCGACGACACACACCTTATTAGGCTCTATATCGCCATTTAGCGATCATGACATGCATCAGCTCCGCCAGTGGAATAGCTTTACGGCCCCTGCTGAGAATACGTGCATCCACTATTTGTTCCAAGAGCAAGTATCCAGGAATCCGAGCGCCGTCGCCGTTTGCTCTTTGGAAGAATCCTTGACATATCACGACGTCGATAAATACTCTACCTCCTTCGCTCTGCACCTTATCAATTTCGGCGTACGCCCAGGAAACCTTCTAGGCGTATGCCTTGAAAAAAGCATTTGGACAGTAGTTGCAGCTCTTGCAGTTTTCAAAGCAGGCGGCATCTACGTCCCTATCGACCCTTCCCATCCCCAAGGTAGGATTCAGGAGGTCCTCGAAATGGCCCAGATTGACGTGGTCATGACGTCCAAGCTTAACCTCAAGATACTGGATGGGCTATCTGTCCAAGCTTTTACGATCCAAGGTCCTCCTCCCCCTCCTCCACTGGCGGCTGAGTTGTTGCCAAAGTCGCTGCCATCGAGCACCGCATATATTTTGTTCACATCTGGGACTACAGGAAAACCAAAGGGGATACTCATGTCACATTCCGCCATTTGTACCTCGATCATCCACCACGGACCTGCATTTGGTGCAGGTCCGCATTGGCGAACGCTGCAGTTCGCCGCGCATATGTTTGACCTTTCGATAGGCGAGTTCTTCACCACACTTACATTCGGAGGTTGCATTTGTGTTCCATCGGAGCATGATCGACATAACAACCTCGCCGGAGTTATCAAAGCATTACAAGCCAACACTCTACTAGTAGTGCCCACAGTCGTCAATCTACTCTCACCAGCGGACGTGCCGACATTGAGCACGATTGTCCTCGCAGGAGAGCCCATCACCAAGGGGACTATTGTAAAGTGGGCTGACCATGTCGATTTGACGGCAGCTTACGGGCCAACGGAAACCGCGGTATGGTGTTCAGGAAATCTCCGAGTCACTCCAGACGCCCATCCAGCAAACATCGGCCGAAGCCTCGGAGCCTCCATGTGGATCGTTGATCCCGACAACTACCGCCAATTATCTGCTATTGGCTGTGTTGGCGAAATCGTCATCTCCGGTGGCCTGCTGGGAGAGGGTTATCTACGTGACGAGATCGCGACGGATGCAGCGTTTGTGCCAGCACCGGACTGGCTGAGGAAAATTGATCCCAAGGCAAAGATGCTGTATAGGTCAGGAGACCTCGCACGATATAATTCTGACGGCACGTTCCACATTGTAGGCCGGAGCGATACCCAGGTCAAACTACGAGGCTTCCGGATTGAACTGGGCGAAGTAGAAAACCAGATCATGACGCAAGGCACGGTGATGGCCGCCATCGCCGCACTTCCGAAAACAGGACCTTGTGCGGGTCAAATCGTGGCTGTTTTGAGCTCTGGTAAGTCGGCCCTAGGCAACGTCGGCGGCATCGTGATTCGCATTGCGGCAGACGGGCGTTTTCTAATGGACAGAGTCAAACGGCACCTCTCCCTCACCCTCCCGGATTATATGATCCCTTCCGTGTGGGTCACGGTGGACAAGATGCCACTACTGACCTCGGGGAAGATTGATCGCAAGGCAATAAAACTGTGGATCGAGACTATGAGCTATGACAGGTACGTGGAGTTGGTAGACGGCACTGATACGAAAGGGGCGACTGAGATCCGGCCGGGGACTTTGGCTGACACTTTACGCCAATTGTGGAGCCAAGTACTAAACGCGCCCGAGGAAGTCATAGGAATGGACACATCATTCCTCGCTTTGGGAGGAGATTCCATTGCCGCTATTCAAGTCGTGTCTCGAGGAAAGGGCATAGGACTGCACCTTACAGTCCGTGAGATCCTCAGCACCAAGACGATAGGTAATCTGTTGACCCTTGTCGAACCAAATCAAAACATCGTCACAGCGGCCCCTGAGCCAGTTGAAAGCCCTCGAAGGACTTCCGATATCCTCAAACCTTTCGAACAGGCTCTACAGCCACACCTGAGCGACAAGCCCTTCGTTGAAGTCCATGATGCGTACCATCTGTCCCCTATTCAACGTGAGATCATCAAGGCGCGAGCTTCCAACCCAGCCGTCTTCCTACTTCTGCTGCATATGGAATTCACATCGATCAACTCTCAGCCGGTCTCATTAAGTCGACTCGTCCGGTCATGGCAGCGTGTGGTCCAGAAGTATCCCATTCTGCGAACCATATTCATACAAGACCCGGCTGGGAAACTACCACCGTTGCAAGTTGTCTTGAAAAATGTTGCGCCCGAGGTCCGTACATCTTCGGCGCCAGCCAGTAGTATCGAGCCAAACTTCGATACGGTCGGAGCACCGCCTGTTGACGACTGTTTCTTGCCTCATAGGGCCCACATTTCACAGTGTGGTGACAGATTTTTCATCCATTTAGAGTGCGATCATCTGGTCATCGATGGATGGTCGCTGAAGTTGATCAAGACGGCGTTTCTGGAAGCTTACGAGGAGAACGAAGCCTATGTTCCCGGGGAGACCGCGTCCTACAAGGACTTTGTTACTGCGCATCGACCGGATCGTGTACAAGAAGACAACAAGTACTGGGCATCGGCTCTCCGCGAACAACGACCGTCTCTTCTATCTCTACCCATCCGCTCAAAAGAAAGTTCACATCAGCCCAGTCAAAGTAGAACGAAGTCTATCATTTACCTGCCCATTCTCAAAGTAGAATCGATGGCTGAATTCAGCATCAAGCACGGCGTTACGCCGGCCAGTATTTTCGACTCGGCCTGGGCACAGACTCTGAGCCTCTATACTGGATCATCGGAAGTGACATTTGAATACGTCGTGTCCGGGCGCGATGAGGACGTTGATTACGTCTTTGACATCGTCGGTCCCTTGATCAACGTCGTTCCGTATTATCTACAAGGCGTCCCGACTGAGGGTAGCTCTCTTCAGCTGGCACAGCTGGCTCAGCGGGTGCAAGAACAGCGGATGAAAGATAGCCTACACAACTCCAGTAACGTCAGAGAAGTGATCGCGAACGAACTGCCTCAAGGGAAGCTGTTCAATACGGCGGTAAACTTTCAGCGGCGTCCCACGGCAGTGGAGACCGACAGGTGGAGGATAGACGAGGATCTCACGAAGACAAGAGATCCATGGCATGTGAGTTACCGCACTCGCTTTCCGTAGCCTTTACTTTATGACTATGTGGTTGTCTGAACATCTTGTGGCTGACCTTCTTAAACAGTTCGATGTTCTCGTTCGAATCATACACATAACGGATGATGCTACATTTCGATCTTGTTTCGAATTTGACGCACAATTGTTCGACTACGATCACATGAAAGAGGTGGCGAAAGAGTTTTGGAAAAGAGTTCAGAGTACTATCTCGTAAATGTTTATATTAAAATAGTCACCACATCTGAATGTCAACATCGGCGTTTTTGGGACCGGCCCGGGAAAACTGATTTGGCCCAGCCAGCCCTGGGCTGGCCTACTCTATCCCAGGGCTCCCTGGGCTCCCTGGGCTGGCTGAGCTTGAGAATTCTGAGACTTCTTGGAGATTTAATCGATAATCTCCGTTTCATCTCGAGTAGGGTTGAACAGAGTTTTCACCTTCGCTTTCTACTTCATCCATCACCTACTAACCACCTACTTCATCGTCTACTAATCACCTACTTCATCACCTACTAATCACCTACTCCACCACCTACTCCACCACCTACTAACCAGCTACTCCATCACCTACTCGCTCACCTACTCGCTCACCTACTCAGCACCCTACATGATTCAAAACACGCTACAAAACAAACTTCATGCGACGCGCTCTAACACGCGTTATTCGCTTCATGGCCTGCTTCATTGTATGCTCCATACATGCTCCATAGAACAGGCTAATTAACTCAATAGAAAACACCCTTCATGGCTCCCTACTGAGCACCAAATTCGCTCCCTTCCAAGCACCAAATTGCTTCATATCCGAGCATCAAATTCGCTCCCTACCGAGCACTAATTTGCTCCATATCCAAGCACCAAGTTCGCTCCCTACCGAGCATCAATTTGCTTCATATCCAAGCACCAGATTCGCTCCCTACCAAACACCCTACATGGCTCCCTACATGCTCACCTACATGCTCACCTACCTACATGGCTCCCCATAAAACTCCCCATCAAACTCCCCATCAAACTCCTTACCAAACTCTCTATATAATCAATAAGTAGTTAGTTAAATAATTAGTAAAATCATCAATTGCATAATTAATCTTATTAATTTATTTACGAAAATAATGAAAACGATAAAAACGATAAAAAGCGATAAAAAGCGATTAAAGCGATAAAAACAATGGCAACGATAAAACTGATGAAAATGATTTAAAAGAAGTTAAACTTAAAGTAATGAGTTTAAAAAAACTTAAAACTCTTAAAGCTTTTTAAACTTTTTAAGTTAATCTCGAGTTATTTAAATTAATTTATAAAATTATTAATATTATCATCGCATATAAGAAAAGCTTTATGAATTTCTCATTTTTTTTCTTTATACTTAACGCGTTTTATAAAATCGTTAATCTTTTTATTTATACTTTAAAGCTTTATAAAAACATTATTATTCATCTTTGTTTTTTTTATAAACGCGTTTATTTTTTATATAAAGAATTAAAAAATTTTGTATAATATTATTTTCATGTTTTTTTACTTATATGATGAATTATTATCATTATGTTTTTACGTTTTTTAAATATTGAAATTATTTAAATATTATAATTAATCTTTTACGCGTTCATCTTCAATTAATCTTTATTAATCGACGCACATGATTTGCCTCTACCGCTGGCTGAGCGCCAGCGCACTGAAGTGGCGGCGAGACTGGCGCTCATACAGGAACAGGCCAGACAAACATGGAGGGTAGCCTGGAAAGAGGGATCCAACGCA
>JAABUH010002050.1_pt1 | contig 20328 bp, 17 predicted proteins | sample 5559121 | NCBI WGS metagenome assembly JAABUH01 (sample SAMN10711871, study PRJNA513364) | rock metagenome | isolation source: Antarctica rocks | place: Antarctica: Victoria Land, Battleship Promontory nord | collected 2015-12-28
CACCCGGACTCTACCAGAGCGTCGCGCCCGACGCCTTTCCCGCACTCACTGCCCACAGTTAGCGAAAACTAGAGAGACACATACCAGATGAAGATGCTACAGACCGGCCCCATGACCACCCTCAAGCAGCGCGCCGCCCGCCTCGGCCTGGGCCTCGGCCTGGCCGCGACGCTGGCCCTCGGCGCGGTGATGCCCGCGCTGGCCGCCGATCCGGGCCTGACGATCACCGGGACACCGGTCAGTGCAACGCCCGGCACGATCGCCTATAGCATCGATGGTGGGAGCGGTGGTGCCACCAACACGATCGCGCTGGATGGTCTGGCCCATCGCATCGCGTTCACGGTGCCGGTCCACGCGGTCGACCACTCCGGCGACGATGCGGGCTGGAAGACGAGCTTCTCGCTGACCGCGTTCAAGACCGCAGGCAATGTGGTGCTGGGCGAAGGTTCCCTGGGCGTCACCGCAGCGACCGGCGCCGCGTGCGATATCTCGGGTACGCCAGCCCAGGTGTGCTCGAACACCAATGCTGCCGTGACCAACGGCGTGGCTCCTCCCACCTATACGACCGACGGCGGCGCGCTGAAGGTGTTCTCCTCCGATGCGAATACCCATGTCGCCGGGATCGGGATGGGCCAGTACGATTACAACACCACCTTCACCCTCGCCCTGCCGTCGACGGCCAAGGCAGGCACCTATGCGAGCACGCTGATGGTCACAGCGGCCACCGCGCCGTAAATCCCGAGGCATCAAGCCCTGGCCCCGGCGCGGCGATACGCGCCGGGGCCAGGGCTATCTGGCGCGCTGTCCCGCTCCCCCGCCGAGTGCCTGTCGCGTTGTAACGAGGAGTCGATTTCACCATGCTCCGGTATGTCCGTTGTTGCTGCGCGCTGGCGCTGGCGCTGCTGCTCTGTGCCCTCTTCGGCGGCAGGGTCACCGCCGCGAGCGCGGACGGCCCGACGTTCTCGCTGCGTCCGGCGCACAGCGACCCTGCGCGCCCGGCGACGAAGGGCTACTTCATCTCCGACGCAGCGCCGGGGCGCGCGATCGAGGACGCGGTTGTGGTTCGCAATAGCGGTACGGTGGCCGGGACGGTGCGCCTGTTCGCTGTTGATGCGATGACGGGACAGAATGGGGGCTCCGATTTTCCTTCCGAGGCCGATCCGCGTCGCGATGTAGGAAATTGGATTCGCATCGGTCGTACGGAACTGACGTTGCAGCCCGACGAGGAGCAGACGGTCGCCTTCACGATCACCATCCCGGACGATGCGACCGCAGGCCAGCACCTCGGCGGCCTGGTCGCGCTCGATACGGTGATCAAACAAGGCAACCCCGGAACCTTGCGGATCGACACCCAGACTCGGATGGTCACGGCGGTGCAGGTCAACCTTCCCGGACCGACGATCGAGCAGATGACGGTGGGCGGCGTGAGCGTAGGCGGACCGGAAGGCACGCAAGTCATCCGGCTCGATCTGCGGAACGATGGGAACACGATGGTTAAGCCGGTCGGCACCCTCATCGTCACCGATGCCACAGGTGCAAAGGTGCAGGATTTGCCGCTCAAGCTCGACACCTTCGTACCCCACACCGCGATCCCCTATCCGGTCGCCGTGCAGAAGCGGGCGCTCGGGGCGGGGCGGTATCACGCGAAGGTGGAGCTGACGTACGGGACGAGCGGCGTCACGAGTTATGAGGGCGATTTCAGCATCACTGCGGCGCAGGTCGCGCAGGTCTTCCCGTCCGCCGCGCCAGCGCTGGCCCCGCCACCGGTTGCTGCTAATGGCGCGTCGGCTGCACCGGCGACGACCAGCACCACGGCCCCGGCGCAATGGCCGCTCTTCGCGGGCGGCGCGGTGCTCCTGGTGCTCGCCCTGGCGGGCGGCGTCTTCCTCGGTCGGCGCGGGCGCGCGGGCGGTGTGGCGAAGTAGCGCGCCGCAGGAAGGGACGACGAGTTATGCCACGACCATTCTCCCCCTCCGCCACGCAATACGGCCTGATCGTGACATTGTTCGCGCTCCTGCTGTGGGGCGTGCTGATGCCCGGTGGTAATGCACGGGCGGGAGGGCTCGCCGTCCCGTTGGCGGGCACACCGGTGGCGCAGGGCACGCCGTTGCCGCCTCGCCCGGCCCTGCCCGCGCCCGCCGACCCGCCGCCCGCGAGTGCCCCCGCACCGATGACGCCGCCGACGGGGCTGGCCGTGGGGTCGGCCCCGGCCACGCCGTCCGGTGCGGTCGGGACACCGGCGGCGGGCCCGGCGGTCCTGCCACGCCTGCCGAATGTCGTCATGCCGACCACCACGCCGACCGCGACCCCGACCAGGACGCCGACCGGGAGCGTCAGCGCCGCCATCGCGCGCGAGCTGAGCCCGCTGACCTTCACGCTGAATGGCCGCGAGCAGGTCGCGCAGGCCACGCTGGTCGTCGCGGTGAGCGACACCGCCCCCGCGACGCGGCAACCGGGCTGGACGCTGACGGTGTCGGTGGACCAATTCCGCAGCGCCGGGAACCCCGCGCGGGCCTTACCCGCCGATGCGGTCACGCTGCTCGGTGTGACGGTGGCGTGCGCCGATGATGCCGACTGCACCATGCCGGAGAACACCGTCGCCTACCCGCTTACCATGCCCGCCGGCGCGGCGGTGCCGATCTACGCCGCCGCGCCGGGCAGCGGCAGCGGTCGGTTCACCGTCACGCCGACCTTCGCGGTCAGGGTGCCGGGCAATGCCCACGCGGGCAGCTACGGCACGGCGATCGCGGTGGACATCGCGCGGTGAGGCACGGCGGCGGCTCGGGTCTGGTGCCGTAGGCCACGGCGCTAGCAGCATGAATAGCAGCATCAGTGGATAGGCGGCGAGCCCTGTTCCAGCAGGGCTCGCCGCTGTCGTTTGTGTGGAGTAGGCCCGAGCAGAGTGACCCCGGTGGGACTCGAACCCACACTGCCGAAGCAAGGGGATTTTAAGTCCCCCGTGTCTGCCAATTCCACCACAGGGCCGCGTGAGGCAGGGGAGAGTATACCAAAACGACGAGTGACGAGTGACGAGTGACGAATAGCGGGCCGGTGGGCCAGCGGGCGTAGTGGGCGAGTGGGAAAGTACGAAGTACGAACGACGAAGTACGAACGGCGAAGTACGAACGACGCAGTATGAAGGGGACGAGAGGGGGCTACAGAAGAGTGGCCCACAGCGCCACGAAGGATGCTTGACCCCGCGTCGCAGCCCCGGTCCCCGGTGGGGAGGTGCGCCCAAGCCGCGTCTTGGTGTTATCCCAAGCTGCGTCTTGGGGCTGCGTGGCCGCAGCCCCTCGCCGGGACAGTGTGCCCTTCATCGGTAGTGGCTGCCCTCCGGGGCGGTGGCTACCCTCCGGGGCGGTGGCTGCCCGCCGGGGCATTTCAACCCCGGTCCCCGGCAGGCCAAGCCTATCGCGCGTTGCTAGCCTAGCGCGCTTTGCTCCATGTTGGGGCGGGGCATGGGGGTTGCGATGAGGGGGAATAGGGCTTCGGGCCGGGGTGTTAACGATGATGGAGTGCGCGTGGGCGCGAGGAGATGATAACGATGACTTCCACGGAATGGCAGACGCTGACCCCCGCCGAGGAGCGGGTGATCGTCCACAAGGGGACGGAGTATCCGTTCACCGGCGAGTACGATGAGCATTTCGAGCAGGGCACCTATGTGTGTCGCCGCTGCGGTGCGCCGCTCTATACCTCGGAGAGCAAGTTCCAATCGACCTGCGGTTGGCCGAGCTTCGACGATGAGCTTCCGGGCGCGGTGGTGCGGGAGACCGACGCCGACGGGCGGCGCACGGAGATCCTGTGCGCCAACTGCGGCGGGCATCTGGGCCACGTCTTCCTCGGCGAGGGTCTCACGCCGAAGAATACGCGCCACTGCGTGAATTCGGTGTCGATGCGGTTCGTGCCGGGGGACGAGGAGTAGTCGTGAGTCGCGGTTCGTGAGTCGTGAGAAAAACGGCTGGCGGGCGCGGTGGCTGCTGATAAAGGGGGGGCGTTGCCAGCTGGCAGCGCCCCCCCTTTCGTGTGTGCTGTCGGGCGGGACGGTTCGCAGGAGACACAGAGACACAGCAGGGAACGGGAGAGCAGGTATTGGGATGGATCCAGTCCCCGGAGGCAGACATTGTGCCCTTCATGGGTAGAGTATGCCCTTCATGGATAGTAGCTGCCCTCCTGGGCAGTGGCTGCCCGCCGGGGTACTTCGTGGCCGGGAGGCCAGCCAGCCGGGAATGTATTCCAACCGCACCATCCAGGCTGCGGGACAGCCCGCACCCCGGCTCGTCCGCCCAGAGGGCACCCGGCTCGCTACCCCTCTCCCTATCAGCGAGAGGGGCTTCGTTGTGGGGTGGGTGGGGGGCTGGCAGAAACCCTCGCCTCCGGCTCGCTGCGCTCGCCACCCCGCCGCCCGGGGGGCGGTAGCTCCCACCCATGAAGGGCGCAATGCCTCCGGGGGACCCGCCCGGCCGAGGAGCGGGGGGAGGTGCCGCTGCGGGCTCCTAAACTGAAGCCCGGGTGAAACCCACAGAGTTCGCAGCGTAGCGCATGGAGTTCTCACCGAAGCTTTGGTTTAGCTGCTCCGTCGGCGGTGGGCGCTGCGCGTGTGGCGGCACTCCCCCCTTGAAATCGTCCTTCTCTCGTTCCCCCTCGGTGTCTCTGTGTCTCCTGTTCCGCCCTTCTTCTCTCTCGTCGTTCTCTGCGTCTCTGCGGCCCACTTCCTCTAGTCTCCGAGGCCCACGTCCGCCAGCGCCGCCGCCGCGCTCGCGGCCTGGGCGCGGCCCGCCTCGGCGGCGGCGACGCGGCGGGCGGGGTCGAGCGGGTTCGGGCCGAGGGCGGCGAGCGCGGCGGCATCGGGCCAGAGGGCGACGACGCGGCTGCCGTTCGTCTGGAGCGCCGCGATCTCGGCGTTCAACGCGCCGCGTCCGGCGACGATCCCGGCCATCGGGGCCAGGATGATCGCGAGCGGGTAGCCCTGCGCGAGATCGGCGTTCGTCCCGGAACGCACCCCGCCGTCGATGTAGCGACGCGCGCCGATGGTGGTCGGCGGGTAGACGAGCGGCACCGCGCAGCTGGACGCCACCGCCGCGATCAGCGGCACGCCCGCAGCGCGGTCCCAGATGACGAAGCGGCCATCCTCGGCGTCCACGGCGGTGATGTGCAACGCTCGCATCGGCCACTCGTGGAGTGGCAGGCGGGCGCGGAAGGTCGCCAGGCGCTCCTCTTCCGGCGCGGTCGTGGCGGCGAGCGCGGCCTGTCCCAGGCGCGCGCGGGCTTCCTGCGGGATCGGCCCGGCGGGGAGCGCCTGCTCGCCGAGCACCCGCGCGAACTTGCGCAGGTCGAGCCCGGCGGGGCGCTCGGTCGTCGGGTCGGGCGCGATGAGTTGCCGGGCGTAGAGGGCGGCGGTGTCCCCCACGGTGGCGAGTTGCGCCCCGACGACCGACCCGGCGGAGGTGCCGACGATCACCGCGGCCCTGGTCAGGTCGAGCCCTCGCTCGAACAAGCCATGTAGCAGCCCGGTCTCCCAGCCGATCCCGGTGATCCCGCCACCGCCCAAGACCAATGCGAAGCGCATGCTGTCCTCCTTGTACGAGTCGGCAGAGAGAAGTTCGTGGTCCGTGGTCCGTGGTCCGTGGTCCGTAGAAGGTTTGTTGATAGGCATTGCCCGGTATCGGCACCGCGCCTCTCCTACGGACCACGGACCACGGACTTATCGTATACTCCCAATCGTAGCACCGCTCCCGCCGCTGTGGGGGCCGTATAATCGCAGAGAAGGTCCGCCTGCACCGGAAGCAGGTGTGGAGGAGGCAGTCAACAAGACTGCCTCCTCCCTGTGTTTTGGCCGCTGGCGCGGTGTTCGTGGGGGGCGAGCGGTGGCGTGGTAAACCGAAGTGCTGGTGGGAGGGACACGGCGGGCGTGGGCTGCCGAGGGGTTGCGCTATCCCGGAGGGCAGTCACCACCCCGGAGGGCAGCCACTACCCCGGAGGGCAGCCACCACCGCGCAAGGGGGCACAAGCTACCCATGAGGGGCACACGGCCCCGGCTGAAGGCTGCGGCTACGAAGTACCCCGGAGGGCAGCCGCTACCCGTGAAGGGCATACTCTACCCGTGAAGGGCACAATGTCCGCCTGCGCGGCCTGGGCGGCGACGGTGCGGTAGGTGGTTCCCATCGGCGTTTGGGTTCAGGTGCCGCGTCATACGCCCCGTCGTGATGGCGGGAAGGCAACCCGGTTCGTACGCAGGCGCGCGCGGCACGGGGAGCTGTCGGGTGCGGCCCGCGCGGTGGTGCCACGCCGCCGACCGGCGCAGCGCTGTCGCTGGCGCACCGATGGTAGAGCGACGTTGAAGCGGGGGATCATGGGCATGGACGCGAGCGAGATCTTCATCGGGCTGGTGATCGCGGCGGCGGCGGTGGCGGTGCTGTCGCGCTGGCTGCGCGTGCAATACACCCTGGCGCTGCTCCTCTTCGGGCTGCTCCTCGGCAACCTCGGCTTCGCCCCGCAGGTGCCGCTGACCTCCGACCTGATCCTGCTGATCTTTTTGCCACCGCTCCTGTTTGAGGCGGCGTTCGCGCTCGATCTGGGGCTGCTCTGGAGTCGGCGGCGGGGGGTCCTGGCGCTGGCCTTGATCGGGACGCTCCTGGCGACCCTTGTGGGAGGCGCGCTTGTCTACTGGGCCACCCCGCTCCCCTGGACCGTCGCGCTTGTCTTCGGCGCGATGATCGCGGCGACCGATCCGGTGGCGGTCCTGGCAACCTTCCGGGGTCTCGGGGCGGATAAGCGCCTCAGCGTGCTGCTGGAAGGGGAAAGCCTCTTCAATGACGGGATCGCCCTCTCGCTCTTCCTCACCCTGGTCGCGGCGGTGGGCGGCGGCTTCCGCTTGGGCGATGCGGCGGCCACATTCGGGTTGAGCATGATCGGCGGGGTGGTGTTAGGGTTGGTGATCGGTTGGGTGGGGCACCTGGCGATCGCCCTGGTGGACGAACCCCTCTCCGAGATGGTCGTCTCCGTGGCGGTCGCCTACGGGGCCTTCCTTGCCGGGGAGCGCCTCCACCTCTCTGGCGTGATCGCGACCCTGATCGCGGCGATGACCCTCAGCCGCCTCGGGCGGACGCGCGGCTGGGTCTTCAGCGGTGGCTCGCCGGAGGCGATCGACAACCTCTGGTCATTCCTGGCGTTCATCGCCAATACGGCGCTCTTCCTGCTGCTGGGACTCAATGCGCCCTCCGCAGGGTTGACGACCTATCCGTACTTCGTCGCCTGGGGTATCGCGGCGGCGCTGCTCGGGAGGGCGGCGACCGCCTATGGCCTCGGGGCAGTCTTACACCGCCGCGCCCTGCGCCTCCCCTGGGCGGAGCGCCATGTCGTCTTCTGGGGGGGGCTGCGCGGCGCGGTGGCGCTGGCGGCGGCGCTCAGCTTGCCGCCGGATTTCCCCTACCGGCAGCAATTGCTGGCGATGACCTATGGCGTCGTCCTCTTCACCGTGCTGGCGCAGGGGCTGACGATCGGCCCGCTGGTGCGGCGGCTGGGCCTCCTGCGCGAGCAGGGTGTCCCGCCTGTCGCGCCCATAGCGGAAGGCTGAGCGCCCCGCGCGATGACGCGGTATGGGCGATAATCGCCCGTGGGCGCGGCGAACGGCGCGGTCGGCGAGCGTTCCTGCCACGGCGATGGTGGCGGGTCGCCGCATCCGCGTCGGGCCGGGGCTGGCGGCGACGGTGCCGCCTCCTTGCGCCGGTGCGTGTCGGCATTGTGTACGATCGCTGGTCTGTTCGCTGGTACGAAATACAGGCGTTTGTGTAAACGGCACTTGTCATACAGGGGCGATGCGCGGCTCCGTCATGGGCGACCACCTTGGCATAAGGTGTGAAGTGCGGTATACTACTGCTGAGCGCCGTATGGTGGCTCCCCGGTAATAAGTCATCCCGATATGGTGGTTTCCTGCGACATCGTGGTTGTGCTTTTGTGCAGCATGCCACAAGACACGAACGTTGGTTCGTGGATACCGCGACAGGCTGCGTATACCTCTTCATGCACCGGTAATTGGCCGCATCGATCGTTCTCGCGCCCCGCCTGCCCCGTCGGGTATCGGCGCTGCGGCCCCGCAGTCCCGCACCCACCGCCAGCGCGACGCTGGTGCGGTTGTCCCGGTGCGGACCCACATCGGCCCTGTCGCCACGCTGCGGCGTGCCTGCCAGCGACGACAGCGTGACATTCGCCGGTCGACTCCGGTCGATCGCGCACATTTGGCACGAGCGCAACGCGACCAAATGGAGGTAGAGTATGGAGCGCTTCAACGTACCAACACCGCAGAATATCGCCGTCATCGGCAACTATTTACCCCGTCGCTGCGGCATCGCCACGTTCACGACCGATCTGACCGAGGCACTGGCGACCGCGTTCCCCGCCGCCTCGTTCCGCGTGGTGGCGATGAACGACCGCGCCGAGGGCTACGATTATCCGGCGCGTGTCGCCCGCACGATCCTCCAGGAGGAGCGCGCCGCCTATGGCGCGACCGCCGCCTGGATTAACGATCAGGGGGTCGATCTGGTGCTGGTGCAGCACGAGTACGGCATCTTCGGCGGCAGCGCCGGTGCGTATCTGCTCGATCTGCTCCGCGCGGTGCGCGCGCCGATCGTCACCACCTGCCACACCGTCCTGCGCCAGCCCGACGCGGAGCAGCGCCGGGTACTGACCGAGATCGCCCGCCTCTCGTCGCAGATCGTGGTGATGAGCCGCCTCGGCGTGGAGCTCCTCCAGTCGGTCTACGGCATCGCCGCCGAGAAGATCATGCTGATCCATCATGGCATCCCCGATGTGCCGCTCGGCGGCACGGCGGAGGCCAAGGCGGCGCTCGGCCTCGCGGGGCGGGATGTCCTGCTGACCTTCGGGCTCCTCTCCGCCGGTAAGGGGATCGAGACGGTCATCCGCGCGCTGCCGCCGGTGGTGGCCGCGCACCCGCAGGCGCTGTACATGGTCGTCGGGGCGACGCACCCGCACGTGAAGGCGCATGAGGGGGAGCGCTATCGGGAGAGCCTCGTGGCGCTCGCGGCGGAACTCGGCGTCGCCGCCAACGTCAGCTTCATCGACCGCTTCGTGGAGATGGACGATCTGGTCGGCTACATCCGCGCCGCCGATATCTACCTGACCCCCTACCCCGGCAAGGAGCAGATCACCTCCGGCGCGCTCGCCTACACCGTCGGGGCGGGCAAGGCGGTGATCTCGACCCCCTACTCCTATGCGACCGAACTGCTGGCCGCCGGGCGGGGCCTGCTGGTGCCGTTCGGCGATGCGGGCGGCTTCGCGCGCGGGCTGCTGGACCTGCTGGACGACCCCGCCGCGCGCGAGACGCTCGGTCGCCGCGCCTACCGCTTCGGGCGGCAGATGACCTGGCCCGCCGTCGCGCGGCGCTACGGGAGTTGTTTCGCCATCGCCCTGCGCGAGGCGCTGCCGACCGCCCCACGCCCCTTCGCCTATCCGGCGCGCTTTCACGGCGTGGAAGCGCCGACGGCGATCGGCGGTGCGGCGGAGGCGGCCCTTTCTTAGCTGACCGCTCCCCGCCGCTGCGGCGGCGACCCGCCCCTACAGGGGCGGGTTGGCGTGCTCCTCTTCCCCTCTCCTTGTGGGAGAGGGGTGCTGCCCGCAGGCGGCGGGGTGCGGTCGTAACCCGCCACGTATGCGCGCAACGCGGCACTCAGGTGTAGGACTGACGCGGTTGAACGTGGATTCGCGCCGAAATCGCGCCTGCTTCGTGCTCAACCGCGTCAGTCCTACAGCGATCGGCGCCGTGTGGTCGCTCGTCAGGATTGCGGTACGCGCGTAGCGCCCGTCGTCGGCCACCCGGCCCGGTGTCGGGGCGCGTCGCCCCCTGGACCGCAGCGCCGATGAGCGCCACATACCGCACCGTAGCCGCCCAGTCCCCGGAGGGGGAGGTGCGCCCAAGCCGGGGCGGTGTGCCCCTCAGGGGTGGTGGCTGTCCTCCGGGGTAGTGGCTGCCCTCCGGGGTATTGCAACCCCTCGGCAGCCCACGCCCGCCATGCCCCGCCCATAAGCGCTCCCCCTTGATGCTGGACCACCGTCTGCTCACCCCCCTGGAGGCCCCCTGAATCTCACACACCTCGATTACCTCTCCGATGTTGTCGAACTCGATGGCTTGCCGACCATGCTGACCCACATCTACTGCGAGGCGGGCGACTATCTGCACAACGACGCCGCCGACGAGGGGATCGCGGCGGTGGACGATGTGGCGCGCGCCGCCCTCGTCTACCTCAATCACTGGACCGCGACCGGTGCGCCCGCCGCGCTGGCGCGCGCGCGCGCCGCGCTGAACTTCGTCCTGCGGATGCAGAATCCGGCGGGGGCGTACTACAACTTCGTCCTCGACCGCGCCGGGACGATCAACACCGACGGGATCACCAGCCGCGACGATCTCGACTGGTGGACCTGCCGCGCCCTGCTGGCCCTCGCGCGCGGTTGCGCCGCTTTCGCCGCCAGCGATCCGGTCTACACCGCCCGCCTGCGCGAGGCGTACCTGCGGACGGAGGGGCTGATCGCCCGGCAACTCGCGGGGCCGCGCACCTGGCGCACGGTGCCGGGGCATACCGTCCCCGGCTGGTTCCTCGGCGATTCGCCGACCCTCTCGGCGGTGACGGTGCTGGGGCTGGCGCGCTATCAGGCGACCACGCCGAACCCGACGACCGCCGCGCTGCTGACCGCGCTGGCCGATGCGCTGGCGGCGTTCTCCTGTGCGGGGCCGTGCGGGTTGCCGTGGGGCGTACACCCGCAAAGCTTCGCCGAACTCGGCCTCTGGCACGCCTGGGGTGCCCACAGCGCGGAGGCGCTGGCGCGCGCCGGGATGCTCCTGGGCCGCGCCGATTGGCTGCTGGCGGCGGGGCGGGAGGTGGATGGCTTCTTCGCCTGGCAGCTGGCGATGGAGCGGATCCACGAGTTGCAGCCCCTGCCGCTCGTCGCGGGGCAGCAAGCGTACGGCGTGAATGGGATGGTGCAGGCGGCGCTGGCCCTCCACGCCGCCACGGGCAAGCCGCGCTACGCCCGGATGGCCGGGTTGCACGCCGCCTGGTTCTACGGCAACAATGCGGTTGGCCTGCCCCTTTACGATCCGCTGACCGGGCGCGGCTTCGATGGGATCGATGCGAGCGATGGCGAGGAGGGGGGCTATCACGTCAGCCGCAACGCCGGGGCCGAATCGACGATCGAGGCGCTGCTGGCCTTGCAGGCGGTGGCGCAGGTGCCGGAGGCGGCGCGCTTCCTGCCCTATCGCACCGTGCGCGCCGACCGCTGGCAGACGCTGCGCGCTCGCACCGCCGCCCTGCGCGGCCCCGCGACCGGGCAGCACCGCGCCGATGCCCCGGTCCTCCACGCCGGCGATACGCTGACCTGGCGATGCCACGTCCCCGAGGCGGGGGAGTACGTCCTCTACGTCGGGCGCCCCCCGGCGGCGGCGGAGTTGCACGAGGGTCCCGGCGCGACGCTGACCACGCGCCTCGGCGAGCGGGAGGGGCCATCCGTGGCCGCGCCCGCGCCGGACGACTACCCCTGGCTGCAACGCCTCACGCCGGTGCCGCTCGTGCTGGCGACGGGCGCGCAGAGTATCCAACTGAGCGCCGAGGGGGACGAGCCGGGCGCGGTCGCGACGGTCGCGGGGGTGCTGCTGCACCCGCTGAGCGCCCACAAAACGCTGGTCGCCCCGGACGGGCGGGAGCTGCACCTGCGCTATCAGCTCGGTCGCGGCCTGCACGGCTGGGACGAGGTGGCGGGCAAGCCGACCAAACACGCATAATTGCTCTTCAAGCGCGGGACGCCGGTGGGCGTGGCGGTGCGAGTCGCCACGCCCGTATTAAATCCTGTGCGCGTGGGACGCGATGAAATGTGTTCGATTGGAGTATTGCATGAGTGCCACCGATCGCCCGTTCGCCCTGCGGCGTCTGGGTCAGATCATGGCAGGGAACCCTGCCGACCCGAACGAGGCACTGGGGGTGCTCAATCCCGCCTGCGCGCGCGATCGTGCGGGTGCGCTGCTGCTCTATCCGCGCGTCGTGGGCGTGGGCAACTATTCGCGCGTCGGGCTGGCGCGCGTCCGTTTCGACGGCGATCGCCCGGTCGGGGTCGAGCGGCTCGGCTACGCGCTGGAGCCCGATGAACTCTTCGAGCGCAATCACGAAACCGCCGGGGTCGAGGATCCGCGCGTCACCTTCATCCCCGCGCTCGACCGTTACGTGATGGCCTACGCCGCGTTCGGGCCGCTGGGGCCGCGCGCCGCCCTGGCGATCTCGGAGGATGGCTACCGCTGGCGGCGCTTGGGGCAGGCGAAGTTCGCCTACGACGCGCGCTATCAGACCGACTTCGATCTCTACCCGAACAAGGATATCGCGCTCTTCCCCGAGCCGGTGCTCGACCCGCACGGGCGACCCGCGCTGGCGCTGCTCCACCGCCCCGACTTCGATGTCGATTGGTGGACCGACAAGCCCGGGCGGGTGCAGCCCGCCGGCATCGGCGAGACGCGCCCGACGATCTGGCTCTCCTATGCGCCGCTCGAGGCGATCCACGCGGCGGAGCACAATCTCCTCTTCTGGTTCGATCACCATGAGCTGGTGGTGCCGGAACAGCCGTGGGAGGCGCTGAAACTCGGCGGTGGGCCGCCACCGCTCCTCACGCCGCTCGGCTGGCTCTTCCTCTATCACGGCGTCGGGCCGACGATCCTGCCGGATGGCGTCCACGGCCCGCGCGCGACCTACGCCGCCGGGGCGATGATCCTCGATCGCGACGATCCGCGCCGCATCCTCTACCGCTCCCCCGAACCGGTCCTGGCCCCGGAGCACCTGGAGGAGCGCGAGGGGATCGTCAGCAACGTCGTCTTCCCGACCGCGCTCGACCCGCGCGACGATGGGCAGGTCGATGTCTATTACGGCATGGCCGACGCGCGGATCGGCGCGGCGCGGCTGGTCGTGCCCGCGCGCCTGCCCGGCCTCGCCTGCAGCCCCGATGGGCGCGCGGAGCCGCTTCCGGTCGGCGAGTAACTTCCCCTCGATGGCTGCCGCTGTACCGCGTGGCGAGGCCATCATCCCGGACTTGCCGCCTGCGGGGACGGCCCGCACCCCCGCCGCCTGTGGGCAGCGCACGCGGCGGCGTCGCGAACGGGGACGGCCCTCACCCCCGGCTCGTCCGCCCAAAGGGCACCCGGCTCGCCACCCCCTCTCCCAATTCTAGGAGAGGGGGCAGCGCCGTTATTGGCGCTTCTGGTTACTGGCATCGCGGTGTTAACGTTCCAGCCCGCGCAGGCGGGCTTCGCCGGTGCCGTCTATGGCTACCCCCGGCCGGGAGCATTGTGCCCTTCATGGGTAGCGGCTGCCCTACGGGGTATTTCAACCCCGGAACGCTAACGGCCCTCACCCCGGCTCGCAATTGCTCGCCACCCCGCTCCCGATTCGGGAGCGGGGCTTGCTGTGTGACGCCTATGGCTGCCCCCAGCCGGGGGGGCAACCCCCGGAACGCCCACGTCCGGTGCGGCCCTCACCCGGCGCTACGCGCCACCCCGCTCCCGATTCGGGAGCGGGGCTTCGTTGCGAGAGTGGGCGGGGCATGACGGGCAGTAGCTCCCACCCATGAAGGCGCAATGCCTCCGGGGGATCCGCCCGGCCGAGGAGCGGGGGAGCGGCGCTGCGGCCTCACCCCGGCGGCGATGAACCGCTCGACGATCGCCAACTCGCCGCACGGGATCGCCATGATGGGCGGCCTCCCGTTCGGGTCGGCATCAGCTAGTGAGCAGCGCGCGCGCCCACGCCGCTTCGCCGTCGGCGGCTTGCGTGAGCGCGCCGCGTACGTCGTCGGCGGACCATCGATCGTAGGGCTGCTGCGGCGCGAGCAGCGGTTCCCCCGCTTGCCAGGATCAGCGCTCGATCACGAAGAAGAGGAGCCCGACCATGATCGCCAGGGTGGCGATAAAGGTGATGCCCACCGCCGGGCGCGGGTGCTCGGCCTGCGCCTCTGGCAGGAGGTGGGTCGCGCCCATGTAGGTCAGCACGCCCGCCGCGATGCCGGTGAGGATGCCGACCGCGTTGAGGTTCGGGAGCGGCAGGGCGGCGGTGAGCCCGGCGGCGACCGGGATGACGAGGCCGAGCAGGGCGGAGGTCCGCAGGAGGTCGCGGCGGGAGGCGTTCGCGGTGGCGAAGACGGCGGCGAGCGAGATCGCCACCGGCAACTGGTGGACGATGATCCCGAAGCCGACCGCGAGCGACGAGCCGACCGAGAGGTCGGTGCTGACGCCGAGCGCGAAGCCATCGGCGGCGTTGTGGATGCCGAGGCCGAGGACGAACGGCGTCAGCGAGTGGCGCTGCACATGCTCGTCCGGGGCGTGGTGGGTGTGGGCGTGGGTGAAGGTCTCGACGAGGAAGAGGAGGGCGAACCCGGCGATGAAGCCGACGACCGCGCCGCGCCCCGCTTCGGCGAGGGCTTCCGGGAAGAGGTCGCCGAAGGCGAGGACGAGCAGGATCCCGGCGGCGATGGCGATGGCGAACGAGCGCCCCGGCCCGGTCAGGGTCCCATTCCGCAGCGTGACGAGGCTGGGGATGACGAAGAAACAGGCGGCGACGAGCCCGAGAATGACGGCGGTCATCGGTGGTGATCTCCCCCTGAGTGATGTGCTCGCGCCCTGATAGGGGGGCCGCGCGCCACGGTGGCGGGCGATCCATGAGAAGAACCCCCGCCGCGTATAGTAGCGCGTTCGGTGGGTAGGTGCGCCCGCGACCGGATGGCGGCGCCTGGTGATCCGTTTCGTAATCGCTGGTGGGGACGGCCCGCACCCCCGCCGTCTGCGGGCGGCACCCGCCGCCCAGCGGGCAGTAGCGCCCACCCATGAAGGGCGCAATGCCTCCGGGGGACCCGCCTATCAGGGAGAGGGGGAGGCGTTGCTGGCCTGGGAGGGTCGCCGCCGCAGCGGCGGGGAGCGGTCCGCCCCACGCCGTTAACCCTACCGCCGCTTGCGAAACGCGGCGCTCAGATCGCCCCCGCCGAGGCGAGGCCGCAGGGGTGGGCCGGATCGCCGCGCTCGATCTGCATGGTGGCGTGCTCGATACCGAAGCGGTCGTGCAATTCGCCGCAGGCGCGCGCCAGGAGGGCATCGGTGTCCCCGCCACCCGGTATGACGAGGTGGGCGGTCAGCGCCGTCTCGGTCGTGCTCATCGCCCGGATGTGCGGATCGTGGACCGCCGTCACGCCGGGCAGGGCGGACAGGTAGGCGGCGACGGCGGCGGTGTCGATCCCCTCCGGCACCGCGTCGAGCGCCAGGTTGACCGAGTCGCGCAGCAGTCCCCGGGTGCCGACGAAGATCACCACCACGATCGCGAGGCTCACCGCCGGGTCGAGCCACCGCCAGCCGGTGAGGAGGATCGCGAGGCCCGCGAGGACCACGCCGAGCGAGACCCCGGCGTCCGCCGCCATGTGCAGATAGGCGCCCCGGATGTTGAGATCGCCCCGCCGCCCCGAGGCGAAGAGGAGGGTGGTGGTGCCATTGATGACGATGCCGACGAGCGCCACCGCGATGATCGGCCCCCCGGCGGTCGGCTCCGGGTGGGCGAAGCGCACGAGCGCCTCCCGGCCGATCGCCCCGATCGCGAGCAGCAGGAAGACGGCGTTGAGCAGGGCGGCGAGGATCGAGCTGCGGCGCAGGCCGTAGGTGCGGCGTATCGTCGGGCGGCGGCGGACCAGGATGCTCGCGCCCCAGGCGAGGAGGAGGCCCAGCACGTCGCTGAGGTTGTGCCCGGCGTCCGCGACGAGGGCGAGTGAGCCGGAGAGGACGCCGAAGACCGCCTCGATGACGACGAAACCGGTGTTCAGCGCGATGCCGATCGCGAAGGCCCGGCCAAAGTTCGCCGGGGCGTGGCTGTGCGCGTGTCCGTGATCGTGGGCCATGACGGTCCTTCCTTGCCTGCGCGGTCGCGTGGCGCGGGCTGCCGAGGTGCCCGCTCTAGCGCCTGGCGCGGAAGCGGAGGAGGCGCAAGGCGTTGAGGGTCACCAGGGCGGTCGCGCCGGTATCGGAGAGGACCGCGACCCAGAGGTCCGTGACGCCGAGGAGGGTGGTGACCAGGAAGATCGCTTTCAGGCCGAGGGCGAAGGCGACGTTCTGCCAGATGTTGCCCAGCGCCGCGCGCGACAGGCGGACGAGATCGGGCACCCCGACCAGCGTGCCGCGCAGCAGCGCCGCGTCGGCGGTTTCCAGCGCCACGGCGGTGCCGCCGCCCATCGCGATCCCGACATCGGCGGTCGCCAGGGCCGGGGCGTCGTTGATGCCGTCGCCAACCATCGCGATCGGGCCGCGCGCCCGCAGCGTCGCCACCGCCGCCACCTTGTCCTCGGGCAGCAGTTCGGCGCGCACGTCCAGCCCCAGGTCGGCGGCGATCGCCGCGCCGGTGCGGGCGTTGTCGCCGGTCAGCATGGTACACGCGATCCCTTGCGCGCGGAGGGCCGCGATGGCGGCGCGGGCGTTGGGGCGCGGCTCGTCGCGCAGGGCGAGCAGGCCGAGCGCCTGTGCGCCATCGAGCAGCACCACGACGGTCTTCCCGGCCCCTTCCAGCGCCGATATGGCGGCGGCGCAAGCCCGGGTGTCCGCCCCCCGCTCGGTGGCGTAGCGCGGGCTGCCGACCGCCAGGGTCCGCCCGCCCACCGTGCCGGTCGCGGCCCGACCGGGCAGCGCCTGGCCGTCGGCGGCGGGGGTGTAGGCGAGGCCGTCGCCCTCGGCGCGGGCGCGGATCGCCTCGGCGAGGGGGTGGGCGCTCGCCGCCTCGACCGCCGCCGCCAGGGCCAGGATCGTCGCTGCATCCGCCGCACCGAGCGGCACGATGTCGGTCACGCGGGGCTCGCCGCGCGTGAGGGTGCCGGTCTTGTCGAAGGCGATCGTGCGGACCTTCGCGAGCGCTTCGAGCGCGCCGCCCCCCTTGATGAGCAGCCCTTGCCGCGCGCCCGCGCTGATCGCGCTGGTGATCGCCGCCGGGGTGGAGAGGACGAGCGCGCAGGGGCAGCCGATCAGCAGCAGCGCCAGCGCCTTGTAGATCCAGGCCGACCAGTCGCCGCCGAAGGCCAGCGGCGGCACGATCGCGACGAGGACCGCGACCGCCAGGACGGCGGGGGTGTAGTAGCGCGAGAAGCGGTCGATGAAGCGCGCGGTGGGAGCCTTGCCCGCCTCCGCCTCGGTGACGAGCCGGACGATCCGCGCCAGGGTGGTGTCGCTCGCCTCGGCGGCGACGGCGATCGTCAGCGCGCCATCGGCGTTGATGCTCCCGGCGTAGACCCCCGCGCCCGGCCCCTTGGCGATCGGGACCGATTCGCCGGTGATCGCGGCCTCATCCACCGCCGAGAGGCCCGCGACGATCGTGCCGTCCGCCGGGATCCGCTCGCCGGGGAGGACGCGGACCCGATCGCCGATCGCCAGGCTGTCGGCGGGCACGTCGCGCATGGCCTCGCCCTGCACCAGCCGCGCCGTCTTCGGCGTCACCGCGCCGAGCGCTTCGATGGCGTGGCGCGCGCGGCCCGCCGCGATCCCTTCCAGCAGCTCCCCGACCGCGAAGAGGAAGACGACCAGCGCCCCCTCCGCCTGTGCGCCGATGAGCAGCGCGCCGAGCGCCGCGATCGAGACGAGGGCGTTGATGTCGAACGGGCTCCCGGTGCGGGCCGCGCCCCACGCCTTGCGCGCGACCGGCACGACCGCCAGCAGGGTCGCGGCGGCGTAGGTCCAGGGGGCGAACGCGGGCGCGACGAACGAGGCCAGAAACGCGAGCGCGACGAGCGCGCCGCTGCCGAGGACGAGTCGCCCCTTGGCGGTGTTGTACCAGGGGGTGGGGGCCGCGAGCGCCGCCGCCGGGGGCCGCGCGGTGTAGCCGAGCGCGCGGACCCGCCGCACCACGTCGCCGGGCGCGGTCTGCGCCTCGTCGAGCGCGAGGCGCATGCGCCCGCTGCCGACGTTGATCGCGACGCCGCTGACGCCGGGGAGGGCCGAGACGGCCAGGTCGATCTTGCGCGCGCAATCGGCGCAGTCCATCCCCTCGATCGCCCATTCGCACCGGCTGAGCGCGCCACCCGCCGCGATGACGGTCGGGTGGCCGCTGGCGGTCCCGGCCTCGGCGATCACTTCCGGCGCGACCGTGGCCGCCGCCTCGACGACGAGCTGCCCGGTGCGGTAGTCGACGTGGCTCTCGCGGACGCCCGGGAGTTGCCCGATCGCGCGCTCCACCTTGGCGGCGCAGGAGGGGCGGGTCAGCCCCTCGACGTGGAAGCGCAGGGTTCCTGGTCCTTCCGTGGTGCCGATCATTGCGACCCCTTTTCCTTCAAGCACTACTCCGTTGCACGCACGCACGCACCCATCGATCACCGGGCGTGGCCCACGCCAGCGCCCCTCCCCCGTATTTCCTCAACTCGCCGCGCGGACACCGCCCGCCGCGCCGACACCCTCGCGGACGTGTTCCAACGCCTGCGCCAGCAGCCCGGTGACGTGGTCGTCGTCGAGCGCGTAGTAGGCGACGCGCCCCTCCTTGCGGAAGCGGACGATCCGCAGCGCGCGCAGGAGGCGCAACTGGTGGGAGACGGTCGATTGCCGCCGCCCGACGACGTTGGCGAGGTCGCAGACGCAGAGTTCGCGCTCCGCCAGCGCCGCCAGCAGCCGCACGCGCGACGGATCGGCCAGCACACTGAAGATATCCGCCAACGCGCGCGCCTCCTCGTGGGGGAGCAGGCTTAAGCGCGCGGCACGCACCGTCTCCGGGTGGAGGCAGGGGACATCGCAGCGATCGGCTTGCGGCTCGTAGACGACCATCGGATCCCTCCATGAGCATACATGCATATCTCTACATATATTGCGATCTCGGGGGGCGCTTGTCAAGGTTGGGGCGGGGATGGGGTCGCCGCTCGTCAGTACCCCAGCGCGGGCAGGTATTGCTCGCGCAGATCGACGAGATGATAGTTGCAGTGCCCGGCCAGGAGGTAGACGAGCGCGCGCACGCTGAAGGTGTGGCCGTTCGCCGTGCCGCGCCGCAGGGCGACTTCGGGGGTGATGGTGCGGTAGGCCAGCAGATTCGCGCGGCGTAGCAGGTGCAATTCCTCGCGGAGGTCGGCGAAGGAACGCGCGTCGAAGCTGGCCGCGCGCACGTAGTCATCCTGCTCGAAGCCGGGGAGGCTGACCTGCTCGCCGCGCGAGACCGCGAGGAGGCGATAGGAAAAGATGCGCTCCGCGTCGATCAGGTGGCCGACGACCTCCTTGATGCTCCACTCTCCCGGTGCGAAGCGGCCCGATGCCCCCTCGTCGGAGAGCCCCCCGAGCAAGCTATCGAGTGCGGGCAGTTGCTCGGCGAGGATCGCGAGGACATCGCCATCGGGCACCTGGCGTATGTAGTTGGCGGCGTATGGGGCGTATTCGTCGGCATTCGGGCGGGTGATGATGGGGGGCATGGTGGCCTCCTGAAGGTGTATTTCTGAGTGTCTGAGAGATTGTACTCAAGGAGTATTAAGGCGCTTACTTCGCGAGCGCTTTCAATCGGGGACGAATAGTATTGACCACCGCTAAAGTTGTGGTAATCGTCCATTCCTGTAGCTGGTTCAGTTCCTGTAGCGAACTCCCTATCGCTACTGGAAATGGCGCGTAAACGGCGATCCTCTTGGCTTGCCTACCTTCTAATGCTTGCCATTCTAGAGGTATGCCGATGCCATGTTCGATCGCCTCGCGCTGATGGTGCAATGCCTCGAAAATATCGATGTTCCGCTCACGCTCACCGGTGTCAATATAGACTTCGACCCGGAATCGTGATTGTGGCGTGAAGGCCCAGCCGAAGGCTACCCCCGCTCGACCCGACGCAAAGTTGAACCAGCTTTCCGGTTGTGTCCGGCTCGCGGCAGTAATTCCTGGAGCGCGCGCTTTCAATATTTCCAAGATATTAGCGTAGGATACCTGGAACGCTAGACGCCGGTCGCTGGTCGTTTTTCCTCCAACAGCGTCGGCTGGTAAAGACCTTGCACCCCAGCTGTTCGGCTGTACCACCGCCTTGAAGTTTGGAGCGCGCTGCCCATTGATTTCAAGAATCTCGATCTCGATGCCGAAGAAGTTGACATCTTGCGGGCTAATCTCATTTAGCCAGTCTAGCGCGGCGCGATGTTCATCGCGGAAATTTGGGGTTACCCAGACAATGACGCCAGCTTTCAACCCGGCAGCATAAGTTAAACGGTGATTGCTAGTCGGCGTTGGTGATGGTGGCGGCGAGGAGCGAGGCGTGGAGCTTGAGCAGGAGGCCGGGATTGGCGCGGGCGCGCAGGCGCTGCACGCCCATCGCCTCCAGCTGGCTG
>JAABUH010002052.1_pt1 | contig 20301 bp, 19 predicted proteins | sample 5559121 | NCBI WGS metagenome assembly JAABUH01 (sample SAMN10711871, study PRJNA513364) | rock metagenome | isolation source: Antarctica rocks | place: Antarctica: Victoria Land, Battleship Promontory nord | collected 2015-12-28
GGGTAACCTGCCCTTCGACCTGGCCGCTGCTCCAGGGCAGCGTCAGGGCTGCGCGCACGGCCTGTTCGTCCTGGCGCAGGCCGGCGGCGAAACCGCGCAATTGGCTGCTCTCGGCATCGGCCAGCCAAGGGGTGAGCGCATCCGCAGAGCGGGCGCGAACCAGGGCGCCAAAGCGGAGGGCGAGGTCGCGACACGCGGCCAGCGCTGGCGACAGCCCCAGCAGCTGCTCGACATAGGCGCGGTCCGGATCCGCAAGCGACGGCAAGTCAGCCGTGAGCATCCGGGCCACCCGCCGCGCCGGGTATGCCGCAGGCTGTGGGGAGCGCTGCGTGGCCGAAGCCGGTGCTGGTCCGAACTGGCGCCCTGGTTCTTCCAGCCGCTGCCGGTTGGCCCATTCGGTGACGACGCGTATCCCGCCTTTGAACCCGGCATCGCGCAGGTCCCGCCAGAGTCGGGCGCCGTTGCGGCAGCCCTCCGCCCAGCGCCGTTCCAGCATCGTCCGCCATGGGTCGAGCGAATGCATCCGTGGCCGGTTCAGCTCGGGCTGCTCGCCGCGCACCCAGCGCCGCACCGTGTTGCGCGACAGCGCCAAGTCATGGGTAATGTGGCGGACGGAGACGCCTTGCTGGTGCAGCCGTGTCACCTCGCTGTGGACCTGCACGCGCCGCTGCCATCCCTGCCATTGTAGCCGCTGTGCGTTCGTCATCGGCGGTGGCGCGTCCAGGTCCACCGCGGGCACTACGGTTACCGCTGCGGCTTCAGAAGCGCTGGAGGTGGGCTGGGCCGCAGCCCGGAGGGCAGGCATGGTCCGCTTCACCGCCTCAAGAATCGCGGCACTGCAGTTCTCCAGCAGGTGCCACCGGTCCGCGACATGGACGGCCTCAGGGGCGCCGCGCCGGCCGCCATCGGCGTAGCCGGCGCCGCGGTCGCGGGCGATCACCTCCGCGCCGGGATGGGCCTGCAGCCAGGCTGCAAAGCTGTCCGCGTCGCGGTCGGGCAGCAGGTCGACGACGGCATGACGTTCCAGGTCGACGAGAACCGTGCCATATCGCTGGCCGCGCTTCCAGGCCCAGTCGTCCACCCCGAGCACGCGCGGTGCCGCGGCGGGCATCGCAGGCGCACTACGGCGGACGAGGCGGAGCAAGGTGGCGCCGCTCACGGGCGTGCCGACCCGTTCGGCCAGACGCGCCCCGGCCTTGCCGCCCAGCGCCAGGCCGATGTGGTGCTGCAAGCTGCCCAGGCGCGCCGTTCGCTGGATACGCGGCTCGGCAACGGCAGGCAGGCGCTCGGCGAAGATACGGTGCACGCAGCCGGGCCGCCCGCAGCGCAGGCGCCGCACCTGCACCTCGACCTGCACGCGGCGGCCTTGCCAGGGCAGGTCCGCCAGCCGGCGGGGATAGCTGCTGTGCCGCCGCGATGACGGGTAGCCGCAGCCGGGACAGAGGGGTGCGGCTATGCGGGACCGGCATAGGATGGTGAGGTGGCCAGGGGTGGGCAGCACCTGATCGACCACGAGGTCGGCAGGCACGAGGGGCAAAAGGCGCTTGGACACGGGACAGCATGAACTCCAGAAGGTTCATGCCATATGCCCATGCGCACCCGCGGCTGCGACGACCTGCACCGAGCCTGCGGATGAGCCAATATTGTATGCCGATTGACACTCGGGCGGAGGACTGGTCGCCGTGATCTCGGGTGGCGGCAGCGGGGCATGAGCCGGCGCATACGGGCTTTGTCGGTGAGGGCATGCTTGCCGCGGCGATCGCTGGCAACGTGTTCACCTCGCCCTCGGTCGACGACGTGCTGGCCGGGCTTCGCGTGGTCGGGGGGCCTCAGGGCGTCCTCATGATCGTGAAGAACTACACTGGCGATCGGTTGAACTTTGGCCTGGCCGCCGAGATCGCCCGCGCGGAAGGCGTCCCCGTCGAGATCGTGGTGGTCGCCGACGACGTGGCGCTCCGGGATACGGTCGAGCGCCGGCGGCGGCGAGGGATCGCGGGTACCGTGCTGGTGCACAAGGTCGCGGGGGCAGCTGCGGCAGCCGGGCTGCCATTGGTCGAGGTTGCGGCGCTGGCGCGTAGGGCAGCGGATTGTGTGGGCTCGATGGGCGTCGCGCTCAACGGCTGCACATTGCCGGGCGCCGTGCGCGGTGGCTTCGACCTCGCGGACGACGAGATCGAGCTCGGCCTGGGCATCCACGGTGAGCCCGGGGTGATGCGGACGGCGATGAAATCGGCGGACGAGTTGGTCGGGCTCATGGTCACATTGATACTCGATGATCTCGCGATCGGGACCGAGAGGCCGGTGGCGCTGCTGGTCAACGGGTTGGGCGGGACGCCCGCAATGGAGCTCGACATCGTGCTGCGCGCCGCCTTGGCGCAATTGCGCACGCGCGGCTTCGACGTGATGCGAGGTTGGCGGGGCACGTTATTATCGGCGCTGGACATGCCAGGATGCTCGATCAGCGTGATGCTGTCAATGGCGGCGAAGACTCCTCAGATCGGGCGTCTGAATATTCCTCACCCTGAGTTTTTGCGGCTCAGGCGACGATGGTGTTGCTGGTGGTGTTCTTGGGTGGTCGTCCCCGGCGGCGCGGCACGGGGTCGGGCATGCTGGCGGGCAGGCGCTGGACGGGCGGCAGAAGGTCGGCGTGCTGTCGCATGCGGTAGCTGGAGCCCTCGATGTGCACGACGACAGCGTGGTGCAGCAGCCTGTCGAGCAGGGCGGTGGCGATCACGGGATCCCCGAAGACCTGACCCCATTCGGCAAAGCCGCGGTTGGAGGTCAGGATCATCGCGCCGCGCTCGTAGCGGGCGTTGACCAGCTGGAACAGCAGGTTCCCTGCGGCGGCGCCGAGCGTGAGATAGCCGACCTCGTCGATGATGAGCAGCTGGGCCCGGCACAGGTAGCGGATGCGCTCGCGCAGGCGGCCTTCGCGGTCGGCCTTGGCGAGGCTGTCGATGATGTCGGCAAGCGGGGAGAAGTAGACGCTGCGCCCGGCGCGGATCGCCTCCACGCCCAGGGCGATGGCAAGATGAGACTTGCCGGTGCCGGACTGGCCGATGAGGTGGACCACCTCGTGGCGATCGATGAACTCGAGCTGCGCCAGGGCGAGGATGCGGTTGCGGTCGAGCGAGGGCTGGAACGAGAAGTCAAAGCCGCTGATGGTCTTGACGGTGGCGAGCCGAGCGATCTGCAGGGCCGCCTTGATGCGGCGGCTTTCGCGCATGGTGAACTCCTCGGCGAGCAGGGTGTCGATCGCCTCGATGGGACTGATCGAGCCGCGCTCGAGCTGCTGGACGACACCGTCCAGTGCCTCCAGGGCGCGTGGCATGCGCAGTCCGACGAGGTGCTGGCGGATGCGCTCGATGGCAGGGCCTGGCGGGATCGTGGCCATCACGCGGCTGCCCCGTCGGTGGCAAGGCGCTTGCCGACGGCGTCGTAGAAGTCCAGCGGGCGCAGCGTGACGATCTCGCCCGCTCTCCCGGGTGGCGGGGTCTGGCGAGGCGTCTGGCTGTTGGCCGGGGGTGGCGTGCTGCGGTGCCCGGCGACGAGGCGGCGCTGGCCGCGGCCGTCCAGCACGGGATGGACGGCGATGGTCTTGCCATCCTCCAGGATGCGGACCTCCCCGGCGGTGCTGTGCACCTCCACGGGGCGTCGGCGGGTGGTATCGGGCACGCTGTAGAGGTTGCCGTCCACCGAGACCATGCCGTCCCTGGTGATGCGCCGCTCCAGCCGCAGCACCGCCTGGAATGGCCCGGCGGGCAGCGGCTGCAGGCTTGGACGCTCCTCGGCGAAGTGCTCGAGGACGACGCGTCGCGTGGTGGCGTGAGTGCGAGGGTTGGCGACCTGGTCGAGCCATTGGCGGAACTGGTCGTTGAGGTCGTCAAGATTGCGGAAGCTGCGGGCGAGGAAGAAGTCCTCGCGGATGTAGCGGAACGGCCGCTCCACCTTGCCCTTGGTCTTGGCCCGGTAGGGTTTGCAGGCCTTTGGCAGGTAGCCGTAGTGGCGGGCGAACTCGACGAGGGTGCGGTTGTAGACGATGTGGTCGGCCCCGGAGTCCTCGCGGCTGAACACGGTGCGCATGCGGTCATAGAGGATCTCGGCGGGCGCGCCGCCCAGCGCCTCGAAGGCGGCGGCGTGGCAGCGCAGCAGGGTCTGCATGTCCTGGTGGAGCACGAACCGGCCCCACAGCATGCGGCTGTGTCCGAGCACGAGCGAGAACAGCCAGACGATACGCTCCACCTCCGGCTCGTCGGTGAACACGGTGCGGAAATGAGCGAAGTCGACCTGCGCCTGGCGGCCCGGCGGTGTCTCGAAGCGCACCTCGAAGCCGCAGGAGCGGGCAGGCCGGACGCCGCGCAGGAACTCCTTGACCGCGGTGTAGCCGCCTTTGTAGCCGAGGTCGCCGATCTCGCGGTGCAGGCGGCGGCCGGTCAGGTCAGGGTAGGCCGCAACGCGCTCGCGCAGGTAGGGTCCGAAGGCATCGACCTTGGCCGGGCGCGGCTGGCGGGCCTGGTAGATGGGCGGTTCGAGACCTCGCTCGATGTATTTGCGCACGGTCTTGCGGTCGATGCCGACGCGCCGCGCGATGGCGGACACGCTCAGGCCTTGCCGGTGCAAATCCAGGATCACGACGAGTTCCCCAAGCCTGACCACCCTCGCTCTCCCCCGGACTGCCGGGGCCGATGGTGGCCTATGGCCGGGCGCCACCCCATCGCGAAGGGCTCAGCGACGAGCCGCCCTGCCAGACTGAGGAATATTCAAACGCCCGATCTGAGGAGGATGCTTCCGGCACTGACAGATGCCGCTCGATGATCAATTGCTGGCCCTGCTGGACGCGCCGACGGACGCCCCGGCGTGGCCCGGGTCCGGGCGGCTGAACGCGCAACCCACCCTGCCCGGCCGCCCTGTTCCGGCGGTGGACGAGCCGACGGTGACCGATACGGCGGGAAGCGGGTATCCATCCGGTGAGGACCACGGCTCAGCTGGTTGACTTGCGCTTGGTGGATGGTTTGCGCGTCCATGCCTTGGCGAGTGCGGCAACAGCCGCCTCGAGGGCCTCGACGTCGACAACCTTGGGATCGTAGTTCCTGCCGGCCCACACCTTCATGTCGGCGTGGCTCTCGTGGTCAGGGTCGGCGAGAGCCTCCAGGAATTCGTCGTAGCCCCACGGACCGCCCACGTCCTCGGGCGGGCAGCGCCCCCTGGCATCGAGCAGCACCGGGTAGGCGACGCCCGGCACCGCCTCGGTGACGCGCTCGACCTTGATCGTGTGCTCCCAGCCGTCGCCGAAGTCGTAGAGGTACTTGATCGTCTTGGTGCCGACATCCTCGAGCACGTCGACCAGGCGAGCCTTGCGGGCGTCGAGCGGGCCATCATCGAAGTCCGGGTCCGGCATGCCCCAGCCGACGCCGCCGGCCTTGATCTCGTAGAGGTGGCTGTTGGTCCATCCAAGGGCCGCCTGCAGCACCAGGTGCAGCCGGTCGAGCCGGATCGTCAGCGGCACTTCGAGCCGACGCTGCACGGCGGGCTTGACGTCGTCGAGCGTGACCTTGAGGCGAGCGATGCTGGTGGTGGTCATGCCGCCAGGTTACGGCGCTCCGGGTGCCGCGCCCAGTTCCATGGCAGCAGCTCATTGAGCCTGCGGGCAGGATGGTCGGCGAGCCGGCCCAGCACGTCGGCAAGCCAGGCGCGGGGGTCGACGTCGTTGAGCCTGGCAGTGACAATGAGGGAGTACATGGCCGCCGCTCGTTCGCCACCGCGATCGGAGCCGCAGAACAGCCACGACTTGCGGCCGATCGCCACGCCGCGCAGCGCCCGTTCCGCCGCGTTGTTGGTCAGGCAGATCCGGCCATCACCGAGAAACCGGCTAAACGTCTCCCAGCGCTTGAGCATGTAGTCCATCGCCTTGGCCACCTCGGCGTGTCGCGACATCGAACCCCGCACGCCACGCATCCAGGCCTCAAGGTCGGTGACCAGGGGCCCGACCTGCGCCTGGCGCACCGCGAGGCGCTGATCGGCCGGCAGGCCGTTGAGGGCGCGCTCGACATCGAAGATCGCGTCGATGCGGCGCACCGCCTCGGCCGCAAGCGGCGCCTTTGCCACCTCGGCCAGCTCGAACAGCTTGCGGCGCCCATGCGCCCAGCATCCCGCCTCGATGATCGGACCCGGCCGGCGCGCTGCGGAGTAGAGCGGGGCGAACCCGGCGTATGCGTCGGCCTGCAGGATCCCGGCATAGCCGGCGAGATGCCTGCCGGGATGGGCAGCGGTACGATCCGGCGAGTAGTGGAACAGCGCCGCCGGCGGTGCGGGCCCGCCAAACGGCTTGTCGTCGCGTACGTAGGTCCATAGCCGGCCGGTAATCGTCCTGCCCTTCGCCATCACCAACACGGTGGTGTCGTCGCCATGCAGCCGCGCGGCTGCCATGACGTGCGCCTGGATCAACGTGGTCAGGGGCGCCAGCGTGGCGGTGCACGCACCGACCCAGTCCGCCAGGGTGGAGACGTCCAGCGCGATGCCCTCGCGTGCGAATGTCTCGCTTTGCCGGTTCAGCGGCAGGTGCTGGGCGAACTTGGCTTCCAGGATCGTGGCCAGCAGCTCGGGTCCGGCGCGGCCACGGGCGATCGGGTGAAACGGCGCGGGCGGCTGGGTGATGCTCCCGCAGGTGCGGCAGGCGAGCTTCTCGCGCACGGTCTGCACGACCTTCCATCGCCGCGGCACCAGCTCCAGCGTCTCGGTGACGCTCTCCCCCAGCTTGACCAGCCTGCCCTGGCAGCACGGGCACTCGGTCGGGCCGGGGATTACCACGCGCTCGCGTGGCAGGTGTGCCGGCAACGGGCCGCGTACCGGCCTGCGGCGGGTGGCGCCGCGTTCGGTTGCGCCCTCCGCCACGGAACTGACGGCGACATCGTCCTCGACCGCCGCAGCCTCCAGCTCCTCGAGCTGCAGTTCCAGCTGGTCAAGCAGCTTGCGGCCGCGCTCGGAGGAGGCGCCGAACTGCTCGTGCCTGAGCTTGGCGATCAGCAGCTTGAGGTGCGCCACCATCGCCTCGGCGCCCGAGGCGCGCGCCTCGGCCTCCCGGCGCGCCACCTGCTCCGCCGCAAGGGCGGCACGCTCGGCCACGAGCGCGGATCGCAGCGCGTCGATATCGTCGGGCATGATGTCGGAGGCGTGCGTCACGCAGGGAAGTGGAGCACAGCCACCAGCTTCTGTGTACTCCCCATTCGGGCGGCAGAAGTGCCTCAGCCCGCCGCCACCGGCCGCCAGGTGCGTTGCGGGTGACGCCAGTCTATGCCCTCCAACATGTAGCCGAGCTGCGAGGCGGAGATGCACACGACGCCGTCCGCCGGCGAGGGCCAGATGAACCGGCCACGCTCCAGTCGCTTGGCGTAGAGCGACATGCCGAGCCCGTCATGCCAGAGGATCTTGACCAGGTCGCCACGGCGGCCTCGGAACACGTAGAGGTCCCCGGCATGCGGATCACGGGAGAGAGCTTCCTGGATCTGCAAGGCAAGGCCGTTCATGCCGCGGCGCATGTCGGTGTGCCCGGCTGCCAGCCACACCCGCATCCCGGGCGGAATCGGGATCATCGCCGCAACACCGCGACGACGCGGCGCAAAGCCGCCGGGCTTACCGTCTCGTCCACCCGCAGCCGGACACCGTCGGCGAACACGATCTCCATCAGACCCGACGACCGGTCAGGTGAACGACCGCCTGCTGCCGACGGCAGCACCGGCTCGTCGGTGATCCGAACGGGCAGCAGGCGCAGTGCAGGCCCTCCACCTCCCGAGGCCGCCAAGCGGCGCCAGCGATAGACCAAACTGGCACAGATGCCGTGGCGCAGAGCCACGTCCTGTACGGAGGCGCCAGGCGACAGCGCCTCCGCGGTCACTCGCTCACGCACCGATGGGTCGTGCACCCGACGCCGATCAGCGACAATCTGTATCGCTTCCACCGGATTGAACGATGTGGCTGCCAGAGTGGCAGCCTCTCTCTTGCCTTGCCTCATCATCCAAGGCTGGCAAACCTCACACCATCAAGACAGGCGGCCTTCGCCGGATGGATACGGAAGCGGGGCTGGGCTGCGCCGAGTAGCCGCCGCGGCGGCCCTCGCGCTATTGGCGGCAGAGCCGCAGCTGACCGAACTCGACACGCGCGCAGGCGATGGAGACCTCGGCGCCAGCATGACCCGGGCCGCGCGGACCATCATTGAACTACCCGACGGCGTCTGGAGTTCGCCGGCTGGCGCGTTGGCCGCCATGGGCAACGCGCTACGGCGTGCCGTGGGCGGCAGTTCCGGGCCGTTTTATGCGACCGCGCTGCTGCGGGCGTCGCGGCAGCTTGGATCATTGGGCGTGCCATCGCTCGCGGACTGGTCGGATGCGTTCGGGGCTGGAGTGGCGGCGATCATGGAACTCGGTGGCGCCAGACCCGGCGACCGGACCATGATTGACGCGCTCGCCCCGGCTGCGGAAGCCCTGGCCGCCGCCGTGGCAAAGGGGGCGACGATGCACGGTGCGGCAAGGGCCTGCGCCGAGGCAGCTTCGGACGGTGCAGCCTCGACCGCCTCGATGGCGCCCCGTCTCGGGCGCAGCAGTTACCTGGGCGACCGAGTGCTGGGCAGTCCTGACGGCGGCGCCGTTGCAGTCCGGATCTGGCTCGGCGCAATCGCGGAGGCCATAGACCGGCAAGCGACATAGTGCGGATCGGACCTCTTCCTGAGCGGATTAGCTTGTCGGCAGCTATTCCGGGTGTTGTCAGGTTGATGGTTGAGACGATGCCGAGGGCTTGCGGCTGATCAGGTGCTTACGCTGCGGACGCAACGCCGACCACCTCGCGCCAGGTGCGGAAGGCGTGGTCGTGTGCGGCGCGGTGCTGGTTGGCGGTCAGACGATGACGGCGAAGCGGAAAGTGGTTTTGGACGAAGGGTGTGAGTCAGCAGCGGGTTTCGGCGCTGATCAGCGCCACACTGCGTTGAAAAGTCAGAGTTCTTCTGGGTCCCACACCTGCGCTGTTTTTCATGCATGTCGCTGTCCCTTGGTCCTACGTCTGCGTTTCACATTGTAGGTCCATCAGGCGACCTTTCCGAGCTCCGATAGCGGGAAACGTTTAAGTCGGCGCAGTCGATATCCGGGGTCCGTCCGGCGACGATATCTGCAAGGATGCGACCGGAGCCGCAGGCCATTGTCCATCCCAAGGTCCCATGTCCCGTATTAGTGTAAAGATTGAGGACCCGGGTGGCGCCGACGATGGGCGTTCCGTCCGGAGTCATCGGTCGCAGACCCGTCCAGAAGCTTGCCTGGCTTAGATCGCCTCCTCGCGGGAAAAGGTCTGATAGGGAGTGCTCCAGGGCGCGGCGGCGCGGCATGCGCAAAGCAAGATTGAAGCCCGTCAATTCGGCCGTTCCGCCGACACGGATCCGGTCGCCCAGCCGGGTGATCCCCACCTTGAAGGTCTCGTCCATGACCGTCGATACGGGTGCAGCCGCAGGATCGGTGATCGGAACGGTGAGGGAATAGCCCTTCACCGGATAGACCGGAAGCCGGATGCCCAGCGGCCGCAACATGTGCGGCGAGTATGACCCGAGTGCGACCACGTAAGCATCAGCGGTGAGGACACCGCCGTCAGCCTCGACACCAGTCACACGGCCCCCGTCGCTCTGTAAACTGCGGATCCTGACGCCATAACGGAATCGAACGCCAAGCTCCTCCGCGAACGCGGCGAGTCGCGTCGTGAAGAGGTGCGCGTCTCCGGTCTCGTCCCCCGGCAGCCGCAGGCCGCCCGTGATACGCGCCCGCATCGCCGCCAACGCCGGCTCGGCAGCGACGCAGCCGGAGGGGTCCAGGACCTCGTACCGTACGCCGTACGCACTGAGGACCCGGGTGTCGGTGTCGATTTGATCGAGCTGTTTTTGCGTCCGGAAAAGCTGCAGCGTACCGCGTTCGCGGTGGTCGTACGTGATTTCTATGTCCGAGCGCAGGTCGCGCAGCGAGTCGCGGCTGTATTCGGCCAGACGAACCATGCGGGCCTTGTTCACGGCATAAGCGTCCTCGGTGCAGTTGGCGAGCATCTGCGCGAGCCAGAAGCCCAGCCGCATGTCCGCCCGCGGCCAGATCACGAAGGGCCGATGGCGCATCATGAGCCATTTCAGGGCCTTCATGGGAACCCCAGGGCCAGCCCAGGGCGCCGAGTAACCCGGCGAGATCTGGCCGGCGTTCGCGAACGACGTCTCGAGGCCTGCGCCCGGCTGGCGATCGAGCACCTCGACCTCATGGCCAGCCCTAGCGAGATAATACGCGGAGGCAGTGCCGACGACTCCGCTCCCGAGAACGAGGATCTTCATGCCGCAGCCTTCCCTCCGGTTACGTAGCGTCGATGGTACCGATGGCGAAGGCTGGTGAGCACCTCGTAACCGATCGTGCCGAGTTCGGCCGCAACGGTGCCGATGTCGCGATGCTCGCCGATGATCTCGATCGATGCCCCCTCTCTTATGGCACCCTGCGGAACCCGCGTGGCGTCGAGCACGATGCTGTCCATCGATATGCGGCCGACGATTGGCAGCGGCGTGCCGCAGAACCACGCGGCGCCTCTGCCGACGCCACTACGGAGATAGCCGTCGGCGTAGCCCATCGCGATCGTCACAAGGCGGGCGGGCGACGTCGTCTTCACAATGTGGCCGTAGCCTACGGGCGTTCCCGTGGGCACGTCGCGAACCTGAATGACCCGTGCGTCTAGTCTCACGACCGGCAACATCGGATTGGGTCGGTCCAACCTCGGTGCCACCCCGAACAGTGCGGCTCCGGGCCGAACCATATTGTGATGGTATGGCTTTCCCAGGAATATGCCCGACGAGGCCGAAAGACTGGCGGGAACGCGCGGAAGGCTCGCGCAACGAATGGCGAACGCGGCGCGCTGCGCTTCATTAGCAGGATGGGTCGGGGTATCGGCGCACGCCAGATGGCTCATAACCAAACGAAGCTCGATCGCCGAGAGGTCGTCCTGGCGCTGCCGCACGATTTCAACGTCGCGTGGCGAGAGGCCGAGACGGGCCATGCCGGTGTCTACCTGCAGGCCGCCCGACAGGCGCGAGCCGCGCAGCCGAGCGACTGCCGCCCAGGCCGCCAGCTGTTCCAGGCTGTTCAGGATCGGGACGAGACGGTTCTCCACGCAATCGACTTCCGATCCCGGGAGCGGGCCGTGGAGCACGTAGATATGCGCTCGTGCCGGCAGGTGGGAACGTAAAGCGATCCCCTCATCGACGTGCGCGACGAAGAAACTCCGGCATCCCGCCGCGTAGAGAGCCGGCGCCACACGTGCCACCCCCAAGCCGTAAGCGTCCGCCTTGACCACCGCCCCGCAGATCGCCGAGCCGACGTGTGCCTGCAGGGTTCTGAAGTTTGTCGCGATGGCGTCGAGATCGACCGTCAGCGTGCCGCCCGCATGGATGCCCACGTCTCCGACGATGTCGGGCACGGTCATCGTTTCCTCGATGTAGCTCGTCTTCGATTGCATAGATATTAAACCACATTGAGTTGTTGCGCACGTATGATGGAAGGGTCACAAGAATATTTGTCGATGCACGATACATCGTTGGCTGTTCGCTGTGAAAAAACTTGAAGCCATCGAGTCGAAGGTCTCAGCGTCAGAGCACGATAGGTAGAACCGGGCTGTTTTTGATCTCTTCGATGACGACCGAGCTCTTTACCTGTCGGGCTCCAGGAACCTTCAGCAGGACGTCAAGTAGCAGGCGGCGGTAATCGCCCATGTTCTTGAGCCTCGCCTTCACAAGGTAGTCGAAATCGCCGGACACCCAATAGCACTCGATCACGTCGGGGACCCTCGCGATCTCCCGCTGGAAAGCGTTGACGCGATCGCTTGTCTTCTCGACGATCGAAATCTCGATAAACACGAGCATCGAGAGCCCGAGCGCTTCCGGAGACACGCGCGCGTGGTAACCCTCGATGACCTTCTGCTCCTCAAGCCGCTTGACCCGCTCGATGCAAGGAGCCGGCGAGAGGCCCACCTGCTCGGCGATCTCCTTCATCTGCAAACGCGCATTGGCCTGCAGGAGCGCGAGGATCTTGCGGTCGATCTTATCAAGGACCCGTTCAGGCTTGCGCTCGGTGCGCATCGTCGCGGCTGCCGCTACGCGGCCTGGCTGTCAAGACTGCCGGCAGCCTTGACCCGGATCCGGGTGGCGTTGCCCGGCAGGTACGCCAGCGGCAGGGTGTCGACGTCCACGACCTTCACGGTGGCTGCCCGGGCTCCGGCGGCGATGGCCCGCACGATCGCTTGGTTGATAGCCTCGTCGATACCTGCGTTGAGCGGTTTGCGATCGAGGGCCACGATGAGCTCGACCTCGCCGCTCGCCTGGGCGATCGCGACGCCGATCGCATTGGCGACGCCGAAGTTCGCGGGCTTGATGATCCTCGCGGCTCCCTTGAGCGTATCGGGCAGAAGGATGGCTCCGCCGCCGACCAGCACGACAGGCATCGGTTCCGCACTGGTCTTCATCCTGTCGATGATCTGCTCGACCATGGCGACGTAGCGGTCGTACACGTCGTCGATCAAGGCCCGATCAAGGTGGGCAACGTTCTCCGCACGGCCAATATTCGCGAGCCCTTTGGCGACGGCGATGTCCGTCAACGTCAGCGTGTTGCCGCCGAAAACCAGCGCCTCCTCCACTAGCCGGTAGCCGACGCTGTCGGGTCCAATCACCGTACTTCCGTCCGCGCCGACCCTCACGACAGTGCCGCCACCCAGGCCGATTGACGCGATGTCCGGCATGCGAAAGTTCGTCCTAACCCCGCCGATCTCCACCGCGAGGCTGGACTCCCGCGGAAACCCCCCGGAGAGCACGCCCACGTCGGTCGTTGTGCCGCCGACGTCGACAACCAAGGCCTCCTCCAACTTCGCGAGATAGCTGGCGCCGCGGATGCTGTTGGTCGGTCCGGATGCGATCGTTAGGATCGGGAATGCCAAAGCATGGCTGCGCGTCATCAGCGTACCGTCATTCTGGCCGAAGTAGACATTCGCGTCCACGCCATGGCGTTTGAGGGCTTCGACGAACGCGTTGGCCGTCTGGCGTGCCGTGCGGAACAGCGCGGCGTTAAGAATAGCAGCGTTCTCACGCTCGAGCAGGCCGACTGTGCCGAGCTGGTAGGACATCGAGACCGGAAAGTCTGCGCCCAGCACCTCGCGAGCCAAGGCGGCGAAGGCCTCCTCCTGCCCTCCTGAAACGGGTGAGAACACTCCGCAGACGGAGACCGCTTCCACACGGTTCCGCAAGCCCTCCAGGGTCGATCGAAGCGCTTCCCAATCAGGTGATTGCAGCACCGAACCGTCATAGTCAAAACCGCCAGGAACCACGTAGACATGCTCGGAGAATATCGCGCGAAGATCCTCCGGCATCGTGCGCAGCGGCCTGATCGAGCCGGTAGCCGGCAACGCCAGGCGGAAATGCGCCACGGAATTAAGGTTGCGACGCTCGACAATGGCGTTCGTGCAGTGCGTTGTGCCCAGCATGGCCTGCCGGATCTCGCTGCCTTTCACACCTGAGCCGGAGAGGAGCGTGGCGATCGCCCGCTCGATGCCCTGCATGACATCCAAAGTCGTCGGCTCCTTCGTCTGCTCGACGACCCTGTCGTCCAAGTCCATGAGGACGGCATCCGTATTCGTGCCACCCACGTCTATCCCGATCCTATACTTCATTTGCAATGACCTATTCTGTAACTAACTCTTCGACAGGAGTAAATTCTATTTCGTAACGGAAGTAGCGCGGTCCGGCGACTTCGAGACCTTTGGGGCTACGCCAATGGCGATGGGCGGGAATGCCAATGGCCCGGATCCGCGCTCCGTAGCGCAACCGTTCGGTTAGCACTGGCATGCCCGTCTCGTCGTCCAGGAGTGTGATGAGGTCAGGCGTGACGCAGCAAACCTCGTCATCGACCCGGGCCACGAGGTACTCGTTCTGGAACTGGACCTCAAACGACTTCCCCTTATACGAAGAGAGCCCCTCAGCTCTCGCGAGCCCGCGGTTGAAGGCGCCTTCCGTACGTCGATCCACTTCGAGGACCTTACCGTGGAACAGCATCCGCGCCCCGAGGATCTCCCGGATACGCGAGATGACCTTCTGGCCGTCGCCCCGCGAGGCGGTCATTGCCTCGCCCAAGCGCTGCTCCAAGGTCAGGATGTCCCTGATCGAGGCGCTGCGAGCCTGCGCTCCCGTAAGGGGGCAGGCAGCGACGACAGCCGCGCCACCCATTTGGGTGCAGACCACTCGGGCGAAGCGCTCGGACCACACAGCATCCTTGGCGAGGACGAGATTGCAGTTCGAATGTACGTCGACGACGGCGGCAGGGGAGAAGTTGATGCCATGCAGATGGAACGTTGTCATCTGTAACTCGGGGAACGCCCTACCCATGCCGTCCATGTCGGCAATCGGGAGTCCGAGCCTCGCGGCGGCGGCGATCGGCAGAAGCGAGTTCACGCCACCAGCCTCGATGGGGTAGATCCCGGTGATCTTCCTGCCGAGGTTCTTCTCGATCGCCCGACAGGCGATGACCGCCTCCTCTCCACTCGGCAGCTTCTCCATAATCACGGTCGGCGCGCCGACCATGGCCACGGTCACGAAGAGGTCATCGTCACCGATCTCATCGACGGAAACGAGCTTCACGGGACCATACTCCTCGATCGCGTCGATTGCCATGATCGAGCCAAGGTAAGGGTCGCCCCCGCCGCCAGTCGCCAGGACGGCGGCACCGAGCGTGATGCTCGCGACTTCGTCCTTACCTAGAAGCCTCATTTGCTACCCCTTCCTTGACGCTCGTCTTAGATTTGAAAACCGAAATCAGGCCGTATGCCAGGGCGGCGGCGAAGAGTGAGTTCAACGACGGGATGCCGGCCGTGAAGAAGTAGCCGAAAACTGAACCGACAGCACACGAAGCGAGAGCCGGCACGCCGGTCGCGAGGCCCCCTTCGGGAAGGGCGTCGGCATCCCTCGCTGCGTTCAACGCGTCGCGTCCTGACTTCACGACAAAGTAGTCCAGGAGCATAACACCCGCGATCGGCGGGAAGACGATGCCGAGGAAGAACAGGAAGCCTACGAAACGATCGAGGATGCCAAGGATCGACAGGACGGTCCCTAGCGCACCTGCGGCAATCGTCACGGGGACGCGGGGAAGCGAACGACCGATCATGGTGTTGACGGCGCTGATGGCACCCAGCGTCGAACTGTAGAGGTTGATGTCGTTGATCTTGATGGTCGAGAATATGACCGTTGCCAGACCGACGAGGCCCGAGGTCGTCGTGAGAATGGCGACGACGTCGGCGGTGCCCATGGCATTCGCGATTAGGATCGCAAGAGTGTTGACGAGGAACTCGCCTACCACGATCCCGCTCAAGGTCATCCAGAGCACGTCCCTGCGGCTTCTGCAGAAGCGGCTCATGTCCGGCGTGATCAGCGCACCGATCATGTATCCGCCCGCAACTGCCGTTGCTCCTGCTGCGATGCCAAGCGGCGGCCCTCCCGGCACGGTGGCAAGGAGTGTGGGAATGTCGTGCGCCCCGAGGACCTTATACGTGCTCCATATGACGACTGCGAAGAAAAGCGGTACTGCCAGCTTCGCTGTAAAACTGAGGCCGTCGAAACCGTAGGCTACGATCAGGGTGACGGCCGCGCCCGTCAGAATGGAAGCAGGTACGAAGCCGACCGCTCCGCCGGTCAATTTGACAATCGCCTGCGCGAAAATCGAGTTCTGCACACCGAACCAGCCGAGCAGGCTGACGCCGATCACGAGGCCGACAAGGCTAGCGCCGACCCGGCCGAAACCGCACCAGCGTGCCAGGAGGCTAGTCGCCATACCCTCCCGCTGACCGGCGATGCCTAGGCCAAGGCTTACAAATTCGAGAAGAAGGCTCCCTAGGGTCGTGGCCAACAGGGCGTCGGCGAAGGTCATCGAATGGCCTAGGGTCGCGCCCAGAAGGAATTGGAAGAGAGAGGTCATCGCCCCAATCCGGATGAGTGAGACGCTCAGCAGGCTCGACCGCCTATTCAGCGGAACCCTAGTTGTTGCAAAGTCGTCGCTTGCACGTTCCATTGCTATCCCCCTAATTACAAAGTGCCGCGACGCCCTCAGAAAGCCTTAATGAGCGTCGCGACGAAGGAGGTTCCACTCCGATAATTTCGCGACGTATAGTAATCGAAGTCGAGATTTCCGGCGATATAGAGGTTGAAAGACTTCAGGAGGCCCGCGTATGCGAAAGCGGGACCGATTTTGCCCTCTCTCGCCTCCTGGAAATCGGAGGACGCGGCGCTGTAGAGGGAGAACCCGTGGTGAACCCCGAGTGCTATAGTAGGGGTCACCTGGTACCCAACGACCGTATCGGCGAGTGTGAAGGTGAACCCGCCTCGCAGATGTGAGATCCTGCCGTTCGGCGCGACCGTGTTGTTGAAACTCCTGTCGGAATATGACAGCTGCAACGGATCGAAGGTGAAGTTGAAATTCCCCTTCTGGTAGTATGCCTTGAATCCGAGATTGTAGGAGAACTGGTTCCCACCGGCCCCATATCCGGAGTTCTTGCTCTCACCATTGGGGAAGGTCACTATTGCGAAAGGCGAGAGCCAAAGCGTCTCGTAGTTCGGCAAGTTGGGCTCGGCGTTCGGACGTATGACGTTGTAGTAGTATTGATAGGCCAACTCCGGGACTTGAATGCCCGTGCTCGCGCCGGTGGACCCAGGCAGCGTGTGGCTATAGCCAGCCGCGACCCCCGTCCAAAATTCGTGACGGTCGCGGTCGGTCCCGGTGAAGCCGGTCCCTGTGAAGTAAGCGAATTCCGTGAACGAAGAAACAGACGTATTCACCCCAAAGCCCTGCGACAGGACGGGATATTCCTGAAACGAGAAACCTTTCGGCGCTGGCTGTCCAAATCCCATGAATTCATCCGCAGATGCACTACACGCGAACGCGGACTGCATAATAATGCAGCTTAACGCTAAGCCTGCAGGAGAATTCTTCATTGTCCAATCTTTCGATGACTTTCGTTGACCTCTCGCATTATTGAATATATGTGGTCAGGACAAGCAGGGTCGGTTCGGTATTTGCACGGATTTTCCAAATTTAATTCTGAAATCCCGGCCTCAAGCCCTTGGCCCCGCCATGGGGTGGACGCAGCGGCGACTGCAAGGAGTGTCAGAGCCATCAGCCGCCAGGTCGGGCAGCCTGGCCTGTGGGTGCGGACTTGGGAAAGAGCTTCTGCCGGCGTGGAACGGCGTGTTGCTCCAGCCCGGCCTTTCGGCCGGCGTTGAACCAGTCCAGGTCCTGAAGGTGTAAGTCAGCGCGGACGCGGGATCCAGGAGAGTTGTCGTCGATCAATATCATTTTGCACTGATCAGCGCCGAAACCCGCCGTTGACCCACAGTCGGACAGACCAAACGGTACAGGGCACAGATCGGATGGCTGCGTCAGCACCGCCAACTTCGCCAAGGGCCAAGCGGAGCTGGCCCTCCTCGGCCTGGACGCCAAGAAGGGCTGACCACCGCGCTAGAGCGGTTTCACTGAGGGTGTGAGTATCCGCAGTGTCGCAGGTATGCTGCGCACTCGGCTGCTCCGAAGCGGTCGATCATGCGGCCGATGCTGTTCCACAGGCTTTCGCGGGTTCGGGGTTCTGCGGCCCGCAGCAGGGCCTTGAGCTTTGCGAACACCATCTCGATCGGGTTGAGGTCAGGCGAGTAGCCCGGCAGGAACATCATCGTTGCCCCTCGCGCCTCGATCGCCTGGCGCACACCGGCGACCTTGTGGCTGCCGAGGTTGTCGGCGATCACCACGTCGCCCGGCTGCAGCGTCGGGGCGAGGAACTGCTCGACCCAGTTGCGAAAGATCTCGCCATTGATCGCGCCGTCCAGCACCAGGGGTGCGACCAGGCGGTCGTGGCGCAGCCCGGCCAGGAAGGTGGTGGTCTTCCAGTGGCCATGCGGCACGGCGCCGAGCAGGCGCTCGCCGCGTGGGCTGCGGCCGTGCGTGCGGGTCATGTTGGTCTTCGTCCAGGTCTCGTCGAGGAAGACGAGGCGCGCCGGGTTCATCATGGGCTGCCGCTCGCGCCAGGCCTGGCGGGCAGCGGCAACGTCGGGGCGGGCTTGCTCCGCCGCCCGGATTGACTTTTTGGCTCTTGTTGGGTTCCGGGGTGGTGAGGAGCACAGTCATGCGAGCAAGCCCGCGATGAGTGCGGTAAGGAGGGCTTTGCCGCGTCGGCGTGCGTTGTGCACGAACTGGAAGAAGCCGAGGTAGTCCGGCAGCTTCTCCTGCGAGATGCCACGATGCGGGCGAAGCCACGAGCGCAGCAGCGACCAGAAGCCCTCGATCGTGTTGACGTGGACCTCGCAGAAGCCGTCGCCATCCTCGTCGCGGGCGTATTCACCGCGCCCGTGGCAGACAGTCTTGTGGCCATAGCCCCAGCGTTCCAGGCGGGCGTAGATGCCATACTCGTCGGTGTGGATCAGGGTGCCCGGGGCGACGGCGCCCGTGATGATCGGCTCGATCGTCTTCTGCCGCACGTTGGCCAGCATGTGCAGGACTACCTGACCGCCGCGCTGCCCCCTGTGTCAGAGGAGTTGCCGCCCGGATAGGATTGGCAAACCCGGGGCGCAGGACACTGGCATTGGCTCGATATGGACAACCCTTCAAGGACCGCGTGGTGGCGCGTCTGCTGCCGCCGGAGAGTTCGGCGCCTGACGCCGTCTCGCGTGAGATCGGCGTGGGCGTGCAGACGCTGGAGCGGTGGCGGGCACAGGCGCTGGCCGCAGCTGCCGGTGAGCAGCCTGGCTCCGGCAGCCAGCGCTGGACGGCAGCGGCACGGCTGGAAGCGGTGATCGCCACGGCCGCCATGGACGAGGCGACCCGCAGCGCCTGGTGCCGCCAGCAGGGCCTGTATCCGGCCGAGCTGGACACCTGGAAGCGCGACGCGATCGGCGGGCTGGGCGAGCCGCGCGGCGCCAGCGTTGCCGACACCCGACAGGACCGCCGGCGCATCCGCGAACTCGAGCGCGAGCTGCATCGCAAGGACAAGGCGCTGGCCGAGACGGCCGCCTTGCTCGTGCTCAGAAAAAAACTTTCGGCGATCTTCCACGAGGGCGAGGACGCATGACCCGCCTGGAAGATCGCCAGACCCTGGCCTCCACCATCGCCCAGGCTCGCGCCGAGGGTGCCCGCCTTTCGTCGGCCTGTGCCCTGGCCGGCATCGACGTGCGCACCCTGCAGCGCTGGCAGCGCGGTGGTGATCCCGCCACACCAGGGCAGGTGCGGGCGGACCGCAGGCCCGACGCCGATCGCCCCATGCCCTCGCACGCACTGAGCGAGGCGGAGCGCGCCCGCATCGTCGCCGTGGCCAACGAGCCCCGCTTCGCCGACGTGCCGCCGGCGCGCATCGTCCCGACCCTGGCCGACGAGGGCGTCTATCTCGCCAGCGAGTCCAGCTTCCATCGCGTGCTGCGCGCCCATGGCCAGATGAACCGGCGTGGTCGCGCCCGTCCTCCCCGCACGCCCAGGCCCCCGACCACCCACATTGCCACTGGGCCTGGTGACGTGTGGTGCTGGGACGTGACCTTCCTGCCAACCCAGGTGCAGGGACGGTGGTTCTACCTGTACCTCATCCTGGACCTGTTCAGCCGCAAGATCGTCGGCTGGGAGGTCCATGACAGCGACAGCGCCGAGCACGCCGCCCACCTGGCCCGGCGCACCGCCCTGGCCGAGGGCGTGCACGCCAGGCCCACCAGGCCGGTGCTGCACGGCGACAACGGCGCCACCATGAAGGCCACCACCGTGCTGGCCATGCTGCACTGGCTCGGCATCAAGCCGTCCTACTCGCGCCCGCGGGTCAGCGATGACAATGCCTTTGCCGAGGCGCTCTTTCGAACGGCCAAATACCGGCCCGACTTCCCTGTCGATGGGTTTGCCGATCTGCAGGCCGCCAGAAGCTGGGCCGTGCGCTTCACCCACTGGTACAACCATGAGCATCGGCACAGCGGCATCCGCTACGTCACCCCTGCGCAGCGCCATGCCGGGCAGGACCGGTCCCTGCTCGCCGGGCGCCACGCGCTCTACCAGGCAGCGCAGGAAAGCAACCCGAGGCGCTGGAGCAGGCAGACCCGCGATTGGACACCTATGGGGGCCGTGACGCTCAATCCCGAGCGCGACATCCTCGTCCAGACAGCCACCCTGCAGACACTGACGACGCCCAGATAACCACACGTCGTTACGAGACCCGTGCGGCAACCACTTTGACACTCACCGGCTGGATCAGGCCCAG
>JAABUH010002053.1_pt1 | contig 20288 bp, 24 predicted proteins | sample 5559121 | NCBI WGS metagenome assembly JAABUH01 (sample SAMN10711871, study PRJNA513364) | rock metagenome | isolation source: Antarctica rocks | place: Antarctica: Victoria Land, Battleship Promontory nord | collected 2015-12-28
ACTTCCTGTTCCGACCTTTCAGCGTTTACGATACCTACTGGGTTTGACAGTGAGATCGGGTCAAGTGGGAGTGTCGCAATCTGGCGATAAGTAGTGTGACCCGATCCTGTGCCACCCGGCGTTAATTTACTTAACGCCGCTTTTCGGTCGCGTTCAGTTAGCTAGTGCACTCGTCTACTCATAAGATCACTCTTATACCTTTATGATTATATCGATACCTCGATTTAACAGGCTACAAGACCTAAGGATTACCTAAATTGGCCGCTTACCATTTAGTAGTATGACACCGGAGCTTTGGGTCTAGAGTTCAAACCCGCGCCTGCGCCGAACTTTTCGGTGCAGAGGATAATCCAGGTTCAGCTAGGCTTGGAAAAGGCGTTGGGAGCCTTTTCGGGACAGATAGGCGTGAGCGCTGAGGTGACCAGCGCTTTTGTGGAAGAACCACTGTCACGATCGTAAATCGGAAGTCCGGTAACTCACATTGGGGCGCCTATATTACCGGGATTGGGACTAGTCAAGCTCCTCGTCATTGCTACCTTTTGCTTGAAGGGTTAGGCGGGCTACAAGACCTAAGGATTACCTAATAATAGTATGACAACACCATTGATCTCGAAACAAGACAAGCCGAAATAGGCCAGGAGAAAAAGGTATAAGAGAGATGAGTCGAGAGAGAGAGAACCAGCGATTCGAGATTGAAAGTCAACAATAGTCAAATAGTTACCTAGCTTTGCCGCACTTGATCTACCCCCTGCACTGTTTAGCCTACGCTACTGGACCGGCGCTTAACTCGGCTACACCCACGCGTGTCCTCGAGTTATTCAAGCTAAGTTCGACAACGGTAGCCTAACTTCGCAAAAGCCAAGTCAACCGTCGCCGATTCGAGGGGCTGAGCGTCGGGCCATACTGCTGGTCGATGTAGCACCGTGACACTCAGATACGCTCTCTGTCCCAGCCACATTCGCCACACCCCTACTTTAATGGTTGCTCATAGATCTCACTTGAGGATTGAGTGAGAATTGTAGACAGCATGATCTAGTCTGGTTGAGATTCTTCCGCTCATGGAAAAGACTGGGCGACGTCAATTTTGAAGATGCGGAAATAAGGCAAATTCTCAGTCTCAATGCCTGGAAAAATGCTTGTTTTGAAAGCAGGCCTCATGAGTATTGAGCGTGGGTGACCTTGTAGTATAATCCAGGACTGTCGGCACTTTCGGCTGAAGTGTGAGTAAGGGCCGTGACAGTCTCTGTGGAATAACGTTCTATAATTCAAGATGTCGACACACCTTTCACATACTAGTCAGCTATACTTCAATTCATGAAAAGGCGAGGATGATGCTTGAGATGTGGTAGGATTTACATGAACATCTGCACGATGACGCCTTTCCTATTTATGCGACATAATTCGACGTGAAAATGTGAACACTCTTATCACATGAATGAAGCGGGGAAGGAGCCAAACGAGGTTATAAACGTTCTCTTTTCGTGACAGTGAAGCGGAAAGGAGAGTCAAACGAATGATGTAGAACAACGCGAAAGCAAGCATACTTGTATTTGGGGGATACAAGGTGTAGATCAAATGTAGGGAAGCGAGGGATGGTGAACGAGGTGACAAATGACAGGTCTCTTGTCTCAGTCGGTCACATGGATGGGTTCCCGGTCTTTACGGTCGATGCAGATTGCCAGAAGCTTGGCAGGACGACTGGAGGCTTATCAGTCCAATCAAAGCGCACCCGAAGGGTACCTACAGTCCTTTGCTTTGAAAGCCCACCATCTATCACCCTCGCTCAAGCTACTCTGCTTCCCGAACAGGGCCCAGCCACCGCGAAGACCCATTCCGACCAGTGTAGACAGGTCTGCCCGTCCACCCAGCGCCGCCGCCTCGATCCAAATGACCAATTCTTCTGGTTCAAGTATGGTCGCTACTTCTTTTTCTAGAGGTCCGACCGCGTCCTCAAACACGCCGTCATCGACTTCTTCCTCGTCCGAAGCTTCGTCCTTGAATCGCTGATGGCTCCTCCATTTCTCCTCCGGTGTCCACGGGGCTGGAACCGTAATGACACGAATCAGCTTTGTCGCGTAGGCTGGAGTGTCCGGGGATGGAGTACATGGCGGCAGGACCCTCGAGATACGCCGTCTGGCATATGGGAGATATTCGATCAAGTGAATGGCGCCGGCATCAAGCGGTTTAATGAGATGTAACAGATAAGGACGTGCTACTACGTATCAGCAAACTACCAAGGCGCTTAGACGGCCGAGTTGGCTGACCCTCGTGTGCAGTCAAGCATTCCGGACGAGTATCGATAACTGGAAGAGAGGTATGTCAGTAGTAAACATAGGGAATCATCTGGGCATTCGCTGACCTGGTTCAACAAGCCAGCCTCCATCATCGTTGACTTCGCCGGGATTTGACCCTTCGGACGTGCCCCAGTCGTAGACCTCTTTCTCCATTCCTCCCCTGTCAGGTCCAGCGTAAGATCCACCCCAGACGGTCCACGCGGCCCGATTCCATCCTCGTCCGTCGGAAAGAACATCCTCGACGAGCTTGGAGTTGAGGATTTGCTGAGGTGCTTTGCGGGTCAGAAGGGATGCACTATGAACGGCAAGGCGGAGGTCGGGTTCGGCCAAGACATCGTAGTGGCGAATGAAGGACATGAATGCAGAAGTGATTTCTGCGATGAAGAAGGTGAACATCCCGGACCTGCGCTTGTCGAAAGCCGGAACACTCACTTGCCAGCTTGAACGCGGGTTCGAAGTCCCTGTGGTTCGTAGGTCAAAACTTGGATATGGAGCACTCAAAGAAAACAAACCATCCTGCCTCGGCTTCCCTTCGGACTAAGGCCATGAAACCTCTAACACTCGTTTCCATCGTCCGCAGCAACACGCAGACTTCAGAGACCGAATCATCGAGTTGGCCTAATTCCACCTCGTCTGAACTGAATTGCGCGCTAGCCGAGGATATTTGTGGATCCGCGTCATAAGCTGAAAGAAAACTGCCCAGTTTTCCAGCTCTCGACCGCTTGACCCAAGGACTGCCGTTGGGACGTGACCCGGGCCAGTGCGGCCCCTCATACTCGACGCGGAGCCCTAAAGCATTGCGAAGCTGAGTGAATCATTTTGAAGACGGGGAGGGATGCAAGTTTGGGAAGAAGCATGATCGATCAGCTGGACTTCACGAGATCATACGAGACGCAGCATGACTCACCAGATCGAGCAGCCTTTTCGACCTCGTAGACTGAAACTCTTCCAGTCGGGAAAGGTAAAAGTCGTTCACTGCTGAGATGACTGCGATCATTACGCAAGGATTAGTAGTCATTCTATCAGTCTCTCGCGGCAAAAACGCACGACGCTCAAACGGCGGAATGGAACTGTGGAAAGGCGACAAGTCAATATCGCCTTAAATCCTGGCAGCGAACAGAGGTAACGTGAAGCTCGATCTAGTACTCACATATCATAGTTGGAGCGACTGGTACCCTCCGGCTCCTCCCATTCTACTCCCTCCTCGCCGATTTTCCAGCAATCCTCTTTCTCCACTCTTACGGCAAGCTTGCTGTTCGCCAATCTCTTCGAATGTTTAGCTTTGGCTTTAGCTTCATGAAACGCCGAATCTTTCTTGGAGCCGTCATCGAGCCTGACTAAAGGAGTCCCATGTACGTCGTGGGATAACCTGTTGGTTCTCATCAAGGTCAATTGAGGAGACTGACCTGTTTGTGTCTACGTTCTTGACACGAAGCGCAAGCCAGACCCCTGAAGGATTCCAATCACAGTAGGGGCTGAAGTTGGCGCCTGAAGGGCAGAAGGGGAAAGGCGGAAAGGCAAGAAAGGCAGAGCTAGAAACGATATTTTCATCCTGATGTCCAGGTTCGACTTGTTGGTTGTGACGAGAAGGAGCAGCTGGCGATGAAGCAAAAATGGGCGGGAGAACAGCCGCCATGGTGAGAGTCAGAGATCTTGTGGATCGAAAGTTGAAATCAACATCGGCAAGAATGTGATCATTACCAAAAGGACAGATCAGAAGGGGGATCCACCTGAGCTTCCAAAACGAGACTGGTTTCTTTTCGAAGGACATAGCACGTCACGTGCATCAGGTAATCCGGTATGTCCTGGAACAAATCAACAACGCCAGCCGATTTCGCAGTCTTCCGACCCTCGACCGATGTTTTGCTGATTCGTATCTTGTATTTGTATTTAGAGCCTCTGACTCGGCATCGGAGACGTCAATACGATGCCAATATCGTCGAGGAAGGCGCCTCCCTCGCAGCAGATTTATCCTCATAACCCTACTTCCCCCTCCGTATCTTCCTCGACGCTCCATCCCGTCTACATCCAATCTCAGCAGCGGACCTCTTTGTCAACACCGCCTTATCATCCATCTCAGATACCTCAGCCTTCTCATCATCACTTTGTTGATCCCTTCACCGAAACGCGAACTCTCGCATATGGACCTTCCGGACCGGGCGTTCCTGCTGTACCGCTACATTATCAGTCTCGCTTTTCGTCCCCTCCATCAGCATCTGCCGATCAACATACCATCACCTTGGCTACAGAAACCCACGATGTCGGAAACTCTTCCGCTCGTTTACCATTCTTCGAAGCCGCCCTAGCCCGCTCGAGAGGCGAGACCCCGTCCGCAACCCCACTCGACCTCGCTTCCCCACCTCAAGCGCCTTATCGTCAACCTCTGCCGGCCTACCTTCCGCCTCCGGATGCCAACCACCCTGATCTGGTCGTCGGTCTCACCCAGTCGTCCACTGTTCGATTTGCTCGTAACCAGGACGATCCATTCGATCGAGGGTTCTCACGATCTCCTTCACCGGGCTTGGAGGATAGCTTTAGTAACGGTTACGAAGAAGAGTACGGCTACGATGGCGAGACAGACGTGGAAAAAGCGCTCTTATCGCAGCAAGAGGCACAAGTACTGGATAGTCGGCCGATCCAGTTCTCATTGGGCGAAAAGGGCTGGAATGACAAGTTAGGATCTCTCGGCCTCATAGGAGCCACGGACGAAGGCGATCTTTCTCTACCCCCTTTCCATGGTGGAGGACGATCTCCAATTGGTCTCTCATCGCTTGATGTTCGCGGGCCGACCAACTCCCCAAATGAGTCTCGATCGCTGAGTGTCGTCGACAGGGAACTAGGCCAATCGGCAACTCAGCACTTCGGTCCGGCGCCCAGTGGTCGAGTGAGCCGCAGAACGCATAACGCAGCTGGACATAGGAGAGTCAAGCAGACCGCAACGCTCGACGATAACGGTTTCTTTGCTGTTGATATGCCCATACCGACGCGATTGGCTCAATACCTACCTGTGAAGGGTGTAGAGGAGCAGAAGAGCACAAGGTGAGCAGGATTGTAGCTCTTCGTCGCTAAATATCGCCTAGGTACACCGCAGTGACCACCGATCCCGACGGTTTCCCCACGTCTGGCCTTCGTCTGCGTCAAAATATCTTCGATCCGCCTCGTCAAACCGAGCTATTCATTGTGATCACCATGTACAACGAGAATGCCGAATTATTCTGTCGAACATTGTATGGCGTGATGAAGAATATCGCGCATCTTTGCGGAAGGAAGAACTCCCGCGTTTGGGGAAAGGACGGATGGCAGAAGGTCAGTACTAGGTCTTAAGACCTTCTGGATCTGACCATCTCATCCTGCGTCAGGTAGTAGTCTGCATCGTTGCGGACGGTCGAAATGCTGTAAACCCTCGGGTCCTGGATTGTCTGGCAGCGCTTGGAGTCTTCCAGGAAGGTGAGTGGTGACTTCCAAGCTATGTATATCGTTCACGCGATGATGTGATATCAGGTGCGATGACAAATATGGTCAAGGATCGTCCCGTCACTGCACACGTTTTTGAGTACACCACGAGTTTCGCTCTCGATGCGGATCTGAACTTCAAGTATCCAGACAAGGGCATCGTGCCCTGTCAAATCATCTTCTGCATGAAGGAAAAGAATGTGGGACATATCTGTATCAGAAGTCTCATCCCTTCACTCACGCCTTCACAGGCAAGAAAGATCAATTCGCATCGTTGGTTCTTCAACGCATTCGCCCCTCTCCTTTCAGTGAGGATCTGATCTTTCGGCTGTGAAAAGTGTGCTGAACGGCACGCACAGCCTAATATTTGCATCCTTTTGGATGTGGGCACCCGTCCGGCGCCGAAGTCTCTATACTACCTTTGGAAGGCATTTGACCTGAATTCCAACGTTGGCGGAGCGTGCGGGGAGATTGCGACCTTCAAAGGAAAGACATGGCGGAGCTTATTGAACCCATTAGGTGAGTGGTCGCTACACAGTCGGATTGCCTCAAGCCGATTTGCGATTGCAGTCGCGGCTCAGTGCTTTGAGTACAAGATGTCGAACATACTCGACAAGCCAATGGAAAGCCTCTTTGGATACTGTACCGTTTTGCCAGGGGCTTTTTCGGCTTATAGAGTGGGTGTTCAAGCACATATGCTCGTGGCTCATATGCCGCTATAGTGGATCGCCTTGCAGAACAATGCGGACGGTAGAGGACCACTGGCATCCTATTTTCAGGGCGAGCAGCTCAATACTGGTAAGGCGGACACATTCACTGCGAATATGTGAGTCGAACTCCCCTTCATACTGGAAGGAAATGGCGTGCTCATGTGTGACATTTTCTTTCAGGGTTGGCGAGCCTTCAACTTGAATGTTCACTGCTGAAGCGAAATACCTTAGTATCTGGCCGAAGATCGAATTTTATGCTTCGAGATAGTGTCAGCCATTCCTCAGCTTATCGAAGTTCAGTTGACGTCGAGCCTATAGAGCTAAGGCCAAGGCCAACTGGGTCCTCAAATTCGTGAAGTCTGCGGTCGGTGAAACCGACTGCCCCGACACCATCCCCGAATTCATTGCTCAGCGCCGTCGGTAGGCTGTGAAATAACGAGATCCCTACGGATTGCTGAACTCCACTACAGATGGCTGAACGGGTCATTCTTCGCTGCCGTGAGTGCCTCGGTGGTCGGGAGACGAGTCGCGTTGATCCGCGCTTGAATCCCAGGTTTACTCGTTGATTCACGTTATCCAAGTATGGCGATCAGATCACTCGTTTATGCGGAAGATGGCCTTGATGGTGGAGTCCACCTATAACGCACTCAATCTTGTATTTGCTTGGTTCAGTCTGGCCAATTTCTATGTCTTCTTTGTGGGTGCTACTGCTCTGCGCTCAACTTCTTACCTTCTGATCCCGTCAGGTGATCCTTACGAGCGCCCTCGAAGGTAGCACCTTCCATATCCCTCATATAGATATACTCAATCGCATCGCACAGGTACGTCTCCTAACATGTCCATCATAGATCCAGAGCTGAGAAGCCCTTTCAGTATGGCTACCTTGGCGCTTTGGTAGCTTGCTTCATCTTCGGCATGGGGAACAGACCTCAAGGGTGAGCTGTCGCTCTTTTAAGATCGGTACTTACATGTTGACAGATCGCCTTGGAAATACAAAGCCACTATCTACTTTTTCGCCCTTCTCACCTCTTAGTTTGTGATTCCCCAGACAGGTGGGATGATCATACTGATCACTGATAGCATGCTCCTTTGCGCTGTACTCTGCGCTATCCAAGCGGTGAAGAATTTTGGAACTCCGATCTTCGCCCGTATGGTAGTCTCCCTCATCTCCACATACGGCGTATTCATCCTCTCAAGTATCCTGGCTTTGGATCCATGGTAAGTCAAACCCCTTCGGAAGTGATGGGCGAGTTGAGCCTGCGCAGGCATCTCGTAACGTGTTTCGCCCAATACATCCTCTTCTCTCCTAGTCAGTCTAGTCTTCATCCCCCAAGCTAGATGCTGACTTACCCCCTCATGTCTGTCAGCTTATATAAACGTGGTGAGTTCTTTTGAAAGAAGGAAAGATGATTTTGACCATTATGCGCGTCTAAAAAGCTCAATGTAGTGAGTTTTCACCCGGCGTTAATTCGTGTGGTTCCTACGTTGATGTTCAACTTGCCTTTCAGTATGCGTACTCAAACTTGTACGTCCACTAGTGTTAGTAACTCGACAGCTCTCATGGATATCAGGCACGATCTGTCATGGGGCACGAAAGGTTCGGACTCTGCGCAGGCAGTCGATCTTGGCTCGGTACAGGGTGTCGGCAAGCACGTCGAGGTGGAGCTGGTGTCCGCGCAACAGGACATCGACATTGCGTACCAGGATGCCCTCGATAACATTCGATTGAAGCGCGCAAAGGTCGATTCGGGTGAAATCCCAACCAATACCATCTCGGAACAACGACAGAAGGACATCTACGTGAGTAATCACTCGATCAGTATGTTGCCGAGCTAACAAATCGCAGGCAAATTTCAGAACAAATGTAAAGCTCCAAAGGACTGGATGCCTTAAGCCGGGCTGATGAAGTACAGCTGCTACTCCTATGGTCGTTGTCGAATGCACTTCTGGCCAGCGTTATCTTGTCTGGCGGAAACGCGTCGTCGACCTTTAGCGAAGGTGGGAATAATCGAACCGGAATCTACATGCTAGTCATTCTTGGTAAGTCGGGGCATACACGGAATTGGATTGGTGCTGAGACATTTCTTAGTATTCGTGGCCGGCATGGCGATCTTCAGATTCGTCTGCTCCACCTTGTACCTGCTCATCCGCTTGTTCGGGGGTTGAATTGTCAGGTATATACACCCTGGAACATTGCATGCATGATCACTCGGATTCTGCGGGGCGGATAATAGATTGTACCGCAAGAGCGGGATGCGCCACAGTTCCTCTCGTTTCCCTTTCTCTGCAGTTGTCCGAGAGAGGGATGTCATACATCGCGACCGCAGGGAGCACGCCATCAAGCCGTGGACCCAGTCCGAGCCGTCGCGACCGAACCGGCAATGTCGGATGGCGATGTTTAGAGAGCAGTGCTAGCCGGTGAAGGAGGGAATGGAGTAGGGTAGCAGGATCGGTCCGTCGACGGGCAAAAGGAAGCGGTTGAAGATGGAGATGTAGGGACGATGAATCGGTGCGGGCAGTAGTGCAGGACTAGGCGTCAGGATCGAATACTAGAGAGGGAAGGACAAAACCGTGAGCTGGAAGGACAGAAGGACGTGTGAACAGGCCTCCCGCAATGTCCCGTTTCCGGGACGCTGGGGTTTCGACGTAGCGTCTGAAGCAGTCGCTATTCCACCTGCCCAGCATTTTAACCTCCTCCGCTGTGTACCCCACCGACGAAGCCCATGTCGCAGCGCCCCTCCGAAACGAGTGCCCTGTGAATTTTCCCTGGACTCATACCTCCCTCATGGCCGTAGCAAGGTGCTTGGGATGACAATGGATCGAGGGAATAAGGGTTGGGTAGGTGAAAGAGAAAAGAGGGGCGCTTTTGGGTCTCCGGGCCAATTAGAAGTAAGGTGTCGTAGCACCCTAGTGGGACATAGGTCCTCTGGCGCGCCGACTGGGAGATAGATTTCGACCCCATGTCGGAAGGCGTCCGTCTTGTCGGCTGGCAGATACACATATGGTGTATCTGACTCGAGGTGTAAGTTCGACCGGCAAGATTGAATGCAGGGTCGAAAGCATCGTAGGTGAAGCTACCGCAGCGGAGGACGCCTGCAAAGGCCAGGGTGTACGCTGCTATGAGTGTTGCTGATGCTTTGGACCCGCCAAACAGAGTCGGATTGCGTCGGATGTAGGCGACCGCTTTTCGCAGGATTGGTAGGGTGATTGGTACCTGTTTTGGGCTCGCTTCGCCATGGTAACGACCCGCCCCTCGGATCATCCTGCGAAGGCTGTCGCTGTCCAAGATCGAGGCGTCGAGACCGAGATCTGTGTGCCATGATCGTAAGCCTGTTAGCTGCTCCTTTATCCTTTTTGTTCCGACCTTTCCAGCCATGGTCCTTGCTATCCACGATTCGCCGTTTGTAGCGGTGCCGGGAGCACCGCGGATGGGTGTCCCACGCGTCTGCAGAAGTCGGCGTAGCCAGCCTGAGCGCCGTTATAACCGCTTCGAGTGGAACCTGCAATTCCGTGCCACTTATAGAAAGCTACCCACGGGTCGCCGCCTAGGTCGGAATACCATCCCGGTGGTGGGTTAGGCAGTCGGGAGCGTGGGGCGTGGTAGCCTAGATTGGGAAGGGGGGTGGGAGAGGGGAATTGGAGGGGAGTTCTCAGGCGATAATGGGAATGGCGAGATAGGGTGTTGGGCATCGAGCAGAGAACGTACGACAGGGGTTATGATAGGATGTGTCATGGCAAAGCGTGAAAGGGCGTCAGCAAGCGTATTCTCTTCGGAAGGAATCCTCGAGGAGCAAGGGAGATGTCATGGGTAAGTGCGAAGTGGAAGATAGCTCGTATAATTTACTGTTTTAGACGGTGGCGGCAAGACCCTGACAATAGTGCCGCCTCTAGGACAGTATTGTCGACCATACACTGGAGCCGTGCGCCTCGAAGCGTATTCTTAAATCGGCGAAGACATTCGAGCAAGGCAATAGCTTCCAAGGTCATGATGTCGTTTGTGCGGAGGGTACTGGGTAATTTGGATTGCCAGACAGCGGTTGGATTCGACTTTTGGCCAAGGTGTCCGCCCATTCCAATGGTCGTGGAAGCGTCGGACCAAACCTCGTACCGGTGTCTCTCCTTATTCAAGAGCAGTATTCCGTCCCAATCCCGCAGCACGTCCCTCCACCACCGGAGATCCAAGGTCGCCAAGTGTGGAATGCGGCGCCGTTGTGGAAGGTGCAAGCTGGTTGCGGCATCGTAGATGCGGCGCAGGAAAGCTCGACCAGGGTGGGCAGATCCGGGATATGAATACCAGGTGTTCTGCAACGCTCATTAACTCGAGAGCTGTTGCTGTCTTCCGCGAGAGAGTCGTGTCCAGCGTGTGCAGGATCCCTCGACGCCGTTCCTCGCTGAAAATGGCTGTGCCTCGCCGCGCTTCTACCAGGATGCCGAGGATCTCCAGAGCGTGCCCGTGTTCCAACTTCTTATCTTGGACTGATAATCCGAGGGTTTGTGAGAGGGATTTGAAAACCTGGAGAGTCTTTTCGGCCTCCCCGTTGGTTGCGCCAAAGAAATCGTCCAGGTAGTGCGATGAGGTAATAGATCGTTGCTCTAGCATCCAGTGCAGAGCCTCGGCAAAGAGGTTGAATAGGAAGGGGGATGACCGGCACCCAAATGGTAAACGAGTATCAATGTATTGGTGGCCATCGAAAGTGAAGCCGAGGAGGTTGGCGTCTCTGTCTGATACGACACAAGTCTGAACGCATCGGCAAGGTCGGCCTTCCATAGTGAGATTGAGGTCCCTTTTCGAATGGACTGTTGGATGCTGTCAAACAGTCGATCCAACGTCGATTATATGAGAGTTGCGTCCTCTCGGCTGATGCCCTCGTTGACCGACGAACCTGCTCCGCTTCGTGGCCAAGAGAGGTGATGGATGGTGCGAAGCTTCCCGTTGGACTTGGAAACCGTACCAATGGGTGACGAGCAGAAAGTATGTGGTCCTGTCCAGCGGCGGATTTTACCTGACTGCAAGCGTTTGTTGACCTCCGATCGGACATGGGCCAAGCTCGCCTCGTCCATCGGTAGGTTGCGAGACATCATTCGACCCGACTCCCGTAGCGGCCCGTTGTAGCCTATCCGAAGCCCATGTCGGATGCTGCCAAGGATGGCAGATACAAAGGCGGGGTCTGGGTAATCGTGTAGGTGTTGACCCCAAGCGTCAAGCGGTAAAGGGGATGGAGCTGCCGGTGTGTCGCTGAGATCCCATATTGGGAACTTGAGGTTTGTATTAGGGCGGCCCACGGCCTGGGAGCGTCAGCCCGGGCTGAGTGGCCAAAAGAGTGTGTGTAGCGTTAGCGTCAGGGCTACCAAGGAGGATACTGGCGGCGGGGCTCTGTCTGACAGCGACCAGGCTGCGAATCTGCGAATCTGCGAGCGACCGGGCTCGGATAGCGACCGGGCTAAGTTGGTGTCCGGCACCAGAAACTGCATACGGCATTATAGAGGAGGTGCTTACGCCGACTTCAGACCCGTAGCTCCCGCCGTCCCCAAGCTCGGCGTCGGGCAGTCCCTTTTCGTGTTCGGAGCTCGGCAGAGTCGACACAGGTGGAGGCGATTGAAGAGATGCGAGATGGATCCACATCGGCCTATCAACGACCACGCATCACGTGCTTCCATAGTTCCTGGTTCTTCCCATTTGAACCCCTCGACGTCGTCCTACAAATAATTGATATAAGTGATGCTCTCAACCGTTAATCCGTGCCAATTGCCAAATCAATGATGTTGCTCCGTAGACGCTCATCATCAACGCGCTCTCTTGATTTCACTTCCTCATGAAGGACATTAAAAGAATTCAAACAGCGACTAGCCAATTCAAGGATCTGATTCAGCTTCTTCACCAAGACCTAGACCAAGATGAGGTGCAAGAGACGACAGGTCTGTAGATGTTTGCGGGCAACATATGGTACATATTGATCATGTACAGAAATCGCTCGGTGTGGAGGAGCTGTCCTGCATATGCTACGAATCGCAGCTCGCTTCATTTACGATGTCCTCCTCCCAAATCCTGCTCATGACTCCACCGAAAGCGGTGAATCCCACTCCTTGGCCAAGATCAGAACAGCTCTTCAGACTTCCTTTCACCTCGCCAATGAGCATATCAACGCCGTCCCGTTCAACCTCGTAGACCGGAAATGGTTACGGCTCTATACCGATACATCTATCCTTCAAAGCGCATTAGATCTCGCTACTGGACCTACCGATGGCGAGGACGAGCGAGCGTCTTGGCTAGAAGCCGTCCGTCGTCTCGACATGGCTATCATCGTCGCAGGAGCAGCTGGTGAAAGGCGAGCGGAATGGATTCAAAATTTGATCGGAGACGTTCAGAGGATAGGTCTACCACGGTACGATCGTCATCGAATGGATGAGTCTCCTCCTCCGCCGCGGACGAAGAAGCAGAGGATCGCAAAAAACCTAGAGTTGGTCGAATCGGAGGACTTATACTTCGCGCCTTCACCCATCCCTACTCTTGCCATCCCACCTTCGGTATCGGGCTACCTTCGAGATCACCGAGAACAGCCCTTCATCCTACGACAACACCTCCGTTCACCGGATTCACCCTCTCCACCTTGGCCTGCTATAGATCGTTGGCGTTCGCCCGACTATCTTCTCGACCTTGTCGGCGAAGGAAGAGTTGTACCCGTCGAAGTGGGCAGCGCTTATGACGATGTCGATTGGGGACAGAGGATCATTCCTTTGAGGGATTTCCTGGCTCGTGCCGGGTATGATGTGACTCCACAAAGCGACAAAGTCCCTGAGACGGCATCTTCACCCTTATACCTCGCCCAACATCCACTACTGAGTCAATTCCCAGCTCTCGAGCGAGACATCTCGATACCTGACTATGTATGGTCGAATCCGGCGCCGACGGCAGCTGTACCCATGTATCACCCACCAGACACGAAGGATGGTTTAATGATTAATGTTTGGGTAGGTAGCGGCGGGGGTGAGATCGTCAGTCCAGCTCATACCGTGAGTTACGTGGTCAAACGATAATCGGGCTTTGCTGATGGTATCTTAGGACCCATATTACAATTGCTATGCACAAGTACACGGTCGCAAGCGTGTATGGCTCGCTCCCCCATCAGCAAGCCCCCACATGCGGACGTACACTGGCGAGAGACACAAGGATGACGGTTCGGATGCCGGCGAGCTTGACCTGGCTCAGCAGTATATGACCAACACGTCAACCGTACCCGTTCTCCGACCCATCCTTGACTTCCGTCAATTGCGTCCCATCTATCCTGATTTTTTCGCCAATGTCTGGCCAGAAAGCTTCGAAGCGGTATTGAAGCCAGGTGACATGCTGGTTATGCCCCCAGGCTGGTGGCATGCGATGCGAGCTGAGGGTGAAGGGCCAGGATGGAGCGTATCGATGTGGTACTGAAGTTCGTGGCTAAAGCTCAAGTGAATTAACCCACATCCATTTACGGCTTCTGGTATATTCACCAAGCATAGATTGTCGGTCAAAGCGTGACTACGGGTCAGGGGACATGGTCTAGGAAGGAAAAAAAGGCTTGTTTGTAGCAAAAGCGCCTCGAGTGATGAAAATATTTCGTAGAAAGCTGAGTGCAAGGCGGAGAGAAGTGATAATCAGGGCACCTCAGTAATTGCCATAGGAAAGCCTCACGGACATCCTGGCATCGTCTTGTCGCACTCTCGACAGGAAGGCAGCGGCCACTTTGACGGTCGATAACTCATCGGTAGCGAAAGAATCACTGTCGAAAGGTGGAGTCAGCGGAAGAGAAACAGGGTGCCGGCGAATGTCACTGGTATAACTCGAGAAGCCGTTGGAGAAGCTGACGGGCGGAATAGTAAAGTCCTGCGCGGCTTCAGATTGCTGAAAGATGAGTTCTAGCGAAGAAACCCACGCTTTGCAGTATAGATTTTACTTCCAAAAGGATCTCCTTCTGCTCCTCAGCAAATCGCTTTTGCTCATCCAGTCGTGAGTCTCGTATGCGAGAAGCCTTCGTCGTTTGTGTGGTCATCAGAATTTCGACTGTATCCTGCAAGACCCGAATCTTTGCTGAATGCTTGTCCGAGGACGCTTCGAGATGGCCGAACGCGCCCATCTTCCTCCTCTTCGCTTGAGCGTTGGCGCTTACGGTTTCCGTTGGACACACATGTCAGTTCGGATACAGAAAGCGCATGACTCATCAGTATCGTGAGCGAACACAGAGAAATCAAAGACGTACCTTCTAGCTGGTCCATGCGACTCTGCAGGATATTGATCCGGTCTGCCTGGTGTTTATTGGGCCGTCGCCTGTACATGTGATCGTCGAGGTCGGCTTGAGCTCGCCGCAAATACTGCTCAGCGGAGACAGCGACCTGAAGCGAGCTGAGTCTGTAAGTCCATGTCTTTCGCGGTGACTCACCTGACCGATTTCGAGAGCGGCTCTGCCATCGGTGGAGAGCTCCTTGATCGATGATATTTTTTTTGAGACATTGCTGACCCAGCATTGCCTCTTTGCTGTCCCGTCCCCGGCTCTCCAAGCGATGCCCGAAACATTTGGTCGGAAGGGCTGCTTGATAGACAGCTACGAGGTGATACGTTCTGCTGATCGTCGAAGCGGCTAGTTGACCTTGTCCGGTCCCAGCGATTATGGCTCAGACCACCGACCCGTCCGACATGAGGATGCGACCGCTGGCGATCGGGATCAATGGAAGGCGGTCTCGGCGCCAAATCATCGCTGATAGCGCCCAACCTGTCAATGAGGGGTCTCTCCGGTCCACGATGTAAGGGTGTCCCTCCACGAAAGCTGTTGTTGGACTCCAGGGAAAGGCTAGGTCGTACGCGCCTTCCAAGAGGTAGATTCTTGTCGAATTTGTTTTCGAAAGGCTTCAAGGGTGTGAAGGTTTTTCGGAAAGCCGGAGTCTTCCAGTACCATGACGCAGAGCTGGGCGAAGGTGCAAGGTAAAGGGCCTGTTCCCATCCCGTTTCATCAGGATGCAGCTCGCATCCAGGACTCGATCACTCACGGGCAGCTTTCAACCTCATCCTCGGATGACTGTTGCGGGCAGCCCCCAAACAACGATACGCGATGACGGTTGAAAGCCTGGATAGACATCCAATAGGGTTTTCCTGGCTGTCGTAGTACTAGGAGGTTTGTCACCCATCAAAATACTTGATGCGGTATCGCACATACCTTGCATCGCTGATCGTCTTTCGAGGCCACCATCTTTGAGGCCACCATCTCTCAAGTCTTTAGCTTCTCCCACTGATGATCATTGGGATGAACGAAGTCAAGAACAATAAAGTAGCTTTGAGGCTATCGATGTGATGTCAACTCACCTGCAGCGAGATCCATCGGGGCAGGCGAACCGAGTCTTGAGCTCTCCGTAGCGGTCATAGTGCTGCGAAGTCGGGCGACCAACTGGACCTACTTGACACGGAGTGGTCTTATAGTATCGGTGCTTTGGGGTTGGTACACTCCGAGGAGGCGACTGCGGTTTCGATCAACAGAAGGCAGGACAAGGGAGAAAGGATGATCCACCTGACGTCGCTCCGTCTCGATTTGTCGTATCGCTGCGCACGGGCCTTCCTGCCCAGCTGATTGCACATCATCGCCCCGAAGTGGTAAGATTGAGCTGTTACGTAGTGTGTGTGGACGGTCGTCACCTTTGGTGGTCCGACGCCGAGGCCTTCAATGATCTCGGACAGCGTCGCTTGATCGAATGAGACGTGATCGGTGGATCCGGGAGATCGCCGTCCATCCCTGCGATTGAGGTGGTACTAAGTAAAGTAAAAAAAAGTGCTTATGTGGCGTTCGAGCGCTGTAGACTCCTCCGACCGATCAAATGATAGAGAGCTTTATGCAGAGTGACGAGCCAAGAAGATGGGGAATTCGGATGGAGACAGGAAACGAGAAAAGGGAAACAGGGAAAAGATTGATCAGGACACGTGGATCCCAGTGCGAGAGGATGAAACAATGATTCAGGGTAGCATGATGCAGGTGCCGATATTCGAATCACGTACATGATCATCAAACACTCTACTGCTGCATACCTTTACACGAAAACATCAAGCACACCCTTGTCCGCTGCTCGAATCTGCCCTCGAAATCATCGACCAGCTGCCTGAGATGGCTGATTCCATGATAACACTACCCGTTTCCCATTAGCCTAAAACGTTGTGCACACAATGTCTGGCTCACGACTCATATCTCCCAACTTCCTTGGCTTCACCAGATGCCTGATCAACCCAGCGATCGCTAATACGACGCAAAGGATCGCAGCCGCGATATACGCCCATCCAAGGAAGGGTTGCTTGCCCCCGATCCAAGAGACGGTTGAGATAACGATTGATTTGGTTCCCGAGAACTGCTTCACAGGATAGTCTGAGAGGCAAGGGTAAGCCTACCGAGATATTACGAAGCGCATACTCACTCATATTGGCAATCACGCTATACCTGCCACTTGCCATGACTTCGTGGTCGTTCCTGGCCCATAGCTTTCTGAACGTCGGGAAAGCAGCGATTCTCATCCAAACTTGGAAGTGTTCATCGTCCCTCAGATTGGGGAAGCCAGTTTCATTGGTGTAACCGTCGGGATACCGTAGCTTCCAGTTGGGAGGAGGGATAGCATCGGTGGGCGAGGCGTAAGCTGGAGATGTTACGTAGTTCTTCCCGATGCCTTGCCAAGTGATTCCAGATTCGGTGAAGTTATACGTCTGATTCTGCGCACCGTCTGGGAACATCAGTATACAAAACACTCCTTGACAAGACTCACTCTGCGAGTTGAGCAAAACTACAGACTGGTACGTATCTACAAAACCAGTCAGTCATGCATCATCAAAGCCAGGCCCGTACCATTGAATTGGCTGTTGGCGATCAGGCCACATGGGTAGTACGGCTTCTCGTTCTGAGACGTGATAGGCTTGCAATCTCCGCTGTCCAGGTCGGATCTGGAAGGAAACCGTCAGCAGTATGCTTGATCGATACAGCTATACTCACGCTGATCGGTAGTCTCCTTTGAGCTGACTGCTATCGAAACTCTGCACGTATCGTCGATGATTTTGGTAACTAACGGAGAGGCTCAGCATTGTCTCTCAGGTAGAGGAGCGGAGCACTATTCGGTGAGCTTGTAATATAGGAATACTCCAGGTCCTATGGGTGGTTAGCTTGCGGAACAAGGACAATATGTCATTCGATATGCACCAAGGTCATACGGCACCTCGAATTCGATTTGACATTGGGCTTGTCTGCCAACGTTCCGGGTTGAGTCATTGCTGAACACCCAAGTTGGAGCAGTTATAGAGGATTTAGATACCGGCGAGGATGTCTTGAGGTCATCTGCGCGATTGGCTGAGTATGCTGATTGCAGAGACGTGGATAAGGTGACTTACAGTCATAGCTGTTGCTCGGCATTGGCTGCGGAGTTCCATCCGTTGGCGCGTTTGCGTCGCATTGGGTGTAGTTCAAAGTGATTGTCGTCACTTTTCCGCTGCCCCAGACGATGAGCGCGCCTATGGGTGCGAAGATGATTCCGATGAGGAAGAGGGTAGGCAGAACGGTTTTGGGGGTGAGAATAGGCTGCCAAGCCTTAAGGCGTTGCTGCTTGAATGCAGTGTCTGGTGATTCAGGTCAACGAAGGGTCTGAAATAAGAAGCGGTTGGTAATCCTCACTGGCTGGCCGTTTCGAAAACTTCACCTTCTCCTTGGTAGTTGGCGCCCCATCCCCCTCGGGCGCCTTGTTCTTTGACTTTCGATTGAAGATAGCCATGCCTGGAGATGGAGAGCGGCTCGGGAAGAGAGAATGTCCAGTGACCGCAAAGTTAAGGAGATAAGGCGAACTTGTCTGGAGATGTAATGTTTGCGTGGATGAAGTTTGGCCGAGGTGTGGTGGATCACAACGTATCCCCGTACGGTCATCCAGCGCTCCGCCGAGGTTCAGACAGGCCGATGAGGGGCCTATCTCCCGAAAATAGGCGCAGATGCCGACATTTACATCCGCCGCGGTAAGTTATTGAAGCTCTGCTTTTAGGAGGAAAAGGGATCATCCAACCAAGTGGGTGCAGGACTAGGATCGCTGGTGGATTCTCTGTAGGATGCTTGGTAAAACGAAGCTACGTCCGCATCTAACAACGCCGCCGATTTCCAACCTCAAGATTACCACTTGGACACTTTGGTCATATACATTTTCCATGCTGAACCCATAAACGGGACTGGTCGTGTGGAGTCATGGTCGTATGTAGTCATTATGCGAATAACTTGCGAGCAACCCTCCTCCCATCTGGACCGATCCCTCTAGGAGAATCGGCCTTACGCTTCATGGCACGATCTCCGCTGTCCGATAGCTTTGGCTTCCCTTTGGTCTCGTCGGGTGCCAATTGCCGTGGACGAAGCTCCGCAAGGGGTTTAGGCAGAGAACTGGGAGGTGTCGGCCGGGGTAGAACAGCAAAGAAATGATGGTGCAAACACTTACGATCAGCTAAGATTCGCTATACGAGACTCACCTCCTTTGCGGAAGGTCGTGTGATTGGGTCGTATCTCAACAAATCCCTCGCCATTTTCACACCCTCCTTCCCGATGGACGAGATCATTGTCCACCATGTAGTCTTGGGATGTCCCTGCATCTCGTGATAATCTGGCAATCTCGTGTATCCCTTGGTATATTATCAGCAAGACTGAGAAGAACAGACCTAAGAACAGACCGGCCACTCCTGCTCAGTCGGTGAGCCCATTGCCTGGAACGTCCTCTTCAGCTGATCTAAGTCGGTTTCGCCCTGGAGAAAAGGGACCCGAAGGATGAGCTCCACAAAGATGGTGCCGATCGACCACATATCAACGGCGGAGGAGTAGAAGCGAGAACCCCATAGCAATTCCGGAGGTCTATACCATCTGTCCCGTTCAGCTCATGTCGATCTCCCGTACTTACCTAGTGATGACCTGACAGGTCATCTTGCTCCCGGCATCTGCAAACTCTCTTGCTAAACCAAAGTCGGCTATCTTGAGCTCGCCGTCCGCAGCTATGAGCAGATTGTTCGGTTTCAGATCCTGTGCAGTCTCTCAGGATCCGTATGATCTCCACGAGAAACAGCTTGACAAACAGCTTGACTCACTCGATGCAAAACCCCGTTTCGGTGTATGTACTCCAGTCCCCGTAATGACATCGACAACCAGCTCTTCATATCCGCATTCTGGAAGATGAGCGATTTGTCCCGTATGATGGCTTCAAGATCGGTATCGAGGAACTCGAGGACGAGGTTGATGTTTTGCTTGACCGAGAAGACGTCGAGCAGCTACGACTGGATTGGTCACATCAAGTATCCTGGTGCAATGGGACTCACAGAGATGATATTGGGATGTTGAAGTTCCTGTAAGAATTTCACCTCCCGCAAGGCAGTCATATCCAGACCATCCTTGTTCTCCCCGACTTTGATCTTCTTGATGGCGACTAGACGTAGCTTAGTCAATATCTACTGTACTCTTCATCCTGCTCACCCTTCCGTCCTGTCGCTTTTTCCTGTCCTTATAGCGACATTAGCCTATCCCTTCTGCGTTGATCGAAAACGTTTACCCTTATACACGTTCGCGAAAGTCCCTTCTCCGACCTTGATACCTTTCTCCCCTATCACCGTCGATCAAGAGCTTGCACGTCATCTTAGCATTCAACGAGCTCACATCTTTCTGCTCGTCGTTGATTCTCCAAGGCTGCGAGATCCATCTCAGTCAACCTCTCGAGCTGATTCTGCCTTGTGGGGGGGGGGTGGATTGGCGAAGTAAGTTTCAAATCGTTTTAGGCGGCTTTTCCGATCATCCCCGTGGTCGTTTTAGCTTCTGGTTTTTCTAAT
>JAABUH010002055.1_pt1 | contig 20274 bp, 19 predicted proteins | sample 5559121 | NCBI WGS metagenome assembly JAABUH01 (sample SAMN10711871, study PRJNA513364) | rock metagenome | isolation source: Antarctica rocks | place: Antarctica: Victoria Land, Battleship Promontory nord | collected 2015-12-28
GGTTCTCCCCGACTCTCAACCATCCCTTTTAATACATCGTCTTCCAGGCCTATCTTCGGTCCTTCTCGTTTCGAGTTCAATGGTGTTTCGTCGTCGGCGAGGGGAAACGTAGCGAGGACAATAGAGGCGAGCAGAGATAATAGGGCGTTTGAATACTGACAGTGATAGCCTCGTTTCGTAGTACAACGAACAAGGTTGCACCCCGTTTCAGAGTACAATGCCGGAGCTAAGCACTGGTTGCTTGATGTCGGCGATGTTCGTCGATATTATCCGAGCTTCAATTCACGATCGTGACAAGCTCCCACAATGCCAATCACCTTCGCAGATTTGGCGTGTACTACACTGTCAGCGTTTGATTCAAAGTGCAGCGCGCGATCACACTCACTCTGTCTTTTCCTGTTTCTACTACCGTCTTCCTCTTCGGCAGGCCTCTCTACAAGGCTGGACTTCACAATTCGACTGATTTGATAGAAGAGCAGCATTGGAGTTTGTGCTTGATCGAATATTTCATTGAAGGCCGAAATCCTCTTGACGTGATCGTTGTCGATTCGCCACTACCGACCACTTTGATATGAACGATAGGTAATGGCCACTTGTGATTTGGCCTCCAACTTGGCATAGAACGCTTACCAGACTTGCCGAAAGGGAATCCGTGCGTCCAATTTCGTTTTCAAGCCAAGAAAGGTCCACGGAATCCGAGATCGCAAATTGTTGGCTTGCAAATCGAGCCGTCATGTGCTTTCGCCGGTCGCAAATGATATCCTCCGCTGGCGCCCAAGCAATATTCAAAGCAAAGAGCTGACCGACTTTCTTGCAGTAAGGCTTTGCTGGGACATGGTTTGGCAAGCCGCAAGTAGTGCAATTGACTGCTCCTCAATTCCTTTTGCCAAACGCGTCTTTGAATAGAAGGAGTACGTTCGGAGACATGATAATGTGAAAGGCTCGTTGAGGAGATGCGATGAAGACAGGTGTAGTGCCGGTATCGCTTTCGAAGGTACTTCCATGTCGTTGCTGACAGGTGAACGCATGCGATAGCGCCGCGCCGAAAACGGTGTGAAGTTTCCTCGCGCTAAGCAAGCCATCGAGATAGTCGAGAAGACCGAAGATAAGGTCCAGTGGGTCCTGTTGCTTAGACGCATGACTGTCGATGAGCTTAGCATCTACAGTCGGGCTTAGCTATTGCCGGGATATTCTTCAAGAGCTGACACGTACCATGTAGTATTCGACGCAATTCAGGAACAGCGATGGCTGTACCTTCCTCTATTGAGCGAGTGAAGCGCTGTAGTAGCTGTGTAACTGGAGATGTTTGAGAACGATGTGTCGAGAACGATGCGAGAGGATCCTGCCATTCAGGCTGCAGCAAAAATGTGGAACAAGCTCGATGCGAAGCAATCTGTACCGGTATTTAGTGATCCCACAGGCCGTTCGAGGTCGCCAATCTCCTCCTCTGGGATCGCTAAAGTGCTTTTCGGGGGTTTCCTCCATGCCTGGAGCGGGCAAATAGCGGACGGGCGACCCCAAACAGCAGAGATTGGCGCCGCAGGAGTCTCACGTATCTCCTCGTCGGGACTGGTGTGTCCGGAACCTTCCATCTTGACGGTGGCACGATATGGCCTTGGAAACTCTACCCGAGGGAGCGTTGGGGTCTATTGCGTAATGCACCTTACGTAATCCCAACGAGGTTTTCGCATTAGATGCGGGAAGATAGCTGCCTCTCGGTAAGCACACCCGCAACAGGATACCTTGGCGAAACAAACAAAGCCGACTTGATCATTTGCGACCATTTGGTTGTCAACTCGTTCACCGCGATCATCGAATCCCAGCAAGCTTGCACCTCGCTATACAGAAGGGCTTCTCATGGGATACATGGCGGGACCTGGATGACGCCCTGAAGGACGAGCTCTACCGCATCCGTGGGAGGGGCCCTCCGCCGGATGACCCTCCGAGCTTCGATTCACGATCGTGACAGAAGCCGTCAATGTCCTCCAACTACCTTCACACTTGCCCCTTTCACATCCTCCCGTTTCGAATCGAGAGCGCCCAATGCAGCACCCTTGATGGGAGTCGAGGGGATCGAAATACGATACGTATAGCGAGACATGGGAGACGGGTCCGTACACCATACCGCACGGAGAAGTGAACAGCGTGAAATACTTCATGGGGGCGCCGCTATCACCGCAAAGTCAGGTGGGGATGCATCTTGGTTCTGTTTTCATATTTCCCCCTCTTGATGATCAAGACTCCTCTGACCGGGCCTCTGACAGCTCGGGAAACTGCGGGAGGTCCAGGACGCAGAGGCAGACGCCGCGGACCCGGAGGTCCGTTGAACGGCAGATCCTACCGCGGCATGCATAGTCCAACCCGCACTAAGGACTCCATTGGCACACCCGGTCTTGGACGTTGCATAGTGATCGAAGTAAGCTATGTGACTATGCCTGAGAAGACTGTTATGTTTTTGAATGGTCGGGTTGCGTAGGCTGAAGCATGCATACACGTGCGTGTCATACATAGTATACCCGAGAAGATGTTACTCCTGAGATTGTGACACTCTCGCCATCCATTGACGCAAGGTGTCCGCCAGAACACCAGGAAGCGCCTCGACATCTCGTAGCACGACGAAGAATTCGAAAGGAAAGGTGTCAAGATACCGCTGCATCTCGAGCTGCATTTCTCCATTGACATTCTTGTATTCCACCGTTTGCATTGAAAGAATGCTCGGGCGCGTCGAGGCAAACTCGGTGACCGAAGCAGTTGAGGTTGCGGATTGGTGCAGCGAGTCAACAATAATGAAGACGATCATAACCCGTTCTTCTAGGGCGCGGCGGAGCAGGGTGCGAAGGCGGTGGTGATCTTGGCAAACGCCGTCGGATATGATGATTTGAAGCTGCCACAGGTCTGGGGCTGATGAAGACGATGTCTGTCGTTGTCGTGCCTCAGCAAGGACGCTGAGAGTCCGTTCAACCAGCGCGGCAACATCCGTCCGCTGCTGATCGAAATTGAAGCTGCTCATAACCTTCGCGCCATCTACATCGGTAAAGCTGGTTTCTCCAAATTGGTGGAGAATGTCCACACTTTCGCCGAACCTCGCAACGGATACTTGACCAACCTCGAGCTTGTTGAGAGCTTGCGAGACGAGTGCCAGGGTCTTGTATGCTAGATGTACCGAATGCGACTCCGCCATGGACCTCGAGTCGTCGAGAGAGAGCAGTACCTGGTACTCGCGCCGGCTAGGCTTCGTACGTCGGAGCCAGATCTTGTCTTTCGTATACTCGCTTGCGATGTAGGGTATGATTTTCCGCATGTTGAGTCGCTTGCCTGTGCGAAAATCACCCTGCAAGCGGGTCGCAAGAGTCGGCTCGAGGATGAGGCGAAGCTGTTCACATAAAGCGTACGAGAGATCGCTTGTGAGATTTGCATAATAACGCCATAATTCCTCTCCGTCGGAAGGAGCCTGAGGCAAGGGGGCCGCGTCGCGTATATTCATCTCCGGGTCCACATCGGGCTTCGCCTCGTCGGCTGCCTCAATCGTTTTCTCTTCATCATCGAGACCCATTGGAAAAGTTCCAGCAGGGTCAGGAAGATCTCCGGCAACGTCGGCTTGAGTCGGCGTCTCTTCGGTTGTCTGGCGATTCTGCTCGAGTCCAGGCTTGATCACTGAGTCTGGTTCGCGCTGAGACGGTCGGCTTGCCGCTTGCGCCTCCGCGTCTTCCATACCCGATGGATTCTGCATGTCGCCTTCCATTTCGTCATCAAGTATGTTGAGGTCAGCCAGCTTCTGCCTCTCCTCCTCGCCAGCAGGTCCAAGGGCCTGCATGTCCTCGTCGGTATCCTCCTCTCGAAGATATTCGACTTGACCCGGAGCTACATCTGACGCGTCAGTGGCTTTCTGGGCAGTCTCCCCGCGCTGTTGCTGCGCAATGATCTCATCGCGCCTGCGACGGATGTCCTTGAGGATGTCACCAAGACTACGAGAGGACTGAGGCTGCCCGTCGGCGTCGCTTGTCGTGGCAGCACCGGTAGAGTCAGCCAGACCATCTGTGTCTTTCCCATCTCCTGTTGGACTGCCTTGTGATTGGCGAGAGTCGACTCTATAACCAGACTCAGTCACGAAATTCTTGTATTGCAGAATGCTCACCCCTCGCCAGGTGGTGGCAGACCATTGTTGCCATCTTCCGCGTTCTTCTCCCCCTCGTCCTGCTCCCTTTGTTGAGGTGTTGAGTCTGGTTGGTCACGTGATCCAGCAAAACGCTTGCCAAACTTTCTGACGTCCTCCGCCTGAGCATCGTTGGATACCGAGATGTCAAGGTTCTGGTTCGCAGTCTCCTCCGGTTGTATCGAGTCCTCCTCCGTATTGCCACTCGCCTCGGGAGCATCCTCGAACGCCTCTCCGTCATCCTGGGATGCTTTATCCGCATTACCTCCAACGCTGCCATCTGAGCGTTCGTCGTCCTCGCCTTCCGACAATCTCACATCCTCATCGGAGTCTTTCGCTGGCTCATCATGCTCGTCGGGCTCTAAGTCGATGTCCTCAGGAAGATCGAGCTTGTCGCCCTCAGGTATCACGACCTCAGACTGGTCCTGACCTGCAGGGTGATCCTCGCCCTCGTTGTCAAGATCTTCAATTTCGTCGGCGTGATTTTCATTATCGCTAATGTTGTGCTGGGTATCCTGTACGGGGTTCTCTGCTTCGTCTGCCTCATTTTCCTTCTGCTTGCTGGATATACCTGCCTCGATCTCCTTGGCACTGAGATCAGTCTGGCCGCCGCTGTCCTTCGTCTTCTCATTGGCCAAGTCCTCGTCTCCGTTCTGATCATCTTCAGTTTCCTCCTCTTTACCCCAGAACTTCTCGTCGACTGCGCCGGGGTCAAGTGGATCGACGTCCCGGACGTGCTCATCATGCTCGTCATCCTCGGAACCCTCCTTGCTTCCGTCCTGCTCATCCTTCTCCTTGCCCTCTCCCATCGCTCCTTCGAAGTCCTCATCCATTGACATTGCGTCATCCTCATCTTCTTTTTCCCCAGTCTCTCCCTCCGCTTCCTCCTCTTGCTCTCCCTGGAGGCCTTCGATCTGTCCCTCCTCCTCGATCTCGGAGCCGACATTCTTGTCACCTGTACCTGTGCCCATGCCGGTACCTTCGGTCGCGTCGCCATCCTGCCCGCCTTTGTTTGTATCAGACCCTTCCGATGGTTTGCAGAACCCATCTTGCGCGAGATCGAGCATGACGCGGCCAAACACGTAGCCGAGCTTGTAGACTGATTTGACAGTAAACGCGTCTGCTATCACCGTCTGCGCGAGTGAGTCGGCCAAGATCTCGATGAATGGCACCACGCGTGCAAGGCATAGCGGGGCGGTGGAACAAGACCCTCGGGCGCTCAGCTCGACCGCGATAGAGTCCGTCAAGGAGTATGTCTTCTCAGTGACCTCTGGAATGCGTAGCGAATGCAAGCGGACACGTTGCTGAGCGAAGCCGGTTGGTATGTGTAGTCGATCGTCGCTTTCTGGATCGCCCGTCCCTGAGGTTCTGCCTTGGACTCGCTGGGCCACAACCAGTAGAGCCTGAATAAGATCGTCGCTCTGCGTCCATACTGAGGGGGACACATCGGTATCGCTACCGAGGATCGGAAATCCGGCCATGGCTCGAATCATAGCTGTCACAGGGATGAGTAGGTGTCGGAATTCCGTCGTCGACATGCACTGTGCGCTGAAGCCTTGAACAAGTCGGGCCCGAAAGGCGGTGGTCTGCCTCAGCAAGTCGATCTCATCTTGATTCTTCATTAGCGTTTATCTCGAGCGGAGCTGTGTCGTGCTTACCAAAGGTGAAGATCGAGCAGCCAGATATTTGAGCTGTCTGTGTAACCGATGATAATGCCTTTACCAGTGACGAGATTTGCAATCCGAAAGCATGTACGGCGGCCAGATCTCCCGAACTCGGCGTAGCGTTTTGCAGCTCTCGAAATCGCCAGATTCCCTCTTCGACCTCTCGTAAGGCGTCCTGGATGCGCCGGGAGGATCGTTCGGCCTCCAGGAAATAGGTGGACAAGTTGTCACCGCCAACGATCGATGGCGCAGCGGAACAATGCTGTAATCGTTGCAGTAGGATTGCGAGACGCGACAGCATATGTACTTCGCTCACCAAGCTGAAGGACGTTAGCGTCATACTGGTCCTTTCTACGGACGCCTTACTGATCTCGCTCGCCGAGCGCCGTCGCGAAGAGGGACTCTGCGAAGCCGATTCCGCGCTGCAGGTCTTGCGAAGCCATGTCGGGATTGTGAAAGTTGGAGGCGGCTCTCATTGCCGTCATCAACACCACTTGGCGATGATGATAGCTTTCGATTTTCGAAAGGCCAGACGTGTCGAATGACTCCGGCAGGTTCTGTAGTACCAGTTGCGGCCTGGCAGCCATCCACTCGATGGACTGCTGTCGCCGCAGCAGGTCGGCACGGAGGCTCTGCGAGAAGCCGCTCGCCCGCAAAGCTTTGAGCAGATCTGCAAACGCCTTGCGTTTGCGGCTGGCGAGATTTTTTACGACTTTGGTGTTATCTTTTGTGAGTGTTGCCGGTGTAGCCTTTCTCAGCGCTGCTGCTGTTTCGATGATATCGACGGCCATTGCGTCTAGTTGCGATCCATGTGGGAAGGGCCATTCCGGAAGAGTGTGCGCAAATACCTGTTGATACCTGTCAAAGGTGTCGCCCAGTCGAGCCAAATGTTCAGGCAATGCGTCCTCGTGGCGCGACCGGGCTTGGAGCGCCTCAGAGCGAATGAAAGGCGTGCTGAGATTACAGGCCCTCCTGGGGTCCGACGCTTGAGGGGCATCCTGTGCACAAACCGATGATAAGTCTGCAAGCATAGGCGCCACGGGTTGTTGCAGAACTTCGCGGAACTTTCGAATGCTTCGGTAAAGCTGTCGGTGCGATTTTTGCGAACTCGCCTTCAGAGCGAATACATTGACGTCTTTCCAGCTGGCCAACTTTACGAAATCCTTGATCGACCGATCGATGACCGCTCGTTGAGTGCCCAAAGATTCCCGGATCCTACCGCTGAATAGCCCCGCATTGGCAAGGACATTGTGGAGCATTGTTGATACCGCGGCGAGATTCCTGTTTGCTCCCGTATCTGATTGCGAGAGCTCCCTTGTGAGTCTCCGAAAGCAGGCAAGCACCGACAAGCGAGAGGCGAAGTGTCCCAAAGTGCTGCTCTTGAGATACATAGCAATCATTGGTATTAGCGCCTCGATATGCCCAGAGTTATCGTTGACCGATGTCGCGCCGTGTATTAGAGCACCATACAATCTGATTGTCCACTCCGCGTCACTCGCAATGTACTGGCTCGCTTGATCGTCGAGAAGACGCGTCCAAGATGATAGCTCGAGCCTCCGCCAATCGATGATGAGCTCGGATATCTTTTGTTGATAAGATTTGAGGGAATTGTCGCGGTTGGCGTAAGATTCCCAGTCACTGGTATGCTGTAGGAGTAGCTCCAAAGCCGCCAAGATCATCGCCACTGGACTGTTGCTGTCTAGGTTGAGCAGTCGGTCGCAGCGATCGCGAATATGCTGCAACACCATCTGCTCTGGCCACTCAGCAATGAGGACGTCGATCCGACAGATCAGACCAGTGACGATAGAGTGCGCTTTGCGGATTTCCGGCTTATTGGGGGAGGTATAGAAATTGGCATGACTGGGAAGTGCTTGATTGGATGCATACCTTTGATGCAACTGGTGCACCTGGAACGCCAAGCTGGTGTGATCGAGATCTTCTCCCGAAGCTGCAACGTCGAATGAGGTAGCAAGCAGCTCATTCAGAGTCTCTGGAAAGAGCCCTTTGCCGGAGTCTCGTGAAGTAGAGTCGAACGCCTCAACGATAATGCGATGGAAGCTGGCGATATGTCGGGGAGTGAACCTCCTCGGTTCCTCATGGATCGCTCCATTTGGCATTCTCATGCTCTCGGCCGCTTCACCGAGATCGTCGTACTGTGGGAATAATTCGGCAAACTCCTGCGCCTCCAGTTCGTCGTCGGAGAGCACTTCCATGTCGGTCTTCCTGACCCGGTATAGGCTCTCAGCCTCCTGCGCTTCTTGCTGCTCGCGCGACCGAACCGTGCTCCACGTCTGGTATAGCCCATCGAGCGGAGATTTGAGTGACGTGAAATTGGACATCCCTTCACCACTGAGGCTGATCTCGTACAAGCAAGCAGAGGCAACGAGAAGTTGCTGGCGGACGTCATCCGTGGGGAGACACGCCGAGCGTTGCACAGCGTCGATCGCCCTGACGGTCGGAAAGCCCAAAATTTCTGGATCCGGGAACGGAACTGCTGATTGGCGCAGTCTCATTGCTCGGGCGAGACAGCGCATGCCGAACCTCGCGAATAAGACGGCAGTGATGATGGGGCTGACGAGGTCCGCGAGATCTTGGTAGTTGACGGAGAGCCTCCGCACAAAGGCAGCTGCAGCCTTTTGAAACGCATCTTCCCGTAGTGACGCTCGAGGATCATCAAGTCGGAGAGCTTGAACGAGCTGGTCCAGTCGCTCATCTGCCAATGCCTCGATTTGGAAGCCCTGTATCTCATTGAACAGAACAGCGAGCCGTCCAGGATTGCCAGGGCGATTGATAGCGGGTCCGAGAGAAGCTGACTCGTCTCGAAGTGCCTGGAGACAAGCGAGCACACGCCAAGCTCGTTCGGAATCGCTGACGCCCTTCATGGCGACCTCACCGTACTCGATCGCGGCCAATTCTTCTTCTACTAGCGCGATTCGGAGCACAGCCATCTCCCCGGAAAGGATACGACGGACAGCTGGGTCGATGGGCACATTCGTGACGTAGAGGTTGAGAAGGAATTGAGATGTACCGAGCCATAATCCGCCCAATGCGGAGAGATCGTTGGTTACGCGTGCGACCTCGGAGAGCGGGGAGAACAGGTAACGAGTTGAGCCTTGCCGCAGGGCCTCAGCTGGTCCATGACCGCTAGGCAAGGCCGTCAGTTGCGCAAGCAAATAGCCAGCGTCGCGATGTTGATCGAGGTGAAGACCACATGACGAGACAATCTGAATTCAAGCGTAAGTTACGACAGGGTGATTTAGGCGCCGAGCCGCACCATATTGATTGATTCCAAAACCAAGTCGAGGCTTGCATCCTTGCGGTTGAAGTCTCGCTTGGCATCCGATGTCACTGATTCAACGGAAAACCGCAGCGCAGACTCCTCTTGCTGGACCTCATGCAGCCTTACGGTATGACTCCTGCGGGACACGTATTCAGGTGATGCCTCAGAAATCCAGAAGACCTACCCGAAGCGGAGGACAGAAGCTAATTGCGTCGATGCGAAAAGTTGCGCCGGACCAAGCAGAGACTGCGCAAAGTCAGGGACGGACTGACTGTCTTGCAGCCAGTACCTCACCTGACCATCACTTTCGTCATGATCCCACAGTCTTGAGAGCCACCCGCTGATCGCACGCAGTCTAGTTCCAAGACCCGAGGCTTGAAACCCAGTCAGCAGGCATCATTCCCGAGAGGACAGTCTCACTTGGCGCAAAAGCTATAGAGATCGTATCCAACAGGGATGATAGCGCGATGCCGGGTTCCCGCACTAAACAAATCAGAGCATCTTCGTCCGAGTCCTATGAGGACGGAGACTCAGCGCAGATCCGACATGCGAAGGAACAAACTCACGCCTTTGAACGACGTCGCCATCAGGCGAAGCTCCAGTATAGCGAGTATGGGCCAATCACTCCTCCCCGGACCGGGAATCGATTGCTGTCTCGCCGGATCGGTCTAAACATTGTTAGCTGTACTTTTAGCCGCAGGCGATCCCAGCACACCGAGGGCAAGCTCTCGAGTAGCGCACTCAGCTGCTGATAGACGGACAGCTGCGTGGACGTGGTTGACCCGACAATCATAGCCTGTAACGTCGAAGAAAGGAGCTCTGTAGGGCATCCATCAGTACGAGGCCCAAACATCCTCATTCCTCACCTCGATCTTCGACGGACTTGAGAGTTTGAAGCAGTTCATGCGGGAAAGTCGGGCTCGCCGAGGCGCTGTCAAGGAATAAACCCCAAATTTCGGACTGTCCTAGACCCGTGGTGATTTCGACGGCTTGAGCAAGGCCATTGAGCTTTTCGAGAGCTGCAGCGAGTGGTGTGAACTGCTGCAATTTCGGAAGCAGCCATCCGGCCAGCAACTGGGTGGAGGAATAATCGAAGGAATCGGACATGGCGTGTGCTTCGATGATTCTGAGGTGGACATGGATGTCTTCGACTGCTTTTAGTGTTGGAAGCTTTCGTACCGTTAACGACTGGGATTCAACCCATTTAGTAAGGCTTACCTGACTTTGAGTGGACGATTCTGGGCCGATCAGACTGATAAGGCGGTCATGCAGGATCTCCCGGAGAATCGAGACAAAAGGATAGACGTGAGTGCTAGCGGACAGTCTTCGTCGTGATGCGCTCAGACGTGTCGCGGCCGCAGACACAGACAGGACAGTCTTAGCGTTCGCGGAGTTTGCTACGTAGTGCTGAATGTCGCGGCGACGCAGCTCATTGCGCAGCAGGAGTTGTAGTGAGCGAAAGATCCAGTCCGGCACCTCAGTTTTGAGATTTGCATTCGAGGCGAGATTCAAGGGCTGCAGGCCGTCAGCGAAGTCAGTCTGAGACCGCACGCGCCTACCATAGCAGCGCTAAAGGCCGTCGGCAATCCCTGATCGCGGATGACCTCGCCGTGTTGCTGCAAGACGGCGGTCCGCATTGATTCGTCACTCAAAAAGGCGATCGCATGAGAGTACAGATCGGCTGGCTTCCGCTCGACCGTAGTTGGAAAACGTCGGAAATAGGGCATCGCTTGCATAGATTGCAAGGTTACAGTATTGGCGACATGCGAGACGACCGGCAGCAACACCTCAGAGATGCGCTGGTCAGGCCACGATGAATCGAGCGACAACATTGACTGAAGGGTTGACTGCTTTGCGAGCGACGGTGAAGGCGTGGTCGATCTGTTCGGAGTGTGACTAAGGAAGAGCTCTACTCCTCGATTACGCATGGCGCGCGACAGCTCGCCATGTCGAGGATCATAGGTCATGAATAATCGGAAGTCTGGGTGAGGCTTGATGATTTCGGGAGCACCCGTTGCCGAGCCCTTCTCGTTCAACACCAAGAATCCGTTGGACTCGCAAAGGCTGTTGAGGCGATCGAGGACGGATGAACTGCACAAGTTGGCTTCAGAAATCAGGAACCAGCTCCCGCTCCGGATTGCGTTGAGCAGCTCGCCATCAACCCATGCGAAGCCGGCGGACTTCGGTCCAGCCTTCCTTATAAGCTCAAGAGCGGTCATGGCAGAGGAATTGTCGTGAACGGATGGGAGCTGCTCCGTGATCTCTTTACTCGTTCGAAGCAAATTATCAAGAGATTCAGCGTCGCCCGGACGGACACTGTCGTACGCGTCGCGGAGCGACTTTGACAAAGCCGCCATCGAAGGCTCGTGGTCACAAGCGGCTTCGATCAATCGACTTATTTCCTCGTAGAATGACTGCACCAACCGACCAATGTCTCGCTGCTCGAAGCTGCCGAGAATATCGGAAGTATCCACTCCGGGGTGCATCGCGAACTCGCCCATGGTACGGCCAGCACCCTCCGCCACAGAGCGAATAAGGCTTCGCTTGCCAGCACCACTCTCGCCAGCAAGGCTGACCACCCAATTCATTTCGACGCATTTCAACACCGATTCTGCAATATCGAGGTGCTCGTGGTTGATGTTGTGACGGACGGTAGAGCTGCCAGAGCGCGGTACAAGGGAATGGCCAATCTGGAACCACTCGGGAGTAAGGAAGGGGGTCGGCCTGATGCCATCGCTATCCATACCGAAAATGCTGCCAAAGATCTGCCTAACAGCTGACCGATCCCGCTCGTTTCGGAAGCGCTGCTCGTATACCAGCTGCAAATGCTCGACGGGGTCTGATGTGGTCTCGAGGCCATTAGGTGACGATAAGAGCTGGAACCACCGGAAAAGGTCCCGAAGATTGAACTCCCATGGACTCCCCTCCTGACCAACGATTCTGGTCACCATCGTCACATCCCGGATCGCCTCGTTGAAGGCGATCATGTTCTCCACCATGTTGAGTGGCACGGGATGCAGATCGCGGCATATTAACACGAGGTCTTCGCGGGTTTGCTCTTGAAGATAGACCTTGGTGAATCGATTGAGGAACGATCTTGGCAGTCCCTTACGACCCCCGCCCTGCTGCAAAGGATTCTGAGCCGCGAGAATGCGAAAAGCGGGATGCCGATCGAAGGATCGACCGAGTTCAGGGATGAAGACTTTGCCACGGTGATCGAGAACGGCATTCAGCCCTTCGAGAACGGTCTGGGACGCTAGGTTCATCTCGTCAAGCAGCACCCAGTCGCCATTCTGCATGGCGTCGAGAAGTGCTGCATCATGCCACTGGAACTCGCCGGCTTGACCGCCTTCAACAGGCAGATCCGTGCCAAAAAGATCGATCAGGTCGGTCTGATCAGATAAGTTGATGCGCTGAAGGTGATGGCCAGCTAGTGCTGCCAGAGCTGACACGAGACTCGTCTTACCCACGCCTGGACTGCCTTCGAGCAAAATGGCTTTGGGCAGTTGGCACGCTCGGAGAACTCGCATGGCGTTTAGAGCGGTCGTCGGAGCCTCGAAGCGGAAGCAACTCGATCCGGGCATAAGGGAGCCTCGAGGAATGGCAAACCCGCCAACTTCGACTTCGTCTTGTGAGATCTTCACAACCAAATCGGCCGGCATGGCTACCGGTCCGGTGGTCGACAAAGTGGAAGCAAGCGCGGAGAGTTGTTTGAGAGAGTCGGATCGCAGGGAAGAAAAAGATTGCGCTGAAAGACTTGCGATTTGGGGCAATGACTCGAGCCCATCCACGACAACCATTTCCCCGCCGTGGTGCTGGGGATTTCGTTAGCATGCATCTTTCTCTCCTGACTCAGACGTGTGCTCACAAAGGCGTGAGAGGCATCGAGAATTTGCCGGTTGTAGACGTAATCGCAAAAGTCAAGCCATGCCTTTCTCCTTCGTCAGCACCCTTGGCCAATGAATGTATGAAACCTACCAGAATATCTCGTAATCCCGTTGCAGACCTGTCCCCGATTCTGCTGCCGAACCAGTCGAAGAAGTCCAATATGAGCGGTCCGCACGGCTTCAGCTGCTCGTCTCTCCATGACTGCTCTAAGATCTGGAGCAAGTCCCGTCGATCAGTGAGTGGTGGAACCCAGATCTCGGTGAATCGATTCCTGAGAGCAGGAGATAGTTCCTTCTTCCCAAAGTCGCCCCCTGGGTTCATCGTCGCTACCACATGGAAGCCGGGTTTTGCGATGAGAGTGGCGTCGTCGATGTCCCAACCACCTTTCTCAGCTAGGACAAGAGTTCGACCGGGTTCGAGAACGGAATTTAGGCGCTCGAGGACCGAATCATCCGCCAAGGCCACTTCGTCAAGGAGCAGTAGATCGCCTTTCTTCATGGCATCGACCAAGGGTCCATCAGACCATTCGAATAGTGCCGAGAGTTGTTTGATTTCGAGCTGACAGGCATGAAGTGGTCCATGGTCGACCACACCCTCTCGGAGGAGATCGTCGCAGATAGCCATAAGGTCATCGTCCGACGCCGTGGACGATACGCGAGATACCGTGGACAGATATGCAAGCATTTTCGCTCTCCGTTCCTTCCGATTGCGTACGGGTCGTTGGCTTCCGAGCAGATCTGCAGTCTCCATGTTCTGATGACAGTTCACGCCGATGACCTGTTGGGAGAAGGCCTGGGCGATGACATCACATACCGACGTCTTCCCACAGCCCGTCTCACCGACGAGGAGAACCGGTTCGTTATGGGCAAGTGCAAAAGCCACAAGGCCGAAGAGGCGCTGCATCGCTCTCGTCCAAACCAACTTTGACACTGGCATTGTTTCGAACGGCAGGCGGGAAAGGAGGCCACTCGATGCTGGCTCGAACAGTCGATACATCACACCTTCGTCGATGACGACCCTCATGACTTCCTCGATGACCTGCTTGATGACGACCCTATCGTCCTGTTGCCTTGCTTTTTCGGCTAGAAGCATGTAGCCGTCCTCCGCAAGCTGCTGATATCCGACAGCACCCCGTTCGGCCCATCGAAACAGGTCCCGCAAGGTTGCGAAAGACTGCTTGGACTCGAAGACGCGAGATGCCTGCCGACGATGGCGAAGCTCCTCGAAGACCTGCACGATACGCCTGGCGTAGGAAGGAGCGATCTGGCAGCGTTGATACAATATGTTCTCCAGCTCATCTTTCGGGACATCGTTGAAGTGAACCTCGAGAAAGCGATTACGAAAGGCCCGTGACAGGACCTTCCGGCCAGCATAGAGTCCCGGTGGGTTCTGAGTAGCGAAGAGAATGAAGTTCGGATGCGGCGTTATGACTTCTTGCGTCTCCGGAATCACTAGCTCGTGATTGTCATCTAGCAGCCGGTTCAACGCTTCCAGCACATCAGTCGGTGCCAGGTTTAGTTCGTCAAGGACGATCCAGTGACCCCGTCGCACAGCAGTGACAAGGAGACCCTCCTGGAACACCAAATTGCCAGTTTGAGGATCGGTGACGTAACTACCGAGATACTCCTGGATGTCGGTATGCTCGTGGTTGTTAATCCGGACGAAACGATGACCCGTCTGACGAGCGAGAAATTCGACAGCGCTTGTCTTGCCGCTCGACGTAGGGCCCTGAATGAGGACAGGGTAACGATGTGTCAGGATGACCCGGGCAAGATCGGCGAGCTTGGCTTGAACCGACGCCGTAATGATATACCTCGACTCAGGTGAAGGTGGTAGTGGTCCTCGACGTAGCCAAAACGGACCGAAGCGGATGAAGTCGTCGCGATCAACGGAAGACGGAAGGCTGGGTATTTGAGCCAGCACCGCCCCAGCGTTCTTCATAGGCGCCAGTAGATACTGCTCACAGACCCCATGAGCGCGCTGTGCACTCGTAGCATCGAGAGACATGGTGAAAGCCATGAGACATCCCTCCCACAGCCCCCGCCGCAGACCGAACATGGGAGCCAACTCGACGGCGAATGTGAGAGCTCGCGCAAGGGTGCGCATGCTGTAATTAGGCGCGGCGTTCGAGGCGTCCACGATTTCCTTCGCTGAGGACAAACGCTTCAGCGTGGAGTACATCTCGACAACATCGAGTATCGCGCCCTTGTCGCCAGCCGCAGCATCTCCGAGATACTGCCCAACGATATGGATGAGCGCCTCGCGGTCATCGTCTGGCGGAGGAACGTAGATTTCCGTAAAGCGTGAACGGAGATTGGGCGGGAGGTCCTTCTTACCGACGTCGGTCGCAGGATTCATGCATGCGAAGAGGCGGAAATCAGGATGACGCTGTATCGGCTCAGTGTCGCCTCGTTCGGTGAGTACCAGGGACGCGGCAGATCCCTCAAGAAGGGTAGATATCGCCTCAAGGGTCTCCTGAGATGCCAAATTCACTTCGTCAAGCAGAAGCCTTCCTGTATGTCAGCTCCGCTATGGGATGAGCTGTGAGCTTACCATTCTCCCGACTTCAGCGCTTTGACAAGTGGACCTTCGACAAACGAAAAGACCAGCCGGCTCCTCATCTTGACATGGTGCACGTCGAACTCGGCAATGTCCACAAGCAGGCTTTGCCATCGCAGTACTGCCTTAAGCACCTTGCTGTTGATTATCTTCCTTTTCTTTCGAGGCGAGCCTGACTGCGTTTCGGTATCCCTGATCTCGGCGTGAGCGCAGATACGGTGCTTCGTGATCGAAGAACGTACGCATCTTGCTTTGAGAGCTTTTCAACCGCTCGGCGAGCGGATTGAGCCCATAGATCTGCACACCGATCCCACCTCCTCCCGTTCAGCGCCCTCGAAACTGCTTCAAGGTAGACTCCATTCTGTGGTTTCGCCATACTGAAGGTGTCGCAGAACAACTTCTGCCACCGAGCATGTAGTGCTGGCGCTGAGATAGCGGCATCGAGCGGTTTATAGCCACCGAGGAGGTCGCTGCTCTCGGTTTGAGTCGACAGGTTGAGCACGCTGAGTGGTTTGCGGCAAGCGTTTGCGATGAACTGCACAGCAGTGGTTTTACCGGTACCCGTCTCACCAACCAGGAGGACGGGTTCACCCATATTACCTGCAACCGCAATGCGTTCGAGGAGGACGAGGGACGGCCTGGTAACAGCGAATGGCCGCTGAGATGACGGGAAATCGCGTGGATCGGATGAAGCGACTGGCAAGCTTGTTCTACCTATGCGAAGCTGTCGCGATCGAGGAGACGTTTCCAGCTGAGGCTTCCGTATGTTGAGCAAAGCGATTGCCCTTTCGTTATCCATACCGACCTTCTCGGTGATAATACGCATCGCGCGAACCTTCACCTCGATTGACTGAGGCTTGTTGTCGAGGGCCGCAAGGAACATATCCGCGGCTTCTAGTAGAACTTCGTCCTGAAAGACTGGGTTTGCGAAAGCACTGCCTTCCGCTCGCTCGAGTGCCGCCAAAGACGCGAGTGGCGGGAGATTTCTCTGGACCCTTGCACACCACTTCTCAAGATCACGAAGACCGATGTCACGCCCTTTGACATGACCGCCCACCTTGGCGACAGGTCGCAGCTCACTCCAGACGTCAATGGAGATCGTGATCACCGAGCTTGGAAGCTGCTTGAACTTGGCGGACAGGATGGCCAAGATATCGTCATCGGTCGGACCGTTGAGCGTGATCTCGGTGAAGTTGTGATTGCCGAAGAAGCTCGATGTCGCAGTGGCTTCCTGCCGAGTCGTACGAGTCGCAAAGATGGCAAACCCTTCACCAGCTTCAATCGTGTCCCGTCCGGGTACAGCAAGGGTAGCTCTCCTTCCTGCTCGTCCACGAGTCAAGCTCCTGGTGAGACCGGCCACGGTGACTAGCATCTCCAGGCTCGCGCGATCGATGTCGTCGAAGACAACCCATCGACCAGCTCGCACGGCCTTCGCCAACGCGCCTTCCATCCACTCGAATGTACCAGGCTTGGTCTGCGACGAGATATATGTGCCGATGAGGCTTTTGACGTCGATGGTCGTATCGGCAAGAGGGATGGTAAGAATAGGGTTGGTTGGCTGTTGAGAGGGATAAAGCTGGGAAGAGAGGTAGTGAAGGATATGGGTCTTCCCGGATGATGTTGGCGAGGCGAGAAGGATCGGCACGCCAAGCTGGAGGTTTGGAGATATCTGTTGGAGGGCGGATGTGGAGGCGGAAGTCGGGACATGAATGAGGTCTGGTAGGACCGCTCCGCTGGGTATTGGAGCGCGGATCAATAATACGTCCGCGATGAGAGCCGTTCGGGTTGATAGCTGAGACGCATCTAAGGAACATGCAGGAGACGGATTGGGAATTATGTCTGCAGCGAGGATGTCTGCTCGCTTTCGGGAATCTAGGAGCTTTCAGTGGAGTTCGTTGTCTCGGTACAGCTGTCACTCACGATCTGTCGCCCTTCTTGCCTCCAATACGGGTATAATCCAGCCGCTGACCATGACCTTCCGGACCTCATAGCCGTTTGTTGATAGCTTGACTACCTCATCGCCATACGAGACCTCCACGGTGACTTCGTCCACTTCACCGACCCATTCCTTCTCCATCTCCAATCTCTCGACCTCACTCCATTCCCTCTGAACCGCAAGGATTTGTATAGCGAGCAGTCGCACCCCCCGGTCCGGATGTTGCGTACGCAGAAGGTGCAGCGGAGCTGATGGCCAGTCATTGCGCTTCGCGATGAGAGGGTCCGCGGTGATCAGACGTAGGTATGCGAGAAGATAAAGGTGAAGTCGGTGCGACGGAGTGGAAGCGAGATCTTCCTCGGCAATGGCGGATAGAGGGGAGGAGCGAAAAGGTGAAATGGCGATGAAGGCGGTCACGAGGCTATTCAACAAGTCAGCATCGCTCGAGAGGCTGTCTTACGCACCTCCATAGCTCCGGTCTGATTTCCGGTAGCATCGCCAAGACTGCTAGTCGCCGCTCCCATTGATTCAACTCGACTCCCTCCGAATTTTCATGCCATCGTGCGAGCAAGTCGAGCACAACCTCACTGAAGAGCAATGAGACGTGTGAGGATATACCTTCGCAGCTTGCGAGAAGGGAGAGAGCATCTAGGAGCTCCCGAGCGGAGTGAGCAGGTCGGGAGGGGTCCGGAAAGGCCACATCCCAGAGTACGATAGGTATGTCGGAGGGAAAAGTGGAAGGTCGGACATCGTAGCCAAGGACGCTGAGCAGCTGGACCGTCCGAGCCCTCAAGTCAAAGGATAGAGGAAGTGTCCTAATTCGAAGCGTCAGTCAACGCATCAATGGTGATCCGTGGACGTGGGATGAGTGCTCACTGCGAATGATTAGTGCCGATTCGAGAGGGCCCAGCGATCGCATTCTGCGACACCGCTTCCATCTGGAGAAACGATCGGGATACGATGGAGAGTCAGCAATCGCTGTAGAAAGGTTCATGAAAGGTCATCCAACAAATCCAAAATTTTTGGATGATGGAACGGAAGCATTTTGCGATTTACTTGAGAGCCAAATCGATGCTTTGAGTCTTGGCATGTCGCTCCATCCGCTTCGCTCCCAGAGTTGCAGACCCCACATATCCAATGTCTATGAACGTAGACCTGAGATAAGTCGGGAAGGCGCAAAAAGCAGTTTGGAACGGGGATCGAACCCGCGGCCTACGGATATGATCAAGCAGCATACTTGCAATCCGACGCAAAACCACCCTGCTCCCCAAACGACCTTCGATTCCATTAGGATGTTCCTTATAAACTGTTTTACGGTCAATTCGCACGTAGGGATGCAAGAGGATCATCTTCACCGACATGAAAGTACTAGTCCTCGGCTCAACCGGCTTTATTGGCAGTCCAGTAGCGCTGGCCTTCGTTCGAGCGGGACATATCGTCTATGGGCAATCCCTCCATAGCCGCAAACAGATTGGCGGTCGATGAGATCGTGCCAGTAATCTGCGACCCGCACTCTGAGGATGGCAAGAAGGTCTGGGGCGAGAGAGCAACTCAGGTAGACGTGGGTACGCTCCTCATCGTACAAGCTGGATCCATCTGATATATGGCGGCAGTGATCGATGTACTCGGGTCTAGCGGACCTACCAATGCCCTAGCGAGCTTCCATCACTTCCTCGACTTGGTGAAACACGCCCAAGAGCAGCTCCGAAGGCGATGTACATCTACACGGGTGGACTGTGGTCTCTTTCACGCGGAGCTGGCGGTCTGATACGTGGACGGATGAGAGACAGCCCCGGTCAGATTATCTGGAGGCGGTAGGATGGAGAGCTGAAATCGAGCATCCGCTCCTACTAGGTGGGTCAGATCTTCCTCGAAATCGGTGAATGAGGACTGACGGGTGATGAATAGAGGACAAGGTGAACGGCATCGTCATCCGTGGACCGATCCTGTACGGCCGATCCGGATCCTCCGTTGCGTCCTACATCTTCGACGCTGCCTTCGAAGCTAGCAAGACAAAAGACGGGGTGTTTGAGACGTTCGCGAGAAAAAATAATACCAGATGGCAGACGATACACGCGGATGACATGGCGGATCTGTATGTACGGGTCGCTGAACGGGTGAGTCGGCACGAGGTTCAGGTATATGGACAGCTAATAACGAGATAGGGAGCAACATGTAAAGGCCAGGTATTCTTGGCGTCGAACCCTCAGTCAGAGAGACTACGAGATGTGTTGGACGCGGTGGTGAGGGTGTCGGGATGTAAGAGATATCGTATGAAGGAGGCGGAAGATCGTGAGTGGTGTTCCAGCTCTACCTCTACCTACCATCTCCGTCTTTCTCTGTCCTCTCCATCGTGTCGAACGCTGCAAGCTATGCTCGATATCTCGACATCTGCTTTCATGTGCAGGACCCCGACATTGGAAATTCAGCTGATGCTGGCGGATCCAGCGTACGATAAAGCATGGGTCTCGACCCTCAACGCTCATCCATCACTTGGCTCGGCCCTAGCTGGCTGGCACCCAAAACGCCTTAGCCTTGTCGACGGTACGGATATTTATTGGGCTGCATACAAGGCCACCAAGAGTGGGAAGAAGAGTGACTAAGCTTTGTAGATCTGGCATCTTCCGTGTACATATGAATTCGATATGATTCGGTCTCCAACGTGGAACCGCCTCCACCTCCACCTCCACCTCCACCGCTCCGCAAGGTGGACTCGTCAGTGCTGTTTCACCGGAGACCTGATCGTGACAAAGCGGTGGTCAAACTCTACCTCCGTCTCAGCTATGTAAACTCC
>JAABUH010002057.1_pt1 | contig 20273 bp, 15 predicted proteins | sample 5559121 | NCBI WGS metagenome assembly JAABUH01 (sample SAMN10711871, study PRJNA513364) | rock metagenome | isolation source: Antarctica rocks | place: Antarctica: Victoria Land, Battleship Promontory nord | collected 2015-12-28
TCCGGCGGCAGCAGGCGCGCCACCACGCGATCCTTGTAGGGTTGTCCATATCGAGCCAATGCCAGTGTCCTGCGCCCCCGGGTTTGCCAATCCTATCCGGGCGGCAACTCCTCTGACACAGGGGGCAGGTCGATGTGGTCGTAGGCATGCAGGCCGGGCTGATCAGCCGCCGTGAGCGCCTGGGCACAGTGGGGGCAGGCGCAGGCCAGCGCCTCGACACGCGATCGGGTTCGGGATGGAGCGCACGGAAGCTGCCGGGGTGGCCCTTGCGCCTGGGTTTGTCGCCTGGCGCAGGCAGGTCCGGCTTGGCGCCGCGCGAGGGCGGCAGGCTGGAGTTGTCCGGGGTCTTCGGCGGCTGCCCCAGCCTCGCCTCGAGGTCGGCCACGCGCCGGGTCGGCGCCGCGATCTGCGCCGCCTGCGCCAGCACCAACACGATCAGGTCATCCTTGGACAAGCCAGGCAGGGTGTCGCGATCCATCGCTGCGGTGAATCACGCGGCCGACCACCCGTCAACGCATCAAGCGTCCAGGCAGGGTGAGCAGTTACCCCCTAGCACAACAGGTAAAGAATCGCTATTTAGTATTCTAGGATTTTATATTAAATTCCTGCTCAGTTATGACACCGCGATCTCTTAGATCAGCTAATTTATTTAAATCTTCTATGTCGCTCATTAACGTCTCCACACCTGCGTCGATCCTAACGACTAGGTGTATACACCATCCCGCGTTTTGCTATCAAAGCTTGTTATAGCTAACAACCCAACTTCAAGTTGAAGGCGTTAAGCGCTTCAAACGATGAGCATCATACCGTATCTGTGGCCTTGCCTGCTTCTAAGCCATTGGATTCTAAAGGCTTGGCCTTTGGCGGAGTTTGAGGCAGAGCCTCGATCTTGCTCGCTTTCTGTGCCCGCTCAGTTCGAGCGGAACGGCCGGAAAATGACCGGGATCGGGGCGCTGCGGTAGGCGTCCAGGCCGCGGCCGGTGGCGAGCAGGCTCGGCGCCCCGGCCATGCGGATGATGTGGGCGCCCCCCATGGTCACCGGGGGTGCGGCGCCGGCGATCACGGTGGCGTCGGAGCGGGTCGGGATCGGCCTGGGTGCGGCGGAGCGCGGTCCGGCGGCGCGGTCCGGCTGCGCCCAGGTGTCGAGCACGCGACGCTGGTAGTCGGCGCCGGGGACGGGGTTGAGCGAATGGTAGCCGGCGGCGGCGTGCGGCCAGGAGCCCTGCTGCTGGAACAGTTGCTGGAGGAAGGTGGCGGCATATGCGGCGTTGGCCTGCGGGTCGAAGGCCTGGTCCAGGCTCGCAAAGGCGGTGGGGTGATAGCTGAGGTTGACCTGCAGGCAGCCGACGTCGATCGAGCGGATGCCCTGCGCCTGGAACGCCTGGGCGGCGACGATCGCCTCGGCCTTGCTTTCGTAGTAGTGGCCGACGCCCTCCGCGTTGATGGTCCACGGCCAGGCCTGCACGGTGCCGGTCGACGGGTCGGCACGGCCGCTCTCCACCTTGGAGATGGCGGACAGGAGCTGGTCGGGGATGCGCGAGGCCTGCTCCACGCTGCTGGTCGCGGCACGGCATAGCTGCGAGGCGGCGCTCGGCCAGAACGGCGCCGCCCGGACCGTGCGGCACGGCATCAGCAGGGCCGCCGCGATCACGATCAGGAGTGCGGGTGCGCCTTGCATGGCCCGGAGTGTGACGAACGTTGGTTAACGGGAAGTTTCCACGGGATTACGTCGATGGTGCGGTGCAAAAAACGCTTGCGCCGACGGCGTACGGTCGGGTAGTTTTTGCAGTGCAGCAGGGCTCTTGCCAGGCTGCATCTTGGACGTTTCCTCCCTAAACTTGGCGGCGCGAAAGCGTCGCCTTTTTTTTGCCGGAAGCGCGGGCGGCCTGTCTGCGTGGGCCCATGGCGGAGGCCCGCGGCCCGCTGTGGTGGTTCTCATCGAAGCAACCCTGCATGCCGATTCTCGTGCGACGGATGGCGTCGGACTGAATCAGTATGCGGGAACCACGGCTCGTGGATTGGCTGACAGGCAGCCTCGGCCCCTGCATGCATGCTCCGTTCGCTTGCATCCCAGAGCCCGGGCCTGCCTGGCGGCCGGCTGCGTCGACAGGGCGGGGGCGGTGCGTCCGGTCGGCGGGGGGTCGGCGCGCACGGGCGGGAGAAGCACGGGTGGCGGGTTGGGTGCGCGTCAGGGTTCGAGCAGGCCGGGGTCGTGCTGCAGGGCGGCGACGAGCGAGGCGACCACCAGCGACAGCCGATCGCGCAGCACGCCGAAGCCGGCCCGCTTCTCGATCGTGGCCTCGTCCATGTACAAACCGCGCGCGACCTCGATCTGCAGGACGTGGACGTGCTCGCCTGGGCGGCCGTAGTGGCGGGTGACGTAGCCGCCGGCGTAGGGGTCGTTGCGGCTGACCCCGTAGCCGGCATCACGCAGCAGGGTTTCCACCAGGCGGGTGGCGGCGGGCGCGCAGGTGGTGCCGTGGGCGTCGCCGAGCACGAAGTCCGGGCCGTCCCGCACCGCGTCCCAGGGCGGGGACGCCGCGTCGCTGCGACCGGCTAGGGACGTCGCGTCGCCGCGACCGGCTAGGGACGTCGCGTCGCCGCGACCGGCCGGGCGAGCACCGTCGCGCCGCCTGAGGTGCGAGGCGACATCGGGCATGGAATGGCAGTCGAGCAGCAGGCAGGCGCCGCGCTGGCGCCGCGTGGTGTCGATCAGCTGTCGCAGCGCCGCGTGGTACGGCTCCCAGCAGGTGTGCACCCGGCTCTGGGCGTCGGCGAAGCGCAGTCGGCGGCGATAGATCGCCTCGCCGGAGGACACCACGCGGGCGAGCGTGCCGAGGCCGGCGCCGACGCGCACGCTGGTGGTGTTGACCCAGGGCGGCAGGCCGTCCTCGAACATCGCGGGGTCCAGTTCCCAGGCCTCGCGGTTGGCGTCGCAGTAGGCGCGGGGGAAGGTCGCGGCCAGCAACGCGGCACCGTGGGAGGGGGCGGCGGCGTACAGCTCGTCGACGAAGCTGTCCTCGGAGCGGCGCAGGGCGCGTGCGTCGAGGCGCGAGGAGTCGACGAAGCTCGCTGGGTAGTTGCGCCCGGAGTGCGGCGAGGCGAGCACGAGCGCGGAGGCCTGCACGGCAGGCTCGCGCAGGATGAAGGGAGGGTCGGGGATCGACATATCCACGCGCCATACAAGCGCCCGCCGGGGCCCGTGTCACGCGGGCGTCACGAAGGCGTGCTTCACGGGGGCGCACGCCGGGTGCGAGGGGCGGGGATGGCGGCCGCTCCGGCTGGTGGTCCGGTCTGGTGGGCGGTACTGGGATTGAACCAGTGGCCTTCCCCGTGTCAGGGGGACGCTCTCCCGCTGAGCTAACCGCCCGCCGACGCAGCGGTCTTCCTAGAGACACCCGGGCGCGTGTGCAAGACGCGGCCGGACCGGGCGCCCGCCCGGTGCGGCGCCGGCCCCGCGGGCTACAGGATCGCGCCGGCGGCGGGCGGCCAGGACGCAGGCAGGGCCGGGCTCTGCCCGGACCCGCCAAAGGCTGAAGCCCTGGGACTCTCTTGCTCGAGTATCGGTTTCCAAAGGCTTGCCTTTGGCGGAGTTTGAGGCAGAGCCTCAACCTTTGCGTCCCTTCTGCGTCTGGTAGGTCACCTGCGACGATCCGGGAGCACACTGACCCGCTGCCCGCAGGAACGGAGCCGCGACGGGGCCGCACGCCGGGGCATGATGGTTCCGAAGGCCCGGAGCGTTGTCATCGAAGCGTCATCGGCCTGACACAAACGCGACCCCGGCAGGGTGTAACACCGCGTCGTCGTTTCCCCGGAGGATTGATGTCCCTGTCGCGCACCGGCCTGGCGTTGGCGCTGGCCGCCGTTCCGCTCGCAGCCCCGTCCGCGGCGCGGGCGCAGTCCATCACCGGCGCGGGGTCGACCTTCGCGGCACCGATCTACGGCAAGTGGGCGGAGGCGTCGCACGCCTCGACCGGGGTTTCGCTGAACTACCAGGCGATCGGCTCCGGCGGCGGGCAGAACCAGGTGTTCAACCGCACGGTGGATTTCGGGGCGTCCGACGCGCCGGTTCCGGCGGAGAAGCTGGCGGCGAACAGCCTGCTGCAGTTCCCGGCGGCGATGGGTGGCGTCGACGTGATCGTGAACATCCCCGGCGTGGAGGCCAACAAGCTCCGCCTCGACGGCGCGACGCTGGGCGCGATCTACCTGGCGCAGATCGCGAAATGGAACGACCCGAGGATCGTGGGGCTCAATCCCGGGCTGGCGCTGCCGGACCTGGCGATCGCGCCGGTGCACCGGGCCGACGGGTCGGGCACGACGTTCGTGTTCACCGACTATCTGTCGATGGTCAGCCCGGAGTGGAAGGACAAGGTGGGGGCCGCGACCAGCGTGAGCTGGCCGGGCGGGTCGGGGGCGCGCGGCAGCGACGGCGTGGCCGGCACCGTGAAGAACATCAGGGGCGGCATCGGCTACGTCGAGAGCGCCTACGCCGGGCAGAACCACCTCGTCACCGCCGAGCTGAAGAACCGCGACGGGCAGTTCGTGGCGCCGACGCTGGAGAGCTTCGCGGCGGCGGCGGCCAGCGCGGACTGGGCGGGGGCGAAGAACTTCGCGGTGGATCTGAACAACGAGGCGGGGGCGGCGAGCTGGCCGATCGTGTCGGCGACGTTCGTGCTGCTGCCGACCAACCCGAAGGACAAGGCGCAGAGCGACGCGGTGACCAAGTTCTTCGACTGGAGTTTTGCCAGTGGCGACCAGATCGCACACGACCTGCTCTACGTGCCGCTGCCGGCGGCGGTGAAGGACCGGGTGCGCGCGGCCTGGAAATCCGACATCAAGGGGTAACTGTCTGACGGCGAGGCCAGGGCTCTGCCGCACGCCCTGGGAGCGGGGACTCGCCGGGGCAGCGCCCGCGGACCTGCACACAGAAGCACCTGCGGCGCGTCGGGCCGGGGTGTGCCGCAGGGTGCCAACGGGTGGGTTCCAAGGCCCCTGGCCTTGGCAGAGTCCAGAGGCAGAGCCTCTGGCCTTGCGTTCTTCGGCGGGGATGGGGCGTGACTTGGGCGTTCGGGCCTTCGGGGGTGCAGTGGGACAGACGGTGACGGTCGCCGGCAGCCATGCGGCGGGAGGCGCTGCGCAGGGCGCAGGCTCGCGGGCGACCGGCGACCTGGTGTTCGCCGGGCTGGCGCGGGCGGCGGGACTGCTGGTGCTGGGGCTGCTCGGCGCGATCATCGTGCTGCTGCTGGTCGGCGGCCTGCCGGCGTTGCGGCATTTCGGGCCGGGATTCCTGGTGTCGACGGCCTGGAACCCGGTGCGCGAGGATTTCGGCGCGCTGGTGCCGGTGTACGGCACGGTGGTCACCGCGGTGCTGGCGATGCTGATGGCGGTGCCGCTCGCGTTCGGGATCGCGTTCTACCTCACCGAGCTGGCGCCGGCGTGGCTGCGCGGGCCGGTGGGCGTCGCGGTGGAGCTGCTGGCCGCGGTGCCGTCGATCATCTACGGGATGTGGGGGTTCTTCGTGATCGTGCCGGCGATGAGCGCCACGGTGGAGCCGTTCCTGATCGCGACGCTGGGCCGGGTGCCGGGGATCGGGGTCCTGTTCTCTGGCGCGCCATTCGGCACCGGCATCCTGACGGCGTCGCTGATCCTGGCGATCATGGTGATCCCGTTCGTCGCGGCGACGATGCGCGACGTGTTCCTCACCGTACCGGCGGTGTTCAAGGAGTCCGCGTTCGGGCTGGGCTGCACGCGCTGGGAGGTGATGCGCCATGTGGTCTGGCCCTACACGCGGGTCTCCGTGGTGGGCGGGATCATGCTGGGGCTGGGGCGCGCGCTGGGCGAGACGATGGCGGTGACGTTCGTGGTCGGCAACACCAACGCGATCAGCCCGAGCCTGCTGGGGGCTGGCAACACCATCGCCTCGCTGATCGCGCTGGAGTTCCCGGAGAGCGAGGCGGGGTCGCTGAAGCTGTCGGCGCTGCTGGCGCTGGGGTTCATCCTGTTCGTGATCTCGTTCGCGGTGCTGGCGATCTCGCGGCTGCTGCTGCGGCCACGGCGCACGTGAGCGTGACGAAGCAAGCAAGGCCGGGCTCTGCCCGGACCCGCCAGGGGCGAGCCGCCCCTGGACCGGCGCACCCTGAGGCCGGCGGCACCTCGCGCCGGCTGGCGGGGTTCGGCAGCGAAGTCGCTGCATGGCAAGTCGGTCCGCGCGGGACCGGCGTGGCAGCGAGGCTGGGCCTCGCCCAGACCCATCAAAGGCCTGGGACCTTTGGAAACCCCTCTCTTAAGAAATGGATTCCAAAGGCTCGCCTTTGGCGGAGTTCGAGGCAGAGCCTCAACCTTGCTTGCGTTCCCACGCGCGCCCTGAGGGCCGCATGAGCGCGAGCGTTTCCAGGCCGCAGGGTGGCGTGCGCGATGCCGGGTCGGCCGCGACGGCGCTGCGGCTCGGGCGGCGGCGGCGGGCGACGAGCCTGGTGGCGTCGGCGCTGGCGGCGGTGGCGACGCTGATCGGGCTGGCGTTCCTGGCGTCGATCCTCGCGACGCTGGTGTGGCGCGGGCTCGGCGGGCTGAGCCTCGTCGTGTTCACCACGATCACGAAGTCGCCGGGGTCGAACGGGGGGCTGCTGAACGCGATCATCGGCAGCGCGATCCAGACCACGATCGGCACGGCGATCGGCACGCCGGTCGGCCTGATGGTGGGGACGTACCTGTCGGAGTACGCGCGGGGCTCGGCGCTCGGCAACGTGGTGCGGTTCGTGTCCGACATCCTGCTGTCGGCGCCGTCGATCCTGATCGGGCTGTTCGTCTACATCCTGGCGGTGCGGCCGATGGGGCGGTTCTCCGGGATCGCGGGCAGCGTGGCGCTGGCGGTGATCGTGATCCCGATCGTGGTGCGCACCACCGAGGACATGCTGAGCCTGGTGCCCAAGGAGCTGCGCGAGGCGGCGGCGGCGCTGGGGGCGCCGAAATGGCGCACGATCGTGTTCGTCTGCTACCGCGCGGCGCGGGACGGGATCATGACCGGGGTGCTGCTGGCGGTGGCGCGGGTGGCGGGCGAGACGGCGCCGCTGCTGTTCACGTCGCTGGGCAACCTGAACTGGTCGGTGAGCCTGGGGCAGCCGATGGCCAGCCTGCCGGTGACGATTTACTCCTATGCCGGCTCGGCGTTCGACGACTGGGTGCAGCTCGCGTGGACCGGGGCGCTGCTGGTCACGGCGGCGGTGCTGGCGACCAACATCCTGGCGCGGCTCGCGCTGCGCCGGCGCGGGTAGGGGGCGGCATGGACCAGCTGGCCGACGGCCTCCGGGACGGCGGGGCGATGCCCGGCCCGGATGCGACTCTGGCGCGCGACAAGGCGGGATCGAACAGCATGGCGAACGAGCAGCCGAGACCGCGTGGCGTCGAGGAGAGCGGTGCAGGCGCGGGCGCCACCGGGGCGGGCGGTGTCGGGATGAGCAGACGGGCGGGCGGGCGGCGCGAGGCTGGTGCGGCCGGCGAGGTCGACGGGACGGGTGGGGCGCGCATCCCGGCGGGCGTGCCGCTGGACGCCGCCAAGCTGTCGATCGAGCGGCTCGACTTCTTCTACGGCACCCACCAGGCGCTGAAGGGCATCACGCTGGCGCTGCCGGAGCGGCAGGTCACGGGGATGATCGGGCCGTCGGGCTGCGGCAAGTCCACGCTGCTGCGGGTGCTGAACCGGCTCTACGACCTGTACCCGGGCCAGCGGGTGGACGGCGCGGTGATGCTGGACGGCGAGGACATCCTCGGGCCCAGGGTGGACGTGAACCGGCTGCGCTCGCGGATCGGCATGGTGTTCCAGAAGCCGACGCCGTTCCCGATGTCGATCTACGACAACATCGCGTTCGGGGTGAAGCTGCACGAGCGGCTGAGCCGCGCGGAGATGGACCAGAGGGTGGAGTGGTCGCTGACGCGCGCAGCCCTGTGGGGCGAGGTGAAGGACCGGCTCAAGTCCCCGGCGGGCGGGATGTCGGGCGGCCAGCAGCAGCGGCTGTGCATCGCGCGCACCATCGCGACGCGCCCGGAGGTGATCCTGCTCGACGAGCCGACCAGCGCGCTCGACCCGATCTCCACGCTGCGGATCGAGGAGCTGATCGACGAGCTGAAGCGCGATTTCACCATCGCGATCGTGACGCACAACATGCAGCAGGCGGCGCGCTGTGCGGACCAGGTGGCGTTCTTCTACCTGGGCGAGCTGGTCGAGGCCGGCACCGCCGCGGGGATGTTCACGGCGCCCCGGCAGAAGCGCACGCAGGACTACATCACCGGCCGGTTCGGGTAGGGGCACGCGCGATGTCGGACGAGGCGGCGAGGCACATCGTCAACAGCTACGCGCAGGAGCTGCGCCGGCTGCGCGACCTGCTCGCGGAGATGGGCGGGCTGGTGGAGAACCAGGTCGCGGAGGCGGCGCGCGCCGTGGTGCACCAGGACGGCGACGCGGCCACGCGCGCGGTCGAGCAGGACCCGGCGGTGGACGCGCTGGAGGCCGAGGTCGAGCGGTTCGTGATCCAGCTGCTGGCGCTGCGCCAGCCGATGGCGCAGGACCTGCGCCAGATCGTGGCGTCGCTGAAGATCACCGGCGACCTGGAGCGGATCGGCGACTACGCGGCCAACGTGGCGAAGCGCTCGATCGTGCTCAACCAGTACTCGCTGCCGTTCAGCCTGGGCGGGCTCGGGCACATGGCGCGGCTGGTGCAGGAGAGCCTCAAGCTGACGATCGACGCGATCGGCGAGAACGACCCGGCCAAGGCGGAGCAGGTGTGGCGCTCCGACGAGGCGGTGGACGACATCTACACGGCGATCTTCCGCGAGTTCATCACCTACATGATGGAGGACCCGCGCAACATCACGCCCTGCACGCACCTGCTGTTCATCGCGAAGAACCTGGAGCGGATCGGCGACCACGCCACCAACATCGCCGAGCTGGTGCACTACGCGGCGACCGGGGAGAGCCTGCCGGCGATGCGGCCGAAGGGTGCAAACACGGCCTACTCGGTGATCCGGCCGCGGGAGTAGGGCAGCAGGCAAGGCCGGGCTCTGCCCGGACCCGCCAAGGGCGAGCCCTTTGGAAACATTGACTCCGGGACCGGGGCTCCCGACGCGGAACCTTTCGGAGGCAGGTCCAGGGCGGCCCGCCCTGGCGGGTCGCCATTTTCAGGGCACGGGGCAGAGCCCTGGCCTTAATCTTTCTTGTGAGGGGGCGGGAATGAGCGGTGCGCGGCCGACGGTGCTGGTGGTGGAGGACGAGGCGGCGCTCGCCACCCTGCTCCGCTACAACCTGGAGAAGCAGGGCTTCCGGGTCGAGGAGGCCTCGGACGGGCAGGAGGCGCTCACGCGCATCTCCGAGGCCCAGCCCGACCTGGTGCTGCTGGACTGGATGCTGCCGGTGATGTCTGGGATCGAGGTGTGCCGCCAGATCCGCAGGCGGCCGGTGACGCGCGACCTGCCGGTGATCATGGTGACCGCGCGCACCGAGGACCAGGACGCGGTGCGCGGGCTCAACACCGGGGCCGACGACTACATCACCAAGCCGTTCCACATGGAGGCGCTGCTGGCGCGGATGCGGGCGCTGCTGCGCCGCTCCGGGGCGGTCACGGTCAAGGGACGGCTGGAGTTCCACGACATCAGCATGGACCTCGCCGCGCACCGGGTGCAGCGCAACGGCCGCGCGCTGCACCTGGGGCCGACCGAGTACCGGCTGCTGGAGTTCCTGATGCAGCACCCGCGGCGGGTGTTCTCGCGCGAGGAGGTGCTGAACGCGGTGTGGGGCCCCGACATCCACGTCGAGCCGCGCACGGTGGACGTGCACGTGCGCCGGCTGCGCAAGTCGATCAACGGCGAGGGCGAGCTGGACCTGGTGCGCACGGTCAGGGCGGCGGGGTACGCGCTGGACACCGAGCCGATGTAGCGGGGACGGCGTCGCGCGCGGGCGGTTCGGCGGGGGTGATGGGTCCGTTCAAATGGGCCTGCAAGCAAGGCTGGGCTCTGCCCAGACCCGCCAAAGGCCCCCCTCTTCCAAGCATGGAGCCTTTGAAAACCACTTGCTTAAGTAAAGGATTCCAAAGGCCTGCCTTTGGCGGAGTTTGAGGCAGAGCCTCAACCTTGCCTGCTTCCTGCATCCGTCGCACCACCGCCCACGGCAATCTCGAAGCAAACTGACCCACTGCCGGGAGGTGACACCGGTGCGGTTCGTGGGCAATCTGTGGCCGCTGCGGATCGAGCGGACAGGAGCGGGTGCATGCAGCAGCCGGATGTGACGCGCAGAGGCTTGCTGGGGACCACGGCGGCGGGGCTGGCGGTGCTGCCGCTGGGTGCCCATGCGGCGGGGACGCCGCCGCCGCCCGAGGTGCCGGTGGCGGCCCCGGTCGCGGGTGCCACGGAGATGGTCCGCGTCGTGCTGCGGGTGAACGGGCGCGACGTGCCGCTGCTGGTCGAGCCCAGGGTGTCGCTGCTCGACGCCCTGCGCGAGTACGCGGGGCTGACCGGCACGAAGAAGGGCTGCGACCACGGCGCGTGCGGCGCCTGCACCGTGCACGTCGACGGCAGGCGCGTCGTGTCGTGCCTGAGCCTGGCAGCGCGGATGCAGGGGCGGCAGATCACCACGATCGAGGGCCTGGCGGACACGGCACGCCTCGCGCACGGCGCTACGACCGGAGGCCATGTCGGCGGGCGCGCGGGAGCCGGCGTCCAGGACGCCGGCGGCAGGGACGGGATGGCCGGCACGACGGGCGACGACGCCGTCGCGGGCGCGGCGCTGCACCCGGTGCAGGCGGCCTTCATCAAGCACGACGGGTTCCAGTGCGGCTACTGCACGCCGGGTCAGATCATGTCGGCGGCGGCGCTGATCCAGGAGGGCCATGCCGGCTCGGACGAGGAGATCCGCGAGTGGATGAGCGGCAACATCTGCCGCTGCGGCGCCTACCCGAACATCGTCGCCGCGATCCGCGACGTGGCCGGCAAGGAGCCCGCCTGATGCAGCCGTTCACGCTGGACCGTCCGGAGCAGAAGGCGCAGGTCCTGGCGGCGGGCCGGTCGGGGGCTACCTACATGGCCGGCGGCACCGACCTGATGCAGCTGTGGAAGAACGACGTCGAGGGCGCCGCGCGCGTCGTCGACCTCCAGCCGATGGGGATGCGCGAGATCGAGGCGGGGCCGCAGGGCCTGCGCCTCGGCGCGATGGCGACGATGGCGGAGGTGGCGGAGCACCCGGCGGTGGTCAGGGGATGGCCGGCGGTGTCGCGGGCGCTGCTGCTGTCGGCCTCGCCGCAGGTGCGCAACATGGGGACTATGGGCGGGAACCTGCTGCAGCGGACCCGGTGCCCGTATTTCCGCAACACGGCGTTCGCCTGCAACAAGCGCGCGCCGGGCTCGGGCTGCCCGGCGATCGCGGGGGACAACCGCGGGCTTGGCGTGGTGGGCATCACCGAGCACTGCATCGCGACGCACCCGTCGGACATGCCGGTGGCGCTGCGGGCGCTCGACGCGCAGGTCGAGCTGCACGGCACCGACGGGGTGCGGGCGATCCCGCTGGGCGAGCTGTACAAGCCCTGGGGCGACACGCCGAACGACGAGACGACGCTGCGGCCGGGCGAGATGGTCGCGGCGATCCTGGTGCCGGCGTCGGCGGCGGCGCGGCGCTCGACCTACGTCAAGGTGCGCGACCGCACGACCTTCGCCTACGCGCTGTGCTCGGCGGCGGTGGGGATCGAGGTCGAGGGCGGCGTGGTGCGCGACGTGCGGGTGGCGTGCGGCGGCGTGGGGCCGGCGCCGTGGCGGCTGCCGCAGGTGGAGGCGGCGATGCGCGGGCGGACGCTCGACGCGGCGCTGATCGAGCGGGCGTCGGCGCTGGCCAGCGACGGCGCCACGGCGCAGAGCCGCAACGGCTACAAGCTGCTGCTGATGCAGCGAACGGTGCGCAGGGCGTTGCAGGACCTCACAGCATAGGAAGCGAAGGCCGAGACTCTGCCTTCCGGCATGGGGCTCAAACTCCGCCAAAGGCGAGCCTTTGGAATCCAACACTCAAGAGAAGCAGGTCCAGGGGCGGCTCGCCCCTGGCGGGTCCAGGGCAGAGCCCTGGCCTTTCTCTCTCAGGGAGGACGCGGCCATGTATGTCGGAGAGGCCATCGACCGGGTTGACGGTCCCGCCAAGGTCACGGGCGGCGCGAAGTACGCCGCCGAGTTCGGGGTGGCCGGCGTGGTGCATGGCGTGCTGGTGCAGAGCACGGTGGCGGCGGGCACGCTGGCCGGGTTGGATGTCGCTGCGGCGGCGGCGATGCCGGGGGTGCTGGGCATCCTGACGCCGCAGGACATGCCGAGGCTGGCGCTGGACAAGGCGGCACCGCAGACGGTGCTCTACCCGCTGCTGCAGGACATGGCGGTGCAGTTCAACGGGCAGCACCTCGCGGTGGTGGTGGCGGACACGCTGGAGCGGGCGAGCGAGGCGGCGGCGGCGGTGCGGGCGCGCTACACCGAGACGGACGCAATCACCGTGATGACGCAGGCGATGGATCACGCGACGGTGCCGAAGAAGTTCCGCGACGGCAAGCGGCCGCCGGACAGCATGCGCGGCAAGCCGGACGAGGCGTTCGCCGCGGCGCCGATGAAGGTCGAGCAGACGTACACGACGCCGATCGAGCACCACAACCCGATGGAGCCGCACGCCACGCTCGCGCAGTGGGACGGCGGCAGGCTCACGGTGTGGACGGCGACGCAGGGCATCTCCGGGGTGAAGAAGACGCTGGCGGCGCTGTTCGGGCTGGAGCCGGACGACGTCGTGGTGATCGACCCGTATGTCGGCGGCGGCTTCGGCTCGAAGGGCAATTGCTGGCCGCCGGTGGTGCTGGCGGCGGCGGCGGCGCGCAAGGTCGGGCGTCCCGTGCGCCTCGTGGTGACGCGCGAGCAGATGTACTATTCCAACGGGTATCGGCCGCGGACGTCGCAGACCCTGAAGCTCGGGGCGCAGGCGGACGGGACGCTGGTGGCGCTGCGTCACGACGCGGTGAGCCAGAACTCGATGGACGCGGTGGGCGAGTTCGACGAGCCGGCGGCGCTGATCAGCGAGATCTCGTACTCCTGCCCCAACGTGGCGATCACGCACCGGCTGGTCGCGGTGAACCAGGGGCTGCCGACCTACATGCGCGCGCCGGGGGAGGCGCCCGGCAGCTTCGCGCTGGAGACGGCGATGGACGAGATGGCGGTGGCGCTGGGCATGGACCCGATCGCGCTGCGGCTGAAGAACTACGCCGAGCGCGACGAGCACGAGGACAAGCCGTTCGCCTCCAAGGCGCTGCGGGCCTGCTACACCCAGGGTGCCGCGGCGTTCGGCTGGGACCGGCGCAGCGCGGCGCCGCGCTCGATGCGCGACGGGGCGGTGCTGGTCGGGCAGGGCATGGCAGGGTGCACCTATCCCACGAACCGCAACCCGGCGCAGGCCAGCGCGCGGCTCGACGCGGACGGCACGGCGGTGGTGCGGTCCGGGACGCAGGACCTCGGCACCGGGACGTACACGGTGATGACGCAGGTGGCGGCCGACGAGCTGGGTCTGCCGCTCGGGAAAGTCCGGGCGGAGCTGGGCGACTCGCGGCTGCCGGCGGCGCCGGTGTCGGGCGGCTCGACCACGGTGGCCTCGGTGCTGCCGGCGGTGCAGGCGGCGTGCCGCGCGGTACGCACCCAGCTGTTCGGCATGGCGCTGGCGATGCAGGGCGCGGCCTGGGGGGGCGTCACGCCGGAGCAGCTCAGCCTGAAGGACGGGGTGGTCTCCGGGCCGGCGGGCAGCGTGAGGATCGCCGAGATCCTGGCGGCCAAGCAGCGCTCGTTCGTGGAGGCGGAGTCCGGCGCCAAGCCGGACGAGGCGTACGAGGCGCACTCGCGGCACTCGTTCGGGGCGCAGTTCGCCGAGGTCAGGGTCAATCCGGATTTCGGCACGATCCGAGTGAGCCGCCTGGTCGGCGCGTTCGACTGCGGTCGGGTGATCAACGCCAAGACGGCGCGCTCGCAGCTCTACGGCGGCATGGTGTTCGGCCTCGGCATGGCGCTGCTGGAGGAGACGGTCGTGGACGCGGCGAGCGGGCGGTACACCAACTCCAACGTCTCGGAGTACCTGCTGCCGGTGAACGCCGACGTGCACGAGATCGTGCCGATCGTCGTCGACAGCGTCGATCCGGTCACCGACGAGCTGGGGGCGAAAGGCATCGGCGAGCTGCCCATGGTGGGCGTGGCCGCGGCGATCGGCAACGCGGTGTTCCACGCGACGGGGGTGCGCGTGAGGCACTTGCCGATCCGGCTGGATGACCTGCTGGTCTAGCGGAAGGCAGCAAGGTTGAGGCTCTGCCTCAAACTCCGCCAAAGGCAAGCCTTTGGAATCCATTCCTTAAGAAACGGGTTTCCAAAGGCCTCAGGCTGGCGGGTCCGGGCGGAGCCCGGCCTTGCCTGCCTGTAGACTGCCCAGCGCCGCGCGCAGGTGCCCGCCGTGCGCCGCGAGCAGGGCCTGGGCGGCGGGACGGTCGAGGCCATGGTGGATCAGCACGGCCGTCTTGACGCTGCCGCCGGCGGCTTCCAGCGCACGGGCGGCGGCAAGCTCGTCGGCGCCGGCCAGGTCGTGGAGCATGCGCAGGGCGCGGCGGCGCAGCTTGTCGTTGCGTGCCTGCATGTCGACCATCCGGCCGCGCCAGACCCGGCCGAGGCGCACCATCAGCAGGGTGGAGAGCATGGTCAGCGTGGCCTTCTGCGCGGTGCCGGCCTTCATGCGGGTGGAGCCGGCGATCGCCTCCGGGCCGGTCTCGATCAGGATCGCGTGGTCGGCGGCGAGGAGCAGGGGAGCGCCGGGCGTGTTGGCGATGCCGATGGTGAGCGTGCCGCGCGCACGGGCGGCCTCGGCACAGGCCACGGTGTAGGGGGTGGCGCCGCTGGCGGCCAGGGCGACGAGGACGTCGGCGGGGCCGATGGCGTGGGCGGCAATGGCGGCGTGCGCGGCACCGCAGTCGTCCTCGGCGTTCTCGATCGCGCCGAGCAGGGCGTCGCGGCCGCCGGCGAGGAGCAGGACCAGGCGTTCGGGGGGCCAGTCGAAGGTGGGGGTCAGCTCGGCACCGTCCTGCACGCCGAGACGGCCGGAGGTGCCGGCGCCGGCGTAGACCAGGCGGCCGCCGGAGGCGAGGCGGGGGACGGCGGCCTCGGCGGCGGCGGCGAGGGCGGGCAGCGCGGGGCGCAGGGCGGCGACGGCGCTCATCTGGCCTTCCCAGAGGGCGTCGAGGATAACGGGGGCGGCCCAGGAGTCGAGCGAATCCATGCGGGGGTCGAAGCCCTCGGTGGCGGGGAATGGCGGGGACGGCGTGGTCATCGGGCTGGGCTCCGGGGCCGGGACGGATGGCGGGCAGGCGGGGCGCCGGCGCCGTGGGCGGGGCGCGCTGGTCAGGATGGGGCGCCGTGGCATCATGGCACCCGGCGTGGGCGGGGGTTGGAGCTTTTGGACGAGGACAGCGATCGGCCGCAGGAGCCCGGCGCGCCGGACCGCGCGGGGGGAAGGGCGCCCGCGCCCGGCGCGATCCCTGCGACGCTGATCGAGCCCGGCGCGGGCCGGTTCTGGCTGGCGGTGGCATCGATCGGCGTCGGCACCGGGGCCGCGGCGACGGCGCTGACCCTGCTGCTGGGCGTGGTGCAGCATCTCGCGTGGCCGGACGGCGGCGACCTGCTGGACGCGGCGGCGCGGGCGGGGGCGTGGCGGCACGTGGGGCTGCTGCTGGCGGCGGGGCTGGTGACGGGCGCGGGGCAGCTCGTGCTGGTCCGCCTGCCCAGCGGCAACTCGATCGACATCACCACGGCGATCTGGTTCTCGGCGGGCCGGCTGCCGGCGCTGCGGACCCTGGGCAGCGCCGTGCTGTCGATCGTCATCGTCGGGCTGGGCGCGTCGCTGGGCCGCGAGGGCGCGCCGAAGCAGGCGGGCGCGGTGGTGGCCAACGCGGTGTCGGACCGCGCGCGGTTCTCGGACGAGCAGCGGCGGCTGCTGGTCGCGTGCGGCGCCGGCGCCGGCATGGCGGCGGCCTACGGGGTGCCGCTGGGCGGCGCGCTGTTCGCGCTCGAGGTGCTGCGCGGGGCGCTGGCGCTGCGGCTGGTGCTGCCGGTGCTGCTGGCGTCGCTGATCGCGACCGCGGTGTCCTGGCTGGCGCTGCCGGACTCGCCCGCCTACCCGATCCCGGAGTATGCCGGCTCGGCCTCGCTCGCGGCCTGGGCGCTGCTGGCGGGGCCGGTCGCCGGCGTGGTCTCGGTCGGCTTCGTGCGCGCGGTCGCCTGGACCGACCGCAACAGGCCGCGCGGCTGGGCGCGGCTGGTGGCGCCCACGCTGGCGCTGGGGCTGATCGGGGTGGCGTCGATCCGCTACCCGCAGATCCTGGGCAACGGCAAGGACGTCTCCGTGCTCGCGCTGGCCGGCCAGGCCGCGCCGTCGCTGCTGCTGGCGCTGCTGGTGCTCAAGCCGGCGGCGACGCTACTGTGCCTGGCCAGCGGCGCACCGGGCGGGCTGTTCACCCCGTCGCTGACGCTGGGCGCGATGCTGGGCGGCGTGCTCGGCACGGCCTGGTCGTGGCTGTGGCCCGGCGTGCCGATGGGGGCGTTCGCGGTGGTTGGCGCGGCGGCGGTGCTGGCGGCGACGACGCAGGGGCCGATCTCTGCCGTGGTGCTGATGATGGAGCTGACCGGGCGCGACCGATCGGCCGTGGTGCCGATGCTGCTGGCGGTGGCGACGGCGACGCTGGTGGCGCGCAGCATCGAGCCACGCTCGATCTACGATGCGCGGCTGAGCGACGTGGAGGTCGCGGCGCGACTCGCCAGCCGCGAGCGGTCGGTGCGACAAGGGACAGGGGCGGTCGTGGAAGCAAGTAAGGCTGGGCTCCGCCCAGACCCGCCAAAGGCCTGAGGCCTTTGGAAACCCATTCCTTAAGTAGTGGTTTCCAAAGGCTTGGCCTTTGGCGGAGTTCGAGGCAGAGCCTCAACCTTGCTTGCCTCGCCCGGCTGCGCGGGCCACTTGAGGGTCGGGCAGGGAAGTGCGCATGACGCCTCAGGACGGGACGACGCTTTCGGAGCGCACGGTGGACGCGGCGCAGCGGAGCCTGAGCGGCGAGCGGCGCGGCGTGCGGGCGATGCTGCCGTTCTTCGGGCCGGCGGTGATCGCGTCGGTGGCCTACATGGACCCCGGCAATTTCGCGACCAACATCCAGGCGGGCGCGGGCTACGGCTACGAGCTGCTGTGGGTGGTGGTGCTGGCGAACCTGGTGGCGATGCTGTTCCAGTCGCTTTCGGCGCGGCTGGGGATCGTCACCGGGCGCAACCTCGCGGAGCTGTGCCGGGCGCACTTCCCGCACCGCGTGGTGATCGCGATGTGGCTGGCGAGCGAGGCGGCGGCGATCGCCACCGACCTCGCGGAGTTCCTGGGCTGCGCCATCGGGCTGTCGCTGCTCACCGGGCTGCCGCTGATGGGCGGGATGGCGGTCACCGGGGTCGCGACCTACGCGCTGCTGGAGCTGCAGCGGCAGGGCTTCCGGCCGCTGGAGGTGATGATCGGGGTGCTGGTGGCCGCGATCGCGCTGTCCTACGTGGTGGAGCTGGCGATCGCGCCGCCCCGCTGGGGGGCGGTGGCGTATGGCGCGGTGGTGCCGCGGCTGCGCGACGCGGGGGCGGTGACGCTGGCGGTCGGCACGGTGGGGGCGACGGTGATGCCGCACGCGATCTACCTGCACTCCGGGCTGATGCAGGACCGGGTGCGCGCGGGCACCGAGGCGGAGCGGCGGCGGCTGATCCGGTTCTCCGACATCGAGGTGCTGGTGGCCCTGGGGGCGGCGGGCCTCGTGAACATGGCGATGGTGGCGATGGCGGCCACCGCGTTCCACGATGGCGTGCACGATGGCGTGGCCGAGATCGAGACCGCCTACACCACGCTGGGGCCGTTGCTGGGGAGCGGGGCGGCGACGGTGTTCGCGGTGTCGCTGGTGGCGTCGGGGCTGTCGTCCTCGGCGGTCGGCACCATGGCGGGGCAGGTCATCATGCAGGGCTTCGTGGGGTTCCGCATCCCGCTCTGGGTCCGACGCTCGGTGACGATGGCGCCGGCGTTCGCGATCGTCGCGATGGGGTTCAACCCGACGCAGGTGCTGATCTTCAGCCAGGTGGCGCTCAGCCTCGCCTTGCCGCTACCGATGGTGGCGCTGCTGCTGCTGGTGCGCAGGGCGGACGTGATGGGGCGGCTGGTGCCGCGGTGGTGGACGGTGGCGGGGACGGTCGCGGCGACGGCGGTGGTGCTGGGGCTGAACACGCTGCTGGTGGCGCAGGTGTGCGGGGTCGCGGTGCCGGGGTTGGGGTAGGAGCCGGCGAGGCCGGGCGCCGCCTGGTACCGGTGGGGCTCGGGCGTGGCCGGCGCAGCAAGCAAGGTTGAGGCTCTGCCTCAAACTCCGCCAAAGGCAGGCCTTTGGAGTCCGTTTGCTCAAGCAAGGCCGGTCCAGGGGCGGCTCGCCTCTGGCGGGTCTGGGCAGAGCCAGCCTTGCCTCCTGACAGGTCAATGTCAGGGGCCGTCAGGATAAGATCTGCCCGCTCCGGACACGGCCCTGAAGTTCGCCCTGCGGGTGAGCGGCGCGATCCGCGGCGGTGTGGCAGACGGGTGCGGGTCCGGGGGCGCTCAGTCCCGAAAGGTCCAGGGCAGGGTCCTGGCCTTGCTGCTCGCACGGTTGCGATTGGCACTTCATCCGGACGGGCTGGCGGCATGTCGGTGGTTGGCGCATGCAGAGCGTGCATCGACGGAGAGCCACCATGATCCGCCCACTTCTTCCTGCCGCCGTCCTCGTGGCGGCGCTCTCCGGCACGGCGCTGGCGCAGGTGGCCAACCATGAGCCGTCCCAGGTGCAGGCCGGCAGCTACGCCGTCGACCCGCAGCACACCCAGGTCGGCTTCGGCGTGTCGCACATGGGCTTCACCACGTACTACGGGCGGTTCACCGATGCGTCGGGGACGCTGGAGCTGACCCCGAAGAACCCGGCGGGGAGCAGGCTGTCGGTGACGGTGCCGACGGCGTCGGTGTCGACCACCAGCGAGAAGCTGGACGGCGAGCTGAAGGGCGACCAGTGGTTCGATGCCGCGAAGTATCCGGCGATCAGCTTCGTCTCGACGCAGATCGTGCCGTCGGGGCACGGCGAGGCCAGGGTCGTGGGCAACCTCACGATGCACGGGGTCACGAAGCCGGTGACGTTCGACGCGAAGTTCGTGGGCGCGGGGACCAACCCGCTCGACAAGAAATACACGGTCGGGTTCGCGATCACCGGGGTGGTCAGCCGCAGCGAGTTCGGGGTGAAGACGTATGTGCCGCTGATCGGCGACGAGGTGGCGATCATGATCTCCGGGGCGTTCGAGAAGCAGGGCTGAAGTTAGCGCAAGGTCAACTGGAACTTTACACTGGAGAGACCTGTATTTGGTATGAAGATTTAGGCGAGTGCAGAATTTTTTTATCAGCTTCTCCTATGCTTGATTGCTGCGCCGAACTGCGATTGGTCAAAATCTACACTAATTGGGAATTGCCGGCCAGACCCTGTGGCATCTGATATATCTGTCAAAAGGGTTGACAGTAGCATGCTAAATTCTTCCACGGGACCTAGACTTAATCGAGGAAGCCTCAAAGGCAAATCTATCGACTTACCGAATTCTAAGTCATGACCAGACTGATGATACTTAAGTTTGGCTTTTCGTGCATTGTAAGCTGAATAAAACTCAACCTCAATGCCATATTCGCAATCTGGTCTAAGTCCTTCAGATCTTATGTTGTCTATTGTAAGGCACGTGTTAATGAAATAATTCAGCATTCTCTCCAGATATATAAAGTAAGATGTATCTGAAGCACAATTTGCAGCATGATAGGTTTCTATTGTGCCGTCAGTGTACATATTGATGTATATAAACCCACTCTCATTCTCAGAGAATCTTCTGGCGCCACGAACAAGAGCACGTTCCTATAGAAATGATCTTCCTGAATAAGCATCTATCTCTCCAAAGTCACACTTAACAAGCCATGAGGGTCGCCTTACTAGCAGATCGTGACGACCGACCATGCGTTCCATCTTAAGCGGCCCGGAGACGGGCACGCCCGTGATGCGGAAGCCGAACTGTACCGGCCCCGATTGATGAGACACCATGAAGGAGCCTACGCGGCGAGTGCCGCAGGTGAAAGCAGGGCTCGTCGGGTGGCGGCTGGTGTCCGGTATCCGAGCCGCTGGATGAGCCAGGTGGTG
>JAABUH010002058.1_pt1 | contig 20272 bp, 21 predicted proteins | sample 5559121 | NCBI WGS metagenome assembly JAABUH01 (sample SAMN10711871, study PRJNA513364) | rock metagenome | isolation source: Antarctica rocks | place: Antarctica: Victoria Land, Battleship Promontory nord | collected 2015-12-28
CGCCGCCTGTTGCTGGAACAGGGCGTACAGCGCGTCGGGGCCGACAGCGTACAGGGCATCGAACTCGGCGCGGGTCATCTCCATGCCGCTAGTCTACCCGCGAATGGCCCTCCTGAACAGTTACGTCTGGCTACAGGTACCCTGGTTCGCGCTGACGGAGAGGATCTTCGCATCATCGGACACAGTGTCGTTCAGCAGCACGCCCGTAGCAGTCGACGGGCCGCGATTGGTCACGATGACCGTGTATGTGACGGTCTTGTTCGGGTGGCGCGGATCGGACGAGTCGGTGATCCCGACCGCCAGGTCCGCGGCCGGGCTGACCGTGAAGGGCTGGGCTTCCGACGTGCCCCCGCCCGGATTGGCCACGGTGACGCTAACGGTGCCCACCGTGGCGAGATCGGCGGCCGAGATCGTCGCGGTCAATTGGGTGCCGCTGACGAAGGTGGTCGACCGGGGGGAGCCATTCCATCGCACTGTCGCGCCGGGGACGAAGTTGCTGCCAGTGATCGTGAGCGTGAACCCACTCCCCCCTCCGAGGGCCGAGGCGGGGTTGAGGCCCGTGACCGCCGGATTCGATGCCACCACAACGAGGTTGTGATTGTATCCCGCCGCGATGGCAGTGATGCCGCTCAGACCGGCGACCGGTACCGGCGTTCCGATATTGGCGCCCGCCGTACCGGTGCCCAGCTGGCCGTTGCCGTTGAGGCCCCAGTCACGGACGGTGCCGTCGCCCAGGAGCGCCAGGCTGAGGTAGTGCCCGCGATGGCGGTGACGCCGCCCAGCCCGCTCACCGGCACGGGCGTCGCGCTATTGGTCGTCGTGCCAACGCCGAGTTGGCCCTGAGAGTTCTCACCCCAGGAACGGATGGTGCCGTCGCCCAAGAGTGCCAAGCTGTGGACTCCCCCCGCCGCAATGGCGGTGACGCCGCTCAGGTTAATCACCGGAACCGGTGTGTGAATGCAGGCGCACCCCCCTGTCGGCGCCGTGCCGGTGCCCAGCTGGCCATAGTAATTGTAGCCCCAGGCCCGCATGGTGCCGTCGCTCAGGAGCGCCAAGCTGTGATAGTACCCGCCCGCGAGGGCGGTAACACCGCTCAGGCCACTCACCGGCACGGGCGTCGCACTGTCACTCCCGATGCCATCCCCAAGTTGGCCGGAGAAGTTGGAACCCCAGGCCCGGACGGTGCCATCGCGTAAGAGTGCCAGGCTGTGGAGTCCCCCCGCCGCGATGGCGGTGACGCCGCTCAAGCCGCTCACCGACACCGGCGTCGCGCTGGCGACCATCGTGCCGTCGCCCAGCTGGCCCTGGGCATTGTCACCCCAGGCCCGTATGGTGCCGTCGCTCAGGAGCGCCAAGCTGTGATAGTCACCGCTCGCGAGGGCGGTAACACCGCTCAGGCCACTCACCGATACCGGTGTAGGAATGCAGGCGCACTCGGTCCTGGTCATCGTACCGTTGCCCAGCTGGCCGGACCCGTTGTCACCCCAGGCCTGGACGGTGCCCGAGGCAACGGTTTGGGCACCCGTTGCCTGAGGGGCTCGACCAAGTATCGTCGCCACGAGGGCGAGGCTGAACAGGACGTGCAGGATGATCCGGCGCTTCATCTCGTTACCACCACCTTCTGACTGATGACTACAACGCGCTCCAGGGAACGGTAACGTCGGTCGCACCGTAGCGTCGGGCAACGATTGGCGGCCCTGGGCGCAACGGCGGATAGCGTGCTCAGCGGATAGCGTGCTCAATAGTGTGGCACCTACCGGCAGACCCTACCCCACCACCGGGAGTGTCTCTGCCCACGCGTACCAGGAGCCTGAGACAGCCTCCGCATGGCTTCCGTTCTCGTCTGTTGTCCCTTGGGTGCTACATGTCGCTGATGTTGTCAGTTTACACCAAAACCGGAACCCCGACCATCCTGCGGTGGCGGTACCTCAGTCGCCGGGCCGTGCCTTGTCGAGGGCCCAGTTTTGGAACCGGTCGAGCAGCGTCGACTAGTTGCACTGACCACCATGCCAAGACCGGGCGTTCACGAACGGGAACTGGTTCACCAGTCGATCGTTGCACGTATCGCCGATCAATCACGCCGCCGTCTGGCAGACGCGCGGAACCGTGCCCCAGCCTGTGCGATTCGGACTCAACCGGCGGCCTCGATGCGGCCGTGTCCCATATCGAGTGCGACTGTCGCTCGCCGGATCGCCTCGGCCGACGCGTGGTCGCCCGCGCGGTACTGGAGCACCGCGGCGATCACATCATTGATCGCGCCCCGTTGTAGAGCAGGTTCATGAGCCTTTCACTACCTTTTGCAACTGAGGCTCAATTAGCCCCGCCGGTGCAACTGAGGCTCACGTCCTCGACAGACTCGCGCAACTGAGGCTCACGATTGCCCCGGAGCGGTGCCGCCAGGCCCTTCCGGGGCAATTGTTTCGTGCAACTGAGGCTCAGCTCACGCAACTGGGGCTCATAGCGGCCACTTTCGCGCAACTGGGGCTCACTCCTTCGTACAACTGAGGCTCACCCCGGCGACGCGTTCATGGGACTCTGTCCCTTTCAGCCTGGGATGGAATGGTCCGCACCCGTTTCCTGATCCACCCGTGGGGTTAGCCCGCGACCGTCTTGGTCCGCACCCATTTCCTGCGCCATCTTTGAGGTTAGTCCCCGGCCTTTTCGAGCGCGTGCCAGGTCGCGCTGAACGCCGCGGGGGTCTGCTGGCCGAGGGCACCATGCGGCCGCTCGGTATTGTAGTCCACCCGCCACGCCTCGATCGTCGTCTGGGCCTCCTCCAGCGATGCGAACCGGTGCTGATTCAAGCACTCGTCGCGGAAGCGGCTGTTGAATGCCTCGATGAAGGCGTTGTCGGTCGGTTTGCCCGGCCGGGAGAACTCCAGCCGCACGCCGTGGCGGTGCGCCCAGGCATCCAGTGAGGCGTTCGCTAGCCTATGGGACTGGGGGCATTTTCGGCCTATAGATGGGACTCAGGCTCACCCCTCCAACGCGTTCATGGGACTCAGGCTCAAAATTGCCCCGGAAACGGCCTTGCGGTCGGCCCCGGGGTAATTTCTTTGTGGGACTCAGGCTCACGGCGTGGGACTCAGGCTCACCCCTGGCGAATCGGTGGGACTCGGGCTCATGAATGGTGGGACTCAGGCTCAAGGTGGGCCGGGCACGTCCGCCCATCGGCTATGCGCGGCCCCCGATTGCCCATACGCGCAGTTTGTAGGCATCGTGTGGATAGGGTGTGGAAAACTCTTTTCCTTCTTGACGGGGGCAGGCCCAGCGCCTAGCATGGCGTAATGGGTGAGACGATGACGGGCCACGCCGAGCATGTCCTGCGCAACCGCGCCGCCTGGGATGGCTGGGCGCGCGACTATGCCGCGGGCGGCCGCCGGGGCTGGGCGGAGGTGCCCGCGTGGGGCGTCTGGGGCATCCCGGAGGCGGACCTGGGCCTCCTCCATGACGTGGCCGGGCGCGACGCGGTCGAGCTGGGCTGCGGCACCGCCTACGTCGCGTCGTGGCTCGCCCGGCGCGGGGCGCGCGTCGTCGGGCTGGACAACTCCCCCGCCCAGCTGCGGACGGCCCGCGCCCTCCAGCGCGAATTCGGCGTGGCCTTCCCGCTGGTCCTCGGCGATGCCGAGCGCGCGCCCCTCCGCAGCGGCGCCTTCGACCTGGCGATCAGCGAGTACGGGGCCAGCATCTGGTGCGACCCCTACCGCTGGATCCCCGAGGCGGCGCGACTGCTGCGGCCGGGCGGGCGCCTGGTCTTCCTCGTCAATGGCACCCTGCACCTGCTGTGCGTCCCGGACGCGGCCAACACCCCCGCGGGCGACCGGCCTCATCCGCGACTACCTCGGCATGCACCGCTTCACCTGGCCCGACGACGACTCCGTGGAGTTCCACCTCGGCTACGGGGACTGGATCCGGCTCCTGCGCCGCAGCGGCTTCGCGGTCGTGGACCTGGTCGAGCTGCGGGCACCGGAGGGAGCGATCACCAGGTTCCCCTCCTTCTCCGCAGCGTGGGGGCGGTGCTGGCCGACCGAGGAGGTCTGGGTCGCCCGGCGGGTCGGGTGATTCGTGGCCGCCGGGACCGGGGGCAGACCGCCCCGCCATGGTGTAACCGGGGGCAGCGGTCGCAACGGGGGAGTGACGAGAGGCTGCCGCTGCCGCGCAGCGGGCGACAGGGAACACGGCGCAACCCGCGGGTGCTTTTGTGGAGCTGGGGTGTAACAGCCCACCTAGCCCGGTGTCATGCCGGGCATGGTCGTCGCGGGGGTGGGCATGCCGTCGCCCGCGCGGTACCGCAGCACCACGGCGCTCACGTTGTCGGTCGCGCCGCGCCGCAGGGCCAGGTCCACGAGCGCCCGGCTCGCCGCCTGCGGCTCGCCCGTCGTCAGCGCGGCGAAGTCGGCGGGCGTGAGCTGGCCGTGGACCCCGTCGCTGCAGAGGATCACGCGGTCCTCGGGCTGCAAGGCGAGGCTGAACACGTCCGGCTCGCTCGCATCCGCAGGGCCGAGGGCGCGGGTGATGAGGTTGCGCCGGCCACTGGCCTGCGCCTCGGCCGGGGTGAGCAGCCCCGCCGCCACCTGCGCGGCGACGAGCGAGTGGTCGCGGGTGAGCTGGAACGCCGCGCCGTCGCGCGCCAGATAGGCGCGGCTGTCGCCGACGTTGGCCACGAACAGCAGATCGTCGCGGACCGCCGCCGCCACCAGCGTCGTCCCCGGCCTGCGCCCGCCCGCACCCCCGGTCGCGGCGCGCACGGCGGCCTCGGCGTCGCGCACCCCCGCGCGGAGCAGGGCGGGGAGATCGGCCACCGCCGCCGGGGGCTCGGCGTAGAAGCGCGCGTACAGCCCGTCGCTGGCCGCGTCGCTCGCCACGTCGCCCTGCCCGTGGCCGCCCATGCCGTCGGCGAGGAGCGCGAGATAGCCGCAGGTATGCACCTGCGGGGCGGCCGGGTCCACCAGCCGGTAGGTGTCCTCGTTGTGCGCGCGGACCGGCCCGGTCGCCCTGGCCGCGCCGCCCATCACCGTCCCCATCGTCCCCCCTCGCTTCTATCCCCGCATTATGCTATCCGCTTTCTACCACATGTCGTCGGCCTCGTTGCATCGGAAGGCCTCGATCGTTCGTGAAGGACACGGGCCAGATCCGAGGCGTTCGTTTGCCTATGGGACTGGCGCCATTTTCGCCCCATAGATGGGACTGAGGCTCACCCCGGCGACGCGTTTGTGGGACTCAGGCTCAGCATTGCCTCGGAAACGGCCCTACGGTCTACTCCGAGGCAATTTCTTTGTGGGACTTAGGCTCACGCCATGGGACTCGGGCTCACCGCTGGCGAATCGGTGGGACTCAGGCTCATGAATCGTGGGACTGAGGCTCACGAATCGGTGGGACTCAGGCTCAAGGTGACGCAGTCCCGTGTGCTCATCACCTATGGGCGACCCCGATTGCTCGTACGCCGGTTTGGTGAGCCTTTCACTAGCTTGTGCAACTGAGGCGCAATGAGCCCCGCCGGTGCAACTGAGGTGCGCCTTTCACTCGCCTATGCGACTGGGGCTCAAATGGATCCTCTGACGCCACTGCGGACCGTCCTCGCCACCGCCTGCTCTGGTCGTGGCACCGGTCCTGCGCCCACGGCCCGCTGGGCCTCGCACCCGGTCCATATGGTGCCCGGGTCGGCGGCACCGACCTACCTAGGGGGGACGGATGTTCGCGGGGCTGTCGCTGCCGCTCTTGTTGCTGCTCTTCGCCGGTGCCGTCGCCGCCGTCTGGGTCGCGGGGGTCACCCTCTCCAACGCCGTCGACATCCTGGCGACGCGCCTCGGCTTCGGGGAGGCGCTCGGCGGGCTGATCCTCCTGGCCTTCGCCACCAACCTGCCGGAGCTCGCCATCACCGTCAGCGCCGCCCTGACCGATAACCTCGGCCTCGCGATCGGCAACATCCTCGGCGGTATCGCGATCCAGACGGTCGTGCTGGTCGCCCTCGACGTCTGGGGCGCGGGGCCTACCGAGGCCCTGACCTACCGGGCGGCGAGCCTGACCCTGGTCCTCGAGGCGGCGCTGGTGATCGCGGTGCTGATCGTGGCGATCATGGGGAGCCGGCTGCCCGCGGGGCTGATCGTCGCCCGCATCGCGCCCGGCGACGTCCTGATCGCGCTCCTCTGGGGGGGCGGCCTCTGGCTCCTCGGGCGGGCGCGGCGCGGGCTGCCCTGGCAGGATGCGCACGGGGACGCGCCCGACGGGCAGCAGGAGCCGCGCGGCGTCGCCGAACGGAAGCGGGAGCAGGCGGCCCGGGAACGCGGGGCGGGCACCGGGCGGACGGTGCTCGTCTTCGCCGTCGGGGCGCTCGTCACCCTCGTCGGCGGGGTGGTGCTGGAGGAGGCCGGCACCGGGATCGCCGGGCACATCGGCATGAGCGGCGTCCTCTTCGGCTCGACCGTGCTGGCCGCCGCGACCGCCCTGCCCGAACTCTCCACCGGCCTCGCCGCGGTCAAGCTGGGGGACTACCAGCTCGCCTTCGGCGACATCTTCGGCGGCAACGCGTTCCTCCCGGTCCTCTTCCTGGCGGCGAGCCTCGTCTCCGGCCGCTCGGTGTTGCCGCAGGCGCAGGATACCGACGTCTACCTGGCGGGACTGGGCATCCTCCTCACGGTCGTCTACCTCGTCGGGCTGATCTTCCGCCCGCGCCGCCAGGTCGGGCGCATGGGCCTCGACTCCCTCGCCGTCCTCATCCTCTACGCGGTCGGGATCGCCGGGCTGATCGCCATCACGCGGCAGTAGCGCGACGGCTTGTGGTGGTCGCTTTCACCGACGACGGTCGATATCTTGTCGTTGCGACCAAGACGTGAGCCTTTCACTAGTACAGCGTTGCGGAAGTTTGTACCGAGATTGGGGAGATGGTAGGGTGGGGTAGTGATGTGCCGCTGCCGCAGTCGCCGCTGCGGCCCACCCCGAGGAGGTCCGATGGCCCCAGGTCCGTCCCCCGCGCCCCTCACCGTGTCGCCCGCCCAGCAGGCGGTGCTGGGTGCCCTGCTGCGGCGCGCGTCGTGCCCACAGGCGCTGGCCTTGCGGGCGCGGATTATCCTCGGCGCCGCCGCTTACCAGCGCAACGAGCCGCTGGCCCGGCAGCTCGGCTGCACCCCGAAGACCGTCCGCAAGTGGCGGGGGCGCTGGCTCGCCGCCGTCACCCGGTTGTCGTTGGCCGACGACGATCCGCCGGCCCAGGCCCAGGCCATCGCCGCCGTCTTGGCGGATGCGCCCCGGTCGGGTGCGCCCGGCACCTTCACCGCCGAGCAGATCGTGCAGCTCATCAACCTCGCCTGTCGCCCCCCGGAGCACTGCGGTCGGCCGATCACCGCCTGGACGCCCCGCGAATTGGCGGATGAGGCGATCCGGCAGGGCATCGTCGGCACCATCTCCCCCCGCACGGTGGGGCGTTTCTTAAATGGACGCCGATCTGCGGCCGCATCGTAGCCGCTATTGGCTCAACGCCAAGAGCGAGCACGCGGATCCCGCCACCTTCGCGGCGCAAGTCGAGACGCTCTGCACGGCCTATGCCTACGCGCCGATGCTGGAGGCGCTGGGCTGCCACGTCGTGAGCACCGACGAGATGACGGGTATCCAGGCCCTCGAACGCGCCGCGCCGACCAAACCGATGCGGCCAGGCTGTCCCGAACGCCGCGAACACGAGTACATCCGCCACGGCACCCTCAGCCTGATCGCCACGTTCAATGTCGCGACCGGGGCCATCGTCGCGCCCACCCTCGGGCCGACCCGCACCGAGGCCGACTTCGCCGCCCACATCGCGCAGGTCATCGAGACCGACCCGGACGCGCCCTGGCTCTTCCTCGCCGACAACCTCAACACCCACCAGTCGGAAGCCCTGGTCCGGCTCGTCGCCGCCCGCTGCGGCCTGCCCGACGTGCTCGGGGTCAAGGGCCAGGCGGGTATCCTGCACACGATGCCCTCCCGCGCCGCCTTCCTCAGCGATCCCGCGCACCGCATCCAATTCCTCTATACGCCCACGCATACCTCCTGGCTCAACCAGATCGAACTGTGGTTCAGCATCCTCGCCCGCCGCGTCCTCAAACGCGGCGACTTCGCCTCCACTGACGCGCTGCGTGCGCGCATCTTGGCCTTCATCACCTACTTCAACCAGACCGCCACGCCCTTCAAATGGACCTACAGGGGGCGACCGCTGTGCCGCTAACCCGGCACACACTTCCGCGACCCTGTACTAGACAGCCCGCAGGATGCGGAGGCGTTCCTGACGCTCGCCACGGCGATGAGCAAGAACGACCCGGACGGGAACGGCAAAGCGGACGCCTGGGGACTTGGCGCGCAGGGGAATGATTGGAGCTTCGGCTTCGGGCAGGGGATGTACCGCGTCCCCAACGTCTGGCGTAAGAATGCCGACGGCACCCTCACCCACGCGATCGAGACGCAGGAATACCGCGACGCCCTGGCGTTCCTGCGGCGACTCTACGAGGCCGGAGCCTACCATCCCGACGCCGCGACCTTCAACCGGACTCAGGCGACGAACGCCTTGATCGGGGGGCAGATCGGCGGCTACTACGATCAGCTCCTCCAGCTCAATGGCGATATCCGCACCCGCTTCGAGGCGAAGCGGATCAATCCGGCGGCGAACGTTGCGGCGCTCACGCCGTCCGGTGTCACCGGCGGGCGCGGCGTCACCTATAACGGCGCGGGCTTCGGCAGTATCGCGGCGATCCCCACGACTTCGGGGCAAGACCCCGAACAGATCCGCGCGCTCCTGCGCGTATTGGATTACTTCAGCGCCCCGTACTTCAGCGACGAGTACAACTTCCTCACTTTCGGCGTGGCTGGGGTCCACAATACCCCCCAACCGGATGGCACCCGCGTCCTGACCGAGCGCGGCAAGGCGGAGATCAACGAATTGGGGACGGTGGTGGTGCCACCGCGCATCTTCTACTATCCGAGCGACCCGGGCGACGCCCAATACCTCCAGGGCGCGGCGCGCGACATCGCCGCCCTCGGCATCGACAATCCGGCGCTCAACGCTCTCTCCCCGACCAACACCAGCAAGTCGGCGGAACTGAACCAACTTGGCCTCGATCGGGTCACCGCGATCGTCACCGGACGATCGCCGCTCACCGATCTGGACACCTATGTTCGGGACTGGCGAAGTCGCGGCGGCGAGCAGATCCGGCAGGAGTTTCAGGACTCGCTCAACGCGGGTGGTTGACCCGCCCCCTCGGGCGCTGGCGCGGCTGACTCCTGCTGCCTCCTGGCGGCCAGCAGGAGCGCCGCATCGCCGCCCAACCAGCCGTCAGCCGCTGGGAGCGCCGCCTTCCGCGCACGCGATAAACGTTTCGTTCGCCATTCGAACTGCGTCGCGGCGCGGCGGTCCGCGCAAGTGCGGGCCGCGTAGATGGTCACCGGTCGCCGTCCCCGCGTATAGCGCGCGCCGCCGCGCAACTCGCCGTTGTGTTCGCGCAGGCGTTGCGCCAGATTGCGGGCCACGCCGACGTAGAAGGTATCGTCGGCACAGCGCAGGAGATAGACCCACCAGCCGGATACGGTCATCCCTGGCGCGACTCCGCGACCGTGGCGGCGACGCGCCCGGCCGTGAGATCGTCGGCCAGCGCGCGGACGACGCCGGAGAGATCGCGCCCGGCATCGCGCGATTCCGGCGACTCCTTACCGATCGGTGTCTCCGCCACGAACGCGAAGAGATCGCCGGCCCCCTGAAGGATGCGCGGCGTCAGGCCGAGATCGGCGAAGCAGGTCGCGATCTCCTCCATCTCGCCGACCCAGCGGTGCGCCTTGGGTGGACAGGATGGCACGGCACGTTCGAGGTGCGCGCGCAATTCGGGGACACTCTCACGCTGCTCCGCCGCCAGCGCCTCATCGAGGCCGAGCAGCTGCGCCGCCACCAGCAATTCGGTGCCGAGCGCCTGGATCCCCTTCGTCAGCGCGCCGTAGCACATCTTGAAGCCCGAAGCTTGCCCGACCGGCCCATCGAGGACACGCACGCCGAGCCCGTAGTGTTCCAGCGTGGCGAACTCCGCCGCACCCGGCCCTGAGGCGTAGAAGCGCGTCGTCCCTGCCTTGCGCGGCGGTGGTCCGATGATCCCGACATCCGCGAAGCGTGCCCCGGCCCCCGTGATCGCCTCGCCGATCGTCGTGACGGTGCGCGGCGCGATCGCGTTGCAGTCGGCGTAGAGGAGATCGCGCCCGCGCGCGGTCCCTTCCCGCGTGATGGCGGCGCTCACCCGCTGCGCCGTATCCCTGGCCGAGGCCGGGACCAGCACGCTGAGGAGGATGTCGCACTCGCGCGCCAGTTCTTCCAGCGTCGGCGTGTCCTCGAAGCCAGCGGTGGCGGCGAGCGTGCGTGTGCGTTCGCTGCGACCAGCGAGGCAAGTCAGGAGGCGCGCGCCGTGTCGGCGCAACATCGCCCCGATCGTGTGGCCCATATCGCCAGGACTCAGCAGGCCGATCGTCGGTGCCGCCATCGCCGCCCCCCTTCGTTCCGATGCTCCGCCATGCCCCTCGCTCCGCGCTCACCATAGCCGCTCCCAGGCTGAGGAGCAACCGGCACGCTCCCTGCTGGCGTACGACCCGTTCGAGAAGCGCGGGTACATCACCGGCGGCGCTGTCGTCGCCCGCAGCCAGCGCGTCGAGGAGTTCGGCACACGGGAGTGCCGCCCCTTCCTGCCTCGATTTCGTCGCCTCGTCCTCGCTCGGCGTCGCTCGCAGCGGAGCGACGCGATGTGCCAGGATCGCGGCGAGGTCTGGGGCGCGCGCGATCGCCAGCGCCTCTTTAGAGATGCGTGCGCGCGACCCCGAGATTGCCTTCATCGAGCGCCAGGTTGCCCAGTCCATCGAGCATCTGCGCCAGCCCGCGCCGGTCGCCGACGGTGCGCCGACCCTCCAGACTCCGCTGCACAGTCTGTCGATCGCTCGTGCGGCCTGGGGGCGGCGTGCCACATTACCTTCGCCCGCCATCCCCCGGGCCGCATAGTGTCACAACGTCTGCCGTGCGCCGCTGTTTCGGGGTGATCGACCAGCATGGGGAGCAGGGCCGACCCGTTTCGCCGGCACACTATGACCAGGACCGCCCGCGCGCATCGTGGACGAGCACTTCCAGCGCCGGGCCGACGCCCGCGATGGTGACGCGCACCCGATCACCCCCGGCGATCGGGGAGAGCGCATCGTGGTGAACGCCGGTGGCGACCACATCGCCCGGTTCGAGCGCGATGACCTTGGTGATCTCCGCCAGCAGTTGCGGCACATGCCGAGCCATGTCGCCGGTGCTATAGGTCTGGCGCGTCTCGCCATTGACCGCGAAGGCGACCGTCAATTGGTTCGGGTCGGCGATCTCGTCGGCGGTCACGATCGCCGGGCCGAGCGGGGCGAAGGTGTGCCAGCTCTTGCCGAGGAAGAAGCCACCGGGCAGGCCACGCGCGGAAACGTCGATGAATGGCGTGTAGCCGAAGACGTGATCGAGCGCCGTCTCCGGTGTGAGGTGCGCCGCATACTTGCCGATGACCAGCGCCAACTCCGGCTCGAAGTGGAAGACGGAGGCGGGGGTATCCGGCAACTCCACCGTGTCGCCGTACCCGATGATCGACAGTGGCGACTTGAGGAAGGCGTTGAATGGCCCCGGTTCGGGGTGCGCCGGTTCGAGGTAATTGACCGCCGCGCAGACCAATTGGCCCGGCTTCGGCACCGCTGCGCGCAGGCGGACCTCGGCCACCGGCACGCTCGGGTGCTCGTTGGCGGCAACGACGAGAGCCGGGGCGACATTGTCCCAATTCTCGATCAGCGCCGCGAGCCGTTCTTGCGGGCGCTCGCCACTCGTGCCGACCAGCTCGGTGATATCCACCACACGTTCATCGTTGGCACCCGTGAGCAGCCCAAGTCGGTAATTGTCGAAATGGACGAATTTCATGCGCCTATCCTTTTCCCGCTAATCCCCATCGTAGCATCTCCTCGATCGGACTTTGTGTGCCCGGATACTAGCACGATTATCTATGGCGAGAAAACGTGGATGCTTTATGGCTCTTGAGGGTATGTCGCTAGGCAGCGCGGATCACCAGCCAGCGGCGTGCCGACCGAGCCGACATTGACGAGCGTATCATCTGCCGATGCGTGTGCCCGACGAACGCGAGCGGCGCCGCGCTCCCCGCGAACATCGACCGCCGCATCGGCCTGCGGCCCGAAACCGACGCTAGCACAGGCCACGACGATCCGCGTGACCCCTTGCGTCTCCGCATCGGCCAGGATGACGATCCGCTCGCCCTGCGCCGTTCATCACGCCCCGCCAGAGGCGATCTGCCCGGCCTGGGCCTCCTGTCGCGCGGCGGTCCGCCCCAGTGCCTGCACGATCCCCCACCCGCACAGCAGGGTCAGCGCCGCCAGCCCGATCACCGGGCGCGGCCCCAGCCCCCCCGCGAGAAAGCCGCCGAGGAGCGGGCCGAAAGCGTTCCCGAGGGAGAAGGCGCTGCCGGAGATGCCGAACGCCGCGCCGCGCCGCTCCTCCGGCACCATCGTTCCCACCGCGGTGTTGGTGCTGACCGAGAGGCTCCCGGTGAACAACCCAGCCAGCCCGCGCAACGCGATCAGCGGCCCGATCCCGGCGATCAACGCCTGCCCACCGAGCGCGAATGCGCCCCCCACCGTTGTCCAGGCCAGCAATCGTCGGCGCCCGACGCGATCGGCCAACCGCCCGGAGCAGATCGCCCCGAGCGCGGAGGTAACCCCGCCGATCCCGAGGACGATCCCGACGATGGTGGCGACCCGCGTCGCGTCGGGCGCGAGCGACTGCACGTAGATCGGGAGGACCGGTGAGATCATCTGCAACGAGAACTGCACCAGGAAGATCAGCCCGATCAGCAGCATCAGCGTGCGCGAACCGGTCGCCGCGCGCAGGTTCTGAACGAGGCCGGAGCGTTGCGCCACAGCCTGCGGGCGACGCGCCGGTGCGCCGATACCGAAGAGTACCAACGCCCCGGAGAGCAGCAGCAGGATCGCCCCGCCCCGGATGCCGATCCGGTAGGAGAAGGTATCGGCCAGGATGCCCCCGACGGTTGGCCCGATCGAGATGCCGACGAAGACCCCGGTCTGGCACGCCCCGATCGCCGCGCCGAGGCTCTTGCGCGGCGCGAGCCCCGAGACCAGCGTCACCACCGCCGTGTTGACGCCGGTGAAGCAGCCGAGCACGAGGAAAAGGACGAAGAGGAGCTCGACGCGCCCCACGAAACTGATCACCACCAGCACCGCGCCGCCACCGAGGAGCGCGCGACAGACCATCAGCTTCGCGCCGTGCCGGTCGGCGATCGCCCCCCAGAGGGGGCTACAGAGGGCGACCATAGCTTCGCGCCGTGCCGGTCGGCGATCGCCCCCCAGAGGGGGCTACAGAGGGCGACCATGATGCCTTGTGCGAAGTTGAGACTCCCCGACCAGGCGACCGCCCGCGCCGGCGAATCGATCCCCAGCGTCTGGATGAAGAGCGGCAGAAAGGAGATCGCGCAACTGAAACCCATCATCGAGAGGAGTTGCGCCGTCGCCACCAGCGCCACCTTGCGCCGCCAACCCGGCGTGCCGTCGTCGTCTTCCACCGTCGCCATCAGGCCAAACCCTATCGCTCGCGCCGCCGCCGTGCCGATCGGGCCGTCAGAGCAACACTTCCGAGTCATCGCCGAGGAGGAGCCGCAGACTCGCGTTCGTCCGCGTGTGCTTGCTGACGATCGCGTTCTTCCCCAGCACGCTGTCATCGAGGCGCGCGACTTCCGTGATCCGTGCCCCATCGAGCAATACCGTATGCTCGATACTGGAGTGCAACACCCGGCAGTCATTACCGATACTCGTGAACGGGCCGATGAACGAGTCTTTGATGATCGTGTTCTTCCCGATGATCGCCGGTCCGCGCACGGTGCTGCCGATGATCTGCGCCCCGGCGCTCACGGTCACCCGCCCGAAGATCTTGCTCGCGGCGTCGACCGCGCCCGCGATGTCGCGCTGCGCGAATTCGTCGAGGACGACCCGATTCGCTTCGAGCAGATCGTCCTTCTTCCCCGTATCGAGCCACCAGCTCGCCAGGCGGGTGCTGTGGATCGGATGGCCGCGCTCCAGCAGGAGGCGGATGGCGTCGGTGATCTCCAGCTCGCCGCGCCAGGAGGGGGTGATCGCGTCGATCGCCTCGTGGATCGCGGGCGAGAAAACGTAGGCTCCGACGAGCGCCAGGTTACTCGGCGGACGCTGCGGCTTCTCGATCAGGTTGACGACGCGCCCCTCCGCATCGACCTCGGCGACGCCGAACGCCTGCGGATTATCGACCTCCTTCAGCAGGATCGCGGCGTCGGCGTGCTTCTCCGCGAAGGTCTGCACGAACGTGGTCAGCTCCGAGCCGATCAGGTTGTCCCCGAGATACATCACGAACGGCTCGTCGCCGAGGAAAGGGCGGGCCATCTTCACCGCCTGCGCCAGCCCCAGCGGCTGTGCCTGCTCGATGAAGGTGAACGCCAGCCCCCACGGATTCGCCGCGAGCGCCTCGCGAATCTGACCGCCCGTTTCCGGGGAGATGATCACCCCCACCTCCGTCAGCCCCGCGTCGGCGAGATGTTGCATCACGTAATGGAGGACCGGGCGATTCGCCACCGGGACGAGTTGCTTCGCCATCGTATGGGTCAGTGGACGGAGGCGCGTGCCTTTCCCGCCGGAGAGGACCAACGCTTTCATTCCTGCTCCTGCTCGCGGCCTCGGCGCGGCGGGCCTTCGTCCCTGCTCGCGGCCTCGCCACCGTGCGCCGTCCGGCTATGGTAGCGCACTCGTCGCATGCGGTACATTACACCCGGCATGCGCCAACGTCAAACTCAGCGGGCGACGCGCGCGATGCGGTAGCGATAGCCCTGTTGCACCAGGAAACGTTGGCGGCGCGCGGCGTACGGGAGTTCCGCCGGATCGTCGGCGACGACCGCGTAGAAGTGCGCGGGCGAACCGTCCGGTTTCGGGCGCAGGAGGCGTCCGAGGCGCTGGGCCTCCTCTTGCCGCGAGCCGAAGTTGCCCGAAACCTCGATCGCCACCCGCGCCTCCGGCAGATCGAGCGCCGTGTTGCCGACGCGCGAGAGCAGCAGCAGGCGCAACTCCCCGGCGCGGAAGCGCGCGAAGAGTGCTTCGCGCGCTTCTTGCGGCGTCTCGCCACTCACCAGCGGCGCATCGAGTCGCGCCGCGAGGTCGCGCAGCTGCTCCAGATAGTGGCCGATGATCAGCGTCCCCTCGCCCGCGTGCCGATGCACCAGGCGGCGCACTGTCGGCCACTTCTCCGGCGCGGTCGCCGCCGCGCGATGCGACAGCGGTGCGTCCGCCGCGACGAGCGGGACGCGCACCTCGACGCACTCGACCGGCGCGATCCACCCTTCCGCCGCCAGTTGCGTCCACGCCGCATCGTAGCGAATCGGCCCGATCAACGCCGTCAATTCGTCCTCGCGCCCATCCTCGCGCACCGGGGTCGCGGTCAGGCCGAGGCGACGGCGGGCGGCGAGGTCGGCGGTCAGGCGAAAGACGTCGGCGGGGAGCAGATGCGCCTCATCGAAGATGATCAGCCCCCAATCGCAGGAGCCGAGGCGATCGAGGTGCGGATAATCCGACCCGGTGCCAGTCGCGCGTCGCCGCCGCGTCGTGAGTTGCTGATAGGTCGTCACCGTCACCGGCAACGGCACGCCACGCCGCGCGTCGTACGCCCCATACGCGCCCGCCGCGAGGGTGGTGAAACGCGCGAACGCCGCGACCCACTGCGCGACCGCCGTCCGATTCGGACAGAGGACCAACGTCTGCCGCCCGAGCGCGACCGTCGCCCCGATCCCGACCACCGTCTTCCCCGCGCCGCACGGGAGGAGCACCAATCCGCTCCCCCCGTCCCCAGATTTTTCGTCGCCGATGAACGCCGCGATCGCGGCATCCTGATACGGGCGCAACGTCAGCCCCTCGCGCCAGGCCACGGCGAGCGGCGCACCGGGCGCATAGCCCGCCTCGTCCTGCAGCGACCAACCGAGCCGCGCCAGGCGCGCGTGGATCGCCCCGCGCTGCGCCGGTCGCAGCGGCAGGCCGGCGTCACCGAGCGCGCTCGGGTCGATCGCGAACTCGTCGCCGAGTTCCGGCAGCAGCCGCGCGAGTAGGGCGGGCTCGTCGGCGCGCAGCCAGAGCAGGCCATCCTCGCGAATCAGGCGCAAGCGTCCGTGTCGCGCCATCGTCGCGGCGATCCGGCGCACCAGCGTCGCGGGAGGCGGCGCACCGGCGGACCGTTCCAAGAAGGCACCGATCCGTGCCGGGGTGATCCCGGCGGCGGCGGCCTGCCAGAGGGCGTGCCGGGTGATCCGATAGTGGTGGAAATGACCGGGGCACTTCTCCAGGGTGGCGAAGCGGCGCAACCCATCGGCGACCGCAGCGGCCCCGCGCGCCGCGGTCGCCAGGATCAATTCGCCATCATGCTGCACGATCAGCGGCGCCATCGCGTCCCTCGCTCGCTGTCGAGCGCGGGGCCACTTCGCCGCGCGCACTCTCGCGTACGTTCGTAGTGTACTCCAGCAAACCACGGGGCGCTAACCCCCGTTTATGGTATACTGGAAGAACGAAAACACGCCGACGATGGGCCATGAATCGGGGGCTTCCCGCTACCACCCGGCGTGTGCGACGAGAGAGCGAAGGTCAGGAGCATCGATGGAGATCGGGACCGTACGACTGGTAAATATCGAGAACGAGATGCGGCAATCGTATCTCGATTACTCGATGAGCGTGATCGTCCAACGGGCGCTCCCGGACGTACGCGATGGTATGAAGCCCGTCCAACGGCGCATCCTCTATTCGATGCACGAGATGGGGATGCGCCACAGTGCACGGCACCGCAAGAGCGCCGGTATCGTCGGCGAGGTGATGAAGAACTATCACCCGCATGGCGACTCGTCGATCTACGACGCCCTCGCCCGCCTCGCCCAGCCGTGGGCGGTGCGCTATCCGCTCGTCGATGGGCAAGGGAACTTCGGCTCGGTCGATGGCGATCCGCCGGCGGCCATGCGCTACACCGAGGCGCGCATGGCCGAGATCACCGAAGAGTTGCTGCGCGATATCGACAAGAACACCGTCGATTACCGCAACAACTACGACGATAGCATGCGCGAGCCGACGGTCCTCCCGGCGCGCTTGCCGGCGCTGCTCCTCAACGGCGCGGCGGGGATCGCGGTCGGGATGGCGACGAATATCCCGCCCCACAATCTGCGGGAACTCTGCGACGCCATCGCCTTCCTGATCGAGAACCCCGAGGGGACGGTCGAGCAATTGCTGGAGATCGTCCAGGGGCCGGACTTCCCGACCGGTGGCATCATCCTCGGGCGCGAGGGGATCAAGCAAGCCTACGCCACCGGCAAGGGGCGCGTGGTCATCCGGGCCAAGGCGTTCATCGAGGAGGCCGCGCGCAGCAACCGCTTCCAGATCATCGTCAGCGAGCTTCCCTACCAGGTCAACAAGTCGACGCTGGTGGAGAAGATCGCCAGCCTCGTCAAAGAGGGGACGATCGACGGGATCAGCGACCTGCGCGACGAGTCCGACCGTAACGGGATGCGGATCGTCGTCGAGTTGAAGCGCGAGGCGCAGCCGCGCAAGGTGCTGAACAGCCTGTTCAAGCACACCGCGATGCAGAGCACTTTCGGCGTCAACATGTTGGCGCTGGTCGATGGCAAGCAGCCGCGCGTCCTGACGCTGAAGCGCACGATCCAGCACTTCATCGCCCATCGCCAGGATGTCATCCGGCGGCGCTCGGTCTTCGAGCTCGAAAAGGCTCGCCAGCGCGCCCACATCCTCGAAGGATTGCGGATCGCGCTCGATAGTATCGATGAGGTGATCGCCACCATCCGCAGCTCGCGCACGACCGAATCGGCGCGCAATAACCTGATGAAGGCGTTCTCGCTCTCCGAATCGCAGGCGAACGCGATCCTCGATATCCGCCTCGCCCGCCTCGCGCAGTTGGAGCGCAAGAAGATCGACGACGAGTACGCGGACATCCTCAAGCAGATCCGCGGCCTCGAATCGCTGCTCGCCGACGAGCAGAAAGTGTTCTCCTTGATCAAGGAGGACATGGATTACCTCAAGGAGAAATACGCGGACGAGCGGCGCACCGTGATCCGTGAGGGCGATGGGGAGATCTCCGATGAGGATCTGATCCCCGAGATCAATGTCCTGCTGACCCTGACGAGCAAGGGCTACGTCAAGCGCCTGCCGGACGACACGTACCGGACACAGCATCGCGGCGGGCGCGGCGTCAGCGGCCTGACGATGCGCGAGGAGGATGATGTCCAGCACATCATCACCTGCAACACGATGGACACGCTCCTCTTCTTCACCAACCAGGGACGCTGCTACTCGCTGAAAGCGCACGAGGTGCCGGATGCCAGCCGCACCGCCAAGGGGACGCCGATCGTCAATCTGCTGACCCTCCAGCCCGATGAGGTCGTCACCACGCCGATGGCGGTGAAGGACTTCTCCGGCGGGCGCTATCTGGTCCTGGCGACGCGCAAGGGCAAGATCAAGCGGACCCCGCTGAGCCAGTTCGCCCAGGTGCGCGCGAACGGCCTGATCGCGGTCGGCATCGAGGAGGGCGACGAGCTTGCCTGGGTCCGCATGAGCAGCGGCGAGCAGGATGTGATCATCGTCACCGCGCAGGGCAAGTCGATCCGCTTCAAGGAGGATGATGCCCGCCCGATGGGCCGTCAGGCGGCGGGGGTGACGGCGATCCGACTCGCCGCTGCCGATCAGGTCGTCGGTGTCGATGTGATCGAACCGGGTCGCGATCTGGTCTTCGTGTCGGCCAACGGCTTCGGCAAGCGGACCCCGATCGAGGACTTCCCGCGTCAGGGCCGTGGCGGCAGCGGCGTGATCGCGATGCGCGTCACCGACAAGACCGGGTTGCTGGTCGGCGCGCGCATGGCGACGGAAGAAGACAATCTGATGATGATCACCTCCAAGGGGATCGTCATCCGCATCCAGGGGGAGCAAATCTCCCGGATCGGTCGCGCGACCCAAGGGGTGACCCTGATGAAGGTCGGGAAGAACGACCGGCTCGTGGCGATGGCGCTGGTCGATGCCACGCAGAACGATGGCACCGATGGCACCGAGGGTGAGGACACAGCCCCCGAAGCGCTCGAAGTCGTCGCGCAGGACTAATTTTCCGCAAACACAAGGCATGGGGCGGGCCGATCGGCCCGCCCCATGCCTCACTCATCTTTTAGAACACGATTTCTATTGACGATAGCAGAGGAAGAGTCAATGGTGAACGATACGGCACTCCTGGTGATCGATATGCAGGTCGGCATCGTCGCGAGCGGACACCAGACCGACGAGCTCGTGACGCGCCTCGCGGAGCTGGTGGCGGAGGCGCGTGCCGCCGAGACGCCTGTGATCTTCGTCCAGCACGAAGAACTGGAGTGGCCTTCGATGCGACACGGGGGTTCGGACTGGCAGATCCATCCGGCGCTCACCCCCGACGCGGGCGAGTTGATCGTCCACAAGCGCGTCCCGGATGCCTTTCAGGATACCCCACTGCGCGAGGCATTAGCGTCGCACGGTGTGCGCCATCTCGTGGTCACCGGGATGCAGACCGACATCTGCGTGAACGCGACCTGCCGCCGCGCGGTCAGCGAGGGCTTCGACGTCACCCTCGTCGCCGACGGGCATTCGACGGAAGATAGCGAGAGCCTCTCGGCGGCGCAGATCATCGCGAATCACAACCGCGACCTCGCGCAGATAGCCCAGCTCGATCACGCGATCACGGTCCGACCGCGCGCCGAGATCACCTTCTAAGATTGGCGTCGTTGCACGCCCAGCCTACGACATACCAGCGGATCGGCGTGGTGACGACCTCATCGGGCTGGAGGGTCAGCAGATTGACGGCGGAGGCCACATGATCCTCGAAGCGGCGATGCTCCAGGTTCGCGGCGGGCAGACCGAGGAGTTCGAGGCGGCCTTCCGCCGCGCCTCCGCGATCATCGCGGCCTCACCGGGCTATCTGGGCCACGAGTTGCAGCGCTGCATCGAGGTGACGGGGCGGTATCTGTTGCTGGTGCGCTGGGAAACGCTCGAAGCACACACCGTCGGCTTTCGCGGCTCCCCGGCATATGCGGAGTGGCGCGCGCTCCTGCACCACTTCTACGAGCCGTTCCCCACCGTTGAGCATTTCGATGCGGTCGATCTCGACTCGCCGGAGGTGTGACGCGCAAGACGGCGGCGGGCGGCGGGTCGCGGCGCAGATAACCGC
>JAABUH010002059.1_pt1 | contig 20270 bp, 30 predicted proteins | sample 5559121 | NCBI WGS metagenome assembly JAABUH01 (sample SAMN10711871, study PRJNA513364) | rock metagenome | isolation source: Antarctica rocks | place: Antarctica: Victoria Land, Battleship Promontory nord | collected 2015-12-28
AAAAGACCATACTTGGTTTGTGGCACGCTGATTTCGCTGCGAAACCCGGCACTCCTGGACCTGACCAGGCCAAGGGCTATGCGGCGCCAAGATCAACTCAACGGTCGACCGGGATCCGCATGACGCTCACTCTGCGGATGTCTCACCCTTGCGCTTCCGCTTCTCGTCCCTCCGGCGATCACGAGCAAAGACGATCGCACACGCTGACAAGACATCTCTTTTGAAACTCCTGACGAGCGAGAAAGACTTTCAGTACGTTGGACGATGAGTAGCGCTCCGAAGACAACGTGAGCATGGATTTGAGACGCTCAAACATAGAATTGATCTCATTCAGCAGCCTGGCTCTCACCAGCCCAGAACCGCAGATACTCGCTCACTCTTTCAAAGACGATACAGAAGCTCATCATGGCCAATACGCCGAACATGTCGGAAGGGAAATTCCGGAGACTTGTGGAAACTCGCAGCTGAACCGATGGTGGAATTCCCGCGCCCTCGGACCGCCGCTTCATAAACCATTATTGAAAATCTAGCGAAGTGCGTTATGAGTGAGATATGGTGATATGGAGAAGCCTCAATTCTCACTAGACAGACTCACTCCCCGTCTCATGCCTGATGTGTTCCGTGTCGATCGTAGATGCGGTCTCGTTCCTATAAGACCCGATTACCCAGCGACCAGATGTCACACCCCCTCCGTCAAAAGCGCTCACCGAGCCTGGTGGTCATACAATTTTGAACCCCTTGCAAAAGTGTGGAGATACCGCATAACATGCATCTCCCACGACACGGACTACCCCATGAAAGCGTACTGCTCAGAAGAGGATACCCGAAACCTTCGAGTACCACTTGTCCTCCTTATAGGTCTCCTGGTCGCGCGCCTCCATCTCGTCCAGCTCCAGGCGACCGGTGGTGAAATCGATCTGCGGCAAGGGACGATCAGTGCGAAATCGTTGACAGGCTAGCAGAGAGACTGACCTCGGCGAGCGGGACTATCTTGGTCTTCTTGGCGATCTTCCACCCGGCCCAGCAAATGGCAAAGATGGGCAGAGTGATGTACGCGGCGAAGAAGTTGCTGGTGCTCCAGTTGCCCTTGAGGAATACGGTGAAGCCGTTCTGTTCAGGGTAAGCAGTCTAGACGCACGAAGAACGGGACGGCCGGAACTCACGACGATGATGACGATGGTGAAGAAGAAGAAGCCGTAGAACGAGAACCAGGGCTGGTAAGGGGCGCGATACGGGAAGGACTTTCGGGTGCTCAGGAGGCCCTGCTTCTTGAGACCGTAGTAGAATCGGATGTATGAGAGGAGGATGGTCCTGCGGGATGTCAGACCAGTGAAACGGTGGAGAGTCTGTAGGCTCACCACCAAGTGATGATCCCGGTGATTGCGGAAAGGTTGTAGAGCCAACTGAAAGCGACCGTCGCGGAGTGCCCGCCGGTATTGAGATACCCTTTCAGACCGTCAGTTTCCCCTGTCAGGCTGTCAACAAAGCTGGAGCGCACCGAGACAACCAAATGCTCCTGTTATTATCAGGCAGTATACCGGGAGACCACGCTTCGTGCAACGACGGAAGATCCTGGGGGCCTGACCCTGGAGAGCAAGCGCGTAAAAGGTTCGAGACGCGGCGTAAAGGTCGGAATTACCGGCCGACCATGCCGAGAGCAGGATGACGGCGTTGACAATAGATGGGAGCACTTTGATACCGGCGTTATTGATGGCGATGACGAAGGGCGAGGCTGTAGCATTGCCTGACCCGTTGAGCAGGTTCGGGTTGTCATATGGGACAAGGACGGAGATGATGAAAATACCGAATACGTAAAAGAAGAGCAGCCGGTAGAAGACCCGCTTGATCGCACGGGGCACGGTCCGACGCGGATTCTGAGCTTCGCCAAGTGTAGTCGCGATGATCTCGGTACCGATGAAGGAGAAAGCGGCCTGTACCAAGGATGCCCAAAAAGCGAGGAATTCGCCCCAGCTGCCTTCGACGATGCCGTCCCCACCGTTAATCGAGACGTGATTGAAAGGCCCCGGGTTGCGCCAGTACCGGAAGCCGATAGGATCGTGATTCGGTCCGCCACCAGCCATGAGGATAATGCCGAGAATGATGAGACCGACAATCGTGGTGACTTTGACGGCAGAAAACCAGAACTCTGCCTCCCCGTACACCCTCGCACCAAAGGCGTTGACGATGAAGACCGCGACGAGTAGGACTGTGATGTAGACGGCGACGTTGGTGGTGGTGTCCCAATAGCTGATGACGATAGCGGCTGCGACGACCTCGGTCGGGAGGGTAATGGCGTAAGAGTACCAGTAGTTCTGCGAGCGATTCAGCTACGCCTTTCCTTCCCTGCAAGACTCACCAAGCCTAGAGCGAAGCCGAGTGCGGGGTCGACGAAACGAGTGGCATAGTGAGTGAATCCTCCAGCAACGGGGAAGAGCGCGGCCATCTCGCCGAGCGCGACCATCATCGAGTAGCTGAGCTTATGAGAGACATATGTCAATTCAAAGCGACACACTCACACCATCGAAGCCATGAAGATATACCCGAGCCAGACACCGACGGGCCCACCAGTGTTGAGCGAAGCGCCTGACCCGACAAAGAGACCTAAGCAATGCTGTCAGCCGTAAATAGAGTTGGAGCCCGAGCTGCATACCGGTACCGATCGCACCTCCGATCGCGATCATCGCCATGTGCCGCTGTTTGAGAGTACGATGGACGCCGCCCTCAGCGGCGTTGACTAAAGAGGTCAGTGAAAGTCTTGAAGAGCAAATTCGTGACTTACGGGGCTCATTGACAAGGATAGCCGTGTGACCGTCAACCACCGCCATCCCCTTCTCCGTATCGTACTCGGCGACGGCAGGTGATCCGACATATGCCTGCACGTCATCCTTCTTGTCCTCCTGCGAATACCGCGACATCTTGAAACGTTGATCAGACGGTGGACTGTTAGGAGGCAAAAGATGAGATTATGGTCGCAGTCTTTTAAGGTCTCGCGACCCACATGCGCACTAACAATGCGCCGCATGGTCGTCTGAAAAATATAATAGAACCTTATCCGCACATTATCACGGCGAAACAGCCAGGGATCCGAAGGTCGCCTCACTCTCAGGTACGGTTTAGTTCCGAGATTCACGGGAAAGCGATAACCAGGCCACGAGGCGAGAACAAGAAAAGCCGATTAATCATGCTAAATTTTACTTCATTGGGTGTTGTTATCTATCCCTGAAAGTGAGCTACGTCATCTGAAAGACGACGCTATCGCCATGACCGAGTCCATCATATCCCTATATAACCCGATGATAGCCCGAACGCCTTGCTCTTCCTCAAGCGCTTCGGTTCCGGCTCGAATCACACCCTGCAAGGCGAATTTGGCCTCGTCCATCTGTGAACGATGATAAGCGTGTCTTGCGCCGTCCCTTTCAGCTCGAGCTTCATCCCTCTCATCCCGCACCAGTCTTGCGGCCATTGAAGCTCGATCACACTCCGCCCGAATCTCCAAGATCTTCGCCTCTCCAACTGCTAGCGCATCGTTTTTCGACGGCGACGAGATATTTCGGGACGCGGCAAAAGCGGGATCAATCTTTTCGATAAAAGCGTCTTCCGAGTCTCCTTCGGCGATGAAGCTCATCTCCGCGTCTTGAATGAGGTGTCCGCTCTCCGGTGTTCCGGCACAGTGAATGGACATGAGGCGTGGAAAGGCAGGTGTGTCGAAGGTGAACGGTAGACCAGAACATGCGGGTGGAAGAAGCATGGATCGCGTAGGGGTAGCAGCTGACGAGCATCAGTTCCTAGACGTCCTTTCTACCGGACAGTAGAGCTTACCATCGTGCCTAACAGCGTCGACAGAAATGCCTGCTAAGGTATTGACTCCCGGTTCAGATTCCGAAACGTCTGCGGTAGACCGGTTCTCGCTCGAGCTGGCGGAAGATCGTGTACGCGATATCGTGCTACATGCCATCCGGGACGTGCTTGTCAAAACCGAGACCATCTTTGGCGCCGCCGACGAAGCTTCGAGGGGTCTTGCCGACGCCTTGACCGAAAGCGTAGGGAGGATGGCCATCGATCGGCCCGAATCCAGTCTGTGCGCCTTAGGAGTCAGAGGTGGGAGTTTGCATAGCTGATTTGAGTCGGAACGAGCGCGAGCGGGGATGGTCTTCGTGGCAATGCCCCAGGTTTTTGCAGACGTGTATGATGACTTCACTCCGGAGCTCGCCTTCAAGTGGCTAGCTGTGGGTTTGGTGATTCGAGCGGTCGTCCAAGGTGACCGAACCGCTGGTGATGGAGCGTCGCGTGATGGGGCGGAGACGAAAGACCTATTCGGCAGCTGAGACCGGGTGATTCCGCTTGGCGCCCTGGAGAGAGATGACTCCGTATTCGAAACGCTCCTACCGGCGGCTCGAAGTTGAACGCTGGGCTTACGAAGAAGCGTTTCAGGCTTTCTGAGCTGACTCAAAGTGGACATCGATGCCGAGCTGGACCGCAAATTTGAGGTCGACTTGGCACGGGGAAGATTGCTGCCGCGCTGGTCCATCTTGATGTCCGCAGGTCACGGTTTTGAGCTACCGCTAGATGTGACACCAGAGGATTTTCCCAGCGGAGTGTCGGTTTCCGTTCGTCGAAGCATAGAACATGCCTCAACCCATACAGGCCTGTCGTCCACGTCATTTAAATTCCCCCATTCCCTTCATAATGATTGAGCCATTCCTCCTTCCAGTTTCCCGCTTCCCAAGTGCGCATTCAATGGGCAGAGGGACTGTTGCAGGTCAGTGAGGGATCATACGACCTCCCGAACCCGGGTGGTACCCCGGCGTGTTGCTAGAATCAGACCTCGTGAGCCTTATCAGATGCAGACTTGAGTCCCCAAGCAGAGCTTGCCACGTGGTAGAGCCGCTCAGATCGCGGAGCACGACTTCCCAAAATCTACGCGTTTTCGCACTAGTCGAACACAGCTCGCGTACAATCTTTCGGACGGCATTCGGGCCATCGGCCTCCCTATCTCCGCACAGCGCTACATGAAGGACCGCTTTGCTGAAGGCAGTGAAGACCTCCGTCTGGCAGCGGTGCATGTCATGACAGTCTCGACCTCTGCAGGTGCAAGATAACCTTTCCATCAAGCGTGTTCTGCGCCAGCTCGCCATGCCTCAAGTCTCCATTCCTTCCCATCTGGTGCCATTCCTCACATCGCAGGAGACCTCGGCTGAACAGGCGACGGATGCTCTGGAGGAGTGGATTTTGTTCCGCCGGGGAAAGGGTGATACACTATTCGAGGTGTCTGTGGGATTGGCGGAGCTTGAAGACAAGGTGAGGAGATCTCATGATGTGGTCAAGACGCTCAAGCAAAAAGCTTAGACACCACCTCATCTCGCTGCCGCTTTTGACCAAGCCCGCTATGTCACCAATGTTCCCCCGCCCACCGACCTCACTCCGCCCATGGGGCCGTTTCCTCTCGCCCGCTCAGCGTCCCCTGCCGCCATCATCAATCACCTACTATCCCAGCCGCCGCCTTCTCTGGAGCACTCACGAGAAGTCATTCTCGAGTATGTGCTGGCCAGAGAAGGCAAGTTGCGGGAGAAGAAGCCGGGTCGGGGCGGGAAGGGAACGTTGGGGAGGGACGGGTTTGAGGATATCAGTAAGCGGCTCGGCGAGGTCGAGGACGGACTGCGGGGCGCTTCGACCACCTTGAACGATCCCGCCGGTCATCGGCGTTCGAAATCTCAGCCTTCCATCGATCAGGACCTTGAGGATCCGCACAAAATCGGCTTGGCACTTGTACTGTCCTTGAGGATGTCGCTGTCCTACTTTTCGCCACAGGAGCTCGCCAATCAACTCCTGTTATTGGCGATTGGAGATGCGGAGAGAGTCATTGTGCAGCATATCCGGAGAAGAGTGCAAGGGGAGGGGAGATGGGGAGTGGGCAAGGAGCTGGAATGTGTCGAAGCATTGGTGAGCAAGCCGAGTTCTGCCAGGCTTGAACTAAACCCGTCAGACCTTGCCCCGCCGACCAGCTCTGCGCCCCGCTTTTCGCTCCGCGAAAGTCCGCACCTCCTTGCCGGCGAAAGCCGTCTTTCTTGTCATGCTGCCCGCGCCCGCCAAATCGGCCTGCATCAAGCTTTTGGCTTCCTTCGCGAGGGATCCATCTGCAGGTCAGGCTATAGCTCTTGAATCCGCCAATACACCCTATCTGTCACCAGGGCAATCGAGCTTCTCACCAGGGGGAGAGAAGGGCTACTTTTCCAAGAGAGATCAAAGTGGCACCGGCGCTAGTGCTTCATCCCCGAAGAGATCCGCCTCCCTACTGTCACCTTCACTGGCTTCCTCAGTACCAGACGGTGGAAGCCCAGGTCCAACATCCCTCGCCGAATACGCCATGGAGCTTGTTTCCGAATTTCTCACTCGCGAGAAGCGAGATTACATGGTCAAGAATAAGTGGACGAAATCAGGTGGAGATCAGCTCAGCAAAGATCTCGGCGAAATTGAAATGGCTCTGTGCCTCGCTGGACGGAATCCCACTTCTCAGGCTCCGAATCTCCTCCCTGTCTTCCTCCTCCTTCGCCGAAGCTACTCGCTCCCCTCGTCACCGCTACCGTCAAGCCTTACAGAAGCATATCTAGACATCCTTCCCGCCCTGCCAGATCCCGATTACGTACCCTTCCGCGAGCCGACTGTGCAGACCACAACCGCGACCCTGTATGTGAATCCGCGATTGGATGATGCTGCGGCACTTGTCGTGATTCAGGAGCTGGTGAATCACGAGAACGAGCTCGTGGAGGCGGCGGGGGGGACGGGGGAGGATACTATCAAGTGGATAATAGGGTTGATAGAGAGTGTGGCGAAGAGAGTAAATCTTCCGTTTTCATTCCCTATCGCTTGGTGACCTTTTCAGTTTCCCGACGGGTCTTACGGCAAGATCTTCGATCTCGTCAGGCACAAGGTCATGAGCGCTCCGCCTCGAGACCCATCACCTCCTATCCACACAGCCCCCACGGAGAAGACGGGCTCCATCCACCGGCGCTCTCAATCAGCAGCTGTCACGCAGACTATCAGACCGGTTCTGACCACAGTATCCATTCCGTCCGACGCGAAACAGGAGCACAAGCGATCCTTTAGCATGCCTATGCGTCGCAGTACCTGCCAGGAGCCTGATGGCAACGAGCACAGTGCTTCGGCAATCGTCGAATCGACGCTCTCGTCACGGCAGCTTCCGGTTCTGGACACCCTCGACGCGAGCAATGGCCGCCCCACTTCCGGTGGCTGGTGGGATGTCGTGTCAGCGGTCGAGAGTGACAAACCCGCGCCGTGGCATGAGAATCCGAGGTCAACACATTGGAAGAGGACCTCGAGCATTTCAGCGTCCGAAAGATTCGCCTTGCCGCCCGGCGCCGAACCAGCACAACTACCCGACTCTCAATCGACATATGCGGAAATCTCGAAGCTGGTCGATCTGCCGTCTCCGCGACCATTACCTCTACGGTCTTCTCCCGGCGGTGCCAGAGCCATGAACGTGTCACCTGGCAGGAACTCGCCTGGACAAGCAGCGGACGATCCACCGGTCCGGACGCCTGGCAAGGTGAAAACTAGAGTCGATGATGCTCGCCCCCCTCCACCTTTCTTCCCCTTGAACATCTCTCGACCAAGTTTCCCGTCAGCACCTGCCGATGCGCTATCGATTGGCATCATCAGTGCGAGAACCGTGACTCCGGCATCAGCTGGTGCGCCACACCCTACCAAATTCAAGCTAGGCGGATTTGGCCGCTCCATGTCCTATGCCATCAACCGAAAGAAGGAAGAAAGGGAGAAGGACAAGGAGAATGAGAAGGAATCTCCGTTAGGAGGCAAGAAGGTCATGAATAGTCCGGGCAAGTGGAATCGGGATATGGTCGCGAACATTATGGGGCCGCCGTCGGAGAGAAAGTAGGGGTCGCTTATGGCGTCAACGATTCACAGCAACGATCCCGCGCTCTCATATCCTTTAGATTACAGGACTCGGATACATGGCATTGCATGGTTCTACTACGATGTACCTTAAGACAGACAGCAGCAGGGAGGACGAAGCGGGGCTGAGCTGGGCAGCCGTTCAGGTCCTTTACGTGGTTCAAGAACGATGATCGAGCAGGTCACAGACGAACGCACTGCTTAAACCCTGATCTCGCTCAGCTTCTGCTTCCCCACCTAGACCAGAACGGCCTTTGAGCACATGAACTCGTATACATCTCGTCAAGCAACGAATCCATGGTCGACGCCTATCAGAAAGGATCTGGTAGCTGCGCTGCCCTGCGACGTAAACAGAGCCGAACAACAATCCTAAAACAGCCCACATCAGTTGTCTTTACTCTCGACAGGAGTTGGGGCTACGCACCGAGGAAGGCGACGTCAGCCAGTCTAGCCAAGCCGTTTTCTTATGTCAATCCTATCGGTCGACTATCGACCAGTCTGACCAGCATCGCTTACCCTCGTCTCTGGCGTGCCGCTGCTGTTTGAGGGTAAAGAAAATCTTTCCAAACGCCCAGGCGACGGTGAGAGCCGTAGCGACTTTAGGGTGGAAAGTGCCTATCCACATTTCAGCAGTCCCAGCACTTGTTCAGACAGCGTGGAGAGGCTCACGGAGGAAGCCAAGGAGGGCGAGAACGTAAGGGCTCGTCTCGAGAGTATTGGCATGAGCCCTCTGGGTGCAGTCGTACCTTTACCGCCGGGCACCGATCAGCGGAGATGGGAAGTACAGTGTGATTCGTACCATTTTCTTTGGGTCGGCTTGGGCCTCCGCCTTGGACAAGTATAGCGTCGGATATTTCACACCAGTCTTTTGTGCGCACACTGGAGACGAGGATCTGCTGCTATAGCTGAATCGACATCAATGACACGGCCGGGAAAAGGACATATTGAGGGCCACGGTGGAGATGACTCCGAGACCATTGGTCGAGGGAAAGCTGGAGGGAGCACAACGGCGGACATGACGAGCAGTAGCTGATTGATAGAGAGACAGAGTCCAGGATGAAAAGACGCCAGAATGGTGGTGCGGTTTCCGCAGGCACGGCATGAGTTCATGTGAAAGTACTAGTGACGAATACGGGCATCCAGGCTCTCGGCGGGAAACGAAGCGGATCGTTTGTTCCTGTTTCGCAGAACATCGAACAGCAAAACTGCTTTGTCGTGTGTTTCTCGGGCAAGTCACGGCAGTGATTGGTCCTTGGAGGGGGCCGGATAATTGACCCTGACTCCATGGTGTGAAGAATGGTTGAATGGTTGCCGTTAGGGTCTCGTGTTGGGTTGCACCCCATACATGTTGTGCATAGGAGACACTACGTAAGCGCTTTCCGGAGCTAGGCTACTTGCTACATTGTCTGTAGCGTGTCCGTGAGGGTTCGAACCTCCATGTTTGGTACCACATCGCCGAGGCTGCTTCCGCTTCTCCCCGAAGGTGAGCATGCAAGAACCCGGAGGCTCCACCATGTTGGGATTCGAACGGAAGACCTTATCAAAAGCTTATTGTCAGAGGACACCAATATTGATACCAGCATCAATCAAGCGTGCGTATAGCCACGTCAGTTGTAAATCACGAATTATAGGTAGCTCATCGAGCCGAGAGCTGGATGGGATTGAGGGCTGCACCTTGTTGTTGACTGGTATACAGCATGAGTGATCCTTGACTCAAAAGCGACTGGCCATTGTCGGCGATGCCACCTCGAAGAGCGAGCTCTTTCAACGCGTCTCAATCCGGCGCGTCGCCCGTTCCCTCCACTTACCCCGGCAAGGGCATGCATGAAGCGCAATGGCAGGCTTGTACAGGTATTCTCGAAGCAGCATATCAAGCCAGAGATGGAAAGTGAGTGAGAGATTACAATAGGTCCCGAAAAGCTTCACGTTTCCATTATAGTGTGGTGCTAGCATTGAGCGACACTTTCCTGCATCTGATGGCGGGAAAGCTGATCATTTCGCCAGTCGGCGTACGGCGGATATCTTTCGCGAGTTGCCAGATGAAGAAGACTATGCGGACTATTACGAGGCGATCCCTGAACCTGAAGCGCTGGATAATGTAGCGGTGAGTGAGATCCGTCAATTGTGAGAGATGTAGCTGAATGATAAGCAGAACAGATTAAGAGAAGGAACATATGACACCGCTGAAGCCTTCTTCAAACAACTTCACCTCGTCTTCCTCAATGCTAAGCATTGTGCTTCTCTCCAATCTGCATTTTCAAGTCAGCTGACGCCCACACAGACAATGAGCAGGAATCTCAGATATGGATTGACGCGCAGCAACTAGAGGTGAGTCCCTTTCCGCGCCTTCCTCTGTTTCAACTTACACTTCTCAGACACAGATATTAGACGCCTGGCGCTCCAGAGCCACCGAAGGCATCTTCCCCAACCCTGACCCTTACTTCCGTGCGCCTCCTCGTCGAGGTCGACCTCCGAAACACCCAGACCAACGCGTCCCGTCCGCTCCTCGCGCCTCGGCAACCCCTGTACCGCGACCGCCCATGCCTACTCCTGAACCTCCCCTTATGCCGCGTCAATCCTCCCGATCACGCAGTACCTCAGCCCAGCCGTACATCACCGCGACCTCGCCGACCCCGTCCGAGAAGGTCAGAAGATACCGTCAGACCGAAGCGGACCGGGCTATCGTTGCGGCTCTCGATGCGAGGTTGCCGAGATGGTCTGGCCCGCAACCTGGACTACCCGGAGGAGTGAACCTTTGCGGAGTGGATGGAAGCGGATGGTGGGGCGAGGGTGCGCCGGATTACGAGATGAACGCCGGAGGGGAGCGGATGTGGCCGAACAGGATCAAGGGGGTGGCCGAGGCGATCAGCGGGTATCGAGATCCTTCGTAAGTGCTTTGGCTCTTGGACGCTCACTGACGAAGCAGAGGCGCCCGTCTTGCCGATGCGTTCGACGCAATACCTGCGATGCCGGACATCCCGTACCTCTCGTTCCACGTAAGTCTTTCTCTGCCATACCAAGCTCACCAACGCCAGGCCCCCATCACCTTCGGCGCCATCCGATCCAGTGCCACCTCGCATCGCTACCGCACTCTTCGCGACTTCGACCTTGACATGACCCACCTCTTCGAGAAAGCTCGGCGGTTTCATCGCGACGGTTCTGCAGAGTACGGCCACGTCCTCGTCCTCCAGCGGCTATACAACGCTTTGACGGCGCCATACCCTCTCATCCTACCTCCTTCGGGTGTGCCAGCACCGTCCTCAACACTCTTCGCGTCACTACCCGCTGGCCCGGGCAACGCGCGACCACTGCACGAGACGACGCAGGAATTGAGAGCGGGTGCGGCCGAGGAGGACGTCGGGTTTGGCGTAACAACATACAGGGTCGGGACGAGGGACCGGACATTTACCGATGAAGCGCGGCACAAGGGTCTTTCCTTTCGAGTCGGTCAGCTGGCCGTACCGTAGCATCGTGCCGAGCTGACCACATTCCTCAGGCGACTATGTCCACCTGATCAATCCAGACGACGCGACCCGTCCGATCGTTGGCCAGGTCTTTAAGACCTTCGTTCCGACGAAAGGATATCGCACCCACCATCTCACGGTATGCTGGTACTACCGGCCGGAGCAGGTGAGCATCATCAGGGGTCATCTACGGTACATGATGTTACGCAGACAGTCCACACTGCCGATCGGATGTTCTTCGAACGGGAAGTCTTCAAATCTGGTAAGCTTTGCGTTCACTTTGCAGACTCCGGCTGAAGCGATTCAGGCCACTTTTGCGATCACCCTGTTCAGGATGTACTCGAAAGAGTGTCGTGCCAATTCTACGTCAAATACATCCGCGGTCGCCCGCAAGCCGGCGAGTTCTATCCCGGGTGGCCTTCATGTGAGTGATTATGTGTGGAGGCACGAGCAAAAGCCAATGGTCGAAGATATCTGCCACTCCCGGTATAACGATCGCGAATGGCTGACGGTGCGGATCAAGAACTGGGGAAGCTGCATACCTGACGTGCGTACGCTCCATGTTGCTCTTCTAGACTGACCTTGACTGGCAGGAACTGCGACAAACCAACTTCATGTCAACGGTGCCCTATGAGCGACATCTGGAACCGCCGATGGTCAAGTCCCCCTTCCTTCGCGGTATCACCGGCCCCGGCTTCATCGGCGAACCGAAGTCGAAGCCGTCGGGAGAAGACGACGAAGATCTCGACGAGCCTTCCAAAAGAGTCGTTCGGACGTCCGATCGACCTCGAAGGGGAAACCCGACACCGCCCCAGCCGTATATCCCTTTACCACCCGTCGCGAATGGGCATCATGATCCGCGTCCAGCCGTGCCAGGGTCATTAAGGTATCCCACTCAGACCGCACCAACACCAACATCGATATATCGCAATCCCCAACAGAATGCGCAACCGCAATATACCTCTGGCTCGGGTCAGGCGGGTCGAACGATCGTGGCGATGATGGGTGGTCAGCAGATTATGGATCAGATTGCCTTGCGGGAGGTCTTGCCCCATGACACCGGTATGTGCTCGCTTTCTAGAACGACGACATTCTTACGCCGGACTCGCCTAGCCCGACTCTTCGAACGGGATGCTCGCCAACAGGTTCTCTGGTTCTCGGGCCCGCCACTCGCTCCTGGGACCGTTCACGTCCCCGTCCAACCATCCCATTCGATAGAGTACCTGGAATACCTCGCCAAGCGGAAACGAGGGGTGGTGGACAGTGAGGAGGCGGGAAGAAGAAAGGGTGCGAGATATGCTCTTAGCCCGGCAGGAGAGGGAAGACAGAAGGAACAGGACGCCGAGCAGGATGGAGATGAAAATCTGGGTAAGACGTGGTGGGCCCAGGGGATGAACGCGGATCAGATAGCAGCGGGGTTGCGAGCTGTCATTGAGTCAGCATAGGATGTTTAAACGCGTGCATGTCGATATCAGTCAACAAGTGATCGTCGGGAGGTCAGAGTGGTAGCAAAGTCAGAGTTTCCTCACATAAGAGACTCAGTCCGCGGAGAAAATAAATTCGCGCAAGCCGGGAACACCTTCGCGTTTGCCTGCGTCTCTGCCTTCTCCATATCCCCTGTGCAATCTGTAAGCTTATCATGTCCGCCATCGTCGTCCCTCCAGCGTTCCCTCTTGTCGGTCTAGGAGTGCTCTCCACCTTCATCCTGAATGTAGGCTGCATTTCTCTATTCCTCCAGCAGCTATCCGACCCAGTCTTCTAGCTATGGCAGCAGACCCTGGCATCCATGGCTCGCAAGGAGACTGGGATAAAATATCCGACACTCTATGTGACGGATGCGGAGGCCCAAGCTGATCCCAAGAAGATGGTAAGTCCGGCAGCAGCAATCCCTCTTCGGGTTGAGAAAGGCGCTGAGAGGCGGGTCCAGAGGTACAACTGTACTCAACGGGCTCACGCCAACACCCTCGAGTCCAGCCCTTATATCCTCGCCTTTCTCGGCTACCTCGGTCAGCCTCCTTTCGGAATCGTCTGACAGGTGAGACTAACGAGGTGGGAAGGCATCTTCCATCCGAAAGCGGCGACGGCGTTCACCATCACCTGGGTACTCGGTCGGATCCCTTATACCCTCAACTACGCTACCGGCAAGCCGGAGACCAGGGTGTGTCAATCGGTCTCACACTACCAGCGGAGAGCTAATGTTTCGGCTAAGGGTTACGGCTTGGCGAAGGTGTCTTACATCGGTATCCTTGGTCCGTGCTATTTGGTTGTTGAGAATCGGATGACTGATGTCGAGGCCGCTCAGGACTGCTCTTGGGCTCGATTGGCGTTTCGGTCCAGCGCAGCTACCAGCTCCTCTTCTGAGAAAGTCGAATGCGCATACTTTGACGATATGACGCATGTATGTAGATCAAGTAAACGTACTCAGGCCGAGGCGACGTACACGTCATGAATGCTTTGTAGCTGTGGTCAGTCCGATCATTATTGAGGCTCGAGGCGGGCAGGTCAACTGGGTGCTATGTCCATGGGTTCGTTTCGTCTTATAGATCCAAGCCTTATCGATTTGTAGTCTGAGATCAGTCCTCCGCTCACATTGAGAGTAGGTTTGTGGTCAAGATGATCAGGCGCCAGTGCATGCCATGCAGTCTATGCCTCTATGTTTCACCTCCCTCCACTAGCTCAAAAGATGGACCCGCCGCCTTTCCGACCCTCGCCCGGGTTGTGTTGTCCCTACACCGCTTGAGAAATTTGAACAAAGGAGACCCTCCTGTACCCCTCAGCTCTCCTATGTCCACTTTCCCTTCCTCCTCGACTTCGTCTCCGCCCTCTTGCCCAAGCAGCTTACGAATGCGCTCGCTGGGTCGCCGTCTCGCTTGCTGGATGATGAAGATGCTGACCACACGCATGTGTTTCACGCGGAACCGCTGAAGCGCATCGAGAGCCTCGTCGTAAGCTTCCGCAAGGCGCGGATCGCTTTGTGCGTGCGAGATGACGAGAGGCCGAAGAGGTGTGGGATGGGTGTTGAGGTGGAGTAGGAAATTACGATGCTGAAGAGGCATGTATTGGAGCATCCGCTGGACGAAAGTGGCTTCGTTCGGTCGTGAAGGCGGTTGAGAGCCCCCTGTCGACACCGGCGTGGAGTCGAGTATGATGGTCGTCGCTGCGGTCGGTGATTGAGATAACGCGGAAGATTCTCCAGGTGACGATTGCGGCGGGTTCTGATCTGATAACTGCTCGCTGGCCTCTGACTTCAACTCGAGGTCGTACGAATGGTCGACGGTGAGGAAGATGTCGATAGCATGGATGAGACTACTCTGCCCTGCGCTCGGACCCGAGAAGAGCCGACCCTTTGGCCCTGAAAATGATGCAGAAGAGCTAGAGCTGGTTGACTGGTTCTCGGCGGCCCATTCGCCCTCCTCGTCGTCAAGGCCTAGGTATGCCCAACCCGCGCTTGTCGGCCCATCCGCATCACCGCCTCTGAACCAGGGTCGGATGAGATGGTAGAAATCCTCAGGGTCTACTTCTTTGATCACCGAAAGCGTGATGTCTCCGATCCCATCGATTTGCTTCGCGAGCTTGCGGAGGTAAACGGTCAGTCGCTTGATCGCAACCGCGTCGCCCAGGAACAGCTCATCGAGTGATTGACGCATGAGTCGGAGTGCTTCGGCGCCGGCAATCTCGCAAAGAGCCGAGATGAGATAAAACTGATCCTCGGAACGCGTGTTCGTGAAACTCGCCAGACACCGCGAGGGCGGATTATTGGGCAGGGCCACAGATGCAGCGTCGTTGACGGGAAGGAAGTTGTAGAGTACGGTGTCAGAATACGTAACCACCGGTGGGAGACCCAGGAGGGGCGAGATTGTGAGGAGGGGAACGGAGATGGAAGCGGGGATGGGAAGTGGAGTAGTGCGCGGGGTGGACGTGGAGGGGGATGTGTGAGCGTAAAAGTGAAGGAGGAAGGTGAGGACGAGGTGGGCTCGTCGCAAATAAGGGAGCGAGACCCGCAGACCCGCTGTGTCCAGCACAGTCATCTGCAGACCGAATCAGATCGGTCCCGAGGTGTGACGCCGACCACTTACAGTCTCGATCCCCGCCCTCCATAGATCCTCCCGATCGCCGCCTCCACCCAGCATCAAGCTTTTCCCCTCCATCCCACCTCCTCGAGCAGCATCCAATGCTTCCTCCCAAACCTCCCATGCCTCCGGCAATCGCTCCACATTTTTGGTTGCAGGCAGGAAGCCGGTTCGGACGTCGACTTCAAAATCGGCCGAGGCGAGAGAGGCCACGTTCGGCGCCAAGCCATTTGACGTATGCGCAGAAGTAGGCGGAGCTCCAGAGGGGTAGGATGGGGTCGGTTGGGCAAAGGAGGGCGGGAGTGAAAGGAAATGACCGGGTGGAAGGGGAGCGCGAGAGATGAGGGGTGTTTGTGAAGGAGATCGTTGTGTGAGCATAATAAAGGAAGTGATCATGGATCAAGTAATGGGGGAAGCTTCAATAGCTGTGGATTGTTGGAATGCTGGTATGTGATGGTGCGTTTGACCGTGAGTGATATCGAGATTAATCTAGAGATGATGGTTCAAGAATGACGATCATTTTTGGGGGAAATGATTAAGTTACAAACCTCCACAATTTCTCCACGATCAAACAACCGGATTTATCCAGGCCAACCTCACTTACGTAAGGGTGAAAGGTACCGCATCGACTTCGGAGTAGGCGAATATCTCCGTTCATGCTGTTTTCCTGTACGGCCCTCTAAAATTGGAAAAACCGTTTCAAGGAGATGTGACGGCCTTGAACATAAGGCCCCGTCGAACGGATGAATTGTGTTCTCCTCAAGTTCACCTTTGAGTATCTCAAGAAGATCCTGGAGTTTTCCTTCGCTTCCATTATGCCTGTCGCCCCATGGTCGCCCTCGTCATGGAGGGAGAAACCCATTGCCCAGGTATGGGGTCTCTTTAGCTGATCATCACCTTCCTGACCATACAATCTAGGATGTCATCTACGAGGACAAGGCTCACCTTGACCGAGTGCTCAGCAAGCTCCGTCGGCTACCTCCTTTGGTCTCACCGACAGAGGTACGTCTTAGTGGATTCAAGCAGCTCGTCGTCTCACGCTGACCTTGATTACTTAGATTGACCGACTTCGAAGTCAGCTTGCAGACGTCGCGGCCGGAAAAGCGTTCTTACTACAAGGGGGAGATTGTGCGGAGCTGTTTGACGATTGCTCCGAGGTGAGCTCTTGACGATTCCTCAAGCCCATACTGAAGACGCTTAGGACCCCATCGAGCACAAACTATCCCTGTGGGTCCTTTTCTCGGCCACTTAAATCCGCTCACATCCCTCAGAGTCCTCCTCATGTCCCTCATCATCCTTCACGGCTCCAGACTCCCCGTCGTCCGGATTATGCGAATCGCCGGCCAGTACGCCAAGCCTCGAAGCAAACCTACCGAGATGGTAGAAGTTAACGCACACGCAACGAGTAATGGCGTTGGGGAGAAGAGGACGAAGGAGATGAAGGAGGTGATGAGCTTCCGGGGAGATAACGTCAACGGGTACGAGGCGACGGATCGAAAGCCTGACCCGGAACGACTGCTGGGGTGAGCGGTTCCTATAGCACTTCAGTGCCGAGACTGACCCATCGTGGGCAGGGCATACTTCCATTCGACAGCCACGCTCAATTTTATCCGTACCCTCCTCTTATCCGGCTTCGCCGACCTTCACAAACCCCTCGAATGGTCTTTCTCGCATGTCCGCTCGTTAGAGCTTCAAACGGCCTTCACCGCGGTCATCGAGAGTCTTCAAGATAGTTTGGATTTCATGCGGACTGCAACAGGTGGGACCGGCGGAAAGGACCGGGGCGGGATTGAGACGGTAGATCTGTACACCAGGTTCGTGGTGACAACCCTCTTGACGTGAATGCTGATCTTGGAGTAATCAGTCACGAAGCACTCCTTCTCGAATACGAAGAATCGCTCACTCGACCTTACCCCGATCCCGACCTTCCACCCTCACCAATCCGACCGGCCACTCCACCCGGATCGCGCTCCGCATCCCTCGCCCGGGTAAATGGCTATCTTCAGTCCCCAGCCCGCCCTGCGCGACCCAACACCACTGCCTCCAACTCCGAGTATGCTGATGCAAACGCGGTCAATGGACATACCAACGAGACATCGCGCACGAAATTCTACAATGTCTCGTCCCACTTCGTTTGGATTGGTGATCGGACGAGGCAGCTGGATGGAGCGCATGTAGAGTACTTCCGTGGTATAGCCAACCCGATGTGAGTCGATCACGCCGCTTAGTTGCGTATAGCATCAATGACGGATTGCTTAGTGGCATCAAGGTGGGACCTTCAATGCAGGGCGAGGAGCTCGTCCGAGTGCTCGATAGTCGGTCCTGCCATACAGTACCAGATGCTTTTTGCTTACGGCATGTTCACAGTTGTCAACCCGGATCGCATACCCGGAAAGGTCACACTCATTGGACGTTATGGCGCGGAAAAGGTAAGAGACTGTCCCAAGAGGATGTCGGGAGATTAATCTTGCTATTCAGGTAGACAAGCACTTGCCCGGACACATCGACGCCGTCAAAGCGACTGATCATGTCGTCGTCTGGCAGTGCGATGCAATGGTGGGCAAGCGCCAGTAACGTTTTGACGGAGACTGATCGATTTTGTTCTCCGCAGCACGGCAAGTCAGTACAAGCTCATCACTTCCAGAAAGGTGTCATCTGATCCAGAAGTTCATCAGCACCAAGTCGTCAATTACAGACCCAACACTCAAGACCCGTCATTTTGCCGATGTGATCCAAGAAATCACCCGTTCTATGCAGATTCACCGGGAGAAGGGGACAATACTGGGCGGCGTCCACCTCGAGTTGACCGGTGAGGTCAACGAGGAGGGATATTCCGTGGTGCGTGTCAGCTTTCCTTCCGGACCCTGACCGGAGGCAGACTGACGCATCCTCTCTTTAGACAGAATGCATCGGTGGATCCATGGAGCTCCAGGACAAGGACCTCTCGTTCAATTACCGATCACACTGCGATCCTCGACTCAACTACGAGCAATCACTGGATGTTGCCTTTCTCATCGCGGATCACCTCAAGGCGAAACGGCGCGGCGAAGCGCCAAGAGACATCCTCATGTCAGGCTTGCGCGGACACGGTGGGCCGAGAGTTTAATGGTAGATCATCGCAACAAGCATTTCAGGCTCCTCATATCGACATGCATCGTTTTATATCCGCCCTTCTTGGTCGAGCTCCTCGAGGACGAGCCGTGCTCCCTCCACGATGATCTCGTGCTCCACCTGCGATGACGAATATGAGCATGATACAGTGCTTGTTGATCGCAGACATCTGCCCCACCTCATGTAGTCTCTCTTCCAAATCGTGTAGACTCTCTCCTCTTCTCATTTCCAATTCCCTGACCACCAAGGGCTCCCCTTGATCCACGTCTCTCACGACCCGATGTACCATCACTCCGGTCTTTTGTATCTCCCCTCGTCCAAACGCCTCGTGCGCTCGACCTATTGCATTGGCTCCGTCGAAAGAGCCGGGAAGCGCTGGGTGGAGGTTGATGCAGGGTATTGGGAAGCTCTGGGTATGTAGGGGTTCTGGCAGATGATTGAAGCTCGTCGAATTTGCTGGTGTGTGAGATTTGATGGGTTCGGTCTGAGTGGGTAACGACGCAGGGTCGGGGGGAGGTAGTGCTGGTGCTGAAGGAGGTTGAGTCACGCCGTTGAGGATATCGAGAAATGCGTCCGACAGGATATGCATCCATCCTGCCAGTACAACGAGGTCAGGTCGACTATCGATGACCCGTCGAGCGATCTCGGCGTCGTAATGCTCGCGGGTCGAGCCGGGGTTTTGATTCAGGAAGGTCTTGAGAGCGCAGATGGAGGTGGGGATCGGTGGGGAATGGTTGAATGCGCGGATGAGGCCGTAGGCGTTTGAGCGTGAGGAGAGGACGAAAGTGATGTCGACGGAAGGGAGTCGAGGGGTGTCACAGGCTTCGAGCAGGGCTTGGAGGTTGCTACCTAGACCCATCAGTCAGTGGGAGTTTTTTGATCTTTGGGCGAGAACGAGTGCTACCTGAGCCGGAGAGGAGGACGGCGATTCTTCGTTTTCTCTTGTGAACAATCATGGTCTCGCGTGTTGAGAGAGTGTGTGTCCTGGCGATACTTGATGCTGAGCTTGAGGCAAGGGCGTTGTAGAGAGATGGTTTCAAACATGACGTGGTTGATTTCCCTGCCCTGAACCCCGCCCCATCGGAATTCTCTCGTTCCCCCACTCTTCCCCTTTTCCAACTCGAAAGATCTCTTCTTCCGCCTCCACACCTCCATCATGGGTCGATCCAAACCTCGGACCAATAAACGACCTCCACCTAGACCTAGTCGCCAAGGGCAATCTGCTCCCCAACCTCCACCTCTACAACCTCAATCCACTAACCTTCCCTACCTCAACCCTTCCCAACCCCTCGATTTGTCGAGTTTCATTCCCCCACCTGCCTCCATCGACCCCAACGATCCCGCTTTCTCCGCAGCTCTACGCCATTGGTCAGCCTCGGCGTTGGCTAATCCCAATGGCAATGGGAATTCAGCCCTCCCGATCGACCTCCCGGCGAGCTTGGCAGCACTTTTCGAGGCCAAGCTCACGCTCGATCGGGAGAAACAGAAGTTGATGAGGATGCAGAAGGAGCTGAAGGGCTATAGGGAAGGTGTCACTGCGGTCACCGGGAATGCAGTCGTCACCGGTACTGGCAAGGGGAAGGAAGTGGCTGTGCAGGATGATGACGGGGAGTGTACATGTGGAAGGAATGGGTGAGTGCAGTCTTGCCTGTCTCAGACCTCGGGATATGATGTCGCGAGAATGTTGTAACCGGGC
>JAABUH010002060.1_pt1 | contig 20264 bp, 29 predicted proteins | sample 5559121 | NCBI WGS metagenome assembly JAABUH01 (sample SAMN10711871, study PRJNA513364) | rock metagenome | isolation source: Antarctica rocks | place: Antarctica: Victoria Land, Battleship Promontory nord | collected 2015-12-28
TGGCGAAGCCTCGGCGCAATGCGCGTGTTCCCCGCAGCACCCCATTCTCGGTTCGCGGCCGCCTGCTACCACCGGGGCTGCAGGAGCAGGTCTACGGCGCTGCGATGCACCGTGCAGCTGCAGAGCGAGCGCAAGCCCGGCCCCGTGGTGCAGAGCGACGCGCGTAAGACGGTGCTGGAGGGCAGCGCTGCAGCGCCGCTGTTCGAGGATGCGCGTGCGCCGACACTGGAGCAGGTGCCCGCCGGGCATGCTTTTTGTCTTGATGGGTGACGCGCAATGTCAGTGTGAGACACTGTGCTTGCTGTGCTGCGTGCAATACCTGGCGCCGGCTGTCCGGTGATGCTCTGTGAGTGCATCGCCCCCACTTGCTTTCGAACTTGAGCTGCAGCCTTGAAGATAAGCCTGCGGCGCTGCATTGGCAGTGGCCCCTAGTGTGCACGCCTCTGGGCTTGTCTGCTACAAAGCTAGGCGCACTGTGAGAGCCCCTCACTGAGCAGGACCTGGACCGGCCATCCACGTCTGGTCAAGTGGCGCTGTTTCCGACGGCCCATGTGGAAGAGTGGCCGCCAAGCCTGCTGCTCTACTTTCCAGTGGGTGCGTGCTGAAGGCATAGGGGGCGTGCTGACCAGCGCCTGCCGTGCCGCAACAGGCTTCCATGTGAGCAACTGCATTGGGGACATACTGAACGGTGCTTACCGTGCCGTAACAGTCTCCCGGCTGAGCAACTGCGCTGGGGACGTGCTGACTGGTGCTTGCCGTGCTGCAGCAGTCTTCTTGCTGAGCAAGTGCACTGGGGGCGTACTGATTAGTGCTTGCCGCTCCGCAACAGTGTTCCAGCTGAGCCACCGCACCTGTTGTCACGGGTTGGCAGCTTGGTTGCAGCCATGGTGCCTGCAACACAGCCAGTGGACAACGCAGGGCACTGATGCGCCTGGCGGGGGCCGGCGGGCAGGGTGCGTGCTGGCGGCGGTGCGGATGGCCGTGTGGGTGGCCGTGCTGCTCGCAGACGCGGCCTGGCTGACGGACAGCGTCCTCGGAATACGGGGTGCGCATGGCCGCCTGCGCATCCCCAAGCGGCGCCCGAGAGCAGGGGCTTGGGACACAGTGGTGCCAGGCCGTGCTGTGCAGCCGCGCCCGATCCCCGACAGCGTGTCCAGAGCGCGCGCCGGATAACCTGGCCCCGGTACCCCGCGAGCATATGCTTGGATGCGCTGATGCGTACAAGGCGCGCACAGAGGCAGCTGCGGGCGCGCGGCCTTCACAAGAGCTGCAGCGGCTCTGTGTCTGCGCGCGCGTTGCTGGAGGCGGTGCAGGGCGTGCAGGTCGCGGAGCGCACCCGGCACTGTGCGGAGCGTTCTCGAGCGCCCTGTCATGCAGCCCCCAGCTGATGCGCTTGCCCAGCCACACGGGCTGTGCTAGAGAATCCAGTGTATCCTACCCTGAGCCGCTGCCGTGCGCGCGCGCAGCACTGCAGGCGGTGCTGGGCCTCGAGGTCACGTGGCGCGATGCAGACCGCCTGCCGGCGGGGCGGCATGTGATGGTGAGCAACCACAGCACCACCGGCGACCTAATGGTCCTGTACAGCCTGCGCCGCCGCTGCGTGCACCTGGTCAACGCCGCGCTGCCGCCGCGCGTGACGCAGGCGCGACTCGTTGGAGGCGCGGGGCGCATGGGCGGGCATGCAGAGCGCAAGCGCGCGTGTGACCTGCGAGTGGGCCAGACACGTTTGTGGCCGCCTTGGGGCGCGGTCATTTTTACTTTCTGTGCAAATCTGCATGGAGATGGTCATGCTCATGTGCAGGCATGTCTGTGAACACCTGCACACAAGGCAGCCCAGTTGCAGCAGCGTGTGCTGGCCGTCCATCGATAGTTGTATGCGCACACAGTGGACAGGGTCATGCTGGCCGTCCATTGCTTGATGTGCGCGCATGCAGCGAATTTGCGCGCATGCAGCGAATGGTGCGCCTGTGTGAGGCACCCGGGCGCGCGCGCGCAGGGCCGCAACTCGCGCGTGCTGCTGCGGCACGCGACGAAGGAGGTGTACGAGGAGCTGGCGGCGCCGGCCCTGACCGACCCTGTTCACATCTTCCCGGGTGCGATCAGCAGCGCGTGTCGGCCGCGGCAGGCCGCGCCCCTGTCCCCCTCCAGACCTGCCGACACGTGACAGGGCAGACCAGACGAGCGCCATGCGCAGCTGCGCCATACGGCGCTTAAAGCAATCATTCACAATGTGCGCGGCTCATGCTCTGCGGCGTGCAGCATGTAACGAATTCTTAGTGCCTCGATGGCACCCACAGCATGTGTATGTTGTCATGCGGGTTTGGGCAGGACCAGGGCGCACCAGAGCGGCGAGAGCGCTGTGAGAGGCAAGTCACGCTGCGCGCGCGCAGAGGGCGGTATGACGAGCGGTGCGGCCATGATGCGCTTCAGCCGCGGCTTCATGCGCTTCGCGGACGGCCTGCCGGTCGCGCCGGTCGCGCTGCGCGTGGCGCTGCCCTGGGGCATCAAGACGCACACGCTGACGTCCGGCTTCCTGGCCAACCTGTTCTGGTTCTCTTTCCCGCCGCGCGTGCGCCTGGAGGCGGCCGTGCTGCCGGCCATGGTTCCCGCGGAGGTGCGCGCCGGCCGACCGCCAGCGCTGCGTGCGCGTGTGCGGCCCAGACGGCATGGCACCTGCGGAATATGCATGCTTTCCTGCATGCCGGCATAGTTCTGGTGCCTTGTGTGTTTGTGCATGCTGAATGAATGAATGAATGGATGTGCTGGGGTCGAGAGGCGGGCAGGCAGATGCATGCGCCGCCGCACACGGCATGCGCATGCTGCATACCCGGGCGCGCCCAAGCTCGTGCTGCCATCAACCAAAAGCGCTGGCAGCGCCACGGCAACGACCGGGCCGCGTCGCAGAGCCCTGCGGTGTTTCTCCTGCCGGCAGCCTAGGCAGCGCTTTGGGGCCGACCCGGCGGGCTTGCGCTGCGCAGGGCGAGAGCAAGGCGCGGTTCGTGGAGCGCGTGCAGCAGACGCTGGCTGCGGAGCTGGGCATTCCCATCTCGGACGTCACACTTCAGGCCAAGCGCGCCATGATCGCCGGCGAGCGCGCGCGCGCCGGGCGGCGGCGCGGCATGCGCCGCTAGCGGCGCTCCTGGGCCCCGGCGGGGGCCTGCGCTGCAGGCGAGGCAGCCACGCTCGCATCGGGCGCCGCGGTGCGTGCTGCCGGCGCTGCATCGGCTCCCCATGCCATGGCATTTGGGCTCCGCACAGGCCTTGCTCGACCGGTGTGTGGTTACTCCAGTGCGCCCCCCGGTCATTTCCTGCGCTGTGCAGCCCTGGTATGAGTGTCACACTGTGCAGATGCCATCATCGGGCGATGTGACTCACAAAGCCCGCTTGTCAGGCTGTGGCACCGTTGGTGTCATCGTGCAGGCAGCGCTGCGGTGTGGCATCTGTAAACGACCTTAGCGTAAAGCTCAAACGCACGGGGTAGTGGCTTGTGAAAATTTTGCTAGCGCGGCGTGCTGCAGAGGCTTGCCAACGGCCCGCTGCAGCAGAAGGGAGCCGCGCAGTTTTGCCAGGAAGGGTTGCCGCAGGCAACGGCGCATTGCCTTGTCAGGAGCGCTTGGGGTTTTTCTGGGGCGTCATGCAGGCCATGAGCCCCATTTACCTTTCGAGTGTGAGCTAAGCGGACGCGCTAGAGCCGCCTTGCTCCTTTTTGCCGAGACCGCTAGGTGCCATGGGGGCCTCGCCTGGGTGCTGCGCGGTGCGCTCTCAAACGCTGCAACGCTGTATATTGTTCTTTGCACACTGAGTGCCCCTCCTGGCGAGCCTTGAATATTGCGACAGTACGTTTGCTGGCGCATGGTTCACGCGCTCGCTTTGTGTCTGCTCTTTGCTGGCTCTGCAGGCAGGTTTCCTGCGGCGCAGCGTGCGCCATGTTTGCGCTTTGCACCTTTTGGGCTCTACCAAAGCAGCGCCAGGTTTTGAGATAGGATGCAGGGTTTTCCCAATTGTAAATTGATTGAACTTGTGTGCATTGTGCGACGCGACTTGCATATGCCGCACCCATGGCCTCCAGGAGGCTGTAAAGCGTGTATGTGGCATGCAGCTGAGGCGCGTCGGATGTGTGGGTGTGGCTGTATCGTTGTAGTAAGGCCGATCAGCAACCTGCTCTTATCGCGCAAGGTCGCACTGCAGTGTCGGAAGAAGCTGCATGATGCTGCAAAGCTGTGCACCCTGTACACCATGTGCCATCTGCCACACACATCGCCACAGTACATGTTACATCTGCTGCTGCGCATCACTGCAAGCGTCGTTATTTGGGCGAATCCCACGCCGTGTCTGGCACGATGGCATCCCCAGGTCAAGGGTTACCTCTCTGTCTAGCACATGTGCAAAGGGGTGTTCACTGACCTGCATCCTAACATGCGCGCGCTGCATGCCCGCTCCACTGCACGCCGAGCGTCTGAAAGCGAGCCGACTTGGCCGCGCCATTTATTCATACCCATACAGCGCAAAGTAGTCTGGGAACCTGGCCTTCAGGTCTGCGCCGCGGCCCGCCCCGCGGCCCGCCCCAGCGCCGCCAGCGCCGCGCTCCGCCGCGGTCGCGCCGCCGACCTGGCGCCGCAGCGCCTCGGCGCCGAGGTGGCGCGGCCACAGCTTGGTCACGGGGTCCGGCGGGCCGCCGCGCTCCGGCGCGCGCAGCGCCTGCAGCCGCGCCAGCACGGCCGCCGTGTCCACCTGCTCGCCGCGCCCCGCTAGACGCTCCGACGTGCATGCGGGGCTGCTGCGCTGGCCCTCAGGGAGGAGCCTGACTCTGGAGCCTGCCGCCTGCCGGGCCGAGCACGAGCCCGCCCTGCAGACCGGGGCTGCTCCGAGCAGTTGCAGGGCGCTGCAAGCACCCCGGCGTCTGGGCTATCAGCATTTTGGTATGCACAGCGGGCATTCTGGCTCGGGGTCTCCAGAGTGGTCCATAAATGCCAAGAAACGCACAAGCCCCGGTCGGGCGGCAGCTGGGCCGACATCGGAGGCGCCGCGCGGGCCGCGCCTTGTCAGCCAGGCCCAGTGTGGCGGCCAGCGCGTCCAGCTCGCGCCGCGGGTGCGCCACGATGTCCTCAAAGGCCACGTCGCGCGCCGCTGCGGCCTGCCGCCGCGCCGCCACGCGTTAGCGCGCGGGCCCGCGCCTGGGCAACCTCGAGGCAGTGTCGCGGCCCCCACCCGCGCCCGCCAGCCGCGTGACTGGCGCGGCCGTGGCCAGTCCCTCTCACATGCCACAGGCGCGCCAATGACGGTGCAGAGCCCTGATCAGGGTATGCAACCCGGGCAAGGGCGCACCCGCCAGCGCATGTGGTCCTCGACGTAGCCGCGCTTCAGGTCGGCGGCCCAGCCCATGCGCCGGTAGCTGGCCACCACGTCGCGCAGGTCGCGGTGCGTGAGCAGCACGTGCGCCGCGCGCGCGACGTCCCACCCGGCGCTCCAGCCGTGCGTCTTCACGAGCACGTGCGGCCGCCCCGGCTGGCCTGCCGGCGCCGCGGCAGCGTGGCCCTGGCGGCCGGCCCGCAGTGCAGGCCTGCTATCGAGGGGGCAGGCTGGCAGCACGGCCAGCGCCCTGCCGGACGGCGGTGCGCCGTGAGCGACACGCCCTCCGCCTTGTGCATGATGTGAGCCAACGGTCAGGTGAGCAGTGCGGTTACCCCTTGCGTGGCGGCCGCTGCGGGTGAACCGACCATGCTGGCGAGCGCTCCTGCTTCAGGGCCGGGCCCGTACCGCAGCCGCGCTCGTCCAGCGCGGCGTCAGTCAGGCGCGTGATCCAGAAAGCGTCCAGCGGCTCTCGCGCGTCCTCGTACAGCAGCCGCACCGCGTTGAACAGCCAGGTGCTGCCAGAGCGCTCCGGCCCTGCAGAGCGCGCACCCACGCCCAGGCTGCCACACGAGCAGGAGCAGCGCTGTGGCGCATTGCTGCAGGACAGTGTAAGCTGCACGTGTCCCAAGACAACGCAGGAGGTGCGCTCTGGTGCGACACTGCTATGCTGTGCGCGTCTCAGCACATACCCAAGGCCGTGCTGGGACACGCGCCTGCCATTGTGGTGTCAGCTGGACAGGCAAGCCACCGATCGAACAACTGTCCTACGGCTGAGACCAAGAGGTATGGCGCGCCTGCTGTGACAATGAGCTTTGGCACCGCTGGCCTGGCCCAGCTGTGCTGCCTGCTTCGTGCATCGGCCTCTGCATGCAGACCTGCACAGCAGCGCGCTGTTTCGTGCAGCAGCCTTGCGCCGGCTGAGGGGTGTCCACGATTCCTTGATGGGGCCGACCTTCACACTCGCCGTCCCAGCACGTGCCGTCGCGCCAAGCGCAGCCCGGGCAAAACACGTCGTCTGTTGGCACGCAAAGCTGCGGTGTGCTGCTGGCCGAGGCGCAGGCTGCCATGGGCCTGAGGGCAGTACAGAGTGTATGGGGAGTGGCGCCCACTGTGCTGAAAGCCGGTAGAGGCAGTCACTTGTGTCACTTGCTTGCACTGCACTAAGCGCTCGGGTCAGCTTGAGACGCGCGACACTGCTGCGCTGACTTACTTGCTTGACGAGCGCTGCGCAGGCCACGGGTGGGGCTGTTGAAAGCGAAGCTGCAGGAGCACAGGCAGCGTTGGTATTGCCTGCATCTCCTGGTCCTGCAGAGTACGCAAGCCCCTACGCGCAGCAAGCAATGGCTGCGCCTCTGCGGCCCGGAGGTGCGTTCAGAGCCTGATTGGATGCGCGGCACGTAGCAACTGAGTTGAATCATTCTCGCCTGCTTGCACAAGCACACCCCTCACGTGCTATGGCAGGAGTTACCATGAAACTCACATAGCACGCTGCACTCTTGGCTGGGGCTCCGGTCTAGGCAGGAACAAACATGACAGATCGGTCTGCAGCACTGCAGGAGCCGTACTGGGAGGTGACGCAGCGAGCGCTCCAAAGCGGGGACGCGCCGCTCGTTCGGCGGCCCAGGCTGACGGCGGCGCTGCTGCAGCGGCCGCCCTTCCGCTTCCTCCACGACGTCGTCACTGAAGTGCGCAGGGAGGACACGTGTGCCCAGCGCGTATGCCTTGCCAGCGCCCACGCCTCGCCTACGCCTTGCCTGCCACCCAGCTAGGTTTGCGCTTACGAGCTGTGGCCTCGTGCGGCAGAGCGTGAAACCCCGCAACTGCAGCCAAGTGCGGGCGCGCTGGGGGCGGTAGACAGTCTGATGGCCGTGTGTTGCAGGTGCAGAGCACTACCGGCTTTGGAGCCGGCTTGTTTCACGGCGCAGAGCTCGACGCCAGGCAGCTGCAGGTTCGACCCAGGCGCTCTGCGGCAATCCAGTGGCCCCCCGGAGCACTGATACCTCCGCCGCAAGCACTTGCTTGTGACGTTGTGCGCGGTGGGCGCTCAAGACTGTGGTGCGCACAGTCTGTTGCACAGTCAGCTTGACGCGGTGCAGGCTGCGGGGACCAGGACCGTGGCTCGCGTGCGGCGTACTTGCAAAAGGCGTTTGACGCTGTGAGCGCGGTGCTGTGCGTCGCTGTCCCAGCCCAGCCGCTGCAGGCACCGCCTCAGCCTCCTTTAGAAGCGCCCACTCTTTTCATAGCTGCTGATAGAGGTACACATACAATGGTCTGAGTGCAGCACACGCCTTGCGCACGGCGTCACGTATTTCGTCCTGCATGCAGCGCGGTAGCTGCTGTCTGATAGGATGTCATGCACGCTTCTGGCCCAGAAGTAATCTGTCATGACCCAATCGAGCAGCTGTCTGCCCTCATGAGCATGTCATTGCGCACCTCCGCAGCCTCACATGCATGGAGCTGCTGCGCAGGTGCTCGCAGGCGCAGAGCCAGAGAAGACAAACGCGTTCCTGCTGATGCTGGCGCAGGCCGCCACGACGGCGGTCCGCAGCCGCGGCTCCGCCAGTCCTCCGGGCCGCTACACCAACCCGGCGCCGGCGGGCGCTGTCTTGCCAGAGGACCATCATTTGGGACCCAAGGCAGCAACGCAGCCGGCGCGCCGGTCCAGCCCGTCGCCCATCGGCCATGCACTCATGAGAGGGTCCGCAAGTGGCCTCGAGGGTGGGCCTGCGTCATTTGGCGGGCCGCCCTCCGAGGTTGGCGCTGCCCGCCGCTGGTCCCCTGAGGCCGATCTGGACGTGCACGGGGGCTTCGGCTTGCCTGGCTGGAGCAACGCTGAGTCGCGCCCGCCGCCGTACGCGCGCGTGGGCGCGCACCCGGCAGCAGGCGGGCCACGCATGCAGCCGCAGGCGCTGCCGCCCTTGCCCACTCGGTCTGCCAGGCCGGGCAGCGGCCTGGACGTGCGTGCGGGCCAGGCGCCAGCGGGCGAGCTGCATGCGCGCGCGTCGCATCCTGCTGCCACCTGGAGCGGCGAGGAGAAATACACAGAGCATGGCAGGGTAGCAGACACACGCAGGGTCCGCGCGGCAGCGGGCGAGCTGCGGCTCCAAAGCAGTGAGGACGGGGCGCTTCGCGTCCAGGGCGACGGCCTGGGCGGGCTCATGAGTGGGGCGGCTCCGGGCGGCGCCCATGCGACCGGTGCCGCCGGGGGCGGCGAGGCGTTCGAGGACCTGGACGACCTGGCGGCGGCGTGCGCACTGGTCGCCGCGGTGACAGAGGCGCGCCGCTTTCCGGTGTCCTCAAGTTCGCGCCGTAGCAGCACTGCTTGAGGCTTGACCTGCTGCTTCAGCGTCCGCCATACGACCAAGTGCCATATGCTATTGCGCGACACAGACGAGTGCTGCGGAAACGTGCGCGTCCTGCGGCCATACAGGCCTCTGCTCCCCGCTCCATGCAGTGGTCGCCGCATCAACTTATGCCCTGCTGCCGCGCAGGCCCTCGAGCCCCTGGTGCATGGGCAGGACAGGCTAGCAGCAGACCTGGCCGCGGCGGCCGCAGAGGAGCGCGTGTGGCGAGCCGAGCGCATCACCCTGCAGGCGGCGCTCGCTGGCAAGGCCCCGCGTGGGCAGCCGTAGCTGTGTTGAGACAGACTGTGCGGATACAGAGTTTGCTCGGACACCAGGTAGTACAGGCTGCCTTACGCCAGTGCTGGCGCAGAGTGCAGGTGTGCACCAGGAAGCACTCTTAAGCAAGCAATGGACGAAACTTGGGGGCCGGAGCTGCACCGTCTGTTACAACAACACTCTTGAGGCTGCAGACAAAACAGCGGCTGTGCTCTGACCCTGGTGCTGACCGCAGTGCAGACCTGCTGCCAGATGCCACAGCAGGCTCACCACAGACACGTTCACACAGCAAGACCTTGGTTCACACACACGCTGCGTCCTCTTGACTCTGCTGAGCTCCGAGCCGCCGCACCAAGTCTCCCAGCAGCTGCCTCATAGATAGCTGTTCGACTGCAACAACATCAAGCAGCAGCTGTGCGCTGCAAGCTCAGGCCGCGGCCTTCCCAGCCGCAGGTGTGCCGTTCATGTGGTCAGAGCGCACGGTGTCCTCGAAGTAACAAGTGGTATTGGGCCGGACACCTCACATCCATTTGCAGCAAGCGCCGCGGATGCTGTCAACACTCATCATATGTATGAACAGGAAGGATCTGAGCCTCCCGGCCCCGCAGCGCCTCTTCCACCGCCAGAGCCCGCCGGCGCTGCCCCTAACCCTGGAGGCAAGCTCACCCGGATATCTGGACCTTCCTCTAGCGGAGCGCCTGTGCAAGCCTGGGCTGGCTGTCGAGCTTGGACTGCGTCAGGGCTGTCTGTCAGTAGCTCTGGACAGACTGCGGTGCTCAGGCGGCGCTGTGCGGTCCCCAGTGTGGCGGCGGATGCTTGACACCAAGCTGCGCACATAGGTATCTACAGTATCTGCAGCGTTCCAGGTGCGTGCAGCGCGGCCTGCTGCTGCTCACCTTGCTGCAGGATGCCAGGGTCGGTCACCTAGGCATTGACAGCAGCCTCCTTGTATGTTGCGGTGTATTCGTCTGCAGTCATAGCAGGTTCAGGCGTGTGCAGCACATGGTCGCTTGCTATGTTGCGTGAAAGCGCGTCTTCCCTCTGATGGCATATCCACTAGCAGTGCTTTTCGCCACGCTCCGCTCCGCAGTCACCTGGGGCTGAAGTTTGCTCGGGTGTGGTGGCGCAGCGGCGCGCCGCAAGCGCTCCCGACCTTGTGGGGCAGGGAGTGCGTGAGCAGCGGTGAGTGCTGACGGCCGGCCATGAAGGCGTGCCGGCAGGCGCGCGCCCTCACATACCCGCACGCACGGTCTGGAGGTCAGGATGACTGTGCAGCCTGTGTGACACGCGACTGAGAGGTTGGAATGTTGGTGGCTCAGCGTGCCAGCAAGACCATGGTGTGGTTTGCTGCGTGTGCGTATGTGCGGCCTGCTGTGCTGGCAGGGCGTGCCCTGCAGCAGGCAGCTGTTCACAGCGGCAACTGGTTGGCGGAGGAAACGGGGGCCCTGCGAGGTGGAGCGCTCCTGCACCCCGCTGGCCAGCCAACCTGCAGAGTGAGTTTCTTTAGCAAGCCCAGTGCTGCAACTCACGCGCTGTGCTGTGCCAGCAGGGCACGCTGCGGCATCAGTGCAGAGGGGAGCTCGCCAGAGGTGGCGCGCACGCGCGAGCGGGAGGCAGCGGCGGGGCTAGGGAGCGGGGCAGCATAAGAGCTCCTGCGCGCCGCCTACCACAGCGCGCTTGCAGGTGCGGCTCTGCCACGAGGTGTGCAGGCCGTACTCGGGTGCTTACGGGCTGTGGAGAGGCTTGCAGAGTTGCAGGGTTGTGCCGCTTGGACGTTATCTGTGATGCGCCGGCACTGGCACGTGAGTGGTGTGCCTGCTATTATGTCACGTAGAAGTATTGTGTCAAAGTGTCGCTCAACGTACCCTCTCGATCCTGCGCCGCAGATGCCAGGCTGCGCCGGAGGGCGGCGGCGGCGGCTCGCTGTTCAATCTGCGTGCGTGGGGCGCTGGCGTTGTCAGCGGCTTGAAGCTGGGCCCGGGTGAGAGCCAGCGCGGCGCGCCGGCGGAGCCGAGCGAGGACGCAGCCGATGCGCCTGCCGCGCCGGTGCTGGCGCCTGGGGAGGCCTCGTCCTGGGACGAGTGGCAGACGGTGCGCGCCACGACCGGGCTCGCCGGACACGCTCCCAAGAGCTAGATCATGTTGTGTGAGGCAGCGCGCCTGCTTCTGAGCGGATTGCGGCGGAAGCGGCGTGGAAGTGCGCTGGCGCTAGGGGCCTTGTTCTGGCGTAAATGGGAGTTTGGTCAGTGCATGAGACATGTTGCGGGCTGGGCAAACCCGCGACCTTCACCTTTGGGACCTTCGCCTTACAGCGCACGGACCAAGAGCAAGCGACCTGTGCCGCTCCTGTGAGCAATATGGGCGGTGCACGCGCGCAGTACTTTCGCGACGTCGATGACGCGCTGGAGCGCGCGGACGAGGTGCACGTGGCCATCGAGGCGGCCGTCTCGAATGAGGCGTACGGCGTGGCGGCCGCGCTGCGCGGCGGCCTGGCCGAGCTGGAGGCGCGCGACACCGTCGGCAGCGTGCTGCAGGCGCGCCCCCTGATTGCAAGACATGCAATCTTTATATAGGATGTTTACACGGAAAGTCTCATGGAACAAATAGAATTTATGGTGTCAAACTTGTCATTAGGTGAGGCGAGAAAAGATCTTCCCGCCAGCGGCGCCGGCCGCGCGCCTCCCCGCGCGTCCGCGCCGCCCGCGCGCCGCCGGCCGCCGCAGCGCTGCCACAGTCCGCGCGGCGGCGAGGCCACGCATTACGCTGCGCGCAGGACTACCGCGCGGCGCTGGCGGCGGAGGACTACGGCGCCGCGGCGCGCCTGCGCGACGCGGGCGGCCTGGGCCTGGCCGGCTGGTGGCACGCGCGCAGCGAGGCCGACCCCTGCGGGCACCTGCTGCGCGTCGCGCCCGACTTTGGGCGCCTGAGCGGGCTCATGTACACCTCGCGCGACCTGGCGGAGCTGAAGGCGCGCGCGCGCCGAGCTCCCAACATCGCACATGCGAGCATGTGGTGCACGGGTGCCGCGACGGAAGAAGGACGCCGCGGTGAGGGCCCTGGACGGCGTAGGGTGCTGGCCCATGCCTCTATCTGCCAAGCGAGCAAGCCATCCTCGCGTCGGCTGCCGCAGGCGGCGCAGACGCGGTCGCCACAGCCTGTACGCCTGCTGTGACAGCCGCAGTGCAGCCGCGCCCCTGCCTCTGTTTCAACCCATGCAGCCTGCACCGGCTGTCCGTACTGCGGGTCGGGTTGGGCGCGCGGTGACCCTGACGCGTGGCCGGCCGCTCAGCGCCTCGCTGCGCGCTGCGCAGGGCTGGGCGAACGAGCCGAGCCCCTTCGCTGCGTTCATGACGTCCTCGTCGGACGCGCCTCAGGTCGAGGTCACGTTCGAGGAGGTGCGCGCGGCTGCGAACCGCGCACCGCCCGCTGCCGCACCCTCGCGCGCGCAAGGGGGTCGCTGCGCAGAGCTGCGGCGCGAGCGTTGCGCCTGACGCGCGTTCCGAGAGCCCGGGCTTGCTTGGCGGGCTCCTGCATGGTCCATGTGACCATCTCGCGGCGAGTGCAGCGTATAAAAATCCTAAGCCTACTAGACCTACCCTGTGATCACTGCGGCAGGCGGGCATCCCGTGCCTGGAGGTGTTCCTCGCGCGCGGCGAGGACGGGGAGCTGCGGCAGCAGGCCTCGGTGCTGCGCGCGGCCGCCAAGCCGCGCGCCGAGGCGGCCGCGGCGCCGAGCAGCATCGAAGAGGCGCTGGCTGCAGGTGGGCCTGTCAGGCGCTTGGGGCTATAGGTGCTGTCCACGCAGAAAAGGCGCCAGTGCTTGCCAGCTGAGAGCCCCAGTCTTGTTTCATTGGCTGGGAAAATGTGCCTCAGCGAACCTGTAGCGCCGGCGATGCGTTCGTGTCGCTGCAGCTGTGGACGGCGGCCCTAGCGCGGCGGCCGGAGGTCTGCGTGCGGCAGCAGACGCGCGTGGCAGGCGCGCTGATGCGGCCGTCGGGCGGCGGCGCAGGCGCGGCGGCCGGCGGCATGCGCGTGACGGTGGACGCGCGCGGCAGCCGCAGGGCTATGCTGGGACATGCTGATACGCTGATAGGGATGTGCTGACGCGGCTGTTTGCGCGGGCGCGCAGGCGCGGCGGCGGGCGACATGCGCGTGACGGTGGACGCGGAGGCGGTGGGCGAGGAGGAGGTCATCCGCATCTCGCTCGCCAGCGGCCGCTTCTCGCGCGGCGCGCCCGACGCGGCTGGCCCGGACGACGCGCCCGCCCGCGGCGACGCCGGTCCCAGCGGCGGCGACGACGGGGCCGGGGTGCGCGCCAGCTACTTTAAGTCCTCTCGGTGGGCAACTCTTAGCATTTTCAACCGTGAGCGGTGCTGCAGCGCGTGGGCAAAGGCCGCCTGCAGGCCGCACAGGGGGCGTATTGCCTTCCGGGCTGGCTGGTGGTGAGGCGGCGTCGTAGGCTTGGGAAGAGCGCCACCTAGCATGCTGTCGAGTGGTGAGCAGCGTTGCGGATGGCAGCGGCATGTACAGGGTGTGCAGCGCGCAGCGGGTGGCAGGACAGGGCTCTTGACAGCCGCCCTGCCCCGCACCAGGGCTCCTTCCTGCTGGGCGAGCTGGTGCAGGAAACCTGGACGAGCTCATGTTTGCCATGGCGCCACTGGTGCCGATGCTGACCCCAGCCCTAACCCTGACCCTGTCCGCATCGCAGGGCTCCTTCCTGCTGGGCGAGCTCGTGCAGGACCTGAACGAGCTCGTGTCCGCGATGGGCGCCGGCGGCGGCGCCGATGCCGAGTCCAGCCCCGACGACGGCAGCGCGCTGAGCGAGCGCGAGCAAGAGCACGAGCACGAGCCCGATCATGAGCTGGTGATGCTCGTCGAGGAGCAGCGCGCGTCCGAGGACGATGATGAGCGCACGACGACGGCCGGCACTAGCGTGCGTCCTCCCGCACCGGGGCCGCAGCTGTGGGGTGGACACCGCTCAGCAGAGTGAGTGTGCCAGGCGCGGCTGACAGTATGCGCGTCTGTGTTGATAAGGGCAAGCGTTGGATGTCCGTTGGTGAAGTCCAGTGTGCATGTGCCCGCAATAGCTGCCCGTGCTGGAGCGACGTCATGTGGGCATTCAGCCTGAAGCAGAGGCCGCCCGCGCAGGACTACGTGCGCGCGCCCGCGCATATCACGCGCCCGAGCCGCGACACTTTCGTGCTGACCGTGCCGCCCGCGGCGGACGGCGCGGATAGCGTCGACGGCGCGGACGGCGCGGCGCGCGCCTCGAGCGCACAGCCTGACGGCTCCAGCCCTCCGAGCAGCTCCCTGGCCGCCGACTTGAGCGCCATGGTCGCCGCCGGCCCCGCAGAGCTGCTGGCCGCGCTGCAGCGGCGCGCGGCGCAGCTGTCGGGCAGGCCGGGCGGCGCGGGCAAGCCCGGCGCGGGCAAGCCTGAGGAGCCGCCGGCTGTTGAGGTGCTGCCGCCGGCCGACGGCGCTGGCGACGCGGCGCCGCGCGCCGAGGCCGAGCCTGCGAAGGCGGAGGACCGCCGCGCGGGCGAGCCGCGCGGCAAGAGCGCCTGGGTGAAGGTCGCAGGCGAGGTGGGCCCTACCCTGAACCTGCAGCCCTGGCTCTGCCCTCGCGCCCTGCCTGCCGCCGCCGCCGAGGCGCGCGCCGGCGCAGGGCGCTTGTGAGCGGCCTTGCGCTGGCGGCATGGCCCTTCGCTTCTGTAGCAGTGATCGAAGGCCAGCGGTGCGCCAGCCACTGCTCGCCAAGCGGGCCAGCGCTGCCAGCCTCGCGCGTGACGTGGTCTCCTTGCGCGCAGGTGCGGCGCGTGCACGAGTCGCGTCACCCGCACCGGCCGCTGCCGATGAGCGACGCCAAGCTGGCCGAGGTCATCCGCAGCGCGGCCGCGAGCGCGATCCTGTCCATGCAGCGCGAGGCCTCCACCAGCTTCTGTGCGCCAAACCCCCTACCCTAGACCCTACTTTTGCCTCTCCTGCCACTTCCGAAAGGCGCACATCACATGCGTACGTCACAGGCGCACGGTCGCCGGCGCAGCACGTTCGTGCAGAGCTCGCCTCGGGTGCTGCTCTTGAAAGCTGCGACCGGCCGGGTGGGTCCTGCGCGGCGCCGCCGCCGGCGCACGCACCTCTATCCACAGCGTGCGTCACCAGACTGCGTTCGCCTCAGCCCCTGTGCCGACAGTCTGCCCACAACCGTCGCGCCGCGGGGCGCGGCTCCCCTGCAGTGCGTAAGGGATGCAGCAGTCTCCCCAGAGGGTGATGGCCTGATGCCGGTGTGCGCGGCGCGCGCGCGGCAGGCCTGGAGGGGACGGTGACGTACACGCGGCTGCGCACCGATTACCCGCGCACTGACCCCTTCTCCGGGCTGTACCTGGGCGCGTTCGGGTCGGTCGGCGCGCAGGCGCTGCAGCTGCAGCGCTTCACCTGGGAGGCGCGCCCGGCACTCGATGCCCAGGGCCCCTTGAACGGGAGCGCGGCGGTGCGGCAGAACCAAGGCCTCCGTCATCGTTTCACGCGCTTGCATGGGTCGACTGTCTAAACCTTTGTAATCCGGTGCTTGGCGACTCTGTGGAGTCGGGTGATTGGCTGCATGCCGCACTCCTCAACACACGAGGTTTTCTAAACCTGTTTGTTCAGGGTCTCAGTGACAACCTGGTTGAGACGTGTGGTGGGCTGGCGCGCAGGACGGCGAGGAGGGCGTGCAGGCGGTGAAGCTGACGGGCGACCGCAACGTGCCGGCGGGCGCGGTGACGTTCCGCGCGCGCACCGGCCGCCGGCACCGGCTGCGCTGCGAGGACGCGTACCCGCCCGAGCTGGGCGTGGCCGCGCGCTACCGCGGCCAGGGCCGCATCGCCGGGCGCGGCTTCGCCAACCCCAAGTGCGACCCCGCCGCGCGCCTGTCGAACAGGGCGGCGGCTGCGCGCGGCCGCTCGCCGTGCGCTCTGCCCGGCCTGGGCGGGCGGCGCTGCTGCGGGCCAGGCCGCACCGCCAGGCGCAGGCGGATGTGTGGCAGGCCGGCGCTGCTGCGACAGCGGCGTTCTATGTCACACCGCCTCGCCTCAAGTCATAGGATTAGGGTAGGGTGGGGATACCCTGACATGCGGCGCGCGGGCGCGCAGGTGGGTGGACGGCGAGCTGCTGCTGCTGGGCGGCGGCGGCGCGGGCATGCGCGACGCCGAGCTGGGCTTTGTGTGGAACATCCCGCACGAGCGCCGCTACCTCATCCTGCTCTCGCGCATCGAGCTGGACGACCCGCTGGCGGAGCACCTGGCGCCGTGAGCCCGGGGCGTGGTAGCGGCGTGAGCCTAGGTGGGGGGCTTGCGAGGTCCCAGAGGGCATGCTGGCTTGGGCATATGCTGGCAGGCGACGCCAGCTGCTGCGGCTAGTTCGGGTACCGAGTGACCCTGACATGCAGAAGCATGCGTTCGATGAGAGGCGCGTCGTCGTGAGCGGGTCCGACCCTGGCATTCTGGCGATAAATCTACGCGGCAGCTCCACCTGTACGGCCACCCACAGAGTCCCCAGAGCACAGCAGCGCACGCTCTGCCATGCCGCGCCGAGGGCAGGACACCCCTGGGGGCGGCTTGTGGGCTTGACGCCCGCTGTCGCTGGTGCGCAGAGGGCACCAACGTTGAGCATTGGGGCGCGCTGGCGGGCATAGTGCCTGCTTGTGCTGGTCATAGCCGTCTCGCAGGGGTGGGGTGGCAGACCGACACAGGGCAGCGGGAGCGGCAGAGATGCACCGACTGGCGCCCTCGTCAGGGTCTGTGCGAGCTGGGCGGTCGCGGTGAGCATGGCAGAACAGTAGCAGTGGAGTCATCCTAGTCCTGGAGCTCTGTTGGTGCGGTCGCGCCGGGGGTCCAGGGCCTGGGAAGAGCGTCACTGATATGGTCAGGACAGACACCGGTCCATGGTTCTGCGGCGTTGCTAGGGCTTCGCCGCCAGCTGCGACTTGCAGTTGCAGGAGCGGTTGCATGCTGCTGACTGGTAGTTGCAGGAGCGTTGCATAGTGCTGAGATCTGCAGGGTGTTTTTTGGGGCTCCTTGAGCACGGAAGTGTGCTGCAAGCGTCAAGGGCAGCATGTGCATCTTACGACCTGCAGCAGGGGAGGGGGCGAATCCGCCATGCCTGCTGTGCACATGCCTGGAAGTGGCTGCTGTTCTACTCTGTTGGAGCGTGGGCACGCTCCTGCGGGTCTGCAGCTCATGCATCGACAGCAGCTGCCTGGCAAGGTGGCTCCAGCTGCACTCTGCGCTTTTCCTCGACCTGCACGGTGTGAGGGCGCATCTATTGGGTCTGCTCCATGCCAGGTGCCGACCGGGCCGTGGCTCAACATGCCTTCTGCCTTGCGGACTGGGGCACGCCCTATATTCTCCGTGCTTTCCTGAAGTTGACAAGAGTTGTTGCTGGGACTTGCACAGTCCCTCCGGCATACGCTCTCAGCGGCGGCCTCGCTGGACAGACCACCGCTGTCATGCCCTGGCTGACAATCGGTGCTCTGACTGGAAGGACGCATGGGATACATCTGCAGGAGTGCGACGCATGTGCATGTCCCCGATCAATGGCATCATGATTTACACGTGTCAGAACACGCTGACAAGTGTCGGCGGACCAGGGCATACGCTACAGCACACAGCACACTCGCTGGCAAGGCCATCTGTTTTGGGGCAAAGTGGTTTGCAACGCAAACCGCCAGGGCCCTGCTCTAGCGCTGAAAACGGTTATGCCCCTGCACACCCACTTCTCTGTTGCACATGAATACAGAGCCACGCGACCGTGCAGGACAACGCGCGTTGGCCGGGCACGACCGCGAGGCGCACGCTCAAGTTCAAGCACGAGGCTGCAACACGCGCCTCAAAACTTGCCGCTCATACAGTAGCACGGGCTAGCTCTATCAAAACGCTCGGGCCTGGGAAAGCAAGCAGACAGAAGCTGACCTGGTGGCGCCGCGCGCCAGACTGACCCCTGCTCCGCTCCTGCTTCGCATAGCGACAAGTTGTCGGCTTATGCACGGCGCGACAGCGCATGTACAAGCCCGCTTGCAGGCCGCGCACCCGCGCTCCCCGGGCAGGCACACAGGTGCCCCACACACGCACGCAGACGCGCCAGACACGCAGAACCAGAACTCGGTCGTTAGCTTCGTGCTCTTCAGCTGCGCGCGCCGCAAGGCGCGCCGCAAGGTCGCCAGGCGAGACGGTGCCCGTCGGCGCTACTGCTCTGACCCGCACCTGCGCGAGCGTCCGCCACAGCAACTTACTGGCGCGCTATGCTGCGTGAGTGGCAGCTCGCGAGCACGTTGTACGCGACCCCCCCCGGGCTTGGAACCCGCACGGGCCACCGACCGCCTTTGCACGTGATACCCAGGCAGCCCACAGCGTGCAGACGTGAACAGCGACAGGTACCTGGGTGGTGTGGGGGTGGGCGCTGCCAGGGCGGGCAATCTGGCCAGGCGCGCGAGCGCACCACGACAGCTCGGCCTCTTCCTGTTGCTCTAAGAAGGACAGATACGCCTGCAGGCTGAGCCACTCCTCAACCTCTTCCAGCTCTTCGAGGTCCTGCTCGCTCATCGGGCCCTGCGCGCCAAATCCAAGGTGTCAAGGTGTGCAAGAAGGCGCCGCAACGTCGGCGCCGCACCCAGACAGCCTCCCAGCCACAAGGAGCGTGGCTGCGAGGCTGCAGGCTGGCACCAGAGCACAAGGCTGAAGGGGCAACCCCTCTTCCGCTGGCAGCCGGCCCAGTGCAAGCACGGCACGCCACAGGCGGGTGTCAGGGGACGCGGGTCGGCCCGCCCAGGCCAAGGCACACGCTTCTGCGCCAGGGTTGTTTCGACCAGATGAAGCATGGGGCCAGCGAGAGCTCTCAGGCCCAGTGTTCACACCTCCTCAGCGTCTTCCCAAGCGTCCGGCTCACGCGGAGTGAACACTTTCGCCGTGGCACTCAGCATTGGGCCTTGCTCTTGAACAGGAACTCAGTTGGCAGGTGACCGGCACGCCGTGCTTTGATGTGCCAGAGATTGCGACGATATTCAAAGGCAGGAATCCTGTTGCAGGATGCACAAGTACAGGCAGTTGCAGAATCAGCTTCTGGGAGCATCATGATGACCGTGTGCTGAGGCCTAGCTGTGCCCTACCCTGGCAACTTTGAACCTTCATGAATGAGAAACTATTTTGGGACTTGATCGGGAGTCATGCATCCGCCTTTTACAGGCATGCAAATCCGTAGACAAGCGCGTCCCGCCCTGACACGTTAGGCATGGGCAGCTAGCCCCAGCACAGACAAACTCGCAGGGCCTACAGCAGCTGCACGAGCCGGTGCACCCATCGGTCGATCATCCCTGCGCCACGCCGCGGGCGTGTCAGCACTGTGTCGACTTACAAGTTGAGAAGCAATGCATGCGCCAGCCCTCGCACAGGCAGGTGCGGCAAGGAGAGGGGCTCTGGGTGCTTAGAAGCCCCGCGGAGTGTTCAGAGCAACAAGCACTTTCAGGCAAATTGGTGACGGACAGCAGGGCCACAGTCCTGCTCGGCCGACCAGCCCCAAAACGGAATCTGACACACTGAGCAGTCCCTGTGTGAGCCGCATGCGGTGCCGCATGCGGGCGGCCCGCGCGCGCACCGGTGACGGCAAACACGCCGCCGACGACCGCGCAGCTGCGCACGGCCAGGTGCGCGAGCGAGCGGCGCGCGCGCGCAATCGACACGCTGATGGGCGAGATGTCGTACACAAACCACACCGCCGGCATGCTCGCGTCGCCCTTGTGCACGGGCGTGTAGTACTCGGTGACCGCGTACTGGTTGCCCTGCACCGCCCGCCCTGCGCGCGGCATAGGATTAGGGTTGCATCATACCGCGTGTCCGGAGCGGCACTACGCGCGAGCACATGGCTGGCGCGCCTGCCGTGCCGCTGTGCGCACGCGCGGGCCGTACCCGTGCGGGGTGCGCCCTGGCCCAGCCGCCCTGCATGGGCGCACCTCGAGCCAGCCGGATAGAGACACTCTAGCTCACGCGCAACCTCCACGCCTCGACAGCGCCAGGCGCTGCATGCGCCAGACCGCATGCCCCAGGTCTCTGTCCTGAGCCCAGCCATGCCGCGCGGGGGGCGGGGCTGGGCGATAGGGTTAGGGTTAGCGCGCGCCTTGCAGGTCCACGTACTGCGTCGGCACCACCTTCAGGAAGTACTTGAAGGTGCCGCTCTCCGTGTCCACAAAGCGCCGGAAGCCTGCCGCCCCGCGCCGCCGGCCCTGTCAGCCAGGCCTCTGGGCAAGGCATGTGGGTGGGTCCCATAC
>JAABUH010002061.1_pt1 | contig 20262 bp, 34 predicted proteins | sample 5559121 | NCBI WGS metagenome assembly JAABUH01 (sample SAMN10711871, study PRJNA513364) | rock metagenome | isolation source: Antarctica rocks | place: Antarctica: Victoria Land, Battleship Promontory nord | collected 2015-12-28
GTGTTTGGTACTTGAGAAGCGTGGACCGCCATAATGAATGGTTGGTCTCGGCGTTCATCGCGGGGAGCGGTGAGTCTGAGTGAGAGTCAGAGTCTTCGTCTTCTTCTTCCTCACTCCTTCTCACCGCCTGTTCCCCGCTCCTCCGCTCTCATGTCCACCGTTTCTTATGCTCTGGCGGTTGGAAGGGGTGTTGCTGCTGATCGATGCTGATTCTCGGTCCCATGTAAAGTCAAACTCATCCTCCTCCACGATACAAAGAACGACGATGGGATCCGCTTGTTCTTCCTCGACATCTGGGAGGCGTATGTCAAGGTATGTCTATCCAGTCCATTCTCTTCCGGATGTAGGGAGTAAGGAGAAGCTGAGATCGGCGCCGAAGACTCTGCTCAACCCGTTTCACACCGTCACTATGCCGATTCGGGATCCGGGGTTCGAGGCGAAGGTCCGGCAGAGCGCGAAGCGGAATCTCTGACTGCGAGGATAGAGGGCAAGCAAGATTGACGAAACGTCACGATCCTTACGACACGGCGACAAGGAGGTTGAAGAGGGGGGAACGCGGTATATCATGCATGTTCATTCCACATTTATTCCGGTCAGGCGAACTCTTCTGCCTTGCCGGACTGTCGTTTGTTAGCATCGATCTCACAGCCAGGAGAAAGTCCGCTCACGATGAGGAGGCCGACTGCAAGTTTCTGTCAGCGATCGCAGTTTAGGTAAAGACATGGCGTACCGATCAGTCCGAACAAGCCCAACACCGACCCGAAGATCTGTCCTGTGTCAGCGAGCACGCACAAACGGGATGATCGGAACACACCTCGACGATCAAGATCTTCACAAAGAGTTGCGGGTCAGCAGCATCTGCCAGTGCCGCTGTGGATCCCGTGATGCCGACTGAAACCCCACAAAGGAGATTGCACAGGCCGACGGCGAGACCGCCCCAGAACAGCGCGAAGCCTAGGCACGGAGGGTATCAGCCTCGTGTAGAACTACCATCGGATCCTCGATGTGAAGGAAGGTGAGGAGAGACGACGTACCGGTGTAGTAGTTGTTGGGCGAATACATGTCCTGGATATCCCCCGTAATCTTGGATGAGAACACGATAGCCATGATCACGCCTGCTCCCATCAGCCATTACTCTGGACTCCTGGCTGGGACGGCTCACCGTAGATGGCGACGACTTCGCAGAAGATGATACTGTTTCGATCAGCTAGATTGGGTACAATAGGAAGGCAGGGACAGACGAGATGAGGTTCTTTGTCCGGATCCTAGGGGCTCGAACTCCGCCACCTAGTATACTCGCTCCAGTGATGAAGATGCCCCTGTTCACCACGCATCAGCTGGTGTGACCGGAATTGCAGAGGATAGAGACGTACCATCCCGCACCGGCGACACTGAGGCCTATACATAATCCCACGCCTAGTAAGGCCCATGCGAACGGCGAAGACTCGGTGAGGAACTGGCCGGGGTTGAATTTCTCGCCCTGACCTGTTGTATTGTCAGTGATGGCAGTTGAGAGGAAGAAGGGGACGGTGGAAGAGTGGGGGGCGGGGGGGGGGGGGGGGGGGGGGGCCCGGGTGTGGAGGTAGAGGCCGATGATGATGATCGTGGCTGTGGAGATGCCCAAGTAGGCCGTGAGGTAATACGTCATGGTGTTGTGCCCTCTCTATAGTGTAAGGAACTGCGGGAATTCGTGGCGAGAGGGATGGAAAAGAGAGAGGGAAGGATTTGAATATCGGGCGGTGCGGGGGGGGGTGGGTGAGTGAGTTGTCTGTTTTCATCCCTTCATTCAACTCGTTTAATTTGATAGCCTTGACTCGCAAAAACAAAAAGCCATCAGTCTCGGGTCAAGCCGACGGCCAGACCCTATTCTATCCATCGTCCTCGTACTTCCCCGACTCGGCTCATGCAGTCTGCTATCGAACCCCCTCCTTCCCCTACCTCGAGTCCTGAGCGACCTGACAATGGAGTGCCCATCCAGAAGACCACCTCAAGAGGGAGCGCAAGTGGTAGAGGTGAGCCTCACATCCCGATTCGGTATTCATCACACTCACTCGCAAGCAGAGTCGATGTCGTTGAAGCGGGGAAGGGAGCGGTCTTTGGTGAGTCCTTTGCCGAACGCCCCAGCCTCCATTCCCTTTGGTATAAACGTTTTCACGCAAAGCTGATGTATTCGTACAGGAGCCGTACCCGGCAGAAGCGCGCCACCAGATCCCAGCAGTGACCAAGAAGAACCGCCTTGCCGAAGCTACGGCGTCCGAGAAGAGTAAAACACCTGATCCGAACGACGTGGAAGTCGACGAGACCGAGCCTGGGCCGAACGATTCGAAGCCCGCCGAAGGGGAGGGTGGGAATGTGGGAGAGGTCCGGCGCAAGGTCGAGAAGCTCACACACGAAGAGGGGGCTGGAGGCGAGGTGGGTGGACCGGATGAGGCTGCACCGAACGGCGACGACGGCGGCAAAGAGGTTGTCATCGAAAATCCCAGCGGGGATCACCAGATGGACAAGGCCGATGCTGGCAATGACTCGGGCGAATGGGTAGAGATCGACAAATCCGAGGTCGAGGCCGATGTACCGGTCGAGGGGGATGGGCTTAAGAGGAAAAACCTGGAACGTAGCGAGTCGTCCTTCGTCCAAGGAGCTGGCGAGATCGAGGGTGCAGGGGTCAAGCGTCAAAAAGATACACCATCTGTACGTTCCCATCCTCACCTGGTGATCTACTCAGCTGAATTTGATGTCCAGCCGAAACCCGACGCCCTTTCCAAACCGGAAGAACCGCCAAAGAAACCTCAAACCTCCTTCTCAGCATTCGCAACCACAGCATCACCTTTCGCAGCCGTCCGTTCCGCTGCACCCTTCGCCACTGCCCCCACGTCCACCTCCACACCAACCAAACCATCCCCCTCACCGTTCGCCACCTCCGGCTTTGGCAGCTACTCGTCTACTTTCAGTCCTTTCGGTTCAAAAAAGGCTGCGCCACCTCCCAATGCTTTCGACAAGGACGGAGGTAAGGACAAGGATGAGGAGGCGGAGGCTGGGCCATCGAAGTCGACATTTGGGGATATTTTGACTTCTGGCAAACACGTAGAAGAGGAGGATGAGGGGGAGGAGCAGAAGCGGCATATGACTGAGCAGGAGGGTAGGTCACCTTTGACTTTCGGGAGAAGCGCTAATACATTCAACAGTTGCGACCGGTGAAGAGGATGAAGAGACGCTGTGTCAGACCCGTGCAAAGCTATACGTCATGCAAGCAGACGGGGGATGGAAGGAACGAGGAACAGGGACGCTCAAGCTAAACGTCCGGCGATCAGATGGTCGAGGAGCGAGACTAGGTGTGTTCTCTTTCTCTCTCTCTCTATCAGTCTGCAATCTGGCTGAGATGGCTTGTGTGAATAGTCATGCGAGCAGAAGGTGTCCTCCGATTGATCTTGAATGTGAGCCTGTATGCGGGGATGGCATGTCTCGAGGATGGGAAGTATGTCCGGACGACGGTGTTTGAGAACAACGAGAGGCGGTTCATCACTTTCCGCGTGCGTCGAGACTTCACTCCGGAGACTCATACTGATGTGAACTTGGATGGTGGGCAGACTGCGAGCAATAAGACGGCGATGGAGTTGAGCGGTGCAGTGATCGATGCGATTCCGCTGGAGACTGGGGCATCCGTCGAAGCGTCCAGGTCGCCAGAACCACGGGCTCTGTCGGACGATGCAGGGGGAAAGAGCTTGAGTCAGCAGGATGGGGAAGAGGGCCAGGGGGATGAGGGAGTGGAGAGGGTCGCGGATGGGGATGACGAGGCTGTGTGACCCTATGATCTCGGCGAGATCTTTGCATTCGACGAGGAGCGTTGGCATGGCATGTATAGGGTCATCATCCGTAATCTCCGTGGTGTGACGCAGTGAGATTAGCAACATACGTTGCATGCTCACTTCCGCCTCGGCACAGCAAACCCGGCGCTTGCCCATCATCCGAGTGGTCACACCATCCTCGAATCGCTTGCTCCTGGTGCAGAACTCCCCACCGGTGGGAGGGGTCGAAAAGCAGCCACATCCCCTGGAGAAGCGTACAACGACCTCGGCCGCCTCATCTCGTCTCCCCTAGACTCCGAATCAGCGCCGACTGAAGATAGGGCATGGGGACAAACGATGGGATCTCCGTCATGCCGACAGCTGGGGGTGCGGATCGCTGTTCCTCGGCGTAGGACCGGTTCTCCCATGTTCGTGAGAGGGTGGGTTTGGTGATTAAGTGATGGAGGAGACGGGAGAGCGGACTTTTCTCACCCGAGCTTGGTGACGTCGGTTGAGCAGACCGGAGTGAGGGGCGGGTCGGATCCGGATCTGGGGCGGGAGTTTGGGTGGACTGGTTGGGGCAGTTGCTGCCAGCGTCTTGGTGAGCAGCGAGCGGTGCTGATGATTGGGAAATTGGGACCGCTGAATGTGGATGGAGTGGATGGCGGTGCCGATGGATCATCGGTCGGGTTGAAGGAGGTTGAGAAGCGATCGCTGGGGCGACAGGGTCCGAATGACGCTGAGCTTGATGTTGAGGTGGATGCACGGATCGAGTGGTATGCTTTGGCGGTGGAATTGGTGGAGTCGGATCGGCCATCGTGGGTCCGGGTTTGGAAAGATGGAGAGTCGCCTGGCTTGGTGCTTTGCGCAATCACCCGTCCATCACGGAATTGAGACTAGAACGGGGGAATGGTCATCCGAAATCGAGTAAACCGTTGAAGAACGGCTCAGAGAGTGAACCAGAGTGAGGTGTGATGGGATGCATGCCAGGATGACTTGTTGGACGGGATGAAGGATGGAGGTTGAATGATCTTCTACGTCCGCATCCGCAGCGAAACGGATCCCTGTTCTCCTCCGAAGACTGTCAGGGTCCGCACTTTTTGTTGATCCGGAATTTGACTCGCGATGGTCAGTATCAAATCCGATCTCGGAGGACGAGGTAGAAGGTATCCGCATCGACCGAACGCAAAAAAGCCCACCCCCACGCCTCTCGGCGAAGAGGTGGGCCATTCTTGTCCAACAGCAATCTGCCCTCGAAGAGGTCTGAAGACTGTTGTGAAATATAATAAACGGAGGGTAGATTGTAAAGGTGGGGAGAGAGACGAGAAGGTATTGATGGGAAGACATGGTCAACGTCTGGTTCGATTCAGACGTTCACATACGAACCCTTTCGGATGACCATTTCCTTCCATGCCCGTCATCCCTCGGACGATAGCGGCATCGAAGGCGTTTCGTTTCAATCGGGTGACGATGACGGGTGACAGTGAATCCCGACGCCACAAACCTCGCTGCAGTACTCGTTCGCGCACACCTCTCCCCTCCCACAGTCCTCGATCGAGCTAGTCGACGAGTCCCGAATGGGTTGATCGGGTCAAGGCGTTATACTCTCGATGCAGGCGTAGGCGGGGGAAGGCGATCCAAGTCTGTTTCAATTTCCTGCTTCCGACGACGCATTCCTAGCACTGTCTCATGAGAGGCAAGGGTGATCGGCGACGGTGATGGCTCGACTAAGAGGGTAGACGTGGACCTGACCTGGAAGGCGCGGAACAGAACAGCTCGGTATTCGAGACAACTTTGGTTTAGGGTTGAAGGACCCTCACCTTGGAACGGCACGAGAAAAGCACGGTCAAAAAACCAGCTCGAGAGGAACGAAGACCGGAAGGTCACGAATGGCTCACGAGGGCAGAAAACGACCCAACAGACCCAAACTGTGTCAAGAAGACGTCAGGTGTGAATGTTGTTATGAGTGTGCACGGAACATCCTGGAGCGTCGTGAAAGCGTCGAGAGGTGAGAAACAGCCGTCTTGAGGTTCGAGAGGTGAGAAAAGGTGAGTGGCGAGGTGATGTCGAAAATGGGATTGCTGGTGGGGATCCGACGCGGGATGAAGGGGTTTATAAGCCTGGGGCGCGGATCACCCCTTTCAGGGTCCTTGTTTTCAGGATCACGGGGTTTCGCGGATGTGGCAAATCCCGAAATAGCTTTATGGACGGGTGTGGCCTTTTTCGAAAACGGCGTCTCGGGCTTGAGCCTGTAAACGCTTTGGAAACATTCCTTTCACAGCTGAGTGCACGCATGGCATGACCAATAACAGCCCAGGATCCTTCCTCTCCAGCTCTCAGCCTTGCGAATGAAGCTGCACTATTGTGTGCTTTTCCGCGGCACGCCGGCATAGGAATACATCATCTCACCTACCTACCAAGGATCGATAAGCTCCGCACTGCTCCTCGAGCGACACCTCTGATTATCCCAGTACATCATCCCAGCTAAACTGATTTGGTCGGATATCAATCGCTTGAGAGGTCAGCATCGCGATAGCACATGTCCACTTTCAGAGCGCGTTTGGCCGTCTCGACTGCCACTCAATCTCTTTCGGTCTGTTCACCTCTTCATTAGATCGAATCGTGTTTGAGCAAAGGAGGAAGCCGGACGCAACTGACACGATAATATCGATTCGCCCCCCGCTTCGGACCTTCTCCCTCACACTTACTTTTCCAGACCTTCCCGAATCAAATTCGCCTCAACAGATCGACGTACTGCAGCTACCCAGCCCATATCCCATCCCCTCAATAATTCCGACGCCATGACTGACTCCGAAGAACCCAAGCCGTCGCTTGACCGACCGACACCTTCGGACTCAGTCACAACCAAATCGACCGTCTGATCCGAGCCCCGGAAAGCAAACAGAGAGGCCGAGGACTATACGGATTTGGTGATCTGGGCAGTAGGGTCAGCAATCCAGCGTAAGTGATATCATGTGATGAGTGCATTGCTGTCCTGACCTCGGCTGCTCCCGAAGGTGAGTTCAAATTCATATCAGAGATCGCGGACGAGGTCCGTGAGAACATCAATGGGAGCGTCTCTCTCGCATTCAAAAGGTTGGGTCGCGTCGCCTCGGGGACGAATGCATTCCAGAACGACCAAAAAGCTTCTCGACGGATGGCACGAGACTGATCAGGATCGTTCACTCATGTGTCGTGATCAAACCTGTTTTCTCCATACAGACACTATCACGTACGATGATCTCCCCACATTCGAGCAGATTGCCGAAACCATGAAGAAGAGGTTCAAGTTCTCGCTCGAAGTCATTGCGCATGTCGTCAAAGCCAGGACCAGGCATCAATCCCGACGCTGTGAGGTTCATCGGAGCTAAGCGATCCTGCCAGCCGAGATGTGGCCCAAAGATTTCGTACTGCGTTCCAACAATCTTCCCCCTTTGATAGATTCGCTAATCCTTAGTCGACCAAGCTGACCCAAGTCAGTCCAGTCGGCGATTCGTTGCAGAGGCTTTTAAGGTGAGGGTTCACCGAGCTTTGATGAGAACCTGAGTAACATGATATCCCGCACATCAAGGTCGCATAGGTCTCAACCACCTATCCGCCCTCTCAAAATGCTCGATCACCCCGGGGCTTGTCACCGAGTTCGCCAGAGGTGGAATAGGACCTTGAGCCTTGTCAAGCGCCCTGACCGCCACCATTACCTGCGACACAGCACGCCAGTCAGCCATGGTCATCGATGTAAAGAATGACGCACCGAGTCCCAGAATCGGAAACCCCGCTCGACCTCCTGCATCGGCATCTTCACGCTCGTAAAGTTCTGCTCCACGAACGACAGCGCGTCCTTCTTGGCCTGTTGTACGGTGTCAGAACCGACATTGGCTTCCGTAATGGTGTCCCCGAAATGGAACGTGGCGGCGTCGAGGTAGGTCTTAGCGAGGATGCCGAAGCCGGTATTCACCTCTCCCTGGAACGGGAGACCTACGTGGCTCAGTACACCCAATCGAGGGGCTGGACTGCTTACTGAGCATCAGATCCGCGCAATCATCCCGATTCCGCCGTGCGTCGCCGGAAAGAAGAATTTGGATAGATACGGCCTCGTAGAGATGTCGGAATGACTTCGTAAGTGCTCGGACGAAGGAGTTGAAGACCAAGAGCTCGCGTGAGAGAGGGCCGACCCATTGTTGAGGCTGCATGACGGGTGATGTTCAGCTTTAGGTGAGGAGCAGTAGTCGAGAGACTGACCCGGAAGTTGAGCGGTAATATACTCAGTACCCTCATGATCAACAGAGTACTACTCTGATCTTCCTCCGATCCGAAGCTCGGTCCGCCACTCAATGGCTCAGCATCCGGCCCGCCCCACCTTCCGCCATGTACGACCCCAGCACGGAGGAGCTCGAGTAGGATATACAAGCTCTCCTGGAACCGGTCATTTACGCGGGAGCTGACGCAGGCGGCATGTAAGGCTTTGCCCATCATCGTTTGGGTGTGGTTTGGGGAAACAAAACTGCGGAAAGACATGAATCAGCGTAAAGCACATCAGGATAGCAGGACGTACCCTCGAACATCGAGGAACCGCCATATGACGTTGGCGACGATCTCGTCCTTCTTGTCGAGCGGTTTGGTGTTCTTATCCCGTTTCGTGGCGAGGGCGATCTCCTCGTTTACAAGCGTACCGATGCACAGTTTGATATCGATAGTGGAAGACTGCCCGATCAGGAACCTCACCTACGCAGAACTCACGTTCTGCCGACGTAGCTCCAACTCCAGTACATGAGTCGGGACGGCCCAGCTCTCGCACTTGTTCACCAGTGATTGTGTCATGAGGTCGGCAAAGGGGACATTGATGCCTTGCGGTGGGCCATAAGGTGGGTCATAGTAGTAGTGAGCGGACTGAGAGCCATCAGCGATGACCAGTCACACGAGGAGTATCTCACAACACGGCGCTGTCTCCATTGCGGGTGCAGGGAATGGGTGAGGAGGGCGAGAGTCGTACATCGAGGAGCGGTATGCCCCTCGGTGATGACGTCCTTGATAAACCGCCGGTAGTCCGGTGAATCAGCGAGGGGTTGAGTCTCGACTATCATCCCGCTGCTGAGCCAACCAATGACTTGTGGACTGACGAGTCCTCGACATATTTGGAAGTAGACCTCGTCAGGGAGTCGCAGCGAAAAAATCTCCTCTAGGTCGCCAGGGACATCGGCGGCCGTGACTGGCTGAGCGGGCTGCACGACTAGCGGCAGCGGTGTACATGTCCCCTCGGTGGTCAAGATCAACGAGTACTTGACGGCCAATCTGGCCCGCATGAAAGCATCTCCGTAGGACTGCGCCTTGATCTGCGAGTCCTGTCGCCAGGTCTGGCAAACCACGATACCGGACTTGTATTGTCGGATGAGCTCGAGAATGCGGGATAACGAAAAGTCATTGGCGAAAGGTGGGAAGGTGCGGGAGAGGGAACAGCCAGCGAGGATGGACATGTCCAGGAATTGGTCGTGGGTGAGTGCGAGGTCGGCGAGAAGTCGTGTCTTGTCGACAAAGGTAAAGGATCCGGTCCAGTCGATGGAGGTGATGACCTTGTCGATAGGCCAGAGAAGGGCTTCGGTGGAGGAGTATATCGAGTGGATGTATCCTTTGGGGTGTTTCAAGAGATATGCAAGCTGAGGTGGTCAGCGAAGACCACGCATAGCCAGAAGGGATAGCTAGACTGAGTATGAAACCTCACCTGGGCGAATTGCAGATACGGCGCTACCACATACTCCACAAACCGATGTCGAAAGATCCTCAAGATCAACCTCGTCACATCCTTGTAATCCGCCCATGCTCCTCCTCTTATCTGGGTGAGGCTCACCACCGCCCTCTCGACCTGCCCATTCTCATAGAAAGCCCAAGCCTCGTTCTTGACCGCCGACTCCCTCTCCGCTGGAGGATCCAAGCCTTTCGGAGGGGGACGTGAGGAGGTGGGAAGACCGGCGAAGACGAAGACGGGCTTGATACCGAGTCTGTCAAGGGAGCGGAGATCGTTCTCGATGCGATGGACCAGGGCGAGTGGGAGACCGCCAGTGGACGCGACGAGGGGTTCGCGAGTGTCTGGGTCGGAGAGTAGGGATTTGAGGTAGTGCGAGGCATCGATGCCAAGGCGGGTGTTGGCGAGTGCAGAGAGGGGACAGGTCAATATGAGCTTGCGCTCTCGGAGATAGGCTGATGATCAGCGTTGTGACAGATGGGGGGCACGCACGCTCAATGCTGCGGATTCCCATAATTATGGTCGAGTTCTGCTACTCGAGAGATCTATAGTTGTCTTGAGCGAGCAGGAGGTAAACGTGACAGGCAGCGCTTAGCTGCGCATGTGTTTTGCGTCTTGTCGAGGTTTTCCGGCAGCGAAGAAGCAAGAGATGGGGGAAAATGATGCTCATGTATATATAGGGTGAAACGAGGCCCGTATCAGGGGAAAGGCGCCGTTCCTGAGGGTTGAAATTAGTACGAGCAGAATGTCCTTGACCCGCAATATCTCGTCCACCAGGCTCCAACTCAAGCGCCGAAGAAGGTCATTGTAAGTCTGATGAGACGGCCGGAGAGTTGATAAAGCGTGTCATGATGGCATGCTGACAATGCTTACGTATTTACAGTATTTGGAAATGATGTGCAAATCTCACATGAGTCCCCGGACCGCCGCCCGCGCTGTCCTCTCGTCTAGTGTCGTGGTCAACGGTGTATTGAACAGCCGGTCCTTCAACACCTGCGCGATCATGCCGTTCTGCGCTTCGTTTGTGATGCGTGTGCTACATCCTGGCATCAGTGCTGCTCTAATGCGTTCAATGTATAGCGCACCTGTCCCTCGCCGCTTTGCTCAGCGCCGTCTCCTCGTCTTCAATCCCGGCATACTCCGCCTGTTGCTTTCCCTTCTTGCCCTTGCCATCTGCCGGCTGTGACTGTCCTTTACCAGGCGGTGCCGACTTCAGCTTCAATCCCGATGTCGAGGTGCCAAGCGAATGTGCAGCCGAGTTCAGCTTCGCCGTCAGATCATTGACTTGTGATGTTGCATATTGCCGGTTCTGACGAGATCAGCTGCGCGTAAAGCGGAAACAGCGGATCGCACGGAGAAGATCAAGCTTTGACTGAGCGTGGCGACCCAATACTTGTTCCATAGAAGCTCGAGCAGTCTCTCGTCGAGCTTGGTCTTGTAGATCTCGACCTTGAGCGGGTAGTAGGCGTTCGCGTGGACTCCAAAGTCCTCGATCTTGTCCATGGGAATGGACTGGTATTGTGATGAGCTGGAAGAAGGTGGTGTGTAGTCCTGGATTTGGGCGTAAAGTATGGGTATAGCAGGAGAAACGGGACTGACCTTCGGATATGTCCGGAATGCTCCTATCTCTACTTTTCCCGCAGACACAGTGCGATTCGGGTCGATCTAAAGTAGGATCAGAAACGATTGAAAAAAGGATGGGAGACTCACAACTACCGCGAGGTAAGGATCCGTGTGGTTCTGGTTGTTCATTTGCGTGTTGACGTCGATCCCCGACAGCCAGCATCCATACCCAGGGTGCCTGCGTGTCATCAATGAATAGCCTTCGAAAAGCGACGTCAACTTACGAATGATACCATCCCCTCAGCACCTCCCCCTTTCCGGCCTCCCCGTTCGCAGTCTGGAAATTCACCATGTACTCCATGGCCTACCCCGTTTTATCAATATCTGACTACACGAAGAATCGAGGAACCACTTCGTTACCCGCATTGACCCTCGTCTCAGTCCCCTGTACAGGCAGAGCTGCAGCATCCATGATCCAAAACGTGTGATCTCGGACTTTGCCGTACATGACGCCCATGATCTCGTAGATACCTCCCGAGCGGGCGTGTGTGACCTACGAGGCCTGTCAGTGCTGAGGAAAATGCTGTAGGTGGTCGCCAACAATCACTGACCATCTTGATCAAGGCGACAGCGGAGATCTTGACGGTCTGAAAGTAGTGCGGGCTTGACGATCGTCAGCTCGGAAAGACTGATTACACGGATTTGCACACTCTGTCTTCCATGGCTCTTGATCCTCTAGCACACGTTCGTCTTGTCGCGAGTACTTGAAGAGCTCATCGGTAGGATCGAGGACCTACGGACACGGCATCAGTCTTGACGGTATCACAGACTTGAAGGAGAAAAACTTTCGTGCCAGATAGCTCCTGATAGTTTTGTAATGCATCATACTAGACTCACCTTCACGTCATTGTTTAGCTCGAAGGTCTTCCTCGCCGTGTCCATCGTACTGATCTACTGCCGAGGTATCGTGATGGAATATGGTAGTGGAGGCAAAGGAACTGATAGGTCCGATCACGTGCAAGGCCACGTGGGAACCAAAATCGCATCGACATTTTGCTTTGCTGCGAATTTAGTATACATTGAACTGGAAGTCCCGTCAGACCTGTGAGGATGCCCGACTCCTTCTTCCAGTATGACAAGAAGCGGAAGCGTCCCTCCAGCAATTCATCGATTGCCAGACCTCGACGGCCGCCAGCTCCTAGATCCGTAAAGAAGAAGCCCAAATCCAAAGCCAGGGATGAGGACCTCTCTTCCGAGTCTGGCGGGGAGCCCATCGACCTCGATAGGATTGAGTTCCGAGCAGGACGTGAGGAAGGACCGATAGGCGACGATGAGTATGTCGACGAGAATGAGCCTGCTGCGGAGAAGAGGGTGCGTTTGGCGAAAGGGTATTTGGCAAGAGTGAGGGATGAGGTGGAAGCGGGTCAGTCCTTGGTTGCTAAGGGGCCTAGCAGTGAGAAACGGGGCTGATCTGGAGCAGCGGAAAGAGAAGGGGACTATGATGCTGCTGAGATTGATCGAGAGCTCATCGCTTCGAGGCTACAGCAGGATGTGGTGTGTCTTTCTCCCCTTCCTGCGAAGGGGTAGCAGCGCTGATATCTTGTTCAGGCTGAAGCGCAAGGCCGGATACACCACTTCATCGGCTCGCATGTCCTTCCCCCTAGAACGCACTTCATCTCCACACCATCGCATCTCCCCACATCCGTAGCTCTGACCCCATCGTCCCTGTTCATCTCGACGAAACGCGGTTCCATCTTCCGCCACTCCCTACCTTCTCTACGGAAGATTGGCAAGCCGTTCGGCCAAGCTCGATTCTTCGGACCCAAGGCAGACGCAGCCGAAGGTGGACATAAGGGGGAGATACTTTGTCTCGCCGCGAACGAGGATGGGAAGTGGCTCGTCTCGGGTGGACGGGATCGGGTTATGGGAGTTTGGAATGTCGAGGCGGACGAGCCGAGGTGGACCATTGGCATGCGAGGTCACAAGGACGCCGTCACCGTACGCGATCCATAGTACCTGCCCGGAGCCAAGCTGAGCTCGCCAGTCTATCGCATTACCACCCCTAAACAACCCATCGCATCACATCCTCTCCGCTTCCCTATCCCGCCATCTCGCTCTTCATTCCCTAGCCACCCTATCCATCATCGATACCTTCTTCGGCCATCAAGACTCCATCACCTCCGTCTCCGCACTGAAACCGACATCCGCGGTGACAGCGGGATCCAGAGACCGGACATGTCGATGGTGGAAGGTCGAGGAGGAGGTACAACTTGTGTTCCGAGGTGGTGGAAGGACATTCGAGAAGAGCCAAGCGATGGAGCCCGCGGAGGATACGAGCAAGCGCTTGGTCGGGGGAGACGGAAGAGTCAAGGTGGATAGGAAGGGGAAGGGCAGGGATTTCGTGGAAGGCTCGATCGACTGTGTCTGTATGCTGGATGATTCACATTTTGTGTCCGGCGGTGATTCAGGGTTTGGCTCTTCCTCTGCCGTCTTAAGGTGACAATTGATCGGGTATGTCCAGGTCGATATCGCTCTGGTCCACCGGGAAGAAGAAGCCGATCTTTACGAAACCTCTGACGCACGGGGTTGACGAGCTGCTACCGGACTCGGATCACTCCATGCCGGGAGCGAGATGGATCACGAGTCTTGCCTCAGTACGTGGGACGGATCTCTTCGCATCCGGTCGGTCTTTTCGTCCCCTTGTGATCAATAGCTCATGCAAGTCAGGCTCATGGGATGGGAGCATCCGTTTATGGGCTCTCGATCCCGGGCTTCGGTCTTTCTCGCCAGCCAGCACCCACTCGATCCCGGTCGCGGGAGTCGTCAATGCGCTCCAGATCCTCTCATTATCCGCAACGTCGGTCGACTCGACCACATGGCAGTCCAGTCCGAAGGAGATCCCTGCTCCCATAGTCCCGGACGAGGATACCGAGCCCGCTCCTCCCACGAGAGCTCGGCGGGAGATCCTCTTAGTCGCTGCGGTCGGACAAGAACCCCGCTTAGGACGGTGGATGCGGATCAAAGATGGCGTGCGGAACGGTGCAGCCATCGCTCATCTACAGCTCGACGAGACGGGACAGGCGATGATGGGCTGAGACTAGCAGAATTATGCATTGAGCATCGTGCACGGTATCGATGCAAGGGCAGTATATGAAAGGGATACAACAATGATGCGGGGTAGATGTGTGTCTGATCATGGCGCCTGATCCCGTGCGGTCCGATCTCCGCCCTCCGACTCGTCGTCCTCCTCTACAAGCTCCTCTTCCGGGTCGTCCTCCTCGACTCGGCTGAGCGGAGACGGGGATATTGGACTCTCCCCTCGCAGCGACGCAAGATCCCTCTTCATAGGACTCGGCGACTCTGGACTCCTCATTTCGCGGTCCTCCCCGTTGGCAACTTCCTCCTCTCCCAAACCATTCCCCGCGAAGATGTTCGCCATCATCTTCTGCGCCAGAGTCCCATAGTCGACGTCTCCAGCGCCATAGTCCGTCGTAGGCAGCATGAAGTCTGAAAAGTCCGTGGTGATGGGCACCGGCGAGAGGGGTGGGGCGGGCTGTCGCCGTTCTCGCTTTGGCCGAGGTGTTCCTTCGAGCTTGAGGCGCTGTAGTCTCGCATCGATGAGATTGGTCTCGGACCCTCCGGTGGGTTGCGGGGTGAGAGCGGCCCGGGCCTGTGCGCGCCGTTCTCGAGTGGCGACTTCCTCCTGTCTTGCTCGATTTGCCGCTTGGCAGAACTGGGCTTGTCAGCGAGAGATCTTGCTTCGTGGTACTGCTCACCTTCCAGGAGGATGTGAACGTCCGGAAGATGCCGAAGAAATCTTGGCTCTGAAGCGGTCGTCCCATCTCCTCGCCCTCGCCGAAGTATGTCTGAACGTCCCGAAGTTGCTTCTCCGCCTGGACGATCCCATCTCGAACCTCTTGCAGCTCCTCCTCGGCGACCGCGGAGAATCGGAACATCTTGCGTGTGTAGCCGTCATTCTTGTCTTGGAAGTTCGACTGCAGCGATCGCCGGATGGATCGGATCTCCTCGAGCATGGCCTTGGAGGTGGTCTGCATGTCGGTGAAGTTGACTGCGGGGGTCAGGCGACAACCGGAGATTTGACAAACATACCTCGATTCGCGTTGGAAGGCTTGGCGAGCTCGTCGAGGAAGCCTTCGACTTGGGGAAAGTGGGTGGAGACGACGCGCTCAAGAAAGTGCAGCAGGTTTTGCCCGTTGGATGACTTGGTGTCGACGAGCTTTCGAACATCAGTGGTGCTGCAGGGAGAGTAACAATAAGCCTACCCGATTGATACTGGCAATCTTGAAGCCGAAAGCACCACCGGCATAATTCGTCCCGTTCAGGTAGTTTCCCATCATCAGGATGATATTGAGCAGCAGGCGGAATAGCTTGGCGTTGGCAAGGCTCTCACAAGCCGCCAAGAGTAGATCCAAGCTCTGCACAGGTCAGAACAATCTATATTTGCATATGGCTAAACCCACCTGTTTGAGGAGCTCGATGTTCTGGGCGAACCGCACTTGGAACAGCATGCCCTTGACCCGATCCGCGAGGTGTGGCAGCTGGATGAGACGGACCATGAGTCGATCGGCGGGATGGAGCAGCTCCAGCTCGGTCTCGGAGTCGGCGCTATGCGTGAGGAGCTTGCCGCGCTGGGATCCATCAGCACTACACATGTGGCTAGTGGCTCACCGCGTCGTCATCCGGAAGGACTCCCTGGAGTTCTGAGAGGAATGTCTCGGTGCACAGATCGCTGCCAAAGTTGGCAATCGCGTCGGAGAGCTTTTCCGGTGCCTTGTACGCTTTTGCAGCGGTTCCCGCCATGAGGATTTCGATTCGTTTCCGGTGATCCCGGGCGAGTACACTGAGCAGATCGGTCTCCTTCCGCTTCTTTACCGCGTCATAGATGATCTCCTTGGCTTTGAACTCGTCCTCCATGTCGGACCAAAGGTTGGCCGCACGCATCTTGCTGATGAGCTCGTCCTCGGGGAGTTCCGGGTTTGACCAGACCGTCTTGCCGAGTTGCGCTTTCGACACCTTTTCCCATTGGAGCTGCTTCATCTTCTTGCTCGCGACGAGGGAGACGTCTTTGCGGGAATCATTGGCGCCGTGCAGGAGCGAGGACATCGGTGCGAGAGGAGCGCGAGAGGCGTGCGAGGCAACCTTGGGATTGGCTGTCGGGGCGGAGTCGGGGGACTCGGATGTTTTACCAGTGCTGCGGAGCTTCACTCCGCCTTGAAGACCAGCGAACAGGCCAGCGGCCAGACCATTCGGCAACTGAGTGTGCGGTCGGGCGGGCCCACCGCCAGGAGGCGGGGGCGGGGGAACTGGCGCCGAGGTAGAAGCGGTCATACCTATCACCGGGGGCGGAGGAGGGGGAGGCGGGGGGGTGCTGGTGGGGGGGGGGGGGGGGGGGGCGAAGGTGCTACCGGGATTCGATCCGAGTGGAGCGATTCCGAACGGGGTGATTGTTCCTCGCGCTCGTCCAGCGTCGTCAAACCAGACAGCTCTTGCGAGTCATCCGAGTCCTCTGAGCCTAGTATGCGCATTGACTTGGTGCGGGTCAGGAGCTCCGCTCGCAGAGTGCTGTCCCTCACGTGCTTTGGCGTCTGCAAGTCGACCGAAGCGCCGGAGGTGTAGCCAGTTCCGTTGGTCCGCTGAGTAGCGTCACTCTGTCGGAAATCCGAAGGGCGATTGTCGATATGGCTGATGGCGGGCTCAGACACGCTACGGGAGAGCTGTGCGTAGCGCAACTCCTCGAGGAAGCGGGGAGGTAGCCCATTCTTCTTGGACAATCGGTGAACGGACTTGGCGCCGATAGGTGGGGCATCGGGAGCGAACATCCGACGTGTAGGCGTTTCGTCTCTTGCGCGCGTGCTGCGGGAGGACGGCGCGAATGGCCGGATTGGCGACTAGGTGTCAGCGGGATCGAAGCGAACACTCACGATATGATCTGCTTGAGTCGACAGGGCGTCCTCGATGTGCGCGCGCACCTGCTCGTCGGGAGCGTCCATGAACTGGGAGGTTGACAGAGCCCTGGACTGTCTAGACTTGAGGGCGCCTTGCGCTTCGCCTAATGCCACTTTTTCCGCCTTGAGCACCTCCACCGCCTCGTCGTGCGAGCCCTGCTCGACCGCGCTGATCGTCTTGCGCTTGGCGTGCTTCCCCTCGAGCTTGCGAATTGTCTTTTTCCGCTCCCACTGTTCTCGCAGATCGTAGATGAGTTGATTCCGGTTGATCGGTCCGTCGTTCAGTCCCTGCACCTCCTCGAGGTGGTGGGATTCTCGCAGCATGTTGAAGAGCTCCTGGATGATGAGCTCGAGGTCGGAGATACGCGCTTCGTAGTCCCGCTTCATTCCCTCCATCTGGTCTGTCAACGCTTCCGTCGCGGCTCGCGACTTGCGTAAACGCTCCTCGAGCTCGGCGATCTGCGACTTTAGACTCGCCACGAGGTCGTCCCGGTTGACCTCCTCGGAGAGCTCAAACTTCTCCCTCGTCACCTGAGCGAGCGACGCTCGGAGCTCCTGGACCTCCTGGAACGCATTGTCCATCCGTTCCTGCTCGACGAATTTGCCGATGAGATGGGAGACGGATGTGCCAAAGGCGCGGGAAAAGTCTTGTCCGAGATCGGGCGTGTCGTTCATGATGATGCTGGTGATGAGGCGGTCGATCAGCTGGAAGTAGCGGACCTTCTGGTCGCCCTCCTCTTTGATGAGCAGGAGGTGGCGGAGGGAGTTGAGCAGGTAGGCGCTGGCTTTGGAGCCTCTGGTCATTTGCAGGAGCGCACGGAAGACGTCCTCGGGACTGCGCATGGACTGGAGGACGATTCGGTCTTGCTCTTCGAGCAGATCGCGTCGGTCCGCTTCGGCCTCTTGCTCGTACTGCCGGATCATCCGTGTCGTCGCGTCGTCATTCCACTGGCGGACCTTGTAGAAGATGCCGAGCAGGCCGGCGGTCTCGAGCTGGGCACGGATGGAGCAGCGGGCACGGATGTCACTGCCGGAGGTCAGGCCTTGGATCAGGCAGATCATCGTGACCTGTCGTCAGCACGATCAACAACGCCGCGCTCACGCAGTAGTCCATGATCGACCCGTCGTCCTGTCCTCGCAAGTCCTTGCTGACGCCGACCATGCTGCCCATCCGCCCTCTCCCGTCGATGATCTGCTCGAGCTGTCTGAGCCAGACGTCGAATCGGCCGACCTTGTTGGTGAGGTCGGTGACCTCGTTGTTGAGCCGTTGCTCCAGTTGGTCAAACGCGTTGAGCACGAGTCCGAGGCCGATGCGATCGGGGTTGTTTTCGTCCCAGTGGCAGAAGAAGACCAGGATCTCCGCGGCGGCTTTTCGGGAGAGCAGACCAGGGGAGACAAGGGAGGAGGAGATGCTGGTGACGATTTGAGGCTTCCGCATCGCGTCGAGCGCGCCGATCTAGAGTCAGCGAGCTCTTAGCGAGCGACTCACTCGACTGCTGAGCGACGTCCTCATGCACTTTAGCAGCTCGAGCTCCATCTCCACGTCGACGCGGCCTTTCCGGTTGTTGAGACCGTTGAGATAGTTTGTCAAGACGATCTGCCCCTGACACGCCATAAAGTCCCGCATCCAGCTGGCGTCAGCGGGATCGCCCGAAGCACTCACTCGAGGGGTAGGGTGCGCAAGCTGACGTTGAGAGTCGCAAGGTGCTGCGTCGTCAAGCTCCCGTCCAGCACCTTTTTCAGGAACCACTCCGGGCTGTTCTTTACGTGTGAGCCGGCCGTGCCCCGCTTCGCTTTTCCGGACCGCAAGTGCTCCTCCTCCTTCCGCCGCATCTCCTTTTGATGCTCCCACCGCGCCCGCGCATCCGACTCGACCATCTGCCTCTTTGTCTCCATGGGAAGGGACGCGGTAGTTTTTGCAATGTTGGATTGAGAGATGGAGGAGGTGGAGTTGCGGGATGATATCGAGGGGACTTGGGAATGCGACGCGTTGAGGTCCCGGTTCTCCAGCAGCTGTTGAAACATGGTTTCCACCTCCGCGTCGCTCGGTCGAGAGAACTCAAACTCTCCGGACAGCCGGGTCATCATCGTCGAGCTAAGCGAGTGTAGGGATGGAGCGTAATTGGAGGGGCCGACGGATGCTCTGCCGTTGGAGCGACTAGAGACGCTGGCTCGAGGATCGAAGCTCGGATACCGATCGAGATCTGGGTTGGGCCGGTGCCCAGAATTCGCAGAGGAGACTGTGAGGATCGACGCGGCGTCTGAGTCCCGGACCGCAGCGTAGGGATGTCGAGTTTGAGAGCCGAACTCTTGAATCGGAGTGCAGGACCGACGCAGGATGATGGTGGGAGCGGCGTAGCGAATGCCATTCGAAGGCGATGCGTCTGACGTGGCCCGCCGAAAGCTGCCTTCGGGTTCATCTCCGACATCCGGGTGATTTCTGGGGCTCTCCCTTACACTGCGCAGTGCTGACGGCGGAGGCATACCCCTGCCGTCGGCTTCATCGCCATTCAGCCCAGGGTTAGACAGCGGAGCACTGACATCCTCCTTCCTCGGCTGATCGCGGCGGCCATTGGCGAATGGAGTTGGATTGGATGGCCCCGCGACAGGCGCTGGTTTGGTCGGGGGGATCTGGTTGTACGGGACGAAGGAGAGACCGTTGGGTGAAGCTGCAATCGTGGAGGTGGAGGACGCCGAGACACGAGTACTCTTCTTGCTCCGGAACATGATGTCCATCGTGGCCCTATGTGGATATGAGAAGAGGCGATGCGCCGACACGAAGCGACGCACCCCGAGATTACCAGATCCACCCGAAGGATGGTGCTAGGCCAGCCCAGCCCCTGGACAGAGCGGCGCGATTACACCTACCTTCGACAGCAGGCCGAAGATGCGTCGCCAGAAAACGTCGATTGATGCCAAGGTGTCGCGACGAAGCCCACGCCATGGAGTATGAGTTCAAAAATACAATCACAATGATGGCGGTCTGTGCGTTGACCGCGTCCACGCCACGTGTCTCAGGACTTTCAGGAATTATTGTTGAAGGCGTAAAATTTTCCTCGCCTATCCAGCTAACTAGCAGGCCTAGTTGGCAGCTTCCCCGTCTAATCCATAATAATGAACACCTAGAGAAATCCCCGCACCAATATTTGCATCCGCTTTGTCTGGGGTCCCCACTTTTTCCTAAGAAATTTACATCCCCATTTCTCAGCTTGTA
>JAABUH010002062.1_pt1 | contig 20254 bp, 37 predicted proteins | sample 5559121 | NCBI WGS metagenome assembly JAABUH01 (sample SAMN10711871, study PRJNA513364) | rock metagenome | isolation source: Antarctica rocks | place: Antarctica: Victoria Land, Battleship Promontory nord | collected 2015-12-28
CGGTACGCGCCTGTGAGGGAGCAAAGACCTGACCTGCTGAGCAACCCATTTCTTCTTCCCGCGATACCTCATCTGCGCATCGGCATTCTGGATCCTTCGACGAGGACCTTCACGACGACGGGCATACGTGCGAGGACGGGCTTCATCTGCGCGGATCGTCTCTGCGTCTCCTTCGGAGTGGACGCGGCGACGCTTGCAGGAGGAGAAATCGTCGTCGGAAATGGCGGTCGGCGATGGGGGGCGCTTCAGGATGAAGGCTCTAGATGGGAGGTTGGCCTTGGCGAGGCTGAGAGCGTCCCGATGATACCCGGTGCCGCCATCAACTTGTTGATGTCCATTGAGAGCGCGGGGATTTGAGGATGTCACACGAGTATTGCCGTGTCGATCGAATGGCGATGGAGTTGACTCGTCTGTGCTGTGCTCTGACGCGGACCCCGCTTGAGATTCACAAGGACCGCTGAGAAGATCGCACTCGTGCTTGCCCGCATCTTCCTTCTGCAGAAGACCCGAAATCTCGCATGTGACGCCTCCTTCACTTGCAAAGACATCGGCTCGACCGATCATACTTAACGGGGACGTCAGAGACGTTCTCGTTTGCGTCCCGTCCTTTCTAGCCGATGCTCCTTTCGCTTTCAAGGCTTGTCCCACTTCGCTAGATCTACGCCACGCGTGCGATTGAGAAGGTATCGCACCGCTGATCGGCGTTCGAAGCCCATACTCGGTGGGACTCACAAGCGGTGGTCGAGACGCATGCTCAGGCGGCGAGATAGCGGGACGTGGTACATTCGACCAGGTATTCGCGACACTCGACACGGAGGGCTGAGCGCTAAATGACATCCTTTGGCTCGCATGACGTGGGTTCATGGAGGTTGACAAGACTTGTGGTTCGGGCCCGGATGGCGTCGGATGCACCCTCTTTAATGCCGGCGGGGCGGAAGGCGGATGGATGATCCGACGTGCTTCCTCTTCCCACTGCCAGACGGTGCGCTCGCGGCGGCTCTGACCGGAGAACAGGTCCGCGAGGGGATGGTTCCGGAGTATGTCGGGTTGGCGAGGCGGGCCGTTCGTGGATTGGTTGGCAACCTCGTGGATGCGGAGGATCTCGGGATTACGCTGAGATCTCCCGTCAGCCCGCTCGGGTCGAAGTAGTAACGAGCTGGCTTACCTCGCCGAAGCGGTAAGTTTTCTGCTCTTTGGGCCGGTCACCGTGTTCCCATCTGCTGGCGGCTTGAGGGCTTGTTGGCTTTCTTTCTGGAGGACGCCAGCCGAGGAGTTGGGGTTCTTGCCTATGAGCTGAAGAAGGGGGTTGGCGCCTTTCGGTCTGAGCATCGGCCAGAGCGACTTCGGCGAGGAGATTGATCTTGCCATTCACGCTCCGGCCGCTGACATTGCTCGGATGAGACGACTGGCGAGTGCAGGGAGGTTGCATCGTTGCGGAGTGGACGTGTTGGTCGTCGGAGGGACGAGGCGCGGGTCGAGGAAGCGAGAAACGCGTGGCTCGTGGTAGGTTCGGGCAGGGTAAGCCTCGGATATCGCTGTGCGAGCGTTGAGGCATGTGTCGGTCGGCAGTAGTGTGTGGACGTGATTCGGCGTGCTGAAAGACGGACGGGTATACATGATCGGGACGAGATTCGCCCGTCGTGGTGGTGGTCTGAACGGGTGAGCTTGAGGGACGTGATCGCATTGATCGTTCAGTGACGAGGGCAAACGCCAGGTCCGTCTTCAGGCATGCGACCTGTTGAAATGGCGAAAATGAGGATATGGAAAGTCAGTGAAATGCTCGAGTAGGCGATTGGACGAGCTGACCTCAGATCAACGATCAAAGCATCCCGAACACTGGTGAAGCGATGAGAAGTTGAAGATAAAAACTGACATTTCCCGCCCCACCATAAGACCTCTCCCCCACATGCACGACCACTCGACCACTTCCTCGAGGATCACTCCGACCCTCCTTTGGTTGGGGGCTGCCCTCGTCTCATCCGCGCCCTCGTCAGTGTGAGACAGATGTCACGGTACAAAGCAGATCAGGGGCCAAGGGGATTGCTTGGCTTTGATCGCGGCGAGATTGCCGTTGCGCCCGACACCAATCGGGATTTAGATCATGACGGATCAGGCGGATCAGATCACATCAGCGAGCCGGCGGTTCTTCCCATTTCCTCCTGAGACTGACGCTTTCTCCGCCTCGGGACGCCTGAGTGATGGATGAGTGTTTGACGATTTTGAGCCCGAAAGTCGAGCGAATGCAAACCAAACGCAGCCCGTGATGAGACCGGGCGGGAGGCGTCGAGGCTCAAGTGTGCCTTCCGTCTGTCTCCTTCAGAAAGGCCGTGGATAAATCCGAGATACATGCTGGAGCAAAGGACCCCCTCGAAACACTGATGGGGGAACGGGAATTTGCTGATGTCTCCCGAGCAGGCACCATCATCTTCAGGGTTCTCGTTTATCAGTCTGACTAATCAATTCGAGGGGATCCTTTGAAGGTTTGACGCGTTTCCTGTAGATTATTGCTTGAATCCCCACCTTCGGCAAGTTCCGTCAATACAGTGAGATGCCCGGACCGAAGCGCGATCCCGACGAGTCGAGTGAAGAAGAGGAGGAGGAGGAGGTGAGCAGTCCTGCCAGTGCTCCTCGCTCGCCAAGCTCCTCTTCGTCTTGATCTGGAACCGGACCTGACACACCCTCAGTTGAGCGAATTGAGACGAGTCACAGTGAGGACATACAAGGGCGCGACGCTCATCGACTTCCGCGAGGTCAGTCACTCCTTTTCAAGCTCCCATCCAAACCCTGACGGACTCTAGCATTATCGAGACAAAAACACGGACGAGATCAAGCCGGGCAGTAAAGGGCTCAGTCTCAGCCTGGATCAGGTGAGCCTAGCCATATCTTCTCCTCGACCCATGCTGATCGTCGGGATGCAGTGGGAGATTGTCAAAGCGAAAACCAATCTGGTGGACGAGATGATCGCCAGGAAGACTGATGATTGACGTGTCGAACTACTGCGGAGCCGAGCGCGACGATACCTGCATTGTGTATAATCACCTTGTTGTATGTGCCCATGCCACGCATATGCCATCTTGATCGCTGCGGATGGCGATCTGGAGATTTCTGTCCCACATCTAGCTCGCGCTCTGACCCCCCTCGCTCGACTAGGCCCATTCCGACAACTCTGTGCTAGTGTTGGGCGCATCGACTCTGCTCGCATCGCTGTTCTCCACGACCTCCTGTCCCACCCTCTCGTGACCAGCTTCCCTTGATCGCCGATGCTTCAAACGCCCGCTATGCCAGATCACAGGTGGATCATCCTCCCTCTCCGACGAGTCGCTTAATGAATCGATTGTCGGCGACATGAGGGGAGTCGCGATCTTAAGGAGTTCGACCACCTCGAATTCGGATTCGGAACTCGGGGAGAGGACGTCCTGCGCAGAAGCATCCGAGTCGGTCTCCCAGGAATCTCGGAGGTCTTTGGGTACGTCGGTCGGTTCGGGCCCCTCCAAGCTCCCGGAGCTTGAGCAAGCGTTCATGGTCTCGTCCACGTCGCTGTCCTCCTCATCTACTGACATCACCTCGCCTTCCTCAGAACACGCAGATCCGTCCGAGCCTGGGTTGCTGTGGAGCTTCGTGTCTCCGCTGAACGTTTCGGAACCATCCTTGCCTCCGTCCATGGAGATCTCAGTCTCAGCAAGTCATGTGTTGGATTTGATGAAAATATATGAGACCACAGTTGCCCTCTGACATATTGACGATTTCGCACAAGTTTAGTTGTATACATCCTTTGACCCCTTATCCTCGAAGGACATCCGAAACACCATCCTGAGCGGTTACAGCCTAGCCCGTACTCCCTCCCCCTCGCCTTGCCTCACCCGCACCACCGCCTTACCCCAAACCTTTCGATTATCCAGATCCACCAAGCCTCTCGACACGTTCTCAAGACCGTCGTAAATCGGTTCGTAGATGACGGGTACGAGGGTGCCGGAAGCGAGGTGGTTGAGGATGTCTGCAACGATTCCCTTGGCATGTTGCGGATCTTGGACTGAGAGGCGCATCAGACTTGTCTGATAGGAATGGCTGTGGCACCCCAAAGAACGGCGATGACAAAGACTTGCTTCAAGAGGAGCAGGTTCGCTGGTATCTGAGGTGTTATGAATGTAAGCCACAACGCGATGTCGTGAGGGAGAGCCCTTTGGACCGACCTTCTCGATAGTCCCCCCTGCAAAGCCGACAACCAGTAACCTCGCGCTGATGGCCACGCACCTCAGGCTGGGCACGATCATACCTATCCCACCGTCATTGTCAGCTTGATCTCCCGTGAGGAATGGACAACACTCACCAACGGGGTCATATACCACATCCACCCCTTTACCGCCCGTGATCCGCACCACCTCCTTCTGCCATCCTTCTTTCGTGTAATCGACAGCCTCGTCGGCCCGTCCCTTCTCTTTGCAGATCCGACGTTTCTCATCGCTAGAAGCGGTCGCAATCACTTTGCACCCCAGCACTACTCATGACTCAGCTCCCTCGCTCGGACAAAGTGCTAGAAGCACTGACTCTTGGCGATCTGACATGCGGCGAGACCGACACCACCTGCTCCGGCGTGGACAAGCACCCATTCACCTAAAAACAAAACCTTGGCATCAAGACCGCACGGCGCATTTGTCATGCTGCTACGCACCTGCCTTCGCCCGACCCTGGTGGACCAAACCCAGATAGCTCGTCGTGAACGACCTGCCTTATCAGCCCACGCTCTCCCTCATACGCATTGGACATGCAGCGGGACCGTCGCGGCTTGCTCAAAAGACAGATTATCCGGCATCGGAATCACCATCCCCACGTTGATAGCCACATGCTCCGCATACGTTCCCTGACCCCACCCAAAGACGCGATCTAAGTCGCTTCTACTTCAGTCGAGACAGCCAATTGAGTGGATAGCCGTACCTCCGGGCTTGAATGGGCAGCCTTTGGGGATGGGGGAGTTGGCGTTTATGATACCTGCGAACTCGGCGCCGAGGTTGAATGGGAGGGGCGGTTTGGCTAGGAACGGTCAATCGCTGTCCGGCTCTGACGATGGGGATTGACTTTGGTAGAGTCCTTGGGCTTGTAGGATACTATGTACACCTTCGTCAAATGCGGCAGGCGGATTGAAGTCAGGACCAACTCTAGGAAGTTCATCCCTGCTGCATAGACGTCCACGAGGACCTCGCCCTTTGTCGGGACGGGCATCGGAGCATCGTTCGAGCTGATGAAATACGCCAATCAGCATGCAGGTGAGTGTCAGCGTCAGGGCTTCACGTACACGGGGACTTTACTCGGATGAGCATGCTTCGAAATCTGAAAGGCCTTCATCTTGGTTGTGAGAGGACGTAGGAATGTTGGAGATTTCAATTCAAGAAGCGACTTGACCGGCTCGATTCATAACCGGTCTCCAATACATTCCACCCTCAGTCCACGGCCGCCGCGGGGTCAATCTTCAGCGATATTGCATCTGAGGCAGCTCGTTTGCAGCGTATCGTCATTCATTGGACTATATGCGAAGAGAAGAGTATGTAGAGAAGAAGATGCTTCCGGAGTGCGATGATGAGCGTGAAGAAGTATTACAAAGGAGGGCAGGAGGGTAGCAGTAATGATACAATACCGGGCCCACTCGACTCCGGCGTCAATTATTGCAACGGCGATCCGGCAGTAGCTGGGACCTGTGAGAGTGGACTGGCAGCCGTCTTCTTGCCCCGTCTGCCGAGCAGTGTCGCATTGTTGAGATCCAGATCGAATCCGCCTCCTGATGCTCCTGACTTTCCTTGTCCTCCTCGACCTCGGTCTCGTTGACCCGCTCGTCCATCGTAGAGAACGGCCTCAGCTTCCCGTCGATTCGCACCTCCTCTCCCAACGTAATGAGTGACAGGCTGTTCTTTTACTCCAGCCGCAGCATTCGCTGCGGCACGCCCTCGATGCTCCTGGATCTGCCGAGCGACTGCCTCGCCATGCTTGCGTCTCGCGTCCTCCACCTGAGCCGCCTCATCATCACCCTCGTCCTCCTCATTGAGTCCCTGCAGGAAGCCACGGGTCCCAGCACCGCCCGGTCCATTGTAAGCCCGGCGACGAGCACCCTCTTCCTCCATTCGGTGGACAGCATACGTGACGTCGAATGCCTCTTTGAGTGCTCCAACACCAGGTGATCTGCCCTCACGATTTCCAGCGCGGATCGAGGCCAGCAGAGGTGAATCCAGTGGAGCATTCGATGAGGCTGCGGGCATGCGGGCAGCGTTGGCGCTCGGGGCGGAGGGTGCCTCCTTGATCCAAGGATGTGCGAGGAACTCATCGATAGTGTATCGTTGCGATGGGTCGACACATAGCAAATGTGTGATCAGGTCTTTGGCTAAAAGCACGTCAGGACGATCAATGGTGAGGCGAACCGTGCTCACCCGTGTGCGAAATGTCATCCCACCAAGGGCTCAAGAAGGTGTAGTAACCACGAGCAACCTTCTCGGTTAGAACGTTGATGCTCTCATCGTAGAATGCTAGGATATTGAATCAGCAACGTCTTGCAGTGAGGATGTAGCGCTTACGAGGGAAACCGCAGAGAAGAGTATAGAGCACACAACCAAGCGCCCACATGTCGACACTCTTGCTATACCGCTCATCCTTCACAATCTCGGGAGCTGTATAGCCGACGGTTCCGCAGGGGGTCATCGTTTGCTCATCCCAGACGATTTTCGAAAGGCCAAAATCGGCGATCTTGACGCGGCCAATACCGCCTCCTCCGATGCCTAGGCGGAACTCTCCCTCATCCTCCTTTTCCTCATCGTATGGTCTGTGGACCGGTGTCCGTGAAGGCACAACAGGGATCCGGTCGAAAAGAAGGTTTTCGGGTTTGATGTCTCGGTGAACGACTCCTCGCTCCTCATGCAAGTATCGGATGCCCTCAGCTACTTGCAGGATGACGTGTCGAGAGAGAGATTCAGAGAAATAGGTGAGTTTGACGATTTGGTGGAACAACTCTCCACCCTCCATCACTACTTTCGATTAGCGAGGCAGGACGAAGGAGCTAGGCCAGACTTACACTCCAAGATCAAGAAGTAGTGCTCTTCACTTTCGAAGAAGCCGATGAGCTTGACGACGCCGGGATGGTCGATGCCTCGCATGATTTGCACCTCTTTCAGGATGTTGGCCCGCTATATGAAGGGCAACCAGTCAGCTTCGGTTCGAGAACGGACGCCTCTTACGAGGCAAAAGGAAGAGAGGAGAGGTGGAATGTACGATATTTCTTCGCGCTGAGTGCAGTCTTAAGGAAACAACACTCAACACAAAAGGCTGGGGAATATGGGAACAGCGGATACTCCCGACGCTCAAGGGCCAGCGACCGCAAGTGAAAGGACTACAAGCGAATAAGAGGAGAGACGGATTCACCTCTGTAACCCTAGGCCTCTTCTTAAAGTTGGCGTTCAGATGCTTGTTGCCATTCTACGTGGGATTGCCATGTCAGGATCGATCGTTCGGTTTGTTTCCGACATCCATCGCCACATCGTTGTCCGGAAAAGCTTGCGGGGACCCAGCTGAGTAGAATAGAAGGAGACAAAATGAGAGCAAAACCTCCGCTGCCTGGATCCCGTACGTGGCCAGCGCACGGGAGGTAGCAGAAGGTGTGATTTGAAGGAAGATACAGGAAAGACTATTTTTGATGCGGGTATATTGCAGAGATGAATAAAGAATCTCACCTGTGACGAGTTCAACTCGTATTTGCGGACGACCTTGACAGCCACCTTGCGTCCGGTCTTCCGTTCGATTGCCTTGTAAACGTTCGAGAATGCACCATCACCCATCTTCTCGACCAACTTGTATTCCTCGAGGCCCTAACAAGTATGTCAGCGTTAAATGTGATTCGTGCCACAAACATACCTCGTACACCGGCATCTTCTCGCCCTGTGCCTTCTCCTCCGCTACTATCCTCTCGGCCTCTTCCCGATAATTTGGCGAGACCATCGGGCCCTTGCTGGCACCATTCGGTGCTTGCAATTGCCCTGCATAGCCTGGACCGGTGAGCATCGCGTATCGCAGACCTAGCGGAACATACCATTGCCTGCTACCAGTCCTTGTGAGGGCATGTCGTTATTGTAGTAAGCTTGTGCCAACTGAGGCTGAGTAGCCTGTGTGGCTGGCGCCTTGGGACTCCGAATGCCGTTCGATGGTTGTTGCGAGGGGGAGGATTGATTAGGGGTTGTCTGCTGGCCGTGCTTGCCGTGTCGGAGGATCTCTGTAGTGATTTGCATTTGGTCGAAGAGAGATTTGGTGTCCGGCAGACGAGAGAGTTCGAACACATCAGGTGAATGGCATCGAGTAGAGCGAGGACGAGATGGTATGGGTATTGGTGTAGGTGAGTAGCGAGAGGGCGACGGCGACGTCAGCTTTTGGCCACGACAGTTTGATTGTAGAGGTGGAGTGTAGATCGGAGAAAGTCCCCGCGATGGAGAGGGAAGGAAGTTGGGGAACGGGAAGGTGGAAAGCATGCTGGTCTATGTGCCTTAGACAGCGGGGACATTGAGATGAGTTGAATGCGACTATGTCGTCGAAAAGCGCGATGGCAGTGGGTCCAGACTCTGCCAAGCGGTGCCATAGAGCAGGTAAGAAAGGAGGGTAGGGAGGATGCCCCGTGACCCTCCTTTGAGCTGAGTATACACGCCACCCCATGACGTCAAGCCACAAAGCTTGTCACTCCAGGTGACTGGGAGGCGAAAGGACGGCAAGGCCACAGCAAATACGCCGTAGGGCGACAACACGGTATGAATCGAGCGACTCACGTTTGAAGCTCGACAGCATCTGGCTCTGAAGATTCGCGTTTTCCAGCCTTTCAAGTGCGACCTGATAGTCTAATTTGTATCGGTTTATAGACTCGTCTGACGATTTCGTATTGGTAGACCGAGCCGTGGAGGGGAAAGGAAGGGATGTATTTCGGTGATTCGAATCGTTCGACAGTGGGACGACGAGGGAAGGCGAGCGCGGTGATGGAATCGGGTCGGTGAGATCTGATGGATGTTTTGCCAGGGTAGATACAAGAGGACGATAGGTAGACGACGGAAACAGAATGGCGAGACTTGTCTTCGGTAGCGGAGTCGGTAGAACGTTTCGGGACTGGTTACAGGTAGACAGAGACAGCCGGAGGGGCAGAGAGATTGAGGTGAATTGCGGCATTGCGAAGTTGAGGCGTGAGGATTGAGGAAGCGAGCGGTCCAGGTCAGTACATTTCCTCTCAATGATGACGCTCACTCACCTATTGTCCTTATCCCCAAACCTCCCTTTTCCGCGTGCACTTGTCCAGCTCTGAGTGTGCCGCTTGTATTCTATCGAGACGATATGAGTCCAAGGCGAAGCTAAGGCCTCAAACAAGCGAAGAAAGCGATTGACGTTCGCTGAAATAAGCTGGTTTCCAGGGTGGAAGGGCGATGATGATGCAGAGCCGTGTTATGACGAATCTACGGCGTACTCCACTCCTAATACTCGCCCTTTTCCGACTACAGAGTAGGGAGGGGCCTTGAATTGTACGACAAATCGGGCGCACGCGCCGTATGACGATGATCAACCGATGACGTCAAGGTTCGGATCTCCGATTGCGTCACGTATGTGGCACATCGGAGAATTCTGCTCCGAGCGCCCGTTGAATTTTCTCGATACCCGGGGAAGCTCATGTGTCGGGAGCAGCAGATGGTGATAACAGCCATGATATCCAAGATCCCCGTTTATCTATCTGGTAACCGCCTGACGAAACGCAATGGACTCCCAGTCTCCTCTTTCTCCCCCTCCTCATCCCCCTCGCCAAACCCCGTCCCGCTTCCAGCTCCGTCGACTTTCCCAGCAGCTAGCCATCTTCTCTCCTCCTCTGGCTCGCGAAACTTTCGTGCCATCCGGGTGAACGAGGTGTCTATATCTCTGATGGTGCTCGGATCAAGCACGGTGAGGTACGAGCGAGCCTTCGACTCCCATGCATGATATCTCCCAGCCGTCAACGATAAGTTCGAGAGAGGTTTATTCTGCTTACGCAAGCTGACCGGACTTATCGAAGTCGTACTCGGTCGTCTTGTATACCGCATGGATATGGTCGTCCGTCCACAAAGGCCAGAAAAATGCTCGTTCCGACAAGACTGTGACGAGGGTGGGGTAGAGTCTCGCCAACGTCCAGGGCATCTCCTGCGTCACTTCATCACAAGCAACCTCATTTCGAACAGGGCACGACTCACCACTGAATGCTCGGTCCAACGGCTTTCCCGGAACTCCTCGTAGCTCTCAAGCCATCGCTCAAGGAACAGCGCTCCCTTCCGCGCGACGATGATGGCATTGCACAGTCCTTTCGGTGCCATCTCGTCGTCGGACATCGGCTTGCGGAGGTAGGAAGGACCGCGGCTTTCCATGCCCATAACGGTATCGTAGAGCAGGAGCGAGTGGTCGGCGAAGGGTCGGAGGATGAAGGTATCGATATCGAGGTAGATACCGCCGTGCTCGAGCAGACTTGCAAAGGAGTCAGTAAGGATCCGAGGTTTTAGACGAAACACGTACACCTCGAGACGGATGATGTCTGCCTTGTGAGCATACTATCCCATCAGTCAGCGATGCCAGATGGAAAGTCTGGTAGTCAACATACAAGATGGATCGGCCTCTGGTGCCCACCGATCGACTGAACATCCCTCGCCTTCCAAATCTCCACCATCCCCTTCCGTTCCCCACTTTCATCCCGCCACCCCTCCCAATCTCGCACTCGGTCCCACCAATAGCCCTCTGGCTCATTGATACAGTGAAACATGACTCGTTCCGGTTTGAGCGTCATCATCGCCGACCGCAAAGCGAGGTACGCGAAATACGGAAAGTCAGGCTGTTCTCCGGGTGCAAGGCCGTACACGTAATGTACGATGTTCGGGATGGGTTCGGTAGGGGCTGGAAGGGTGGATGAGGGTGGTATGAAGGAGGTTGGAGGGGGCGGTAAAGCTCGAGGGAGGATGGATGGGGCGATGGCGGGTCGGCGGAAGTAGATGGAGAGGTAGGCGGGGTGATGGATACCGATGACGATACCGAGGGCGAGGATGATGATGGTCGGGACAGAGCGGAAGATGATGGATTTGAGGTGTGACTATGCGAACCAGTCGTCAGCTGATGATCCTGTCTGAAAAGGGAGACTCGCTGGAGGACGTCCACCCCTCGTGGTCATCGGCACGTAGCCTGTCCCCACCACACCGAAGCTGGGAAGAATGGCCATGTCCGAACGAGATCTCTGACCCCTTCGGAGGGATTCTTCTGCAGGACAGATGATGAGCCCCAAGCTGACCTCAGCCAAGTCGAGAGATTCAAGCGTGGATGTCGAAGGTGGTGGTCGGATAAGGTCGCGAGTGCTGGTTCATACGCTTAAGGTATTCTGTTGACGGGGACCATAGTCATGCACCTAGCGATTCGGACGAGCCGAAGAGAAGTCCGAGTTGATATGAAGCGGCCATCTGGGATACTATCGATCAAGTCCAGCAGCAGCAGGACCGGGAACGAGATTTCTCTATTCGATCGCGAGATGCGCACGCGGTGCGTTCATTCTGGGCAGCACGTCGACAATCCGTGCTAAGAGCACATTCATGAAAGGAGCGTGCGGTGGCCACGTGCGTAGTCGTATCGCCAAGCTTGGCAGAGCAAATTCGAGCGACGGAACTCATCTCACGGCACTCAGGGGTCGTTGCGAATGAGGCGCCGCCAAGAAGGACTTAACGAGGAACGATATTCAAGATCCATGTAATCAAGATACTTCCATCTTCTTGGCGCGAGCAGGCATCGCAGGCATCATGATATTCTTCACAACCTTTCCCTCCGGCACCACTTCCTTCTTGGCCTTCTTGCTTGGCTTCATTGGCTTGTCGGCCGGCTCGAATCTGCCCCAAGCCCCGTAGACCTCTGCCCAGACCTTTTTGACTCCCGTACCGATGTTGGCGCTCTCCACGCCCGCGTCGTCGAGCCAGATACCCATAGAGGGAAGCGGAGGGCACGACGAGGATTTGAGAACCAAGTGGAGGACGTGGTATGTCATGTTGATATGCGAGAAGATGTGAGGGATGCTGCCGACGTCGCGGCGGGCTGTCACCATATCGGACACCTCGGATACAGTGACGCCTAAAATTTCTGAAAGGGCTTGAAGACCGTTCTCGAAGCGTGCCGTCGGGGTTGACGCAGGGGGTATAGGTTTTGTCAATGGCTCAAACAGTCCAGCGAGCAAACCTGTTGAGGTTTACTGTCAGCATAGCCGGTCCCCTTACATGAACGAAACATACCAATCTCGGGCCGCTTGACGAAAAGCCAGTTTCGCGCACCATCAGGTCCTCGCCATTCGACAACAGAGACCACTTCCTCCTGGACGCGCGACACCTTCTTGTCCTTGCGCATAGGGAATACCATAACGCTGGGTATCCGATCTGCTCTGGCAGCGGAAGTTATCGGTGCACACAGTGTACAGGCGGAAGCGGAGTCTGCAGGAGGGGTAGGAAGCTGAGACGTCTGCAAGATGGCTCAGCATTTTAGTTTGGTCATACAGGATGGGTTTACTTCCGCATACGCCTTGCATCCTCTCCGAACGGGACAAGTCTCGCAGTCGGGTGACACTGGCTTGCATATTTGGCTGCCGAACTCCATCAAAGCCTAGAGTCCGGGTGTATGAGCACATCTCAGACTCGGCTGCGGGACGGCACCACCAACCTGATTCCAGTCTCCTGCTATCCCCTCGCCGTTCGGCAGTGATTGCACGAGCTCGGCTGCAGCGGACCATAGGATCTTTATCGTTTGCGGAGCGGTCTGTGGTGAATGCACTGCTAGCACTCGTGTGAGGACGCGATGGACGTTCCCGTCGACCTGAAGGCGTGTAAGCTAGGGAGTCGCTCACGACCAAGACCTACGACAGGTGTTCGCACACCATATGCCATAGAGCATATTGCTCCCGCAGTATAGCGTCCCACCCCTTCGATCTCCTTCTCCAGGACTTCGGATTGGTGCGGTAATCGTCCTGCTACCCTTGTCAGAGCAATTATGTATACGAGGAGCATAATGGACCTTTGTACTTCGGCTCAGCCATGACGGTCTTCGCCCCTGCAAGTAATGACCTCGCTCGTCGATAATATCCTAGACCGCCTGGAAGATACCCATCAGCCCAGTGACAACCAGCTGAGAATAAGCCTCACGCCATGCAGCGTTCACTTCCTGAAAGCCCACTTCATTAACCCATGTTCCAACGCCTTGGATCACGACGGACCTCGATGTCCGCTTTGGCGAGATCCGCTATTGTCGGCCATTTCTCAATCCATCTCCGCCAGTACGCGATGACCGTCGCCACCTGAGTCTGCTGGAGCATAACCTCGCTGACTGAGCTATTTCATCAGCTCCGTTGCTCATTGATCAGAGCTTTACAAACCCCAAATCTGCGGAAACCCATCAGCCAGCGTTCCTACCTCGGCCGGATGATAAGTATACCTCGTAAGCGCGTTGTCCTTTCTCCTCCATGGTCAGATCCGGATTGTACCGCTTCCGCCAAGGCATCCCCCGCTTCTCCCTAGTCTACATGAGCTTCCTGCGCGTGTTCGAGATTGACGCAATGGACCAACCTGACAACGTCGAACCATACAAGAAGCTCGATTTGCAGCGCAACGATGTCCACCATGCCATGATAGGCAGCCTCATGCGGCCTTCTGATGTATTCCGCTGCATCCTCGATGTCCAAGCTCCCTAGCTGTTTCCCAGCTTCGCGCTTGATTTTGGTCTTGAGTACCGAGACGCGTTTCCGCTTGTTACCGCGACCGGCATTCTTCTTCTCCGGGACGAACGTGCTTGAGTCTGAGTCGGAGATCGAGAAGATTGAGGCAGAGGAGCTCGATTTCGGCATGATTGAGGGACCCTCAAATGGGAACCGCGCTTGAGCGCCGGTGAAAATCAAATCGCAAGACGCGGATCAAGAGACATTGTGTGCTCAACCTTTTCTCCGATCAATCACTTCACCCTCTAGCCAGATACAGACATCAGATTCGGCCGACCAGACGGCACAAAGCGGAGCTCGGGTTGCAAACTGTTCATGGTACGACGGTGGTAATCCTACAAAGGTCACAAATGATCGACAAAATGTCGACGAAAAGGCGCAGCGGGAGTGAAATAGGGGGTAGCCCCTGAGTGTCGTACACGTGACCAAGTATAGGAACGCCACCGCACCCGCCTGATCGTTGAATTAATCCCGATTAATTCCCGGCGAGGCCGGATCGTGACCCGGAGCATTTTCCTGTCCTCCGAGTCCAACGCGCAATAAAATCACTTATGCGAAGTAACGGAAAGGCCACGAAATGTGTTCGGTACTTCTGCGTGTTGACTGACTATCCAGACCCCGGAACTCGGAGCAGGTGATATACTGAATGTATCGCCTTTCAATCGGTGATATTCCGTTCTTGATTCCTCCTCCAAGAGAAGGAATCGAAAGAAAAAGGGAAAGACGAACGGCGGAATCGAACCGCCCTCTCGGGAAGGTCTTTCCCCGATCAGAATCCCACGTACTAACCGATATACTAGTCCGTCTATTGTACGCTCCGGATGGCATCGTTTATGTCCTGTTCAAACTTCGTTCCCGGCGAATCAAGCTGAGACTCTCCAGCGGGAAATCTCTCCACGTGATACACCCCCTTAGCCCAAGAAGCCCTGCATGGTGCTTAGACGCTTTGGCGGGACTCCGCCTTAGGACACTTATAAAGGGGTCCTCGCGCTTCGCTATCATCTTTCCTCTAGCCAAGGCATGATCCAGGGTTTCGGGGCGACCGCGTTTAACCAAATCCCGAATCTGAATGCGCTTCTCTCATCGATGTGTAGTCGTCTTAGAATGATCGTCGTTGAGAAACAATCCTGCAGGAAGCCCAAGCTCTGCGTTGTTATGAAACAGAGGCATGCCCCAGCCGAATGTCCTGTTACTGATTCAATCCTTTCTTCCATTCTCTCCACTTTCCTCACTCTCACCCAAGTTCTCATATCCCGATATGCCGCTCGAGTCCAGCATGGGATCTGACGTGGAAGAGCTTAGAGCAGCCGCAGGGAAGCTCGAACTCCATCAACGTGGAGAAGAGCATGTGATCAATAACAAGGCGAAAAATTGGGATCCTGCCAAGACGTTGACTTGCGGTGAGCCTTATTCTCGTCATCGATTCAGCAGCTGATATATTCTAGACGCAGAGAAGGTGACAGTGCGTGACCAAGGTGGCCGCGAGCATCAAGCATTGGCAGAGTACGTCCCATATGCTCACTCCACCGTCCTGCTGAAGTGACATCCGGATTTGGCCGCATGCTTGTCCATGCTAGGGTGCTGTGGCGGGATGAACCGGTGGTAGATTGGCACAGCAACCGTGAGTCCCCGTGACCTGGCATGCCTGACTTCAATGACCCAACCACAGATTCCGGCGTGAACCGCAGCATTTTCAATGACGGTGAGATTCCATGCATTCGACGACCCTCGTTCTCTGATCTTCATCGTATCTAGGCAGTAAGCCCGTTTATACACGCGCCGAAGCGATCTGCATCATGCGATATGTACTGGCTGCGGCCGAGCGCTGCTACTTCTGGGGAGCCGCTCAGGATCTGAAGGTACGGTTTGTCGTTCTAAGGACCCGCACTCACCTGATATTTAGGTATTGGCATAAGCATGCAAGAGTACCCCTGCGTACGCGATCTCTCGATCGATCCCGCTATGCTCGATTTCCTTGGGATCGATACGCAGACCAACCTCGCTGCTGCGGACTACTTCAGCTCAGGGCGCCTTCATCAAGAGCCCTTCCGCATCATTTCAACCGTGGCGCTCTTTCCAGCGCACTTTCTCAGCTTCCGGATGGCCAGTGAGTCCCGCTGCTTGTCACCGTACTCTTCGCTCACAATGCGGTAAGTCTGATCAGCCCAGCTTCGGTTCCATACTCATGAGTTCCTCCAGACGCTTGACACCGCAACAATCATGTATCTGCTCTTGCTTCTTATCGACGTCATCGTTGCGAGGGAGCATGTCGAGAAGCGAGTCGCTGTTGAGGTACTTGACGCATGGGACGCCGAGTGGCTGTTTGCATGGGGCAGGTGAGTTCCCCTTACATTCCAGCTGTTTGTCGCCTTCTCCGATCACTCGTTATACAGGTCCATCGTCCGCCTCGTCCTTCGCTCGATACGTCTGCTCCGCTCCCTGTCCCACGCCTGCCGCTTCGGCATCATCAGGATCGCAGCCTCCGAAGCGTTCAACCTCTTAGCCCTTCTCGCTTCATTGTCCCTCGTAGTCGGGAGTCACGCAGCGAAAGGTGTTCCTCTGGTCGCAGCAATTGCCTCTCTCCGGAGCGCCGATCGGATCCGGACCAAGACCCGCAACAGCACACAGATGACAATCATTCGCACCCCCGAGAAGCTTGTCGCGGAGCTCAACTCTGCTCTTCCTCTCTTCAAAGCTCAGCTTTCTACCGCGTCGAACCCCGCGATACGTATGTATAAAGGACCGCAAGATGGTCGTTATGTATACGGGCCGCACGATGGTCAACAATCCGCTGGTCGCCGCCGTCACCGCGAGCCCGAGCTCACCAAGCAGCAAACAGACAGTCAACAAGGGGCAGCACGCCGTCAAGCACGAAACGGTCTCTGCAGTCGTTCGCATTCCTGTCCTCCCCGCTTGGTTACCGCAGGATCGAATCCCGATGCGACTCGTTCCGCGAACACCCAAAGACTGCAAGCCCGCCACTGCGGGACGTTGCATCAGCGTCGTTGCGCGTTACGAGCTTCTCGGCTTATCGACACCCATTGCTTTCAAGCCGAGTTCGCGGAGTGCGGCGCCCATCTTGGTCGCAACGGCTTATCCATACGGTCAATGATCAGCGACCATCTGGTAAGACGTATCTTCCTCGCAAGGGAGGATGAGCAGAGGACCGCCTTGTTCTGTATGTCCTGATCGTCCCGAGCACGGAGTCGTTCTGACGAAAGTACAGTGCTTCATTCGAAGGATGCTCCCGCTATCATCATGGGGCTCAAGCTGTTCGACGAAGTCAATATGCTTGCTGCCAAAGATACAGACGCGGCAAAGCCGCTGCCAGGCCAGTGGTCCGACTACGTTGTGACTTGCCGTACTCTTGGGATCCAGATTAATCACCTGCAGTCACCGAAGACGCCCGCTCAGCACCCAGAATCACAATTCAGCACCGCTAATAACACCGAAGTCGTCACGCGTACTCCCGTCCTGCCCTATGTATCACCCCGCGTGACTCAGCTTAGTCATTGTGGCTTCCCCTGGACTAGGGGTAGCATTCGGACAGCAGAGCTGTCTCCGTCGCTCGTGCTCGAGCCAAGCGGCCTTCCGCTTAACCAGCAGCACCGATGCTCGGTTCCCAAGGACGATCCCCGCTTCGGGGAAGATATACCGACCCGCGTGTGGCTTCCCCAAGGTGGTGGTTTCACTTATGTCTGGCAGCCAGAGGATGGGCCGAATGGGGGAAGCGAATGGCACAAGGAGAGCGCACGCTTTACCTGGTTACCGGATAACAAGTCGGCTTTCTGACAGCCAGGCGACGAGCGCCCCGCGAGAGGCGAAGTCCAGCAAGAGGCGAAGTCCAGCACGCCTCGAAGGGACAGCATCCGGTGACTCGGGCCCTGGGCGACGCCATCGGCCATAGCGGCGCCTTCCCACGCTCGTCAGCTTATGTGCTGAATCTCATCGCGCTTCCAGCCAATATCACATCGTGGACCGAGGTGCTTGGTCCGGTCTATCAGGGTCGCAGCGAAACATTCGAGGAAGAGCTAGTCACATGGGAGTCTGGGGGACGGGCAGGAGCTGCTCCCACGAAGCCAATGCAACGAGGCGGAAGCATGAGGGCTGAGCAGAGCGAGAACGAGTTGCTGAAGCTGTGTCAGCAGGACATAGCGCTCGTGCGCCCGGGATATCGTTCCAGGTGACCATCGCTGACTTTGCCTACAGAAAACCCATGTCCTGAACCAGCTATTGACCGGCCTGGTAGCTCCGCCAGATGATGCCACGGTGAGCTTCACGATCTCGTCATACATTTGCTGATCACGTTGACTAGCGCATCACGCTTGAGGCATTCTGCGACGGGATGTTAAAGTGAAGTGGCGAAGCGAAAGACGGATCTGGGTCAGGTCGTGGCATGACGCGGTGTACCATAAGAGGATTTCCATACACGCAATCACGATTGTTCCCATACACGCGATGACTATCCCTTTGATACACGCCATAACGGACCCCCATGATGCAATAATCACTTGTGACCATTCGCACTGGTCGCTTCGAATGATGACTGAGGGAGACCAGTTGTCAACATCCGATGGGTTTCGTGTGTCGATGCCTCGGAGAAGATCGATTGCCATGGAGGATCGCTCGTGAAGGTCACATCTGAGTTTCCAGCGGGCGATTATAACTCGTAATATCCGATCTTCTGTCCGAGGAATTTTCCTGCGCCTTGTGGCCGAGGCGGACTCGTCTCTTCTCCCAATTCATACGTAGCGGGTGGGGCGGAGGACGAACCATCATTCCCAACCTCACCCGACTCCGCTCCACATGACCCTGTCGAAACGCACGGGTCAGCAACCCATTTCTGGCTTCAGTACGACAAAGCTCACATCCCACAAAGCCATCTCCAACCTTAGTCGAGCCACCAGCGAGGCCTCGCTTACGGGTCCGACCAAACAAGCGGCCGATGGTCTTCGAACAGCGTTTCCCGTGTTAGCGCTGGAAACAGGTACCGCGCCCATGATAGCCCCGACAGAACGAAGCCCCTCGTCCTGAGCTTCGCCCGTGTATGGCACGCTTGGCCCGCCGTAATCGAAGTTGACGATGTCGTAGTCACCTAAGGGGCAGTGATCAAAAGGTACAATTTGGTCTAATATCGTGATACACTTACGGATGAGACAGATTGTCTGTTCAAGCGTCTACTTGGAAGGGTTCCAGGTGGTAAAGATACGTGATGGGATAGGACACAAGGATGCAGTGGTTCGTGGTGGAAGAGGGTCAAGGTGACAGGTCGGAAGCAGGTCGAGACTGAATACAATCAGCGGGGTTGGGAGATGGAACGCCAGTCATACCACGCCAAGTCTCTGACAAGTCTCTGACAAGTCTCTGCGAGGTCATTCAGGAGCCTCCACAGCTACTTCAGCTGGCTGAATCGCGTATGCAACAGGACTCACTTGGATATGGGCAAAGGCGAAGAAAGCGACACGGCCGACGGTGAATCCCATTTCTGCAGATATGCGGATCCAGGACAGCCCACAGACGCCCAGAGTAGCATGTGTTGAGAACCCCATGTTATGGAGACTCCCTGACAGGATGGGTAGTTCAATCAGCAGCCCTGATATCGCATTGCCCGATGGGTCATTCAAATCCTCACCACGTTATCAGCACAGGCTATCACCGCTGCATTCTTGTTTGGACACGCCAACCGTCCTGGGCGCAGACCAAACTAGCAGCTTGAAAGAAGGGCTGCTGTCCACGTACAAGATGAGCCTCTATAGTGAGCAAACAAGGTAAGAGATATACCGACAGGCAGTCCACACGCCGTCATAGCCGAGGTCAGTAGGGAGCCATGTCCAAGGCTTGCCGTGGAGCGCGCAGACGCCGACATCTACCGAAAGTCGAGGAGCGCTCGATGCGGAAGCGGACGAGGGAAACGAGACCGTCGGGGTGGTGATTGAGTGGAGGAGATAGTGTCGATCTTCGTCGCCCGTTCCCTGTGGCATCCCAATATCTCCACGCCGTCGTGCCAGAGTCCGTTAATCGCTCTGACAAATCAGCGACAAATCAGCGACAATCATACAGCGGCACGCAGGAGGTCATCTTCTCTCCTCGAAGCGGAAATGCGAACGGGACTGGCGGAGCTGACGATCTCCCGAGTCTGGCACCTCTCTCACCATTCTCCCGATGAGAAGAAGCCGCTGCTCGGCTATAGAGCTCAGCGTTGAGAGAAAGTATGGGGTGGCCAGGAAGCCAACGGGAGAGAATGCTAAGACAGCAATTCTCACTCGTGATTCCTTCCTCTGAGGTCTGATGCGCCCAGGAGTGACCAATTCGCTTCGAATTCTTTTGATCTGGTTACATTTCGACCTGATTCAAAGCCGTATACTGTCAGATTGCCGGTGTTGCATTCCATGGTCTATCGGATGACAACCGGAACCAATAGACTGCGGCTCACGACTTGGAAACTATGCATGTACCTATTCAGCGATTGGACACGCATGAAGGTGACAGTCTAGCTACCATCTA
>JAABUH010002063.1_pt1 | contig 20218 bp, 18 predicted proteins | sample 5559121 | NCBI WGS metagenome assembly JAABUH01 (sample SAMN10711871, study PRJNA513364) | rock metagenome | isolation source: Antarctica rocks | place: Antarctica: Victoria Land, Battleship Promontory nord | collected 2015-12-28
TTCCAGCGCTCATGGGCAACTCGCAACATGGTCCTGATAACGCCTTCTGTGACAAACCCTCATGTGGGGACCACCGCAGCGTCACCCAATGCTATGACTACGGGTTTCAAACTGGACGGGGTTTAGTACGTCGGCATCCGCCGCGACCATGTCGAATGCCTGTGGCCGGTCAGCGCACGCGGCGCGCTGTTCTGACGCCATAGCGGGGTTGGGTCGGGGCAAAACAGGCATGGCTGGGCTCTTATCCACCGGTGTTCCCGCACCAGCCGTGCTGACCGGTCGCGCGGCCGCGTGCCCTGGGACTGCGGCATCGTGGCGGCGTTCGCGGCCGGGCCGGTCCTTCCCCGGCCTGGCATCGCAGGATCTGACCTCGACGCCGGAGCCGAGGATGCCGCTGGCAGATCTGGCGTGCAAATTGCTTTCGCCTATCGCTGTACGCGTCTGTCGCTGCACGCGGCTTGGATGCTGCCTGTGCCATTGACCGGGAAAGGGACCTGCACCGTGATCCTGACCAGACGCGCTGCGCTGGCGACGGCGCTTGCGGCGCCGTTCATCGCCAGCCGGGCGCGGGCAGACGCCGTGGTGAGGATGGGCACGCTGAAGCTCATCCACTCCATCACGCCGTATTTCTACGAGAGGTTCCTGCCGGACGGCTTGCGGGTCGAGGTCGTTCCGTTCGAGAGCCCTTCGGACGGCAAGAACGCCGTGGTGAGCGGGTCGGTCGATTTCGGCACCTTCGGCATCGCCGCGTCGATCCTGAGCGTGGCCGCGCACGAGCCGCTGCTGGTGGTCGGGTCGATGTGCAACAGGGGCATGGCGATCGTCGCCGGCAGGACCTCCGGCATCGGGACCGTGCGCGAGCTGAGGGGCAAGCGCGTCGCCATCTGGCCCGGCTCCACCCAGGAGGTGTTCGCCCTGGAGCGGCTGCGCATGGAAGGCATGTCGGTCCATGACATCACGCCGGTGCGGGTCAGCTTCAGCGAGATGCACACGGCCCTCGCCCGCGGCGACGTCGACGCCTACGTGGGAGCGGAGCCGGCGCCGTCGGTGTCGGTCAGCACCGGCGTCGGCAGGATCGTGGAGTACCCCTACTCGACCGCGATGGGCAGCCTGAACATGGTGATCGCGACCCACCACGACACCGCCTCGCGACGGCCGGACTTGGTGCGCGCGCTGATCCTGCTGCAGAAGAAGGCAGCGGAGTTCGCGACCGCCCACCCCGACGAGATGACCGCGATGACCGTCGCGAAGCTCGGGCAGAAGCGCGACGCGATCGCCCTGGCCCTGCCGAACGTCGAGCTGAACTGGCGAATGACCCCCGAGATGGTCGCGCAGTGCAGATCCTACGGCGACCACATGCTGGAGCTGAAGCAGATCCGCAGCCTGCCGGACTACGCTTTCCTCGACACGACGTTCTCCGACGAGGTGGCCCGATCGTCGTAGTTCCGGCCCGGGCCGGAGGCCGCCGGCGGCTCCATGCGGCGCCGCTCGCCCTGGTCGCGCCGCTGCTGCTGCTGGCGGGGTGGTGGGCCGCGACCCGGGGCGAGGGCTACCGGCTGATCCCGCCGCCCCGGGAGGTAGCGGTGGCGCTGTGGGACACGGCGTTCGGCGGCCTCGACGACGACGCGTTCAGCGCCACCCTGGGACCGAACCTGCTCGCCTCGGCCTCGCGCGTGTACGGTGGCTTCCTGCTCGCCTCGGCCGTCGCGCTGCCGCTCGGCATGGCGATCGGCCGGGTGTGGCTGGCCCGTGCGCTGCTCGACCCGGCGCTGCAGCTGCTGCGGCCGGTCCCAGTCACGGCCTGGCTGCCGCTGTCGATGATCGTGTTCGGCCTGGGCGCGCGATCAGCGTTCTTCCTGGTGGCGCTCGGCGCGTTCTTCCCTGTGCTGGTCAACACCGTCTTCGCCGTGCGCAGCGTGGAGCCGCGTCTGTTCGAGGCCGCCGCCATGCTCGGCACGAGACGGGCCGCGATGTTCCCGCGCGTCGTGCTCCCCGCCGCCATGCCCGGCATCTTCACCGGGCTGCGGCTGGGCCTCGGCTTCTCGTGGGTGGTGATCGTGGTGGGGGAGATGACAGGCGTGCAGACCGGGCTGGGCGCCATGATCATGGACGCGCGCCAACTCTCGCGGACGGAAGTCGTGATCGCCGGCATGGTGACGATCGGCGTCGCGGGCTTCCTGTCGGACCAGGCCGTGCTGCTTCTAGGCCGGCGCCTGCTGCGCTGGTCACCGCAGCATGCGTGACGCCGGGCCGCCCGGCACGTCCCGGCCAGGCACGTCCCGCCCGGGCACGACCCGGCTGGGCACGACCCGAGCCGATGCGCCCGGGCGCGACGCAGCCCAGGCTACGGCGGGCCTGGCGCACGCGATCGAGGTCCACGACGTGACCATGCGGTTCGCGACGGTCGGAGGGGAGGTCGTGGCGCTGCAGGATGCCCGGATGGCGGTGCGGCCCGGCGAGTTCGTCTGCCTGATCGGCGCGTCCGGCTGCGGCAAGTCGACCCTGCTGCGCATCATCGCCGGCTTCGAGACCGCCTCGGCCGGCAGCGTCACCGTCGGCGGCCGCCGCGTCGCCGGGCCGGGGCCGGATCGCGGCATGGTGTTCCAGGACTACGGGCTGTTCCCCTGGCTCTCGGTGCGCGAGAACATCGGCTTCGGCCCCCGCGCGCGCGGCAGGGCCCGCTCCGAGGTCGCGGCGACCACCGAGCGGTTCCTGGACATGGTCGGCCTGCGCGGCTTCGCCGCCTCCTACCCGCACCAGCTGTCGGGCGGCATGAAGCAGCGGGTGGCGATCGCCCGCGTGCTGGCCAACGACGCGCGGATCGTGCTGATGGACGAGCCGTTCGGGGCGCTCGACGCCATGACGCGCGAACGGCTGCAGGACGAGCTGCTGGCGCTGTGGCAGAGCACCGGGCTGACGGTGGTGTTCGTCACCCACGCGATCGAGGAGGCGATCCTGCTGGCCGACCGGGTGGTGGTGATGTCGCCCGGACCGGGCCGCATCGTCGAGGACGTCGCGGTGGCGCTGCCCCGCCCGCGCGACGTGTCCTCGCCGGAGTTCAACGCGCTGCGGCGCGCTCTGTCAGCCCTGCTGCACTCCGGCCACGGCCGCGCCGCCTGACGCCATCCAGCCCCGCCAACCGCTCAAAGCCTCGATGTCGTCTCCTGCCGCGCCGGTCTCCGCGATGAAGCCCGGCGCCGGGCCGAACCGAGTTCTGGATCGAGCCGCCGGTCTCCTCGGCGAGGCCGAGCACGGCCATGCTGGCGGCCACAGCACAGACGCTGCCGGCACCGCTGGACACGGAGATCATTCCGTTCTCAACAGGTGGTGCTTCGGCTGGTCGAGTCCCTGCTCCAAGGAACGGCAAACAACGTGATCTTTGTTGTATTATCGTATCAATATGACGGTGGCACTCAGCAGGTCAGGCTAGACCCGGGGCCGATTCCGCCACAAGCAGGGCTGGAACATTGCGGTCGGTCCGCTGCGGGCCGCGCCTGATCCCGCGTATGGAACCCTGCTGGCCTCTGCCGTGCGGCAGCGAAGGCGATGACTCCCATCGCTGCCAAGCCTCCTGCGGTCGGCGAACCGGCCTGAGGATCTGATCGCTCCTCCACAATGCCGCGTGCGGAGGGTGAGCACCAGGCCCTGCCCGCCCGCGGGTTGCGCCGCCGATGGCACAGCGATTGCTAGTACTCGACCGCCCTGTGACGCAAGGGTTCCAGAAGGGCATCGGACATGAGCACAGACCAGGGCCACCCGCGCCGCCGACGTGACAGCGGGGCGCCTCGGGCCTCCCTGCCGGGCTGGCCAGGCGTCGCCTCCGCACTGGTCTGCATCATCGCCCTCGCCGCCCCCGGCAGGGCCCAAGCCGCGCCGGAGGCCTGCCATCAGTTGCAGGACAAGTACCCGGCGCTGAAGGGCCGGACGCTCGTCGACGCGGTGAACCCGCATACCCCTGGCTACGAGGCGCTCGATCCCGCCGACCCGAGCCGCTACATCGGTTTCGACATTGATCTGGTCCAGGCGCTCGGCGACTGCCTGGGCTTCAGCGTGACCTACAAGGCCGTCGCGTTCGCCGCGATGCTGCCGACGTTGCAGAGCGGCCAGGCCGACCTGATCATCTCCGATATCTACGCCACCAAGGAACGCGCCCGGGCAGCGGACTTCATCACCTACTCCAAGGTGTTCGATGGGGTGCTGGTGGCCAAGGGCAACCCGAAGCACCTGGACGGCATCAATGCCACGATGTGCGGCGCCGCGGCGGCGGAGAACACCGGGTTCGTGGAGGTGCCGCTGGTGCAGGCGCTCGCCGAGCCGTGCAGGGCCGCCGGCAAGCCGGTGCCGACGGTGCAGCTGTACGACAACAACGCGGACTGCATCCAGGCGATCCTGGCGGGTCGTGCCGACACCTACGTCAACGACGTCAACACCGTGGACCAGGCGGTCAAGGCCTATCCGGACCAGCTCGCCAAGGCGGCGGCGGTGACGCTGCCGTACTCCATCGGCATCGCGGTGCCCAAGGGCAACACCGAGTTCCGCGATGCCATGGTCGCCGCGCTGACCGCCCTGCAGGACGCCGGCGTGGAAACCGCCATGCTCAAGAAGTGGTCGCTCGATGCAGGCACGCTCGAGGCGCCCCGGCTTGTGACCGACGGCTCGTAACCGACTAGTGGGCCTGTTCCTCCACTATGTCGGCCTGCCCTATCTGCTGCAGGGGATCTTCCTCACCATCGAGGTGACCACCCTGGGCGTGCTCGGCGGCCTGCTGGTGGGGCTGGCCCTGGCCGCCATGCAGCTCTGCCGCATCCGCCTGCTCTCCGCCTTCGCCCGCACCTACGCCGTTATCTTCCGCGGCACGCCGCTCATCCTGCAGCTCGTCTTCGCCTACGACGCCCTGCCGCATATTGGGCTGCGGCTGAGTTCCGTGGGCGCGGCGGGGCTGGCCCTGGCAGCCAACGAGGGTCCGTTCATCGCCGAGATCCTGCGCTCCGGGGTGCGCAGCGTGGACCCCGGCCAGGTCGCGGCAGGCCAGGCCCTGGGCATGACGCCGGGCGTGCTGATGCGCCGGGTGATCGGGCCGCAGGCGATCCGCACCATGGTTCCAGCACTCGGCAGCGAGACCGTCTCGGCGCTGAAGAACTCGTCGCTGGCCTCGGTCATCGCTGTCGAGGAGCTGACGCTGCGCAGCACCCAGCTCGCCTCGTCGACCTTCGACTTCTTCTCCATCTTCTTCGCGTCCGGCCTGATGTATCTGGCGCTGACCGGCGCCGTCGGCGCGCTGCAGCTGACGATCGAGACCCTGCTCGACCTCGACCGTCCCTCGGCGCGCGACCGCCTGTCGCTCCTGCTGCCCTGGCGCGGTCGCCCGGTTCCCGCCGCCAGCCGGCCGGCGGCGGAGCCGGCCGCGGCTTCGGCCGAAGCCGTGCCGGCGCGGCAGGTCGCCGTCACCGCGTCGGAGCGGGCCGCGCGATCCGCCGGGCTGGCCGTCGCCGTCGCCGCCGTCGAGATCCGCGGACTGGGCAAGCGCTACGGCGACCAGAAGGTGTTCGACGGTCTGGACCTCACGGTGCGATCCGGCGAGGTGATCGCGTTGCTCGGTCCCAGCGGGTCCGGCAAGAGCACGCTGCTGCGTTGCATCACCCTGCTGGAGGAGTGGAACGGCGGCACGATCCGGGTCGGCGGCCGGCGCCTGGGCTTCAGCGACGACGGCCGCCGGATGCCGGCGCGCGCGGTGGCGAACGAGCGGGCCAGCGTCGGCGTCGGCATGGTGTTCCAGCAGTTCAACCTGTTCGGCCATCTCACCGCGCTGGAGAACGTCGCCGGGCCGCTGCGCTGGGTGCACGACATGTCCGCGCAGGAAGCCGACCGCCGGGCGCGCGACCTGCTGCGGCGCGTGGGCCTGTCGCAACGCGCCGACGCCTTGCCGCGCCACCTGTCCGGAGGCCAGCAGCAGCGCGTGGCGATCGCGCGCGCGCTGGCCCCGCGCCCCAGCGTCCTCCTGCTCGACGAGCCGACCTCCGCCCTCGACCCGGAGCTGGTCAGCGAGGTCCTGGACGTGGTCCGGCGGCTCTCCGTCGAGGACGGCCTGACCATGATCATCTCCACCCATCAGCTGCGTTTCGCCAGGGAGGTCGCCGACCGGGTGATCTTCCTCAGCGGCGGCGCCGTGGCCGAGGAAGGCCCCGCCCACGACGTCCTTACCCGGCCGCGCCATCCCCTGACCGCACGGTTCCTGCAGGTCATGGGGGCGGACAGCCTGCAGGAGACCACGGCATGAGCCCTGCCCGCCTCTCGTTCTCCTTTGCCCCGGGCGAGGGCGTTCCACCTGCGGTCGCGCCGTTCTCGCACGCGACGCGGTGGGGCGACCTGCTGTTCGTCACCGGCCAGATGCCGACGCACCCGGCCACCGGCGAACTTGTGCCCGGCGACATCGTGGCCCAGGCCACCCAGGTCCGCGCCAACCTCGAGGCTGTCCTGGCCCGGTTCGACGCCACCCTGGACGACGCGCTGATGGTGCGCGTCTATCTCACGTGCTTCGCCGACGACTACGCCGCGTTCAACGAGGCCTACCGGGGCTGGTTCCGCGGCGAGCTGCCCAGCCGGACCTGCGTCGGCGTGTCCGGCCTCGCGGTCGGTGCCGCGGTGGAGATCGACCTCGTGGTCGGCCTGCAGCCGCGCTGAACGCCCCGCCCGACCTGCGCCGACGCGTCCCGAACGGAGTCCCCCGACATGACGCTGATGAGAGACGAGCACCTGGGCGAGCGCGACCGTCTGCGCCCGGTACTGCACGAGCTGCGGGCCACGCCGGGCACGGTGCACTGGGGCTATTTCGACGCGGCGCTGGCACCCGCGATCACCGTGGCGAGCGGCGACCTGGTGCGCGTGGAGGCTCTCACCCACCACGCCGGCGACGCGCCGGAGCTGATGATGGACGCCGGCATCCACGCGATCTTCGAGGCGATCCCGCCGGAGGACCGCAATCCCGGCGTCCACCTGATGACCGGGCCGATCCTCGTCGAGGGCGCGCGCCCGGGAGACGTGCTCGAGGTGCGCTACCTGCAGATGACGCCGCGGCTGCGCTTTGGCTCGAACCTCGCCGCGCACTGGGGCCATCTGTATCGCGAGTTCGGCGAGAAGGAGCGGGTGACCATCTACCGGATGGACGAGGCCAGCCAGACCGCGGAGGCGGTGTTCGCCTACGACTTCCCCGGCAAGTACACCGTGCCCGGCACCGTGACGCAGGAGCGCGACTGCTGCCGCCAGCCGGCGCTGCGCGGGGTGCGCGTCCCGGTGCGTCCGCATCTCGGCACCGCCGGCGTGGCGCCCGACGCCGCCGGCCGCGTCAGCACCATCCCGCCCGGCAGCCATGGCGGCAACATCGACAATTGGCGGATCGGCGCGGGCGCCACGATGTTCTACCCGGTGCAGGTCGACGGCGCGCTGTTCTCGGTCGGCGACCCGCACATTTCGCAGGGCGACGGCGAGATCAGCGGCACCGCGATCGAGGCCTCGCTCGACGTGACGTTGCAGGTGTTCCTGCGCCGCGACTTCAGCTTCGCCTCGCCGCTGCTGCAGACGCCGAAATTCTGGATGACGCACGGCTTCGACGAGGACCTCGACCAGGCGATGCGCAACGCCAGCCTGGAGATGCTGCGCCTGCTCAGCGAGCATTGCGGGCTGAGCCGCGATGACGCCTACTCGCTGATGAGCGTGGCCGCGGATTTCGGCGTGACCCAGGTGGTGGACGGACGGCAGGGGGTGCACGCGCGGATCTGCCGCGCCGTGTTCCCGCCCGCGTCCGGCCCGACCTGAGCGCGACCGGGCAGGCGAGGCCGGTCGCCAGAAAGATTGAGGCTCTGCCTCAGACTCCGCCAAAGGCAAGCCTTTGGAATCCACTTGTTTAAGGAATGGGTTTCCAAAGGCCTCAGGCCTTTGGCGGGTCTGGGCAGAGCCCAGCCTTGCTTGCTTTCTGGCCTCCACTCCTACGACATCATGGCTCCGGCCGGCGCGCCGGGCAGGCTGCGTGACAGGCATTCGGCCGGGCTCGTTGCGCCCGGGAGCGCGCCGTGACAAGCCCCGAGTCGTTCGCGCGCCCCGACCGCCGTACGGCGACGCCCGCGGCCCGGCGGGAGCCGCGACGCCAGAGCCCGCCGGGCGCACCGCGCCGCGTCACACCGAACGCAGCCACGTCTCCCAGCGCGGGTCGCGCAGCATGGAGCGCGCGCGCATGTGCTTCCAGGTGCCGTACTTGAAGAAATCGAAGTCCAGCACCGAAACCTTCTGCTGGACCATCGACCAAGTCGCCCATTTCAGGTCGGCCAGCATCTTGTGCAGCATCACCCGTGCGACGGTTGCGGGGTCCGTCCTGCCGAAGTAATGCTCGACCAGCGCCAGCTCGGTCGGCTCGTCGAAGAACATCTCGCCGAACCAGACGCCCAGGTCGTAGCAGCGGTCGTTGTTCGAGGCGTACTCGTAGTCGACCAGCATGATCGTGCCGGCATCGTCGAGCATGAAGTTGCCCGCCATCGGGTCGTTGAAGCAGGGCACGAGATCGAGCCCCGAGGCTTCAAGCGCGGCGCGAGCGCGGCGATACTGCACGTCAAGCTCGACGTGGTCCGGAGGCACCCAGCCGCCCAGCACGCGCACCTGTTCGACATGCTCGTCGATCATGTCGAACACGGTCTTGGTCAGGATCAGCGGTTCGCCCCCATGCAGCCGGCGATAGACGTCGAGCACGCTGCGACACCGTGCGACGTCGCGGAAATCGGCATGGGTGCAGGATCGCCTGCCTTCGATGAAGTCGCTGATCTCGATGCCGTGCGCGGCGAGGTCGTCATGGACGCGCGGCCCGACGCCAAGGGCCGCGGCCTTGCGGCTGGCGTCCATCGCGGCGGCGCGGTCGATGAACATCTCGGTGCCCTTGCCCGGGATCTTCACGAAGACGCTGCCCGGGAGGAGGCCCTCGACCCAGACGCGCCAGTTGGAGTTGCTGATCCCGCCGCTGACCGGTGCGTAGCGCAACGGCCGTCCCTGCCACGCCGGCACGCGCCGCACCGCGTCCTCCAGATCATGCTCCGCCGCCGTGACGGCGTCACCCAGGGTCCGGTCCATGTGTTCTGCCTAGAGCCGGTGCAGCCGGTCGGCGAAGCCCGGCTCGCGCAGCGCCATGCGGCAGCGCAGCAGCCGCCACTCGCCGTACTTCAGGAACTCCGGCTCGCGGCGCGGCGACGTCGCCGCCAGCACCAGCCCCTGCAGGCCCCACAGCAGGTCGTCCGCCGCCGCATAGGCCCGGCACCGGTTCAGCACCCGCGCCTCGCAGCGACCCTCCTGCATCTCGATGCCGGCGCGCCAACCCGGCTCGAGATCATGCGCCTCGTTCAGCAGCACGGCGAGGTCGTAATGCGGGTCCGCCTGCCCGGCACAGTCGAAATCGACGAGCAGGACCTGTCCGCCGGGGCCCAGCAGGATGTTGGAGGCCTGGCCGTCATTGTGGCACGGCGCGGAGTCGCGCCCGGCGGCGTCCAGCGCCGCCCCGATCGTTTCGACCGACGCCAGCAGCGCCTCCATGTCGGACGGCAGCGCAACACCGGCGCCGCGCGCCAGGGCGGCGTGCCCGCGCACCCGGGCGAAGACGTCCCAGCCGCGCGGCATCGCCGGACCGCTGCGCAGCGCCGCCTTGGCCGCGATCGCCGCCTGCAGCACCTCCGGACGGCGCAGGTCGTCCAGCCTCGCGCCGCGCCAGGGCGGCGCCCGGTGGGCGAACCCGATCGCGCCATGCCGCGGCAGGAACCATTCCACCGCCGGGGCGACCCCGGCCCGCATGCCCGCGCACGCGCCGGCATGGGCGGCCGCGACGTCGATGAACGCGGCCATCTCGGGGTGCAGGATCTTGAGGAACAGCGCGTCGGGAGCGTCGTCGGTCGACACCACCCAGTTCGACCAGTCGACCGCCTGGCACATCGGCGAGGCGACGGGCGCCACGCCGGGCCGCCAGCGCAGCCCGGGCCGCCCGGCCCAGGGCGAGTCCGCGAGGATCGACGCGACATCCTGGCTCATGGTGCGCCACCGGCAGGCCGGCTCATGGCGCCCCAGCCGCCGCGATCCCGTCCCGGCACAGCCGCCACAGCATGCGCGCCAGCAGATCCGCCCCCAGTTCCAGGTCCTCTGCCCTGGTGGCCTCCGACGGATGGTGGCAGACGCCGCCGACGCTGGGCACGACGAGCACGACCGACGGGCAGAGAGGGATCATGCTGATCGCGTCGTGCGCCGCGACGGTGTCGAGGCACGCCATCGCCGTCCCGAGGCCTGCCGCCTCCGCGGTCGCCAGCGCCACCAGCCCCTCGTCGAAGAAGCCGACCGAACGACGGTCGATGAACCGGACCTCGTGGCGCACCCGTGCGTCCGCGGCGGCAAGACCGGCCTGCGCCAGCATCTCGCGCTCCGCCCAGTCGAGCACCGCCTGCTCCGGCGAGCGCAGCTCGAGGAACAGCACCGCCTCGCCCGGCACCACGTTGGGCGAGTTCGGCCGCACCTCCAGCCGCCCGACCGACGTGTGTAGCACGCCCTCGCACCGACCCGGCAGCGCGCCGAGCGCGGCGATCAGTCGGGCCGCCCCCAGCAACGCGTCGTGGCGCTCTGCCATTGGGGTCGGACCGGTGTGCGCCTGCGCGCCCACGAAGGCGAGCCGGTACTTGATCGCGCCCCAGTGCCGGGTGATCGCTCCGAGCCGCCCGCCCGCTCGCTCCAGCACCGAGCCGCACTCGACATGCAGCTCGACATAGGCCTGCGGCGGCGGGAACACGCCGGTGCCCGCGTAGCCGATCGCGGACAGCGCCTCGGCCACGCTCACGCCGTCGCCGTCCCTGCGCCCGTGCGCGTCCCCCGGTTCCATCAGCCCGGCATAGACGGCGCTGCCGAGCAGGCTGGGCTGGAAGCGCGCGCCCTCCTCGTTGGTCCAGTTCACCACGGCCAGGTTGCAGCGGGGCGCGACACCCTCGGCTGCCGCCCGGGTGCGCACCGCGACCAGCGCCTCGCAGGCCGCGAGCACGCCGTAGGCGCCGTCGTAGCGACCACCCTGCGGCTGGCTGTCCAGATGGGAGCCGGTCATCACCACCGGCGCGTCCGGCCCGGCCCAGTCCAGCAGGCCGAACATGTTGCCCATCGCGTCGATCGTCACCGACAACCCCTGCGCACGCATCCAGCCGGCGAGGTGGTCGCGCGCGGCACCGTCCTCGGCCGACAGTGTCAGACGGTGCATGCCGCCGTCCGGCGTTCCGCCATGGGTTGCGACGGCTTGCATCAGCGCGTGCAGCCGCGTGGCGTCGATCATCTCGTGGGTCTCCGCCATTGTCTTCCTCAGGGCTGGCTCCGGCCGGAGGCACCGGAGCCGTGACAGGACATGCCGCCACCCGCGTGGCTGCCCCGGATGCGGGAACGGGCGGAAGGCGAGGCCAGAGGCTCTGCCTTCGAACCCAGCCCAGGGCCGGACCTGAGGGTCCTTCCGTTGCAGGAAACAGGCCCCCGCGTTGCAGGAAACAGGCCACCGCCTGCGCCTTGCCGCTCCCGCCCGAGGAGACGCCCTCACAGCAGCGACCTGGCGGGCGGCATGTGGACGCCCTTGTTGCCGTCGACCGTGCACGCCGTCGCTCCCACCCTGGTCCGCCATCTTGGCCGAGGGCGCGACTGCCACCGTCCCGCACGGGCCCGATCCGGTCCTCAAGGGAGAGAGCCGGCGCGTGGACCTGCCAGCGGGCCTCGCCAGGCGGCACGGCGGGACCGGGAGGCTGGCACGTCTCATGCAGGCGCAACCGGCGACATCAATCCTGGCCAGGGGTGCCAAGCCATGCCGGACTACGAAGTGTTTGCGCTTGGGGACATCGTGCTGCAGTCTGGCGCCACTCTGCGCGACGCCAAGCTGGCCTACAAAACCCACGGCACGCTGAGTCCGGACAAGGACAACGTGATCGTCTATCCGACGTGGTACTCGGGCCAGCACACCGAGAACGAGTGGCTGATCGGGCCCGGCCTGGCGCTCGATCCTGCCAGGTATTTCATCGTCATCCCGAACATGTTCTGCAACGGACTGTCGAGCTCGCCGAGCAACACGCCCCCACCCTATGATCGCGGCGCCTTCCCCCGCGTGACGGCCTACGACAACGTCGTTCAGCAGCACCGGCTGCTCACGGAGCATTTCGGCGTCGACACGGTGAAGCTGGTGACGGGCTGGTCGATGGGGGCGCTGCAGACTTATCACTGGGGCGCGCTGTATCCGGACATGGTCGAGCGCATCCTGCCGTTCCAGGGCTCGGCGAAGTGCTCGCGGCACAACTTCGTCTTCCTGGAGGGCGCCCGCAGCGCGCTGATGGCGGACGCCGCGTTCAAGGATGGATGGTACGATCGTCCGCCGGCGCGGGGCCTGCGCGCGTTCGCACGCGTCTATGCCGGCTGGGGCTTCAGCCAGACCTTCTACCGCCGCCGCGCCGACCTCGAGATCATGGGCTACGCGTCGCTGGAGGACTTCCTGGTGGGGTTCTGGGAGGGCCTGTTCCTCGCCAAGGACGCCAACAACCTGCTCGGCATGCTGTGGACCTGGCAGCACGGCGACATCAGCGACAACCCGGTGTTCAACGGCGACCTGCCGACAGCGCTGGCCGCGATCAGGGCGCGCGCGATCGTCATGCCGTGCTCGACGGACCTGTACTTCCCGCCCGAGGATAACGAGATCGAGGTCTCGCACATGCCGAACGCGGAGCTGCGCGTGGTCGACAGCTTCTGGGGGCACTTCGCCGGCGGCCCCGGCACCAGCCCCGACGACATCCGGCAGCTCGACGCGGCGCTGAAGGAGCTGCTCGCGACATGATCGGGGCCGGGCGGGTCGGCAGACAGGCAAGGCCGGGCTCTGCCCGGACCCGCCAGGGCGAGCCGCCCTGGACCGGCACCTTGCAGGAAAGGCCCGCCAACCCTGGCATCGCTCTTGCAACACTCCCGCGACCGACACTCCCGCGACGCGTCGCGTCGTGCGCTCGCGCCAGGTTGCACCGGTAAGGTTCGACGACGGTTCCTCCATCCCGCTTCACCACGGATGCCGCGCCTGCTGCGAAAAGAAGGACTCTGACCCATGACGGACACCGCGATTACCCGACGCGACGCGCTGAAGCTGGGCACGCGGCTCTCGGCGGGTGCCCTGGCCACGCCGTTCATCGTGCGCGGGGCCGCGGCCGCCGAGCCAATCAAGCTTGGCAGCCTGCTCGACGGCTCCGGCGCGATCGGGCTTGAAGGGTCGCGCATGATCCAGACCACGCAGTATGCGGTCGATCTGCTGAACGCGGCCGGCGGACTGCTGGGCCGGCAGATCCAGCTCATCAGCTACGACACCCAGTCGAGCATGCAGCTCTACTCGCAGTTCGCGCAGCAACTGGTGCTCAAGGACCGGGTCGACGTGATCCAGGGCGGCATCACCTCGGCATCGCGCGAGGCGATCCGGCCGACGCTGGACCGCTACAAGACCCTCTACTTCTACAACACCCAGTACGAGGGAGGAGTCTGCGATCGCAACGTGTTCTGCACTGGCACCACGCCGGCGCAGACTGTAGACCACGTCGTCGACCACGCCCTGAAGAGCTGGGGCAAGAAGGCGTACATCATTGCCGCCGACTACAACTACGGCCAGATCACCGCCAAATGGATGACCAAGTTCGTCCGCGACGGCGGCGGCAGCGTCGCGCAGACCGATTTCTTCCCGCTCGACGTGACCGACTTCTCCTCCGCCATCAGCCGCATCCAGCAGGCGAGCCCGGACTTCCTGCTCTCCGCGCTGGTCGGCGCCAACCACTCCGGCTTCTACCGGCAGTGGGACGCGGCCGGGATGAAGCCGAAGATCCCGATGGGCTCCACGGTGTTCGGCCTCGGCGACGAGCTGACGACGATGGACGCCTCGACCACCAACGGCATCGTCACCAGCTTCGGCTGGTATAACGACGTCGACACGCCGGCGAGCAACGCCTTCGTCAAGGGCATGCAGGCCAGGTTCGGCGCCGGCGTGACAGACCTCGGCGAGCTGGATTCCGCGACCTACGAGGGCATCATGCTGTGGGCGGAGGGCGTGAAGAAGGCCGGCTCGGTCGAGCAGGCGAAGGTAATCGCGGCGCTCGAGACCGGGATCGCCATCGACGGGCCGTCAGGCAAGGTGACCATGGACCCGAAGACCCACCACACCATCCGCAACACCTACCTCGCCGAGCCCAGGGACAAGAAGTGGAGCATCATGGCGAGCTACCCCGACCAGTACCCGGCCGACACCGCCGGCGCCTGCGACCTGATCAGGACTCCATCGACCAACAAGCAGTTCGTGCCCAGCATCTAGGCGCGGCGTCATGGACCTCGCGGGGCTGCTCGCCTTCAACGTGCTGACCGGCGTCGCCACGCTCGTGCTGATCACCCTGGGGCTCGGGGTGATCTACGGCATGATGCGCATCATCAACCTCGCGCACGGCGAGTTCATGATGCTCGGCGCCTACACCGCGGTGACCGCCAGCCACGCCGGGGTCAACATCTGGGTATCGATGCTGGTGCTGCCGCCCCTGGTCGTCGGCCTGGTCGGGCTGATCCTGGAGCGCACCCTGATCCGCTTCCTGTACGGGCGGATCATCGACACCATGCTGGCGACCTGGGGCGTCAGCCTGGGACTGATCGGGCTGACGACGACCTTGTTCGGCAACGTCGTGCGCGGCGTCTCGGCGCCGGTGGGCGGGTTCTCGATCGGCCGCTACGGCGCGAGCCTCTACAGCGTGGTCATCATCGTCGCGGCAGCGGTCGCCCTGCTCGGCATGCTGGCGCTGCTGCGCGCCACGAGGTTCGGGCTGGTGCTGCGCGCGACCATGCAGAACCCCACCATGGCCGCCGCATTGGGCGTGTCGCCGCCGACCATCTACATGGCAGCCTTCGCGCTGGGCTCCGCGCTGGCGGGGCTGGCGGGCGGCGTGCTGGCGCCGGTCTCCGGCGTGTCCCCCGGCATGGGCTCGGCCTACATCGCGCGCGCCTTCATCACCGTGCTCGGCGGTGGCCCGGCGATCATCACCGGCACCGGCCTGGCCGCGTCGCTGTTCGGCGTCATCGACGAGCTGGTGTCGTTCCAGACCACGCCGATCATCGGCAACGTGGCGCTGCTGCTGGCGGCGGTGCTGATGATCCGCATCCTGCCGCAGGGCATCACCGGCCGCTTCCTGCGGAGGAGCCTGTGATGCCAACGTCGCGTGAGAATGAGCGGTGAAACAAGCAAGGTTGAGGCTCTGCCTCAAACTCCGCCAAAGGCTGGGCCTTTGGAATGCCTTCCTGAAGGGAGGGGTTTCCAAAGGCCCCTGGCCTTTGGCGGGTCTGGGCAGAGCCCAGCCTTGCTTCCTGGCAGGTCAATGCCAGAGGCCATCGGCATGACAGGCTGGCGCGGCTTCGCGGCCGTCGTCGCGGCAGGGCTGCTGCTGATGTTCGGCCTGCCGCAGGTGCTGGACCTGTTCGGCATCGTGCAGATGACGGTGTTCGCGGCGATGGCGATGTTCGCGCTCAGCCAGGGCTTCCTGTGGGGCTACGGCGGGATCATGTCGTTCGGCCAGGCGGCGTTCCTCGGCATCGGCGGCTACGCCTACGCCATCGCGGTGATCAACCTCGGCGAGAGCACGCTGCCGGTGGCGATCTCGGTGGCGGCGCCGATGCTGTTCGCGGCCCTGCTCGGCTACTTCATGTTCTATGGCCGCATCAGCGACGCCTACATCGGCGTGATCACTCTGACCGTGTCGATCATCCTGTTCGAGCTGGTCAACTCCACCTCGGGCAGCGAGTACCGGATCGGGAGCGCGGAGCTGGGCGGCTTCAACGGCATCCCCGGCGTGCCGCCGCTCAATATCCCGGGCGACGCCTCGAACCCGCTCACCCCGGTGCAGGGATGGTATGCCGCGATGGGGTCGCTGATCGGGGTCTACGTGCTGCTGCGCGCGATCCTGGCCAGCCGCTTCGGCCGCGTGGTGGTGGCGATCCGCGAGAACGAGACCAGGGCGATGCTGCTCGGCTACGACCCGCGGCTGTACAAGCTCGGCACCTTCGTGATCGCCGCCGGCGTCGGCGGCCTCGCCGGCTGCCTGTTCACCAACTGGGGCGGCTTCATCAGCCCGACCGTGTTCGGCCTCACCATGTCGGCGCAGGTCATTATCTTCGTCCTCGTCGGCGGCCTTGGCACCCTGGTCGGGCCGATGCTGGGCGCGGTCGGCATCCAGTACCTCATCATCCTGGCGGGAACGCAGAGCATGATCGACTCCAACCTCGGCCTCGGGGTGGTGCTGGTCGCCTTCGTGCTGCTGGTGCCGCAGGGTGTCGTCCCGGTGATCCGCGATCGCCTGCTGACGCTGCGCCACCAGGCCGCGGCAGTCCCGGCACGTGACGCCGCGGAGGCCGGACAGTGAGCAGCGGCGCGGGCCTGGGCGAGCCAGGGCTGGGCGCCGCACGGACCGGTGACCCAGGGATCGGCGAGGGGATCACCGCAGCCAGGCCCGCCAGCACGGCAGGCGCCGGCACAGGTCTCCCCGATCCGCGGAAGGGCCTGCCCCGGGACAGCGCCCTGCTGCTCGAGGCGCGTGGCGTCACCATGCGCTTCGGCGGCGTCACCGCGGTGCAGTCCGTCGACCTCCGGCTGCGCGAGGCCGAGCTGCGCTGCCTGATCGGCCCGAACGGGGCGGGCAAGAGCACGTTCTTCAAGATCCTGACCGGGCAGCTCCGCCCCACCGAAGGCACCGTCCTGCTGCGCGGGCGCGACGTCACCGGCGCCAACCCGCACGAGATCGCCAGGCTGGGGGTGGGCATCAAGACGCAGGTGCCGAACGTGTTCGACGGACTGTCGGTGCGCGAGAACGTCTTCATCGGCGCGGGCCGGCTCGGCTCGGTGCGGCGCGCCCGCCAGGCCGTGGAGCGCACCCTTTCGCGCCTGCAGCTCGAGCCGATCGCCGATCGCATCGTCGGGCAGCTTGCGCACGGGCAGCGCCAATGGGTCGAGATCGCCACGGTGCTGGCGCAGGAGCCCGACCTGATCCTGCTCGACGAGCCGGCGGCGGGGATGAACCATGCCGAGGTGCTGCGCACCGCCGATCTGATCCGCGAGATCAACCGCACCCAGGCGCTGGTGGTGGTGGAGCACGACATGCAGTTCATCCGGATGATCGCGACCACGGTCACCGTGTTCAACCAGGGCGGCGTGCTGATCGAGGACGAGGTCGGCCGGGTGCTGGCGGATCAGCGCGTGCGCGACGTCTATCTCGGCCGGCAGGCGGCATGACCACGCTCGCGGTCTCCGGCCTGCACTCCGGCTACGGGCGCATCCCGATCCTGGCCGGGGTCACGCTGGCGGCGGCCGAGGGCGAGACGGTCGGCATCCTTGGCCACAACGGCATGGGCAAGACCACCCTGCTGCGTACCCTGATGGGCTACCTGCCGGCGACCGCGGGGTCCGTTCAGGTCGGCGGCCGCGAGGTGACACGCCTCGCCCCGGCGGCGCGGGCGCGGCTCGGCATCGGCTACGTGCCGCAGGGACGCGAGATCTTCGCCACGCTGAGTGTCGCCGAGAACCTCCAGATGGGCTGCCTGCGCCGCTCCGACCCCGCCGGCACCATCGCGGGGATCCTGCAGGACTTCCCGCGCCTGACCCGGCTGCTGGACCGGCCGGGCGGCGCGCTGTCCGGCGGCGAGCAGCAGCTGCTGGCGTTGGCACGTTGCCTGTGCGGCGAGCCCGGGCTGATCCTGCTCGACGAGCCCACCGAGGGTATCCAGCCCTCGATCATCGAGGAAATGGTCGAGACCCTGCAGGTAGTGCGCAGCCGGCGCAGGCTGACCATGGTGCTGGTGGAGCAGAACCTGGGATTCATCGCCGCGCTCTCCGACCGGATCCTGATCCTGCAGAAGGGCCAGGTGACGCGCGAGGTGCCGCCGCACATCGCCCGCGACCGCACCATGATCGACGAGTTCGTCGGCATGGCGTAACAAAAACGACCGCTGACGTTTCTTGTCGTGCCAGCGGCCCCTGACATAGACCCGTCGGGAAGCAAGGCTGGGCTTTGTTCAGACCCGCCAAAAGCCAGGGGCCTTTGGAAACCCTTCCCTTAAGGAGGGCATTCCAAAGGCCCAGCCTTTGGCGGAGTTTGAGACAGGGCCTCAACCTTGCCTGCCTCACCGGTTACTATAAAGGGCCGCTGGTGTCAGTGGCTAATCATCCAGGGTCTTGCCGCCGGGAAGCTCTTGGCGGCGGGGGTGGCAGGCCTGGCGGCGGAGCAGCAGCCGCAGCCCGGGGCGTGGCGCCCGGTGCCTGACGAGCGTTGCGGGGCGCTGGCGCTGCGCTCGTTGGTGGCGGAAGCCTTGCGGCGACCGCCGTCCATCACCGCGAGGCCGGGCGCTGTCAGGATCATGCGCGGCGCGGCTTCGCCGCACCCGGGGCAGGGTTGCGGGTCGGCGAACTCCACCATCGGCCGCAGCTCGGTGAACGGCCCGCACTGCGCGCAACCATACTCGTAGACCGGCATTCTTGTTTTCTTTCGGCATCGAACGGCGGGGTTTATGCAGGCAGTGACTCCACGTTCGGGCGGCGCAGGCACGGGCCGTGCTGCGCGGACCCACAGGACGCCGGAGTCACCTGGCGGAACAAGCGGCTTCCGGGGTTCTGCCCTGGACAAGGATGCTTGGCCAGCCTTTAGCCGGCGGGGCGGACGCCGACGCTGCCCGTCTCGCCTGTCACGTCCGGGGCGTGCAGCACGTCGGTGCCGGCCATGACGCCGGGCTTCGGACCGTCGGCGCCGGGGTTGATGTCGAAGTCGAAGATGCCGGTCGGCAGCCACAGGGTCGCGCAGGCGTTCGGCACGTCCACCACGCCACTGACGTGGCCCTGGACAGGCGCGCAGCCGAGGATGGAGTAGGCCTGGCCGCCGGTGTAGCCGAACTTCTTCAGATACTCGATGGCGTTCAGGCAGGCCTGGCGGTAGGCCACCGTGACGTCGAGGTAGTGCTGCCCGCCGTCCTCGTCGACCGAGATGCCCTCGAAGATCAGGTGGTCGTTGTACACCGGCTTGATCGGGCTCGGCTTGAAGATCGGGTTGCGGATGCCGTACTTGGCCATGCCGCCCTTGATCAGGCTGACGCGCATGTGGATCCAGCCGGGCATCTCGATGGCGCCGCAGAAGGTGATCTCGCCGTCGCCCTGGCTGAAGTGCAGGTCGCCCACCGACAGGCCGGCGCCGGGCACGTAGACCGGGAAGTAGACCTTGGCGCCGCGCGAGAGGTCCTTGATGTCGCAGTTGCCGCCGTGCTCGCGCGGCGGCACCGTACGCGCGCCGGTCGCGGCAGCCGCGTCGCGCGCGTCGCCCTTCAGCCGCCCCATGTGCGCGGTGGCGGCGAAGGGCGGGTTCGCGAGGCCGGGCGTGCGCGTCGGGTCGCTGTCGATCAGTCCCTGCTCGCGGGCGTTCCAGGTCTCCAGCAGGTCCTTCGACGGTAGGCAGCCGATCAGGCCGGGATGGATCATGCCGGCGAAGCTGACGTTGGGCACGTGGCGCGAGGACGCGAACAGGCCCTTGAAGTCCCAGATCGACTTCATCGCCTCGGGGTATTGCTTGGTGAGGAAGCCGCCGCCGTTCTTCTGCGAGAACACGCCGTTGAAGCCCCACTGCGTGTCGGAAAAGGCGCCGATGTCGAGCAGGTCGACCACCAGAAGGTCGCCGGGCTCGGCGCCCTCCACGCCGACCGGGCCGCTGAGGAAGTGCACGATCGAGAGGTCGATGTCGCGCACGTCGGCGGCGGACTCGTCGTTCTTGATGAAGCCGCCGGTCCAGTCGTGGCACTCGAGGATGAAGTCGTCGCCGGGCTTCACCGTGACCGCCATCGGCAGGCCATGGTGCCAGCGGTTGTGCACCATGTCGTTCTCGTAGGGGGACTGCGAGAGGTCCACCTTGATCAGGGTCTCGGTCATTGCTTGGCTCCCTTGAAGGTTGGAAGAAAGGCCGGCTCTCCGCCCCATGCCTGGAGGCGGGGACCCGCCCGGGGCGGCGCTCCTGGGCCGACGTCTCGAAGGTCGTCCCTTACACGGCGAGGAACCGCGCGATTTTTATTTCGTCGATTTGTGTTCGCGGGCTTTGGTGGACGATGCGTCCGCCCTCGATGACCAGGACGCGGTCGGCGACGCTGAGCGCGAAGCTGAGCA